>Ga0307516_10000809_pt1 | contig 42907 bp, 38 predicted proteins | sample 19_EM_MG_FD_203310 | JGI IMG/M metagenome (GOLD analysis project Ga0307516, IMG submission 203310) | Populus trichocarpa ectomycorrhiza microbial communities from riparian zone in the Pacific Northwest, United States - 19_EM | ecosystem: Host-associated > Plants > Roots > Unclassified | place... | reverse complement strand
CAGGGCACCGCCGCCCTTGATCGTCATGGTCGCCGAGGTGGACGACGGCTTGAAGGTCGCGGCGTCCTCGCCCACGTCCTCCCACCAGACGTTCTCCAGCGTGCAGGTCGCCTCGCAGTGCACGCCGTCGGCGGCCGGGCTGCCCAGGATGACGTTCTTCAGCGTGCCGCCCTTGGGCAGGTCGAACAGCGGGTCCTGGCCCTCGGCCTGGCCGCCGGAGCCGAGGTCACCGGTGCCGTAGTAGCGCTTCATGCCGCCGTCGAAGGTGCCGGAGAAACTCTTGGTGGCGCTCAGCGGGATCGAGCCGGTGTTCGCCGGGATGGTGGTGGCCGACGCGGTGGCGGCGGGGACCAGCGCCGCCACCGACAGGGCGGCGACGGTACCGAGGGCGTACCAGATCTTGCGGGATCGGCGCATGGGCGGACCTCATCTCGGGGAGGGGATGACGTGACTGATGGTGGTCACTCCACTGGCGGTTACCGGGCGGAAGACGGTCGCCCGGTGCAGCCGAATATATCTGTAACATCGATGAACACAACTGTTCATTTGCCTAAGGAATGCGCTTTCCTCAGGGAGTTTGCAGTGACCAACCGGCCTGGTCTGCGACTTCTGCCGACATCGGACTGCAACCGGTCGGAAACTTCCCACATAGTGAGAAGGTGACGGAGAGCGATCAGCCGGTTCAGCCGCCCGCGTGTCCCGCAGCCACCCGGCCGGATGCGACCGTGCCGTCGTCGTCCTCGCCGGCGCCGGGCTGGTGCAGCCGGGCGTGCACCCGGTCGAGCAGATCCCGGCGGGTGAAGGGCTTCTCGATGATGGTGACGCCCGGCTGCAGGGTGCCGTTCTCGGTGAGGACCGGCTGGGCGTAGCCGGACATGTAGAGCACCGGGATCTCGGGCCGCAGCTCATGGATCCGGGCGGCCACTTCGTTGCCCATCATGTTCGGCATGATCACGTCGGTGAGCAGCAGGTGGATCGGCTCTGGGTGGTGCTGGACGATGCTCAGGGCGGCGGTGCCGCCGTCCGCGACGAGCACCTCGTAGCCGGCCCGGGCCAGGATGCGGCCGCTCGCGTCGCGCAGCGCCTCCTCGTCCTCCACCAGCAGGATCGTGGCCTCCCGCGAGCCCGGGGCGGCCGGCTCGACGGCGTCCGCCGGGGCCTCGGCGTCCGTGACCGCGGCGTCGGAGGCCGGCAGCACCAGGGTGACGGTCGTGCCGATGCCGGCCTCGGAGTGGAGGCGGACGTGGCCACCGGCCGCGGTGGCGATGCCGTACACCGTGGCCAGTCCCAGCCCGGTGCCGGCGCCCTGCGGCTTGGTGGTGAAGAACGGCTCGAAGGCCCGCTCGGCCACCTCGGGCGGCATGCCGCTGCCGGTGTCGCTGACCCGGAACCGCACGTAGCGGCCCGGCCTCAGCTCGGTGCTGTCCGCGACGTCGTCCTCGTCCAGCTCGGTGTTGCTGGTGTCGATGGAGAGCGTGCCGCCGCCGGGCATCGCATCCCGGGCGTTCACCGCGAGGTTGAGCAGGATCTGCTCGAACTGGCTGGGGTCGACGCACACCGGCAGCAGGTCGCGGTCGAGGTTGGTGATCAGATGGATGTGCTCGCCCAGGGTGCGGCGCAGCATCTGCTCGACGTCGCCGACCACGTGGTTGAGGCTGAGCACCTGCGTCTGGGTGATCTCGCGCCGGCCGAAGGCGAGCAGCTGCTTGGTCAGCCGGGTGGCCCGCTCGGTGGCCCGGCCGATCTGCGCCAGGTCGGCGCGGGCCGAGGTCAGCTCCTCGGCGTCCGGGACGGACGGCTGCAGGGCCTCGGTGAGCAGCTCGGTGTAGCTGGCGATCACCGCGAGGATGTTGTTGAAGTCGTGTGCCACGCCGCCGGCCAGCTGGCCGAGGCTCTCCAGCCGGCGGGTGTGCTGCAGCCGGCGCTCGGCGGCGTCCCGCTCGGCCTGCGCGGCCAGCCGCTCCCGCTCGGCCTGCGCGGCCAGCCGCTCGGAGACGTCGCGGATCGCGGCCGAGACGATGACACCCTGGTCGGTCTCCAGCGCCGAGAGGCTGATCTCGGCGGGGAACTCGCTGCCGTCCTTGCGCACCGCGGCCAGCGCCACGCCGCCGCCCATCGGCCGCGGCCGTGGGCTGGAGAAGTAGTGCAGCCGGCGGTCCGGGTGCGCCGCCCGGATCCGCTCCGGCACCAGGATGTCGACGTACTGCCCGAGCAACTCGTCGCGGCGGTACCCGAACAGCCGCTCCGCCTGCGCGTTGAGCAGGGCGATCCGCCCGTCGGCGGTGACGCCCACGATCGCGTCGGGTGCGGCCTCCAGCAGCCCGCGGAACATGGCCTCGGCCCGCTGGCGCTCGCTGATGTCGCGCACGATGCAGGCCACGCCGAGCGGCTGCCCGCTCGCGTCGGCGATCAGCGACGAGGTCAGCGACACCGTGACCGGCACGCCGTCCCGGGTGCAGTTGCGCGCCTCGACCTGGTCGACGCGCTCGCCGCGGAGCGCGCGCGCCAGCAACTCCGCCTCGCGGTCCCGGCAGTCCTCCGGGAACAGCATGGCGGCGTCGCAGCCCACCGCCTCGTCGACGCGGTAGCCGTACAGCCGCTCGGCGCCGGCGTTCCAGCTGGTGATGATGCCGTCGACGTCCTTGCCGATGATCGCGTCGGCGGAGGACTCGACGATCACCGCGAGCCGCTGGCGCTCCGCGAGCACGGCGGCCCGTTCGGCCAGGGCCGCGGCCTGGCTCGCCAGCTCGGCGAAGAGCTCGACGTCGTCGTCCGCGAACAGGGTCCGGTACCGGTGCAGCAGCACCAGCGTTCCCCCGGAGGCCGGCAGCGGCGCCGCGGTCACGAAGCGGGTGCCACTGGTCCGGGCCAGGTCCGCCGCGACCGGCGGCGGATCGGTCCAGCCCGCTAGGGCGTCGATGGTCACCGGCTCGGCGGGCAGGCTCCCGACGTCCGCCGTACGGTAGCGCCAGGCGTCGAGGTCGAGGACCGGGTCGCTGATCACCTGCACCGTGTCGCCCGGTCCGGGCAGCAGGACCACCACGACGTCGGCGCCGAGCACCTGCCGGGCGCGCGCGCAGTAGCGCTGCCAGATCCGGTGCGCGGGCTCGGCCGGCGGCGCGGCGAGCAGGCTCCGCATCAGGGCGTTCGCCGCGCCCCAGGACCAGGTGTGCCGCAGCCAGTGCGGTGGCATGAAGGCCAGCAGGTACATCAGGGCCGAGACGACGGCGACCGCCCGGGACACCACCGGCACGCCCGCACCGGCGAGCAACATCGTCGCGCCGAACAGGCCGGTGCCCAGGGCGGCGCACGCCAGCCGGATCCGGGCCGCCCCGCCACGGCGCCGGGCGTCGACCGCCAGCAGCGCCGCGGCCACCGCCTCCACCAGGAAGAACAGCGACACCACCGGCCACACCACGAGGTCGGGCAGCGGCCGCGCGAGGACCAGCACGGGCACCCCGGAGGCGATCCACGCCGCGAGCGCGCCCCAGATCACCCAGGACGGCACCGGGCGTAACCGGCTCACCAGCCGCAACGTGAAGAACGGCTGTCCCAGCAGCACGCCGGTGACCAGGCCGGCCACCGTCCGGGACGGCGTGCCCACGGCCAGCCGGAGCACACCCAGCAGGAACAGCATCGCCACCGCGCCGAAGATGAGCATGACGTCGCGCAGCAGCGGGTCGCGGCGGCGGAGATAGCCCACCGCCGCCCACACGAAGATCAACAAGAACAGGGCTGTGACCGCGAGAACCGCCATCAGTGCCCTCGCACTGCAGAATCCCGGTGCCGCATCACCTCATGCTTGACGAATGCGGAGGCCACCGGGGCGAAACCGACCAATTCCCGGGCCCCGGCGGGCTGCGGGCTCAGCGCACGACGGCCCGGCTCGGCGCGGCGGCGGGCTGGAACACCGCGAGCGCCTGGCCGTCGGCCGCGGCGACGACCCAGGGATGGCCGACGTAGGTCGGCTGGGTATAGGTCTCGCCCGGCCGGAGCGTCTGGTACGTCACCCGGCTGCCGTCCTGATCGATCCAGGAGACGGTGACGACCTGGCCGGTGTCGTTGACGAACGCCACCTGGGTCGCCGCTCCGTTGCCGCCGGAACGCAGCGTCGGCTCGGTGGTGACGGGCAGCGCGGTGAGCTCGGGCCACGTCGCCGCGTCCGCCCCCGCCGGGACGGCTTCGGCGCTCGGCTGCGGCGCGGCCACAGTGGGGCTCTCCGCGCCCGTCCTCAGCAGCAGGACGGTCACCACCCCGGCACCGGCGAGGCAGAGCAGCGCGGCCAGGACCGCGACGCCGCCGAGAACCCAGGGCAGCCGGTTGCCGCGGCGCGGCGGCGCGTAGGCCGGCACGAAGTCCGGCGGTGGTGGCAGCGTCATGCCGTCACGGTAGGCGGCGGGTCAACGCCCGCCGAAGAGCTGAGCCGATCCGGCGTTTCCGGGCGCGCCGCCGCAGCCCAGGGGGCTTGACTCCGCTATCCGTAAGTCGTAGCTTACGGTTCGTGGCTACTTACCGAACGGGCGATGGCTGGGACGCCCTCGGCGACCCCACCCGGCGCGCCATCGTCGCGTGCCTGGCGGAGCGGCCACGAGCCGTCGGCGAGCTCGCCCGGGAACTGCCGATCAGCCGGCCCGCGGTGTCCCAGCACCTGAAGGTGCTCAAGGACGCCGGCCTGGTCACCGACCGCACCGCCGGCACCCGCCGGGTCTACCGGCTCAACCCCGCGGGCGTCGCCGCCCTGCGCGATCAACTGGACACCTTCTGGAACCGCGCGCTGGACGGCTACCAGGACGTGCTCGACCAACCGACCGAGGAGGACTCATGACCCAGACACCGGATGTGGTGGTGCGCCGGCAGATCATCGTGAACGCGCCGCTCGAGCGCGCCTTCACCGTGTTCACCGAGCGGTTCGGCGACTTCAAGCCGCCGGAGCACAACCTGCTCAGCGCACCGCTCGCCGAGACCGTGTTCGAGCCGAAGGTCGGCGGCCACATCTACGACCGCGCCGTCGACGGCACCGAGTGCCACTGGGCCCGGGTGCTCGCCTTCGACCCGCCGGACCGGGTCGTGTTCAGCTGGGACATCAGCCCGCGATGGCAGCTCGAGACCGAGCCGGACAACACCAGCGAGGTCGAGGTCCGCTTCATCGCCGAGACCCCCCAGCGCACGCGGGTGGAGCTGGAGCACCGCCACCTCGACCGGCACGGCCCCGGCTGGGAGTCCGTCCGCGACGGCGTCGGCCACGACGAGGGATGGCCGCTCTACCTGGACCGCTACGCCGCCCTGTTCACCGCGGAGGGCTGACCGCGGCCACCGCCTGCGGCTGCCGCGCGGTGTCGCGTCGCCGGGGTCGTCAGCTCCCGGGCAGCTCGAAGTGCCACACCATCACCGCGGGCGCCTCGTTCCAGGCGGCCTCCGCCGCGGCCGGGACGATGCCCACCAACGACCAGGGCCAGTCGTCCCACGGCCCGGGCGCGATCGTCGCCGGCAGGTCGCCGCCGGCAGCGCCTGGGCCGATCGTGCGCCCGGGTTCCTCGCAGCGGCGTACCCGCAGGCCCAGTGGCAACGCCGCGGTGAGGTAGTCGGCGGCCCGGTGCCGGTAGGCCGGCAGCAGGCCCGGCCCGCCGGCGGCGGACCGCATCCGGGGCACCGAGCCGAGCGCCACCGTCTCGTGGTGGACGTCGGTGATCAGCAGGTGCCCGCCGGGCCGCAGCACCCGGGCGAACTCCCGGAACGCCGGCGCGAGGCGGGGCAGGTGGACCAGGGCCAGCGCGCAGACGATGACGTCGACGTGGTCGTCCGGCACCGGCAGGCTGTCCAGGTCACCCCGGCGGAAGTCCGCCTCCGGCACGCGAGCGCGGGCGCGCTCCAGCATCTCCGGCGAGCTGTCCACGCCGATGACCCGGTGCCCCCGCGCGACCAGCCGCCCGGTGTGCCGGCCGGTGCCGCAGGCGGCGTCCAGGGCGACGCCGGCCGGCAACGGATCGAGGATCTCGTCCACGAGTGGTTCCTCGAAGGCGAACAGCCCGTTGCCCGGCCGGTCGTAGGTCCGCGACCAGACGCGGTAGCCCGCCACGGTGCCGACCCGCTCGGCGGTGACGCCCGTACCGCCGAGCTCCGGGCTGTCCAGCAGCCGGCGGATCTCGGCGATGCGGGCCTCGGTGAAGTCCCGGTCGTGCTCCCCGCCGAAGGCCCGCAGCAGGGCGACGCCCTCGAGGCCGAGCAGGTACGCCAGGGGCAGCTGATAGACCATGGCAGGACGTTACTGGAGCGGATCCTCGCCGCGGTCGAGCAGGGCACGACGTACGCCGCCGGCTGAAGCGGCCGGCCGGGGCCGTACCGCGACTGCGGTAGGTCGATCACCGCGGATGGGCGACGACCCGGCGGCCCTTTCCGACGACCGTAGGGGAGGTCAGATCGCCTCCCCCGAAAGGTCCGTGTCGTGAGAGCTCTCGCCCAGAAATGCTTCCGGTGGCGTTTCGCCGTCCTCGGCGGCTGGATCGCCACCCTCGTCGCCCTGATCATGCTCGTCATCGGGATCGGTACGGCGTTCACCGACTCCGCCGAGCTGCCCGACAGCGAATCCGCCACCGCCTACAGCCTGCTCGCCGAGTCGGGCGCGCAGGGTACGGGCACCGAGCAGGGCACCATCGCCTGGCACACCGACGGGGTGGCGATCGGCGACGCGGCCGTCCGCCGGCAGGTCACCGCGATGCTCGGCCAGGTCGCTACCATGCCGGGCGTGCGGGCCGTGGTCAGCCCGTACGACAAGGCCGGGGCCCGCCAGCTGGACGCGGCCTCGGACACCGCCTACGCGACCGTGGTGCTGACCGAGGACGCCGACGTCACGCCGATCACCGACGCCGCGACCAGCCTGCGCAGCGGCACGCTGGACGTCGAGGTCGGCGGTACGGCGTTCACCGAGCTGCCCGCCGCCTCGCACGGCACCGAGATCGTCGGCATCCTGGCGGCGCTGGCGATCCTGCTGCTGGTCTTCCGGTCGGTCTGGGCCGCGGTCCTGCCGATCGTCACCGGCGTCGTGGGGGTGTGCGTCTCGCTGCTGGTGGTCATGCTCGCCTCGCACGCCGTCGACCTGGCCGCGACCAGCCTGACGATGGGCGCGCTGATCGGCCTGGGCGTGGGCATCGACTACGCGCTGTTCATCGTCAACCGCTACCGCAAGGCGCTGCTGGGCGGCTCCAGCGTCCCGGACGCGATCGCCCAGGCGCTGGACACCTCGGGCCGCGCCGTCGTCTTCGCCGGGGTCACCGTCATGGTCGCCCTGCTCGGCATGTTCGTGGTCGAGCTCGGCATCCTCACCGGCATGGCGCAGGCCGCCGCCGTGACCGTCCTGTTCACCGTCGCCGCGGCGGTCACCCTGCTGCCCGCGCTGCTGGGCATCCTCGGCCACCGCGTCCTGTCCCGCCGCCAGCGGGCCGCCCTCGCCGGCACCGCGGGAGCCGGACCGGCGTCGCCGCAGCACCGCGCCGGGCTCGCCGTGCGCTGGGCCGGCCTCGTGCAGCGCGCGCCGCGCCGGATGGGCCTGCTCGCCCTGCTGGTGATCGTGGCGCTGGCCGCGCCGGTGGCGAGCATGCGGGTCGGCGACGCCGACGCGAGCAGCGATCCCGCCGGTTCCTCCGCCCGCGCCTACTACGAGCTCATGGCCGACGGTTTCGGCCCCGGCTTCGACGCCTCGCTGCTGCTCGTCGCCCGTACCCCGGACGCGGCCTCGGCGCGGGCCTTCACCACCCTGGTGGGCCGGCTCGCCGCGGTCGACGGGGTCGCCTCGGTGGCGGCGGCGCCGGCCACGGCCGGGCAGCGCATCGCGGTCGCGACCGTCGTCCCGGCCACCAGCGCCCAGACCGAGGAGACCACCGACCTGGTCGGCACCCTGCGCGACGACGTGATCCCGGCCGCCGAGTCCGGCACCGGGCTGCGGGTGTACGTCGGTGGCACCACCGCCACCAGCATCGACATCTCCGCCGCGCTGATGGACAAGCTGCCGCTGTACCTGGGTCTGGTCGCGGTGCTCGGCTTCCTGCTGCTGGCGGTCGCGTTCCGCAGCGTGCTCGTGCCGCTGGTCGGCGCGCTCACCAACGTGGCCACGATCTTCGTGGGACTCGGCGCGGTCACCGCGATCTTCCAGTTCGGCTGGGGCGCGGAGCTGCTCGGCGTCGGCTCGGGCGCGCCGGTGATGTACCTGGTGCCGGTCATCATCGTCGGCGTCATGTTCGGCCTCTCGATGGACTACCAGGTCTTCCTGGTCAGCCGGATGCACGAGGAGTGGGGGCACACCCGCGACAACCTGCGGGCCGTGCGGACCGGGGTGGCCGAGACCGGCCAGGTCATCGCCGCGGCCGCGCTGATCATGCTCTGCGTGTTCGCCTCGTTCGGCTTCAGCGGTGAGCGTATCGTGTCCGCGATCGGCATCGGCCTGGGAATCGCCGCCCTCGTGGACGCCTTCGTGGTGCGCCTGACGCTGGTGCCGGCCCTGATGCGGCTCATCGGGCGCGCCAACTGGTGGTACCCGCGCTGGGCCGAGCGGATCACGCCGCGGCTGTCGGTCGAGGGCGCGGAGCCCGTGGCCCAGCCCCCGGCCGCGCCGGCCGGTCGTGAGCCGGTCGGTGCCGGCGCCGGACCGATGACGAGGGAGTGACGATGGGCCCCCAGGCGCGCGCCAGGCGACCGACAGGGCCCGAACACGGCGCCGCCCAGGTGCACCGCGACAAGCGGCGCGCCTGGGCGGGGTTCGCGTTCCACGCCATGTTCCTGGGCACCATGCTCACCGCCGTCACCCTGCGGCAGGGGCACGAGGAGTTCCCCGGCGCCACGCTGCTGGTCTTCACGGCCCTGTCCTGGCTGCCGCTGCTGTTCCGGACCCGCTGGCCGCTCGCGGTGCTCGGCGCCACCGTGCTCGCCGAGTCGCTGCACCTGGTGGTCGTGCCCTTCGTCGACCCGGGCCTGAGCACGCCGATCGCGATGGCGGCCTACCAGCCGGTGCCGCTGGCCACGATGGGCGCCGCCTGGACGGTGGCGACCCGGCTGCCGCGGGCGTACGCCTGGGGCGCCTGCGGCCCCGCTGCCGTGATCCTGCTGATCGTCAGCCTCATCGCCCGGCCGCACAGCCTGATCGCGACCGACATGGTGATGTTCGACCTGGTCGTCATCGCCACCACTGTCGGGCGGTTCGTCAGCGGCCACCGGGAACGCGAGGCACTCCGCGCCCGGCAACGGCAGGCGGACACCCACGCCGAGGTCGTCGCGGAACGGCTGCGCATCGCCCGGGACCTGCACGACGTGCTCGCGCACCACCTGACCCTGGTGAACGCGCAGGCCGGTGTCGCCGGCTATCTGATGCGCACCGACCTGCCGGCCGCCTCGACCGCGCTGCAGGACATCAGCACGCACACCCGGCGGGCCCTGGACGAGCTGCGGGCCACGGTCGGCCTGCTGCGCCAGGACGGGGAGGGCCCGGGGCCCGAGGGGCTGCGGCCTGTACCAGGACTGGAACGGCTCGACGAGCTGCTGGACGGGTTCCGGTCCGCGGGGGCGGTGATCTCCCTGCGGGTGACCGGCCGGACCGGACCGCTCGCCGCCGGCGCGGACATGGCCGCCTACCGGATCGTGCAGGAAGCGCTGACCAACGCCACCAAGCACGCCCCCGACGCCGGCATCGCCGTTCACCTGCACTGGTCGCCGCGCGCGCTGGAGCTGCGGGTCGAGAACGAGCCGGCGCCGTACCGGGCCCGCGCGCTCCCGGCACCGGGCACCGGGCACGGCCTGATCGGCATGCGGGAGCGGGCCGGCTCCTGCGGCGGCCTCCTGGACACCCGGTGGACACCGGAGGGCGGCTTCGCCGTGACCGCGACCCTGCCGGCGGAGGCCGCCGGCACCGACTCCCCCACCACTGAAAGGCTGGCACCGTGACCATCCGCGTCCTCCTCGCCGACGACCAGGCGCTGCTGCGTGCCACGTTCCGCCTGCTGCTCGACTCGGCGCCCGACCTGGAGGTGGTGGCCGAGGCCGCCACCGGCGACGAGGCGGTGGAGCGGGCCCGCAGCGCCCGGGCCGACGTGGTGCTGATGGACATCCGGATGCCCGGCACCGACGGCATCGAGGCCACCCGGCGGATCACCTCCGACGAGTCCCTGGCCGGGGTTCGGATCCTGGTGCTGACGACGTTCGAGACCGACGAACTGGTGGTGGCGGCCCTGCGGGCCGGCGCCAGCGGCTATCTCGGCAAGGGCGTGGATCCGGAGGCACTGCTGCAGGCCGTACGGACGGTCGCCGCCGGGGAGTCCCTGCTGTCGCCGGCGGCCACCACGGCGCTGATCGAACGGTTCCTGACCCAGCCCGAGGCGCGCTCGGGCACCGTCCTGCCCGGGTTGTCCGAGCTCACCGCCCGGGAGCGGGAGATCACCGTGCTGGCCGGCGCGGGCCTGTCCAACAACGAGATCGCCGAGGAGCTGTTCATCAGCCCGGCTACGGCGAAGACGCACGTCAACCGGGCGATGATGAAGATCGGCGCCCGGGACCGGGCGCAGCTGGTGGTCTTCGCCTACGAGAACGGCCTGGTGGTGCCCCGCGGCCGGGGCTGACCGGCGCGGCGCTCCGCGATCAGTGCAGGACGCGGACGGCCAGGGTGCAGGTGTCGTCGTCCGGCCCGGCGGCGGGCAGCAGATCCCGCAGGCGCTTGAGAGTCAGGTCGCCGGGCTCGGCCGACACGTCGGACAGGGTTCGCTTCACCTGCTCCAGCAGGTCCACGCCGGCGGGGTCGCGCCGCTCCACCAGCCCGTCGGTGTAGAACAGCACCAGATCCCCCGGCTCCAGGGCGACGCTGACGACCGGGTAGCGAGCGTGGTCGGCCGCGCCCAGCAGCACCCCGGACGGCAACGGGAGCTCCTCCGTCCGCCCGGCGTGCGTCAGCAGCGGCGCCATGTGCCCGCCGCGGGCCCAGGAGAGGATCCCGCTCGCCGGGTCGTAGGTGGCGATCACGGCGGTGCCGGTGATCGCCAGCTGCCGGCTCAGCCCGTTCAGGTGGCCGAGCAGCACGCCCGGATCGCGGATGCCGATGGACAGCCACGCGACCAGCGCGAACCGCAGATGGGCCATGCCGCTGGCCGCCTCCAGCCCGTGACCGGCGACGTCGCCGACCGCGAGCAGGGTGTGCCCGTCGGGCAGCGGCTGCGCGTGATACCAGTCGCCGCCGACCTGCAGGGCCCGCTCCGCCGGCAGATAGCTGACCGCGGCCTGCAGGCCGGGCAGCGGGAACGGGTCCCGGGGCACCGGCTGGATCAGATTCTGCAGCTGACCGGCGAGCCGGTGCTCGGCCAGCGCGGTGATCTCCCGGCTGCGCAGCTGGTCGCCGAGCCGCTCGATCTCGGTCCGCGAATCCACCCGGGCGGTGACATCCTGCACCACCGCGCAGATCTTCAGCGGCGTCCCGTCCGCGTCCCGGGCGGCGTCGGAGAGGACGCGCAGATACTTGACCGTTCCGCCGGGCTGGAAGCGGACCGTCACGTCCGAGGTCGCGCCGCTGTCCAGCGTCTGCCAGGCGGCCTCGCTCAGCCCGGCGTCGGCCGGCAGCAGGATCGCCGCCTGCTCCCGGCGGGTCAGCGGGCCGAGCGCCGGGTCCCGTTCGAAGATCCGGTACATTCCCGGCGACCACGCGCTGCGCCCGGTCCTCAGGTCGTACTCGGCCCAGCCGAGGTTGCCCAGCAGCTCCGTTCTCGCCAGGCGGCGCTGGTCCTCGTCGAGCCGCAGCCAGCAGACGAGCAGCCCGCCCCACATCGGGTGCACGCTCACGTCGAACAACGCTTCGGTGACGACGCCGGCCTGCTGTTCCGTGTACCGGAACCGCGGCGCCTCGCCGGGCTCGCCGGTGGCCAGCACCCGCTGGTAGAGCCGCCACAACGGGCCGCCGACCATGCTCGGATACAGCTCGGTGAGCAGCGCGCCGACCCGGGTGGCGCCCCGGCCGTAGACGTCGCCGTCGGTGCCGCTGACCGCGGCGATCCGGAAATCGGCGACGGGCCCGCCCTCCTCCGGCACCGGCAGCAACCACGTGCAGCCGGCCGGGATCACGGCGAGGAGCTGCCGCACCAGGGCGCCGTGATCGGCCGCCGGACCCGGTGCGGCGGCCGCGGGGGCGCGCCGCGCACCGTCAGTCGCCATGCCCATCAGCCTAACGGTCCGTGCGAGCGGATGAACCCACCGATCGAGGGGGCCCGGCGCCGGCGGGGTCCACTGTGGCTACCGGTGGAGAATCGCCCGGGGGATTCACCGGAATGGGTGGTTCATCGATATCACCGGGCTCGGCGGTTGGCCGGTCGGGAGGGGTGCGCGTCGAATCGGCGGCCACCATTGCCGGCCGCCGGCGAAGTAAGGGTTGCCAAGTTCGCCCGAAGGCCGGAGCATATCCGCGTCGGTGTACGCGCTTTCCGCGCGATACGGCCTGATTCTCAGCGAACGGAAACGCGTGACCTCATCTGACCCCTCCATGAACTCCGCGGATGACACCCAGACCCGGTTGCGGGTCGGTGGGTGGCTGCCACCGTACGAAGCATTTCGGCCCGGCACCGGCCCGCTTAGTCCGCCGCTGGTTTACCGCTCACATCCACCGGAGAATGTCGATGCCTCATTCGCGCTGAGGGCGGCGACAAAGAACGAGCGACGACGTTCCGCCGTGGTGTTCTGTGCCGCCATCGCCTGCCTGCTGATGATCGGGGTCGCGCTCACGCAGCTGGGCGAACGGCCGGCCACTCCCGAGGCGGCCGGCGAGGCGCAACAGCCGCTCTCGCCGCTGCTGCCGCCGCCCTACCTGCCGGCCAGCATCAGCTCGGCCGACCCGATCTCCGGCCTCGCTCCGGCCCAGGCGGCGAGCCTGCCGCCCACCACGGGCGTGGGACAGCAGCGGCCACCGGTGGAGGCGGCAGCCACGACCCCCCACCGCAAACCCGCGGCCACGACGCCCCGGCCCCGGCCGTCGCCCACGCGCGAAACGACGTCTCCCCCGGCGCCGGCGTCACCGGGGCTGCGGATCGGCGCCCCGGTCAGCCTCGAATTGAGCGGCGCACCGGGCCTGATGGTGCGGCACCGCGACTTCCGCGGGCGGGTCGACCGGATCGGGACGGGCAGCTCCGCGCTGGAGCGCGCCGACGCGCGTTTCATCGTCCGGCGGGGCCTGGCCGACGGCGACTGCGTCTCGTTCGAGTCGAGCAACTATCCCGGCCGGTTCCTGCGGCACCGCAATTTCGAGATCCGGCTGGACCGCCTCGACGGGACCCGGTTGTTCGAGCTGGACGCCACCTTCTGTGCGGAGCCCCGCGGCAGCGCCGATGTCGTCGTGCTGCGCTCGCACAACTACCCGGACAGGTTCGTGACCGAGAGCGGTTCGCTGCTGAGACTGACACCCGCGTCGGCCGGTACGGCGACCAGGTTCGTCGTCCGCCCCCCGCTCTGACCACCGGTTCGCATGTCCGGCGAGCGGGAGAGGAACGAGGCAAATGTCCCCACCCATCGACGATGAACCGTCGAGCAGCCTGCAGGCCATCGCGATGTGGGCGGAGAAGGTGCACGGCGCCACCGATCCCCGGGAGCTGTGGGTGCCGCTCGACACCGACCTGCGGACGACCATCGCCCAGAGCTTCCTGCTGGGCATGAACGAGCGGCCCGACGACGCCCGGGCCACGGCGCTGGCGGCCCGCAACTCCGCCGACCCCTGGTTCCCCGACATGATCCAGCGGTGCGCGCGGCACTGGCGCCGGTTCTACGCGTTCCTCGCCCCCGGGGTGCCCACGGCCAGCCGCTCGCAGCCGGTCGGCGCCGACATGGAACTGACCGTCGTGCCCACCCTGGCCCACTCCGGCGCGCCGGACCGCGGCCCGTCGGCCACCAGCCAGGCCTTCATCACCCGGTGGACCGGCGACCGCGGCTGGGTGATCGCGGCCCTGAGCCACAAGCTGCCGGTGCCGGGCTGGCCGCCGACCGAGTGGACCATCCCGCACCTGCGCAAGCGCCGCCCATAGCCCCCTACACTCAGCTCTCATGTCTTTGACCTCGGCTCGGCCGGCGCACACCATGACGCTGTGATGAGAGCTTCCTCCGACAAGCCCGCCGGGCGGCAGCAGTCGCTGAGCATCCGCGACGTCGCGGCCGCCGCGGGCGTGTCCTATCAGACCGTCTCGCGGGTGCTCAACGAGTCGCCGAGCGTCAGCCCGGAGACCCGGCGGGCGGTGCTGGAGGTGATCGGCCGCCTGGGCTACCGGCCGAACCGCGCGGCCCGGGCGCTGGGCTCGGGCCGGGCCACGGCGGTCACCGTCGTGACCACGAACACGATGCTCTACGGGTACGCCGCCACCCTGCAGGGCATCGAGGAGGCCGCCCGGCTGCGCGGCCTGGCGGTGGGCATCCGGGTGGTGGAGTCCGGCCGGGCCGCGGACGTCCGGCATGCCGTCGAGTACGTCACCGATCCCAGCGCCGGCAGCGTGATCGTGGTGGCCTACGACACCGTGGGTGCCACGGTGCTGCGCGCCCTGCCCGACGACGTGCCCGCCGTCGGCGTCACGGAGGCCGGCGGGGTCGCCGGCAGCGACCGCACGATGATCTACCTGGACGAGCGGCAGGCCGCCGGCGCCGCCACCGGGCATCTGCTCGACCTGGGCCACCGCACGGTGCAGCACGTCGCCATCCCGTCCGAGACCGGCACGAGCGCGCGCCAGACGGGCTGGCGGGACACCCTGCTCGCGGCCGGCGCCCCGGTGCCGGAGGTGGTCGCCGGCGGCTGGGATCCCCGCTCGGCCTACCTGGCCGGACGCCGGCTGGCCGCGGATCCGCTCGTGACGGCGATCCTGTGCGGCAACGACGACACGGCGCTCGGGGTCCGCCGGGCCCTGTACGAGGCCGGCCGCGACGTGCCCGGCGACGTCAGCATCGTGGGCTTCGACGATGTGCCCGGCGCGGCGTACTGGACGCCGGCGCTCACCACGGTGCGGATGGATTTCGTCGCGCTGGGCCAGGCCTGCCTGGCCACCCTGGTCGCCGGGGAGGGCGGATCGCAGCCCGAGCTTCCGGCGCCCCACCTGGTGGTCCGTGAGTCGACGGCACCGCCCCGTGAGCAGTAGAAATCTTCTCGTAACAGAACAGTAACGGCCCTTCCCGCGAGCCGTGTGACCGGTCACAATCACTGCCATGCATGTGACCGGTCACACACAAAGCCGTGGAGGTCCGCGTTGAGATCCCTGAAGGTTCGCGCCGCCGGCTGTCTGGCCGTGGTCACCGTTCTGCTGGCGGCCCAGCCGGCCGCTCCCGCTCAGGCCGCCGCCTCGCGACTCGTCGTCGATCTCGCCGCCGGCACCGGCGCGCTGCGGTACGGCGCGACCGGATTCCTCTACGGCCTCGGCGACGAGGGCATCCCCAACGAGACCATGCTGGCGGCGCTCCGGCCGCAGGTCACCGCGCAGAAGGCCCCGGACGGTCTGCAGCACCCCAACGGCGACGCGCTGAAGATCGCCCCGATGTTCAAGCGCGCCGGCGGGCGCGACATCCAGATCTACCTGCAGGACGTCTACCAGCAATGGCCGTACGAGGACCTCGGCGTCGCGGACTACCTCGCCAAGGTGGACACCATCACCCGCAAGGTGGTCGCGGACCCGTACCGCAGCTCGTACGTCTACGTGCCGTTCAACGAGCCCGACGGCATCTGGTACGCCAACGACGTCGCCGGCCTGAACGCCGACTGGAGGACGGTCTACCAGCGGATCCGCTCGATCGACCCGGGCGCGCGCATCGCCGGGCCGAACTTCGCGAGCTACCGCTCGGCCGACATCCGCTCGTTCCTGACCGCCGCCCGCGACGGCGGGGTGCTGCCGGACGTGATGACCTGGCACGAGCTCGGCAACGACTTCTTCACCGACTGGGACAACCACTACAACGACTACCGCGCGATGGAGACCTCGCTGGGCATCAGCCCGCGGCCGATCACCATCAACGAGTACGGGCGGTTCTCCGGCGACCTGGGCGTGCCCGGCAACCTGGTGCAGTTCGTCGCCAAGTTCGAGAAGAGCAAGGTGGACGGCTGCCTGGCCTACTGGACCACCGCGGGCGGGCTCAACGACCTGGTCACCCGCAACAACCAGGCGACCGGCGCCTGGTGGCTCTACAAGTGGTACGGCGAGCTGACCGGCACCACGGTGGCCGTCACGCCGCCCTCGGTCACCGGCTCGCTGCAGGGCGTCGCGGCGCTGGACCCGGCGAAGAAGCAGGCCCGGGTGGTGTTCGGCGGCAACAACCCGGCCTCGGGCAGCTACGACACCGACGTGGTGGTCACCGGGCTCGGCTCGGCGACGTACCTCGGCACCACCGTGCACGCGTCGGTCTGGGCGGTGGACACCTCGGGGCTCGACCCGTCGACCGGGCCGTACCTGGTCCGCGAGGGTGACTACGCCGCCAGCGGCGGGCAGGTCACGGTCCCGCTGACCGGGCTCAAGGGTTCCTCGGCCTACCAGGTCGTCGTCACCCCGAACACCGACCTGTCCACGGTCGCCTCGGCGTCGCGGTACGAGGCCGAGTACGCCCGCACCGACGGCAGCGCGCGGATCACCTACGGCACCAACACCGGCTACTCCGGCACCTACTTCGTCGAGGGGTACGGCGCCAGCACCACCGCGAGCACCAAGTTCGTGGTGACCGCCCCGGCCGACGGCTACTACAACCTCGGGCTGCGCTACACCGCCGGGCCGTACACCGGCGCGCCGGCGGACCGGTCGGTGCGGGTGCGGCTCAACGGCGCCGACCTGACCGACCTGGCGCTGCCCGGCACCGCGACCTGGAACACCTGGAACACGGTCACCCGGAAGGTGTTCCTGACCGCGGGCGTCAACCGCGTCGACGTGAACGCGTACGCCACCGACGACCGGGACGCGGTCAACCTGGACTACCTCGACGTCGCCGCCACCACCGGCACGGTGACCACCTACGAGGCCGAGGCGACCGGCAACACCCTCTCCGGCACGGCCGTCGTCACCAGCGACGCCGCCGCCTCCGGGGGCCGGTACGTCGGCTACCTCGGCGCGGGCGCGGCGAACACGCTGCGGGTCGGCAATGTCACGGTCCCGGCCGCGGGCCGGTACCGGATGGTCGTCGGTTACGCCAACGGCGAGCTGGGCGCCGGTGCGAGCAACTACAACAGCAACATCGTCGACCGGTACGGCGAGATCAGCGTCAACGGCGGCACCGCGAAGCGCCTGTACTTCCGCAACACCCTCGGCTGGTCGAACTACCGCACCACGGTGACGGACGTCGACCTGGCCGCCGGCACCAACAGCATCACGTTCGGCAACGCGTCCACCGGCTACGCGCCGAACATCGACCTGATCCGGATCGCCGCACCACTCGGCTGACCGCATCATCCGTACGGGCAGGAGTAACTGTGATCTTGTGGGACACGACCACCAGCGTGGCCTGGGGCCACCCGGCGTTGCGGCTCGTCTTGGACGCCGCGCCGGACGCCCCGGTGGGTGTGCGCATGCTCGCCACCGACGACCGGCAGCCGCTGCCCCGGGCCGCCCAGTCGCTGGTCGAGCTGCTGGTCGCCGGGGCGGGCCGGGCCCGGGCCTCACACCGTTTCTCGGAGACGGCCGTGGGCGTCCGGCTGCGCCTGACCGGCAGCGCGGAGAGCCGCGACGGCAGCTGGCACGAGCTGCGCGTGGACCTGCGTGACGAGCGGACCGGGCTGGCCGCCGAGGTGCGGTTCCGCTCGGCCGACGGGGTCGGCGCGTGCCAGGTACGGACCCGGATCATCAACGAGGGCACGGAGCCGGTCCTGCTGCTCGGCGTGACCTCGTTCGCCGCCGGGTTCGGCGGGTCCACGGTCGACGATCTCGACCTGGTCCGGGCCGACAGCGAGTGGCTGGGCGAGAGCCGGTGGGTCCGGGAACCGCTGCGCGACCACGTGCCCGACCTCGGCCTGGCCGGCCATGGCCAGGACGGCCGCGGCCGGTACGCGGTCAGCAGCGACGGCACCTGGTCGACCGGGGCGCACCTGCCCACCGCGGGCCTCACCGACCGGGCCACCGGCCGGACCTGGCTGTGGCAGATCGAGCACAACGGCCCGTGGCGCTGGGAGGTCGGTGAGCGCCGCGACGGCGCCTACGTGGCCCTGCTGGGCCCGACCGACATCGACCACCAGTGGCAGGAACGGCTCGCACCCGGCGCGTCGTTCGAGACCGTACCGGTGTCGATCGCCGTGTCCGGCGACGGGCTGGAGGGCGCCGTGGCCGCGCTGACCGGGCACCGCCGGGCGCTGGTGCGGGAGCACCAGGACCGGCGGGCCCTGCCGGTGGTCTTCAACGACTACATGAACACGCTGATGGGCGACCCGACCACGGCCAAGCTGCTGCCGCTGGTCGACGCCGCCGCGGCCGCGGGCGCCGAGGTGTTCTGCATCGACGCCGGCTGGTACGACAACGGCACGACGTGGTGGGACAGCGTCGGCGAATGGCAGCCGTCGCACACCCGGTTCCCCGGCGGCCTCGTCGAGGTGCTGGACCGGATCCGCGGCCACGGCCTGGTGCCCGGCCTGTGGCTGGAGCCCGAGGTGATCGGGGTCCGCAGCCCGATGGCCGCCCGGCTGCCGGCGGCGGCGTTCCTGCAGCGCGGCGGGGTCCGGCTGGTCGAGCACGACCGGTACCACCTGGACCTGCGGCACCCGGCCGCGGTGGCGCACCTGGACGAGGTGGTCGACCGGCTGGTCGGCGAGCTCGGGGTGGGCTACTTCAAGCTCGACTACAACATCGACCCGGGCGTGGGCACCGACTTCGCCGCCGCCAGCGCCGGGGCCGGGCTGCTCGACCACAACCGGGCGCACCTGGCCTGGCTGGACCGGGTGCTCGACCGCCACCCCGGCCTGACCCTGGAGAACTGCGCGTCGGGCGCCATGCGGATGGACTACGCGCTGCTGGCGCGCATGCAGTTGCAGTCCACCAGCGACCAGCAGGACTACCTGCGCTATCCGCCGATCGCGGTGGCCGCGCCGCTGTCGGTGCTGCCGGAGCAGTCGGCCAGTTGGGCCTATCCGCAGCCGGACATGACCGACGAGCAGATCGCCTACACGATGTGCACCGGCATGCTCGGCCGGCTCTACCTCTCCGGGCGCCTCGACGCGATGACCGCCGGTCAGCGCGACCTGGTGCACGACGGGGTGCGTCAATACGCCGAGATCCGCGCCGGCCTGGCGACCTCGGTGCCGGTGTGGCCGCTCGGGCTGCCCGGATTCGCCGATCCCTGGCTCAGCCTCGCGCTGCGGGCCGGCGACGTCACCTATCTCGCCGTGTGGCGACGGGCGGACGCGGACCCCGCCGTACGGCTGGAACTGCCGCACCTGCGCGACCGGCCCGTCCGGGTCGACGTGCTCTATCCCCGCCGGTTGCCGGCCTGGACCGCTTCCTGGTCTGCCGGCACCGGATCACTGACCGTCGCAGCCGACGGTCCCGAACCCGCCGCCCGCATCTTCCGGCTCGTCGCCGGTGTGGGTACGGGCGTCACCTCCTCCCAGGAAGAAGGATAAAGATCATGCGTAAATTGTCCGCAATCGCCGCCGCGGCGGTGCTCACGCTCGGACTGGCGGCGTGCAGCGACCCCGCCGCCGAGGCCCCGGCCACCACCGCGGCCACCTGGCCGGAGGCCACCGCCAAGCTGGACGGCGTGCAGCTGACCATCTGGGCGGCGCAGAACAGCAACACCGTGCCGAAGAAGGTCATCGAGGAGTTCCAGGCGGCGACCGGGGCCAAGGTCGAGGTCGTCACCATCCCCGACCCGTACGAGCAGGGCGTGCAGACCAAGGTCGCCACCGGCGACAAGCCGGACCTGGCGTTCTGGCAGCCGACGGCGTCCATGCTGACCGCCCTCAACGCCAAGGCGAACCTGCAGCCGCTGACCGACGCGCCCTGGCTGTCCCAGCTCGCCCCCGACCTCAAGGACATCACCGGCATTCAGGACGGTACCCGCTACGCCGCGCTGGTCACCAGCCCCGCGGTCGAGGGCGTCTACTACAACAAAGAGGTCTTCGCCGCCAACGGCATCACCGCCACCCCGAAGAACTTCGACGAGATGGTGGAGGTCGCCCGCAAGCTCAAGGCCAAGGGCGTCACGCCGTTCTACGAGATGGGCGGGGACCGCTGGGCCACCCAGTGGTGGGTGCAGGTGCAGCTCGCCGACGCCGCCAAGAGCGGGCTCTGGGACCAGATCAACACCGGCAAGGAGACCTTCAGCAGCCCGGTCGTGCTGGACTCGATCAAGAAGTACCAGTCGCTGATCAAGGAAGGCCTGTTCAACCCGAACATCAAGACCGCGAAGTTCGAGGACCAGGGCACCGCGCTGCTGGGCGGCAAGGCCGCGATGGTCGTCCAGGTCAACTCGTTCTTCGGCCAGCTGCAGGCCAAGGCCGACACGGCCGAACTGGACACCAAGATCGGCTTCTTCCCGATCTCCCCGGCGGGCAACGTGGGCACGTTCATCCCGGACCAGTCCAACGCCCTGGTGGCGTTCAAGACCGGCGACGCCAAGCGCGAGGCCGCGGCCCGGCAGCTGATGACCTACTGGATGGGCCCGGGGTACGCCTCGTTCGTCGCCGACCGCAAGACCATCTCGCTGGAGCCGTCGGTGCCCAACCCGGCCGGCGTCCCGAAGGCCCTGCTCGACGTGCACGCGTCGCTGCCGACCTCGGTCGGCTCCATGCAGGCGCTCGCGGTCGCCAACCCGGACCTCTACCTGAACCTGGCGGACATGATCGGCGGCACCATGACGCCGGAGCAGGTGGCCAAGACGACCCAGGACCAGTTCGCGCAGCTGGCCAAGGCCGCCGGCACGCCCGGCTTCTGATCCCGTGACCGGTGTGCGCGGGACCCCGCCGGCCCCGCGCACACCACCCCTTCCAAGGAGCCGTGCGCTGTGTCAACTGTAGAGAAGACGCGGGTGCCGATACCGCCCGCCGACCGGCCCGCGGCCGCCCGGCGCCGGGCCGGGACCATCAACCGGCGGACCTACCCGGCGTGGTTCCTGCTGCCCGCCTTCACCATCCTGCTCGTCTTCTTCTTCCTGCCCACCCTGTTCAACTTCATCTACGCGTTCACCGACTGGTCCGGCTTCAAGGCCGCGATCAACCCCGTCGGGCTGGACAACTTCACCGAGCTGGCCTCCAACGGCAGCCTGTTCCGCGCGCTGCGGATCACCCTGGTCTACGCCGTCCTGGTGGCGATCTTCCAGAATCTCTTCGGCTTCGGGCTGGCCGTCCTGGTCGAGCGCGACACCGTGCTCAACCGGATCGCCCGGGTCTTCCTGCTCATCCCGGTGCTGATGTCCGCGCTCGCGGTCGGCTACATCTTCCAGGCCCTGCTGAAGCCGGAGGGCAGCCTCAACCAGCTGATCGGCGGCGTGCTGCGGCACCCGTTCGACTACGCCTGGCTCGGTGACACCACCTGGACCATCGTGGTGGTCTCGATCATCCACGGCTGGAAGTGGATGGGCCTGTCGATGCTCATCTACCTGGCCGGCCTCAAGACGGTCCCGGAGGACATCATCGAGGCGGCCCGGATCGACGGCTCGTCGCGCTGGAACACCTTCTGGCGGGTCCGGGCGCCCCTGCTCGCCCCGGCGATCACCTTCAACGTCGCCACCGCGCTGCTCGGCTCGATGAACGGCTTCGACATCGTGCAGGCCACCACCGGCGGCGGGCCGGCGCGGACCACCGAGATCCTCAACATCTTCATCTTCCGCACCTTCGGCCAGGGCCTGTTCGCCCAGGCCACCACGATGAGCCTGATGCTGTTCCTGATGGTGGCCCTGCTCGCCTTCCCCGTCATCTATCTGCTGCGCAAGCGGGAGGAGGTCCTGTGAACGGCCTCAGCGACCGCGCCGTCTGGCGACGGCTGCAACCGGTGGTCACCACCCTGCTGGTGGTGGCGGTGATCGGGGTGCCGCTCTGGCTGGTCGTGATGACCGCCGGCAAGAGCCAGGGCGAGGCGCTCAACCCGGACCTCTCCCCGCCGGAGCACTGGCAACTGCTGGCGAACATCAAGCAGGTGTGGGTCGAGGGCGACGTCCCGGCGGCCTTCCTCGGCAGCCTGCTCATCGTGGTGCCCACCGTGGCCGGGGTGCTGACCTTCGGCTCGATGGCGGCCTGGGTGCTGGCCCGCCGGTCGACCCGGCTCAACGCCGTGCTGTACGCGGTCGGCATCAGCGGCATCGTGCTCCCGCCCGCGGTCGTCACCGTGGTGCTGCTGCTGCGCCAGCTCGGCCTGGCCGGCACCGCGGTCGGCATGATCGGCGTCTACCTCGGCATCTACCTGTCCACGGTGATCTTCTTCGTCACCGGCTTCGTCCGGACCATCCCGCCCTCCCTGGAGGAGGCGGCGCAGATGGACGGCGCCGGCCCGGTCCTGGTCTTCCGCCGCGTCGTGCTGCCGATGCTGCGCCCGGTGCTGGCCACCGCGACGATCCTGGTCTGCCTGTACGTCTGGAACGACGTCTTCTACGCCTTCTTCGTCGTCGGCGGGCGCATGGACACGCTGCCGCTCAACCTGTTCCGGGTCGCCAGCGCGGGCCTCTACCTGAACAACTGGCACCTCATCTTCACCTACGTGATCCTGATGAGCCTGCCGCTGGTGGTGGTCTTCGCCGTCGCCCAGCGCCGGATTATCTCCGGCATCACCAGCGGCGCGGTGAAATAGCTCCTCGAGGATCACCATCGGCCGGGCGGGACCCCGGCCGATGGTGATCCACAGCACTAAGCTTTCCGGATTGGAAAACTTGCGTGTTTGGAAAAAAGACGTAACGTCAAGGTCATGACTGACGAGCCCGGCCTGCGGGAACGCAAGAAACTGGCGACCCGCCGGGCTCTCTGCGACGCCGCGCTGAAGCTCGCCCTCGACGAAGGGGTCGCGGCCCTCACCCCGGACCGGATCGCCGAAGAGGTGGACGTCTCCCCGCGGACCTTCCGCAACTACTTCTCCAGCAAGGAGGAGGCGATCGTCGCCGGGCTGCAGGACCGGGCCCACGAGGTCGCGGACAATCTGCGCCGCCGGCCGGCCGACGAGCCGATCTGGGACTCGCTGCGGGCCGTTCTGGTGCCGTCGCTGGAAAGCGGCATCGCCGGCCACGACCTGATGAACCTGCTCGGGCTGATCCGCTGCCACCACGCGCTGCTCGCCGAGCACCTCACCAGCTTCGAGGACCTGGGCCGGCAACTGGCCGAGGTCATCGCCGAGCGCACCGGCACGGACGCCGGCCGCGACGTCTACCCCCGGCTGCTCGCCGACGCCTCGGGCATCGCGGTCAAGACCAGCCTGAGCCTCTGGGCCACCGGCGCCACCGGGCGCAGCCTCGCCGACATCTTCGGCGAGGCCCTCGACCTGCTCAGCCGCGGCCTGCCCCGGCCCGCCCCGGCGGCCCCGCGACCCGGGCTGCCGGCGCACCCCCCGACCTGCGACCAAGCGAAGACCGGAATGCCGGCAGACCAGCCGACCTGCGGCCGAGCGAAGACCGGGATGCCCGCAGGCCAGCCGTCCCGCGGTCAAGCACGGACCGGGATGCCCGCGGACCAGTCGGGCGACACCGGCCCGCCGGACGCCTGACCTCCCCCACCGCATACTGCCGCCGGACGACCCGGCCGGCGGGCGATGCCGCACGTCCCGCCGACGACCGCGCCGACGGTAAGCACCTGCCGGTCACCGCCCCACGAACCACGGCGGCCGGCGCGAAACCCTCGGAAGGACCGGCATGAGACTGGTCAAGACAACGCCGGACGCCGAGGTGGCCGACCGGCCCCGGGCCCTGCCGGAACTGGCGCTGGTGGTGGGTCTGTTCCTCGCCTACAAGCTGGCCCGGCTGCTGATCCAGGGCCGCGACCACGTCGCCTTCGCCAACGCCTGGCGGGTCTGGGACCTGGAACGCTTCCTGCACCTGCCCGGCGAGGAGACGGTCCAGCACACGGTCATCGGGCACCCGGCGCTGCTGGAAGCGGCGAACAGCTTCTACGCGTACGTGCACTTCCCGGCGACCGCCGCCTTCCTGCTCTGGATGTTCCTGCGCCGGCCGGCGTACTACCGCTGGGCCCGGCGCAGCCTCGCCGGCCTGACCGCCGCCGCGATGCTCGTCCACGTGCTGCTGCCGCTGGCACCGCCACGGATGCTCACCGGCACCGGGATCGTCGACACCGGCCACCTGGTCGGGCCCGCGGTCTACGGGGACCCCGCGGCCGACACCCTGACCAACCAGTACGCCGCGATGCCGTCGCTGCACGTCGGATGGGCACTGGCGGCCGCCGTCACCCTGATCGCGGTGACCCGCGGGCGCTGGCGCTGGGCCTGGCTGCTGCACCCCACGCTGACCCTGCTGGTCGTCCTGGTCACCGGCAACCACTACTGGCTGGACGCGATCATCGCGGCCGGGCTGTTCGCCCTGGTGACGCTGGTCAGCCCGTGGCCGGCCCGGGAGCCGCACCCGTTCTTCGGCCGCGCGGTCCGGCCGGTGCCCGCCGTCGGCGCGGAGCAGCCGGCATGACCGCCCGCACCGAGCAGCAGCCCACGCCGAACCACGGCGCCGCGGGCGAAAGGCCAGCAGAGCAAGCCGAAAGAGGCCAAAGCATGACCGCCCGCACCGAGCAGCAGCAGGCCGCGCCGCAGGAGGGCACAGCATGACCACCGCATTGGCCGCCGCCGTGCTGCTGTCGCTGCTGTCGGCAGTGGCCTACGCCCTGGCGGCCGTGGTCCAGGAACGCCTCGCCGCGGCACCCCGCTGGTGGATGATCATCGCCCTGAACGGCGGCGGCGGGCTGCTGCACGTCGGCGCGCTGGCATACGGATCGCTGGCGGTCGTGCAACCGCTGGGCGCGCTGACCCTCGTGGTGGCGCTCCCGGTCGGCGCGGCGGTAGCGGGGCGGCGGGTACACGGCCGCGAGTGGCGGGGCGCCCTGGCGACCGTCGCCGGGCTGGTCGCGCTCCTGATCGCCGTCGGCACGGCCGCCCCGGCGGAGGCCCTCGACGACCTCCAGGTGGTGCTGCTGGTGCTGCTGGCCTGCGCGCTGATCGTGGCCCTGGCCGGACGCGCGTACCGGGCGGCACCGAACCCGGGCAGGCTGCCGGGCCTGCGCCTGGCCGCGGCCGGCGGAGTCGCCTTCGCCGCGTCGTCGGCACTGACCCAGACGGTGCTGCTGCGCATCGGCACGGGCGGGACCGGCGCGCTGGCGCAGCCCGCGGTGGCCGGCACAACCCTGATCGTGGTGGCGCTCTCCGCGGCGGGACTGCTGCTCTCGCAGGCGGCCTACCGGTACGGGCTGGGCGGGCCGCTCGCGACCCTGACCATCGTGAATCCGGTGGCCGCGGCGGGCATCGGGATCATGCTGCTCGGGCTCGGCGCCGGCCTGACCCTGCCCGCGGTGGCGGCGGCCGCCATGGCCGCACTGGTGGCGGCGGTCGGCGTGGTGCTGCTGGCCGCTCCCGAACGGGCACCGGCGAGGCCCGCTTGCCGCCGGGCACTCCGGCAGGCACGACGCCGGCCGCGGCGCCGGCCTGTGGTCCAGCGCAACCGCCGCCCGGCGTCCCGCGCACCATCGCTGCGCTGACCACGGCCCCGGCGCAGCGACTGTCCCCCCACTGGCATCGCGCCGGCCCGCGGCATCGCCGCGCGACCGGACGAGCTTTCAGCGCCGGTTCGGCTGCCGTTGCTGCTCGGCTGAGCCGGTCCGGCGCGGGGCCGGTGCGTCGCTATTGGTGCAACGCCGCCTGTGGTGCGGACAGGCACCGGGTCACCGTCACCGTGACGCCGTCCGGGCCGTCGCTGATCAGCAGCGTGTCCGTCAGCCGGCGGGCGAGCAGGATCCCGCGACCCCCGGGCATGTCGGCCGGCGGCGGGCCGGCCAGCACCGGCACCTCACCGGCGAAGCCCTCGCCGCGGTCGCTGACGTCGGCGATCAGCGTGTCGACGTCGAGGGTCAGCCGCAGCGAGCCCCGCCCGCCGCCGTGCCGCACGGCGTTGGTGACCAACTCGTTGACCGCCGCCACGAAGTCGTCGAGGTCGTCGCCGCGCAGCCCGGCCGCCTCGGCATGGCGCCGCAGGTCGTGCCGCAGCCCGGTGACATCCGCGCCGGTGAAGTCGCGCGCGAACACCTCGGCCGCGGCGGTGCCCGGCGCCGCACCCGTGCCCTGGGTGAGCGGTGACTCCGGCATGGCCATCCAGGAACCATAGTCCGGTCGCCGAGAAGCGCGAGACCGGCAAAGGATCGTTGCCCCGCAACAACATTTTGCCGGACCGGCGCAAACCCCACCCGACCCGGGTCGGGGGCGCCGGGCGGGCCTCCCAGGGGTGTACGGAGGACCCGTCCGGCTCATCGGTTCCGGGGCGTGAACCGATTGTTTTGGAGCCGTGGATCTTGGCTCCGGACCATCATAGGTATGCAGCACAGTGGATAACAGTTACCAGGAACGGCGCCGGGCCCGAAGTGCCACTTCGGGCAGGACATCTGCTCGCCGAGGCAAGCCTCGCCGCCGAATGCAACCCCGGCACCAGACTTGTTATGCGGCGCGGAGAGATACAGAAGGCCGCAGTCGAGCACCCGACCGGTCTTTCACCCAACGCCAAGCCAGCCCTTCGGCAGCGGCCGAGCCGTGGGCGTTATGCCGGGTATTTCGGGCAGGATCGAGCCGGGATCGAGCCGGCGCGGTCGCCGCGGTCAGGTTGCGGGGAGGGACAGGGCCGCGGCGCGCAGGGTTGCGGCGGCGTCGGCGAACATCGTGGACTTGATGCTTCCCAGGGTCCCGCGGTCCTTGCCGGCGAGCGGGCGCACCGCCGCCGCGGCCGTGGCCAGCAGGGCGGATGCCTCCGCCGCGCGGTCGACCAGGCCGAACTCGACGGCCGTCGGCGCGTCGAAGCGCCGGCCGGTGGTCATCGCGGCGATCGCGGCGGCGGGGGTCAGCTTCGCCTGGATCAGCGCGGCCATTCCCGGGGTGAAGGGTACGTTGATGTCCACCTCCGGGAAGCACAGGTAGCCGCGATCGGAGCGCATGACCCGGAAGTCGTGCGCGATGGCCAGGATCGCCCCGGCGCCGAAGGCGTGCCCGTTGACCGCCGCGATGGTCGGCACCGGCAGGGTGAGCAGGCGCGCGAGCAGCACCTGCACGTCGCGCAGGTAGGCCGGCGCCTGGTCGCTGTTCGCCAGCACCCAGCCCAGGTCCAGGCCGTTGGAGAAGAATTTCCCCCGCCCGGTCGTGACCAGCGCCGCCGCCTCCGAGCCCCGCGCGACGGTCTCGAGCAGCTCGTTGACGGTGGCGATCCAGGACGGTGAGAAGCGGTTCTCGTCGTCGCCGAGGTCGAGGACGTGGACGGCTTCGTCTTGCGAGAGGGTCGGCATGTCAGTCCTTCCGGGCCGTCGGTACACGGGCCGGTGAGAGCGCGGTGGAACAGCGCGGCCGGCGGATCCATCACGCGTGGTGACGATCTCGACGGCCCACCGGTCGCGGCGGTCCCAGAGCAGCTGCGCCAGCCGGAGCAGATTCTGTATATCAGAGCCCGCGTTCCGATAACTCCACCGTGGGTCCGAACCAGGTGAGGGCCTGGCCGTGCGACCGGGTCCAGGCGAGCGGCTCGCCGTCCAGCGCCAGCACGTTGTAGAGCGCGCCGTCCGGCGGCGCCGGCAGGCCGTCGTGGGCGAGGACGTCCGGGGCCTCGTTGGCGACCCAGTGCCCGGGCAGCGCGGTCACCAGCTTGACGAACGCCTCCCGGCGCGGCCGGGGCACCTGGTACAGCACCGAGGTGTGCAGCACCACCAGGGTCGCGCCGGCCGGGGCCCGCGCCGCCAGCGCCGGCAGGTCGTCCACCAGGTCGCCGCGGATCAGCAGCGGCGGGTCGGCCGCGGCGACGGCGGCCGCCTCGCGCAGCCGGGTGCGACGGTACGTGTGCTCCGGCCAGATGAGCGCGTCGAGCCACGCCACGTCCGCGGGGTCGGTCACGTCCAGCGGGTGCGGATCGAGGCCGGCCCGCCACACCACCCGCGGCCGGGTGGTCGGCGGCACGAGGCCGTTCGCGGCGCAGTCGAGGACCGGTACGCCGGCGCCCAGGCTGTGCTCGCCGTAGCGGTAGGCGTACCGGTCGGGGTAGAGGCACAGCCCGGCGGCCGCACCCACCTCCAGCAGCGCCAGCGGCTGCGGCAGCGCCGCCAGGACCGGCAGCAGGGCAGCGCACCGGCCGGCCTCGTTCGTCTGGGTCGCGCGGTCCCGGATCTGTGGTTCGATCGCCGGCCAGTGCGCCCGCGTCCAGGCCCGGAACCCGGCCGGGTCCCGCACCGGGCCGCCGAGGAACCGGACGACGCCGAACAGCAGGTTCGGCTGCTGCTTGTCCGGCAGCAGGGCGAGCAGGCCGTCGTCGGCGGCGACCGCGGCGGCCAGGCGCTCGTAGGCGGGCGAGACTCCGCGGGCCTCCCGGGCGGCGAACTCGGCATACCTCTCGGCGATCGACATGACGTCCTGTCTACCGCAGGGCCCGCGGAGAGTGCGTCACAGCATGGTCCGGATGTCCTCGACGAAGCGGGGCGCGGCGGTCAGGTGCGCGAACCGGCCCGGGATGTCGTACACCCGGGCCGGCCAGCCGGGCGCCGGGGCCGGCAGGGGCTCGCTGTGCACGGCCAGCCGGGCGGTGCGCGCCACCGCCGGCGTCGGGTGCGGGCCCCGGCAGCGGGCATAGCCGGTCAGCAGGTGCGGGTCGGCGGCCGGTACGACCAGGTCGCGGTAGCGGTCCGGCAGGGACTCGAGCCGCATCCCGGCGAGATACTCGTCCCGCTGGGCCGGGAAGTGGCCGGGTGCGTCGACGGTGACGACGGCGTGGGTCGCGTACCGGGTGGCGAAGTGGACCGCCAGCGCGGCCGACGCGCCGTGGCCGACCACGACCGGCGCCCGGGTGCTGCCCAGGCCGGCGACCAGCCGGGCGAGGTCGTCGACCAGCTCGTCGGGGTCGTAGCGGTCCCGGGCGGCGGACCCGCCGTGGCCCGGCAGGTCGACCGCGACGACGGTGGCGTGCGGGCGCAGATCGGCCGCCGCGGGCCACCACATCACGCGCTCGAACAGGATCGCGGGGATCAGCACGAGCGGGCGGCCGTGGTGACCCCAGAGGTCGTAGGTCCACCGGCCGGCGGGTGCCGGCAGCCGGTGGTCGGTGCGCTGCGGCGGCAGCCAGTCGCCGTCAGCGGAGTTTCGCAGGATCATGACAACCTTCAACAGATACGGAGGTACGGGGACACCGCCGCGGATGCCGCGGCATGACGACCGGGGTGACCGGCCGCTCGGCTGGGCCGGGAGGATGAACGCCGTCCCGGCCGGGTGTCCTACGTGCGGCAGACGCCGATGGTCGCGAGGGCGACGGCCGGCACGAGCCTGGTCCGCACGGGTTGCGGAGGCGAGGTGACGGCGAGGGTGCGTCCCGCCGAGGGCAGCGGTACCCGCGCGCCGACGCCGGTGCGGACGGTGGCGGCCCGCACGACCTCGCACTCGCCGGCCTCGACGGCGAGGACAGGGGCGGGCGCACCCACACCGGCCGCCGAGGCCGATGACGCCGGGGCGGGCGCGCCCACACCGGCCGCCCAGGCCGATGACACCGGGGCCACGACCATCCCGTCCAGACAGTGCGCGCCCGGCGACAGACCCATCCCGGCCAGGATCGCCAGGACCAGCAGCCAGCTCAGCGCCAGGGGCCGAGGCGCCAGGGGCGGGGCGGCTGACGGCTGCGGACGGGTCACGGGGGCAAGATTACGATATGCCGGGCGGATCCACCCGGCGCGGGGCGCCGATCCGCTCCCCCGGCTCAGCGTCGGGCGAGGTCGGTCAGGACGGGCTTGATGTCCAGGACCGGGGTCCCGTCGAGCGCGGCCGCCTCGGGGGTCAGCTCGATCCGGGAGGCGGGCGCGCCCTCGTCGGGCTGGCGCGGCGCGTCCCGCGGGTCGGTCAGCGGCGAGCGCACCACCCCGACCGGCCGCACGATGATGTCCGGCATGACCACTTCCCCTCGGCACGCTCGGCTCGGCTGGGCGACAGGCCGAGACTACGGCGGACCCGCGACGGCGGCGACCGGCTGTGGGCGTACCCGGGGAAGGCCGGCGGCGGACCGGTCAGATCGCGAACTGGGCGACGAGTCGCTGCAGGTCGGCGCTCATCCGGGCGAGATCCTCCGTGGCGGCCTGGGATTCGGTCACCGCCGCCGCGGTCGTCTGGGCCGTCTGGGCGACGCCGCTGACGTTGGCGCTGATGTCCTTGGCGCCCATCGCCGCGTTGGAGACGTTGCGGGCCACCTCGGAGGTGGTCGCCGTCTGCTGCTCCACGGCGGAGGCGATGGTCGTCTGGAATTCGCTGATCCTCGTGATGACCGTGGTGATCTTCTCGATCGCCTCCACCGCGTCGACGGTGTTCGTCTGGATCGTCTCGACCTGCTGGAAGATGTCGCCGGTGGCCCGGGCGGTCTCCTGGGCGAGGTCCTTGACCTCGGAGGCGACCACGGCGAAGCCCTTGCCGGCCTCGCCGGCCCGGGCGGCCTCGATGGTGGCGTTGAGCGCGAGCAGGTTGGTCTGCTCGGCGATCGCGGTGATGACCTTGACGACGTTGCCGATCTGGGCCGACGACTCGCCGAGCCTGCCGATGGTGGCGGTGGTGACCTCGGCCGCGTGGACGGCCTCGCCGGCGACGCGGGCCGCCTCGCTGGAGTTCGCGGAGATCTCCCGGATGGAGGCGCCCATCTCCTCCGAGCTGGCCGCGACGGTGGCGATGTTCGCGTCGACCTCCTCGGCGCCGGCGGAAACCGCGCCGGCCTGGACGCTGGTCTCCTCGGCCGCAGCGGCGATCTGCTCACCGGTGGCGCACAGTTCCTCGCTGGAGGCGGCCAACTGGACGGCGTTGTCCCCCACCGCGGTCATCGTCTGGCGCAGCGACCCGATGGCGTGATCCAGGTCCGCGGCCATCCGGCCGACCTCGTCGCGGGAGTCGACGGTGGTCTGGACGGTGAGGTCGCCGCCGGCGAGGGCCTTGGCGGCGCCGGAGACCTTGTTCAGGCAGCTGAGGATCTGGCGGACGACGAACAGGCCGAGGCCGATCGCCAGGATGCCGCCCAGCACGATGAAGATGATGATCATGTTGCGCGCGGTGGTGTAGTCCTGGTGTGCCTCCGCGGAACGCTCGGCGGCCTGCACCCGCTCGGCCTCGAAGGCGATGTCGAGCTCGGTGAAGGCCTTGTCGACAGCGGGGGTGAACTGCGCGTCGCGGGCCTTCTGGAAACCGGCGAAGTCGTTGCGGCGGGAGAACGGCAACAGCACCTCGTTGCGGATGTCGACGGCGTTCTTCCATTCCGCGATGAAGGTGTCCACCGCACCGGGATCGGCGGCGAACAACCGGTACTCCGCGAGTTGAGCCGCCAGCTCGGCCTCGTGCGCCTGCATGTCGGCTTCCACCTTTTTCATGCCGGCGTCGTCCAGGGTGGTGGCATGGGCCAGGACGTCCACGATCCCCTGCATGGCGCTCCGCCGCGCGCCGGCCAGCACTCCCAGCGGCTTGACCTGGTGGACGTACATGTTCTGCACGTGGGTCGCTGTCACGTTGAGCTTGGCCAGGCCGAGAAGGGCGACAGTCACCGCCACCGCGAGCGTCACCAGGACCGCGCTGAGGACCTTCACCCGCAGCGGCAGGTCGATGAACCGCATGCGCCGCGGCTGGTGTTCCGTCGTGGCCATCGCAGACCCCTCCCGATGATCCGAGCTATCCCCTGATGACTGTCACAGAACCCGGCCCGACGGCGAGAAGATTTCAGAGAATGCATCCGGCACCGCGTTCGGCTGTGGTCCGGACATCGACCGGAGCAGAGGCCACCGGATGACCGCTTCTCCTGTGAGGATCGGCGCATGACCGTACTCAGCGCCCGGGCGCTCAACCGCGCGACGCTCGCCCGGCAGTTGCTGCTCGACCGCGCCGACCTCCCGGTCCTCGACGCCGTGGCGCACCTGGGCGGCCTGCAGGCGCAGGAACCGCAGGAACCGTTCGTCGGGCTCTGGTCGCGGCTTCGCGGCTTCGACCCCGCGGTGCTGTCGGATCTGCTGCTCCGGCGGAGCGTCGTGCGGACCCATCTCATGCGCCGCACGGTCCACCTGCTCACCGCCGACGACGCCGTGGCCTGGCGCTCCCGTCACGATGCGATGCTGCGCCAGCGGGTCATCGGTGTCTACCGCCGCGAGCTCGCCGGGGTGGACCTCGACGAGCTCGCGGCGGCGGGCCGGGCGGTGATGGCCGACGGCGAGCCCCGCTCGATGACCGAGCTGGCGCGGGCGCTGGCCGGGCGCTGGCCGGCGCCGGGACCGCGCGCGCTGGGCGAGATGCTGATGGCCGTCCTTCCGGTGGCGCAGCTGCCGCCGCGCGGGCTGTGGCGCACGCGGGCGGGAGTCCGCAACGCCCTGATCTCCTCCTGGCTGGGACGCGAGATCGACCCGCCGGCCCCGACCGGCCCCGGTCCGGCCACCTCCGATCCGGCCGCCTCAGCTCCGGTCGCCTCCGATCCGGTCGCCTCAGCTCCGGGCGCCTCAGCTCCGGGCGCCTCAGCTCCGGGCGCCTCAGCTCCGGTCGCCTCAGATCCGGTCGGCGAGGTGCTGGTGCGGCGCTATCTGGCCGCCTTCGGCCCGGCGGCCACGGCAGACCTGCGCGCCTGGTGCGGCCTGGCCGGGCTGCCGGCCGCGGTGGCCGCGGTACGCGACGAGCTGGTCTCGTTCCGCGACGAACGGGGCCGGGAGCTGCTGGACCTGCCCGACGCCCCGCGCCCCGACCCCGGCACACCCGCCCCGGTGCGGTTCCTGCCGGCGTTCGACAACGCGCTGCTCGGCTACGACGACCGCAGCCGGATCGTCGACAAGGCCCACCGCGGCCTGTCGGTCGCCGGAGCTCGCGTGGTCCTGGTCGACGGCCGGGTCGCCGGCACCTGGGACGCCAGGGCCGGCACCGTGATCGTCACCCCGCTGGGCGACCTCTCCCGGGCCGACCGCACCGCCGTGGCCGAGCAGGGGCGGGAGCTGGCGTCGTTCCTCTCCGACGCCGAGAGTGATCGCGTCGAGATCGTCGCGGCGCCGGGGACGTAGGCGTCCGCGCCGGCCGGGTGGCCTTCGCGACGGTGGGAACGTAGGCGTCCGCGCCGGCCGGGTGACCTTCGCGACGGAAGCCGCGGCGTTCCCCTAGCCCCGCCAGGGCTGCCGGTCGGCCCGCGCGCTGTTGAGGCGACGCCCGATCGCGGCGAGCTGGCGCAGCTGGGTCCGCGTCAGCCGGTCGACCGTCAGCCGGCGCACCTCCGCCACGTGGCCGGGTGCGGACGCCACCACCTTGGCATAACCCGCATCGGTGAGCACGGCGTTCTTGACCCGGCCGCTGTCCGCGCTGCGGGAGCGGCGCACCCAGCCGCGCGCCTCGAGGCGCTTCACCACATGCGACAGCCGCGACAGGGACCCGTTCGCCAGCAGCGCGAGGGTGCTCATCGTCCGGGTGCGCTCCGGCGCCTCCGACAGCACGGCGAGGATCGCATACTCGAAGCTCGTCACCTCGGCGTCGCGGGTGAGCTGGGCGTCCAGCGCGGCGGGCAGCCAGGACGCCAACTGGACGAGCTGCAGCCAGGCGTCGCTCTCGTCGGCGTCAAGCCACCTCGGCTCGCCGTGCTCATCCCCTGCCATAGCGCCATCCTAGGCGGCGCCGACCGGCCGCCCGGTTCCGCCCTGACACTTGACGCATCAATCTTCGATGGTGCAAGATCAGTTGATGTATCAAGTTTTGACCACCCCTTCGAGAGTTTCCACGGCCCCGTCGAGAGGTAGACCATGACTGTCACCAGCACCTCCGTCGCCCGCAGGTCCGGCCTGACGGTCGCCGCCGGGATCCTCGCCGCCGCGGTGGTGGCGGTCGCTGTCAACGCCCTGATCGCGGCGATCGCGCACGCGTTCGGTGCCGCCGACGAATTCCAGCCGCTTCAGTTCGGGGCCTACGCGTTCCTGACGGTGGCCGGCACCGTGATCGCGGCGGCGGGCTGGGCGGCGATCCGCCGGTGGGCCGGGCGGCCCTCGGCGGTGCTGCGGTGGCTGGTCCCGGCCGTGCTGGTGGTGTCGTTCGTGCCCGACCTGGCGCTGCTGGGCAGCGACGCGCAGCCCGGGACCAGCGGGCTCGCGGTCGTCGCCCTGATCGTCATGCACATCAACGTCGCGGCCGTGGCCGTGCCGGCCTTCCGCATCGTCCTCCCGCTGCCCGACCGCGGCTGACGGACGCGGGCCGGCGCGCGGCTCCGCCTCCCGCGCCTGAGTCGTGTTGGCGACCCAGGCCGGTAATCGCAACCTGCCGGGGTCATGGTGAGACAAAGCCGGGCCGACGGGTGAGATGAGGGTGCTGCCATGGCCGTGCGACTGGGTGATATCGAGTTCCACACCGGGCCGCCCGTGCTGGGCGCCCCCGACGACCTGCACGCGGTGATCCTCGGCTTCCTGGCCGCCGCCACCGCGTCGCTGCGGATCGCGGTCCAGGAGATCGACTCCGAGCCCATCGCGCGGGCGATCCTCGACGCCAAGGCCCGTGGGGTCCGCGTCCAGATCATTCTGGAGTCGAGCTACCTGCACGAGGACCGGGCGCCGGCGGACCCGTGGGCGGTGGCCGGTGACAACGAGGCCAACCGGGTCATCCACGCGGCGTTCCTGCGTGCCGGCGTCGACGTGATCACCGACCTGAACCCGGCGATCTTCCACCAGAAGTTCGTGGTGCGCGACCACGGCAAGCCCGGCGCGGCCGTGCTGACCGGCTCGGCGAACTTCACCCGCACCGACACCGGCACCAACCTCGACACCGGGCCCGGTCGGTCCGGCAACAACCTCAACCACGTCGTGGTGCTGGGCGGCAAGCAGGCCACCGACCAGTACCGCAGCGAGTTCGACCGGATGCGCAGCGGCACCTTCGGCGACATGCACGAGCGCCGCGAGGCCCGGCCGGAGGAGTTCCGCCTCGGTGGCATCCGGGTCAAGCCGTTGTTCGCGCCGCGGCACGGGCCCGAGATGGAGATCATGAAGCAGATGCTCAAGGCCCGCTCCCGCATCGACTTCGCGATGTTCACCTTCGCCCAGTCCTCCGGCATCGACGACGCCATGGTCCGCCTGGTCGGTGCCGACCTGCCCATCCGCGGCATCCTCGACCGGGGCCAGGGCGCCCAGCGCTGGGCCGCCACCCAGCCGTTGAAGGCCGCGGGCGTGCAACTGTGGGAGAACCGGCCGGGCACCGGGCTGCGCAAGGTGCACCACAAGCTGATGGTGGTCGACGCCCGGTTGATCATCATCGGCAGCTTCAACTACACCGGGCCCGCGACCACCCTCAACGACGAGAACATCGTGGTGCTGGGCGATCTCGAGGAGACCGACGCGGTCGCCGAGGCCGCCCAGCGCCGGCTCGCCACGGCGGCCCTGGCCGAGATCGACCGGATCATCACCGACCTGGGCCGGCCGATCTGACCCGGTCCCGGTCGGCTATAAAGACGACATGGACTCATCCGACCCGGCGGCGCTGCCGCGGAGCACGCCGGGCGGGCAGGGCGTCGACGGCAGCGGTGTCGACCGGTTCGTCGACGCGGTCGCCCCGCTCGACGGGGTGGAACTGCACAGCCTGATGGTGCTGCGGCACGGTCACGTGGTCGCCGAGCGCTGGTGGCAGCCGTACGAGCCGGAGACGCCGCACCTGCTCTACTCGCTGAGCAAGAGCGTCGCCTCCACCGCGCTCGGGTTCGCGGTGGACGAGGGCCTGGTGGAGCTGGACGCGACGGTGCTGTCGTACTTCCCGGAGTTCGACGCGGCGGTGACCGACGAGCGGTCCCGGTCGATCCGGGTCCGGCACGTGGCGGCGATGGCCAGCGGGCACGACGACGAGACCCTCGAGCGGGCGCTGGCGGCCGGCGACGGCGATCTGCTGCTCGGCCTGCTGCTCGTCCCGCCGGAGCGGGAGCCGGGCACGGTCTTCGCGTACAACCAGCCGTGCACGTACGCGCTGTCGGCGATCATCCAGCGGGTCAGCGGGGAGCCGCTGACGGCGTACCTGCGGCCGCGGCTGTTCGAGCCGCTGGGCATCACCCGGGCCGGCTGGCGCCGCGACAAGCGGGGCCGGGAGCTGGGCTACGCCGGGCTGTACCTGCCGACCGAGGCGCTCGCCAAGCTCGGCCAGCTCTACCTGCGCGGCGGCGAGTGGGCCGGCCGGCGGCTGCTGAGCGCGGAGTGGGTGGCGCAGGCGACCCGTTCACACGTCGCGACGGGCCGCCCGGAGCCGGACTGGGACCAGGGCTACGGCTTCCAGTTCTGGCGCAGCCGGCACGGTTATCGCGGCGACGGCGCGTACGGCCAGTTCATGCTGGTCCTGCCGGAGGCGGACGCGGTCGTCGCGATCACCTCGCAGAGCCCGGACATGCAGGGCCTGCTCGACGCGCTCTGGGCTCATCTGCTGCCCGCGCTGACCTCCGGCCCGGTGCCGCGCCCGGGCGCCGCGACCCCTGCGACCGCGAGCGGCCGGCTGCCCGGCCCGGCGGGCGGGCGCCTGCCGGGCGACCTCGGCCCGATGGCCTTCCGGCCCGGTCCGGCGAACGAAATCACCAGCCTGCACACGGTACGGCTCGGCACCAGCGGTGAGATCCGGCTGACCGACGGCGGCCCGGAAGTGGCCGCCGCCCTGGGCGCCCCGGGGGTCTGGACCCGGACGGGCCCGCTGGCCACGGCCTCCGCCTGGGCCGGCGGGCTGGTGCACGTCGACCTCGTCTTCGTCGAGACCCCGCACCGGCTGCACCTGCGGCTCGACCCGGCGGCCGCGACGTTCGACGCCCGCTGGCAGACCCCGCCGCTCGGCGAGCCACCCCTGGCGAAGCTGCGGACGCCGAAGACCAGCTAGGACGAGGACGCTAGCCTACCGGGCCGTGATGGACCTGCGGAGCTTGTAGCGGAGTTCCTCGGCCATGGCGTCGTCGAAAGCGTCGAGGACCGCAAGCGACTGCCGCCACGACTCGATGGCACCCGGCAGGTCGTCGCCCGCGGCCTGAGCGTCGGCCATTCGTGACAAGGTGATGGCCTGCTCGTAACGCTCGCCGGTCTGCCGGTAGAGGGCGAGGCTGGACCGGTAGCACTCGATCGCCTTGCCGCGGTGGCCAAGACGGTCGTGGAGGTGGCCGAGGCTGTCCCAGCTGCCCGCGAGAGGGTGCAACTCGCCGAGTTCCTGGCGCAGGCGAACGCTTTCCTCGCAGTAGCGCAGGGCATCGTCGTGCTCGCCCAGCTCGGTCAGGGACCAGCCCAGGTTGTTGAGCGCGAGTGCCTGACCTGCCCGATGCCCGACCGAACGGAACAGCGCCAAGGCGCGACGGGCGTGCCTTGCCGCTACGGTCTCGTCGCCCTTCGAGTGCGACGCGAAGCCGAGGCCGATCAGCACAGACCCCTGCCCGGCCTCGTCGCCGATCAGGGTGAAATGGTCCAGTGCGAGTTCGAGGTGGGCAACCGCCTCCTCGATGCGGCCTGCCCTTGCGTGTGCCCGCCCGAGGCACTGATGTGCGTACGCTTCGCCGGTGTGGTCGCCGACACGCTCGGCGGCGTCGACGGCCACCTGCTGGGTGGCCTCGTATTCCGCCCACCGCGCACGCGTGTCCAGCAGTGAGCTGAGAGTCCAGGCCAGACGCCAGCAGTGCCCCTCGAATCCGTCGGCCGCGTCGCGGACGGCGGCCAGCAGCATCATCATCTCCGTGTCGAACCACGCGCTGGCCGCCTCGACGTCGCCCGGCACCTCCGGCGTGGCCCCGGAAACCGGAGGCGGGAGGTGAAGGTCGTTCCAGGTGCCCTGCAACACCCGGGCGGCGACCTGCGCGGTGTGCAGGCAGTAGTCGAGCAGCCGGCCGCGAGCGGCGCGCAGGTCGGGCCCGCTTTCCTGGTCGTGCGCCAGCTCGGCGGCGTACGCGCGGAGCAGGTCGTGCAGCACGTACCGGCGGGTGCGCTGCTCGGTGAGCAGGTTCGCCCGCTCCAGCTCGGCCAGCAGGGCGAGTGCTTGAGGGCGAGGCAGTCCGGTGAGGCTGGCCACGGCGCCCAGCCCCACCTCCGGCCCGGGGAAGACCCCGAGCAGCCGGAACAGCCGTGCCCCGGCCGGGCTCAACGTCCGGTACGACCAGGAGAAGACGTGCCGCACGTCCGTGGGCGCGTCCCCCGCGTTGAGCGTGTCGAGGCGGTCCTCGCCGCGAAGCTGCTCGGCAAGCGTCGCTAGTGGCAGCCCGGGCCGGAGCGCGGCTCGCGCGGCGGCGATACCGAGGGCGAGCGGCAGGCGGACACAGCGGGTGATGATCTCCTCCACCGCCTCGGGTTCGGCGGCGACGCGGGCTGCGCCCAGCCGCCGCGACAGCATTTCGTACGCCTCCGAGTGGGTCAGCACGTCGAGCGGCAGTGGCCGGGCCCCTTCGGCGACGACCAGCGGGAAGAGCTGGTCGCGGCTCGTCACAACCACCAGGCAGCCGGGCGCACCGGGCAGCAACGGGCGCGCCTGCTCCTGATCCCGCACGTTGTCGATCACCACGAGGATCCGCTTGCCCGCGACCATGCTGCGGTACAGCGAGGACTGCGCGTCGAGGCCGTCCGGTATGCGGCCGGCCGGCACACCGAGGGCGTCAAGAAGACCGCGAAGGGCCTCCGCCGGGTCCATCACCGAGCCGCCCGGATCGAACCCGCGAAGGTTCACGTACAGCTGCCCGTCGGGAAACCGCGCGGCGACCCGGTGCGCCCAGTGCACCGCGAGGGCGGTCTTGCCGACACCCGCACCGCCGGTCACCGTGACGATGGCGGCGGTGCCCTGGTTCGCGGCGTCTTCCAGCAGCGAATCCATAGTGGCCAGCTCGGCCGCCCGCCCCGCGAACCCCGCCACCCCGATGGGTAGCTGAGCCGGCGCCCTCACCTCGGGCACGCTCGCGGTGCCTGCGTTCGCCGTGCCCGCCAGCGACGGGTCGTGCCGCAACACCGCGGTCTCGAGATCCCGCAGCTCCGGGCTCGGGTCGACGCCGAGCGAATCATTCAGCTCGGCACGCATTCGCCGGGCGACGGCGAGTGCCTCCGCCTGCTGCCCGATCCGGTAGAGGGCGAGAATCAGCTGCCGGTGCAGGCGCTCGTCCAACGGGTGCTCGGCCGCGAGCTGCGTCAGCTCGGGCACCAATTGCTCGTGGTGGCCCAGCGCCAGCCGGGTGTCGATGAGCAGATGGACGGTGCGCAGCCGAAGGCTCTCCAGCCACTGCACCTGCGGCCTCAGCGCCGGCAATGTGGCGACGTCATGCAGCGAGTGCCCCCGCCACAGCGCCACCGCCTCACTCAGCCGGCGCAGCCGCACCGCCAGGTCACCCTGCTGGAGGGCATCGTCGACAAGCGACTCGGCGACCTTGACGTCGGTCTGCGCACCCGGCAACAGATACCCCGGCGGCCTCGAGACGATCGCGTTCGGGCCGCCGAGCAAGGAACGCAGTTGCGAGACGGTGACCTGTAGGGCGTTCCGCACGGTGACCGGTGCCTGGCCCTCCCAGGCCACGTCGATCAACCGTTCGGTGCTGACCACTGTGCCGAGGTGCAGCCCCAGCATGGCGAGGACCGCCTTGCGCCGTAAACCTGTCACCGCGCGGGCCTCGCCGTGCACCACCACATCGACAGGCCCCAGCAATCGCACCAAAACGCCCGGCATGGACACGATCTTAGTGTCCGGTTCGGTTCCCCAGTAGTCAGATCGCATTCCCGACCGTAAATACCAAAACGGGACGTCGAGAAGATCATTGTGACAGGCCGTGCCCCGCAGCGTCACGTAAGCGCGACGTCAGCTTCACGTCAAGGCCCGATGGGAGGGTTCCCCATGTCCGGCCGCCGCGATCGGCGCGGCGGCGACGACACGAAGGGACAGCCACCATGCGCCGACTCTTGCGTCTGGCCACGACGCTTCTTCTCGTAGGCAGTGGGATCGCGGGCACCGCGGGCGCGGCCTCCGCGGGGGTCACGCCGTTGATCGGCGGCACCTTCCACTGGATCAGGAATTCCGGTAACAGTGGCCTGTGTCTCCAGCCGCAGGGCCTGTCGACGGCCGCGGGGGCACCTGTCGTCCAGGCGACCTGCGCGTCCTCCGGCACCGCGAGCATCGCCCAGGGCTGGCAGTACAACCAGGTCGGCACCAACCACTACAAGTTTGTGAACCAGCTCAGCGGCCTTTGCCTGGACGCGAGCGACATCGTCAACGGTGCCGCGGTGGTTCAGTGGCCGTGCGCCTCGATCAGCAACCAGGAGTTCAACACGGGCGCGGGGCTGCCTGCCGTCGCGAAGATCGAATCGCGGATCCACTACCGGGACACCGGCTACTGCATCGACGAACCGGGCGGACTCGGCACGATCGGCGCCGCCATGCAGATCTACGCCTGCAACGGCACTCCGGCGCAGATCTGGATCAACGGATTCTGAGCGGGCTTCCGGTGGTGCCGGTTCCGCTCGGCACCACCGGAACGGCCGCAGCTCAGCCGCGGGCCGAACCGGTCAGACGCGGACGTGGAACCGGAGCGTGATCCACGCGGCGATCCCGCTCGCGCCGGCGCCGGCGGCGGCCAGCAGGGGCAGCAGCAGCCACAGGTTCCGCTCCGGCACCGGGGTCAGCACCTTGCTCAGCGCCTGCATCCGGCCGTCGAGCAGCAGAGTCTTGCCGGCGTACAGCGCCGCGAAGGCGGTCAGCGCACCGGCGAGGCCGGCGGCCACCGCCTCGAGGACGAACGGTGCCTGGATGTACCAGTTCGACGCGCCGACCAGCCTCATGACCGCCACCTCGCGGCGCTTGCTGTAGGCCGCCACCTGAATGGTGTTTCCCACCAGCAGCAGCCCCGCGACCGCCATCACCGACGCGATGACCAGCGCGAGCAACTGGATCGCCGAGAAGATCCCGAACACCTTCCGCAGCATCTCGCGCTGGTCGACGATCAGCTGGATGCCCGGCCGGCCCGCGAGTTGCTGGGCGAACGCGTCGTACGCCTCGGGGTCCTTGAGCTTGACCCGGAAGGACTCGGGCATCGTTTCCGGCCGCACGGCGTCGATGAAGGTGGGCGAGTCGCGCCACACCTTCCTGAACCTGGCGAGGGCCTCTGCCCTGGTCTCGTACACCTTGGACCGGACCAGAGGGCTGGCCGCCAGGGCCGCGTCGAGGCTGGTGCGCTGCGCGTCGGTGATGTCGTCGGCCAGGAAGACCGAGACCTCGATCCTGGCGTAGTAGAAGTCCTTCATCTGCCCGACCTGCAGGTACATCAGGATGCCGGCACCGAGCATGGTCAGCGACACCGACAGGGTGATCATCATGGCGATCGTCATCGTGGCGTTGCGCCACAGGCCGATCAGGGCCTCGTTGAGGACATACTTCAGGCGCATCGGGGAGTTCCGTCCGATCTCTTGGTCGGTCTTGCCGGGTCAGGGCAGGCCGTCGAGGGCCTGCCGTACGGCCGCGACGATGGCCGGGCGCTCGGCGCCGGAAGCCACGGCCCGCCGGACGAACTCCTCGGCCGCACGCCGCAGCGGGGCGGCCTCCTCGGCCGATGTGGCCGGTGGGATGTCCGCCACCCGGGTGCCGCGCCCGCGGCGTGACTCCACCAGCCCCGCCGCCTCCAGCTCCCGATAGGTACGCCCGACCGTCCCGACGGCCAGGCCCAGGTCGCTCGCGAGCTGGCGCAGCGGGGGCAGCCGCTGGCCGCCGACCAGAACCCCGTCCTGGATGAGCGCGACGAGCTGGCGCCGGAGTTGCTCGTACGGCGGCGTCGGATCGGTGGCCGCCACGGTCAGAGCCGGGAGGTCGGTCACGTCGATCGCCACCCGATCAGCCGCGCCGAAGGCAGGAACAGTGCCGCACCGCACCATGCGGTCGCCAGGAAGGCTGCCAGCGCCATTCCCGACAGCAGCGCGCCCTTCGCGGCCCAGCCCGGTTCGCCGCAGGTGATGGCGAGGAGCCTCATCGTCAGCCCCGCCGATCCGGCGATGCCCAGCAACGACGCGAGCACGAGGACGCCGGCGGCCGCGGTGACCACCTCGGCGGAGCGCCGCCGCGAGACGTCGTCGAACTGAACGATGTCGGCCGACCGCGGGCGCCGCACCACCCGGCGCAGCACGAGGCCGGCCAGCACCAACCCGACGAGAACCACGGACAGGCCGGGAACGGTGTTCTGCCTTCCCGGCCACAGGTCGGTGCTGTAGTCGTCGTATTGGAGCAGACACGCCGGATCCTCGCTGCTGGTGCTGCCGAGGGTCGAGGTCGCGGCCACCAGCGCGGCCAGGGCCACGGTGGCCCCCGACACGAGCAGGCCCAGTCCGCGCGGGACGTAGTCGGCGGTGCGGCGGACCCGCAACTCGGCGCGGCGCACCTGCCCGGTCGGCGCCGGCATCGTCATTTCCCCGACCAGCGTTCCGGCGAGCACGCCGACTCCGAACACCGGCGCCGCGACCATGGCACCGCGTACCGATTCGCTCCGCGCGACAATCTCGACGGCGCCGATCGCGCCGACCAGCATGCCCGCCCACCGCCACCGCGCCGCGCGGGCGGCCGAGCGGCTCGGCGGCCCGGGCGGAGTCGTCACGGCCACCGCGGGCTGACGGGCCTCCTCGCTCCACGGCGACGATCCGGCCCGCACCGGAACGCGCAGCCGCCACAGCAGCCGGATCACCATCAGGGCGCCGGCGTTCAGGACGACCAGTACCAGAACCACCGAGGCGATCAGGGGTGCGAACCTCAATGCGAGCCCTCCTTGTGTCATGTACTTGATACAAGGAGGGGCCCGCTTGTGTCAACACAAGACGACGGCGCCGACGCGTACCAGGTCGGTACGC
>Ga0307516_10000808_pt1 | contig 42952 bp, 39 predicted proteins | sample 19_EM_MG_FD_203310 | JGI IMG/M metagenome (GOLD analysis project Ga0307516, IMG submission 203310) | Populus trichocarpa ectomycorrhiza microbial communities from riparian zone in the Pacific Northwest, United States - 19_EM | ecosystem: Host-associated > Plants > Roots > Unclassified | place... | reverse complement strand
AAAATGCGGGTAATCTTCTCCACGGACGGCTCCCTTCGATTGAAGTTCAACACGACCTCAATCTGGCACAGCGATGCCGTTCGGGGGCCGTCCACCCCAACATGAACACCGGATGGCGAAGACGAGGCCTGGGCGACGCCGCACCAAGCCTTGCAACGCGGTGTTCATGGATGGCCGGAACAAGCCCGGCCATGACGATCTATAATAAATTCAATAGCATGATTAGGTATTCAGCCTAACCCGCCCGGACGGTGATCTCGTGCGCCGTCGGCGGCTCCTGGACCATTTCGACGACGCCGTTCGAGTTCACTCGGATGTTCTTGCCGGTGAACCGCTCCGCATTGGCTGTCAGCCACACCATCGGACGGCCCAGGTCCTCCAGGGGATCGCCCATGCGCCCCTTGGGGAACCCCGCCACGATCTTGGCGTAGCGCTCCGGCTCGCGGGCCTTCATGCCAAGCACCATGGCGGTCTCGGCCTCGGGCAGCAGGGTGAAGCTGTAGATCCCCTCGCCCTTCCACTCGTCGGACGCCGCCCGGGTCAGGCCGGTGATGCCGCACTTGGCGGCGTTGTAGAGCGCGTAGCGGCTGGAGTTCGGCAAGAACATGGTGCCGGAAGCGACGTTGACGATGACGCCGCCGCCGCGGGCCTTCATGTGCGGATGGACCGCCTGCATGAACCGATAGCTGGCCAGCGGCCCCGAGTTCAGCACGTCGGTCATGTCCTCGTCCGAGGCGTCGTTCATGTAGACGTATTTGATGGTCTGGGCGTTGTTGATCATGATGTCGACGCCCCCGAACGCCTCGACGGCTCGGGCCACGCAGCGCTCGATATCCGCGCGTTCACGGACATCGCAGGGCACGGCGATCGCCTTGCCGCCGAGCGCCTCGATCGCGGCGCAGGTCTCTTGAAGCTTGTCGACCGTCCGGGCCGCGCAGACCACCGACGCGCCCGCCTCGGCGAACGCGATGGCGATCCCTTGTCCGATCCCGCGGCTCGCGCCCGTGACGATCGCCACCCGTCCTGAAAGCTCGCCCATCCTGGTTCTCCCTTTGCAACGCTGCGCCGGTCTGGGCCGGCCTAAAGCTTGAGGTGGACGTTCTTCGCCTGAGTGAACTCTCAGTCCGCCGCCATGACGAGCGTAGCGCCCAGGCCGTGCACGGCGAAGCCCTGCGAAAGCGCGCAGCCGATCTTCGCGTCCGCGACCTGGCGCGGGCCGCATTCCCCGCGCAGCTGGCGGGCGACCTCGATGACCTGAAATCCGCTCGGGTTGCCGTTATGGCTGTGCGAAAGCAGGCCGCCGTCGGTGTTGGCGGGCATCTTCCCGCCCAGGCGCAGATGGCCTTCGTGGATGTAGTCCGCGCCTTCGCCCAGCTTGCAGAAGCCTATTTCCTCCAGGTCGCGGGCCACGGTGACCGGATAGCAGTCGTAGAGGCCGGCCACGTCGATCTCGCCCCGCGACACCCCCGCCGTGGCGAAGGCCAGGTCCGCGCTCTTGCGCACCGCCTGGCCCCTGTCGTTGATCCAGTCGGGCGTGATGGACATGTAGAAGTCGGTGTAGATCGACTCCGCCCCGCCCAGGATCCAGACCGGCTTCTTCTTGCAGTCCCGGGCCACCGCTTCGGAGGCCACCACGAAGGCGTAGCCGCCGTCGTTGTCGAGCGGGCACTCCAGCAGGTGCAGCGGATCGGCGACCATCCGCGAATTGAACACGTCGTCGACCGTGATCTCGCCCTTGCCGCCCATCACCGAGCCAGGGTTCAGCGTGGCGTGGTGGCGCGCGATCACGGAATATTCCGCGAGGTATTCCGGCCGCACGTTGAACTGGTGCAGGTAGCGGCGGGTCCACAGGGCGTACCATGGCGACATGTAGGCGCCCTGGATCATGAAGTTCATGTCCGCCACGCGCGGCGCGCCGGCCTGGCCGCTGGAGCCCTGCGGCCCCAGCCGGAAGCCGGCGTTGGCGCAGAACACCACCACCACATTGGTCAGGCCCGAGGCGATGGCGAGCGCCGCCTTGACGGCCGAGCCGGCGCCGCTGCCGATGTCGAACAAGGTCAGCGGCCGGCCGCCCAGCTGCTCGGCCCAGGCCATGCTCTGAACGAGCGAGGTGTTGAACGACATGGAGATCAGGCCGTCCACGTCCCTGTGGGAGAGGCCCGCGTCGGCCAGGGCGCCCTTCACGCACTCGACCTCCAGCGACGCTGTCGTGCGCTGCATCCCGCGCGCCTGCTCGCTGGTGTAGACCCCGACGATCGCCGCCTTGCGGCTCGGAAATGACACTGCGCAGTTCCCTCCGGCGCTATGCGCCGCGCTTTGTATACAAGTTTCGATTGGAGCCACCCCGCAGGGCCTAGTCAAGAGCGCCTCGCTCGAGGCGTCACCCGAACCCCGGACCTTGATTTGCGTCAGCGCGCGGCGCTAACCTCTTTGTATGCATAGGGCGGGCGGGAGGCTCGCGCGACGCCGGGAGACAGACCGTCAATGGCCAAGCTCAGGCACATCGCCATCCAGTGCAACGACCCGGAAGTCAGCGCCAGGTTCTTCAAAGAGGCCCTGGAATTGACGGAGGTGAGCCGCATCGGCCTGGCTGCGCCGGGCGCCGAGGGGGTGATCTATATGAGCGACGGGGTCGTGAACGTCGCGCTCATCCACATCACCAATCCCGACTTCCCGAACTTCGGACCTGTGGGCCTGAACCATATCGGCTTCGTCGTGGAGAACCTTGACGACGCCGTCGCGAAGGCCACCGCCGCCGGCGCCGTGACGCAGCGCACCGGCCAGCAGATCAAGGTCGGCGAGGACTGGGAATACAAGATGCGGACGCCCGACGGCGTCGATTTCGACCTCTATGATTTGCGGGGTCGGGCCTGGCCCGGGATCGGGGCCCTCGAGGACTATGGAGTCAAAGGCGAGATCACGGCGGCGGCGCACGCCGAAGGACGCCCGCTCGCTCATACCTGAATCTCGCGCTGCGCCGTTGCGCTGAGCGCGCGGGTGCGGCGCGCCGCCATGCGCGCAAGGAAAGATAGCCGATGGATATGTTCAACGAGCCCCTGTTCGACCTCAGCGGCACGGTCTCGCTCGTCACCGGAGCCGGCCAGCATGGCGGGCGGGGGATCGCGCGCCTGCTCGGCCGCCAGGGCTCGGCGGTCATCGTCAACGACATCGTCCCCGCCTTGGCGGAAAGCGTCGCCGAAGAGATCCGGCAGGCCGGCGGAAGCGCGACGGCCCAGCCGTTCGACGTCACCGATCCCGCCGCGGTGGCCGATGGCGTGGCCGCGGCGGCCGGCAGGCTTGGGCCCGTGGACATCCTCGTGAACAACGCCGGCAATGGCGGCGCGGGGGGAATGGGCCGCAAGCCCTTCCTCGAATTGTCGGACGACGCCTGGGCCCGGATCGCCGCCGTCAATCTGAACGGCGTGGTCCACTGCACGCGCACGGTCCTGCCGGCGATGCGCGACCGAAGCTGGGGGCGGATCATCACCATCTCCTCGGGCATGGCGGTCCACTCCCAGACGACCGGGTACAGCCATTACGGGGCCGCAAAGGCGGGCGGGCTCAGCCTCATGCGCCACATCGCCGCGGAGTTCGGTCCCCACAACATCACCGCCAACGCCGTCGTCCTCGGCCTGATCAGCGAAGAGGACAACGACATGTTCAGGGCCCTGGCCGCGCGCCTGCCCGTCCGGCGCCGGGGCCTGCCGGAGGATCTCGCCGCGCTCTGCGTCTTTCTGGCGTCGCGCGAAGCCGGCTGGCTCACGGCCCAGAGTATCCACTTGAACGGCGGCCAGTACGGGACCTAATGCTGAAAATAACGGGAGGACGTCGATGAGCACCCAGGATGACGCAGAAGCGCGGTTCCGTTTTCCTGGCCGCGCGTCGGATGGCGAGGCGGGAATACTCGCGACCGGAACCGGCGACGCCACGACAGCTCTGCTGGTCTTCTCCACCAAGTGCGAGAGGGGCCAGGACGTCGATTGGATGCGGTGGCATGTGTTCGACCACCAGCCGGAGCAATACCGCGTCGCCGGCGTGCGCAACGGCCAGCGCTGGGTGTCCACGCCAGCGTGCCGTGCGGCGCGCCTCGTGCAGACCGAGCCGTTCGACCGGGCGGATTTCGTCGTGCAGTACCTATTCGCCGAGCCGGCGCCCCAGGTCGTCAAGACCTTCGCCGAACTTGGCTCCGCCCTCGGCGAGGCCAAGCGCCGCCCGGCGGGGTCGAAGCTGCGGATCCTCATGTCGGCGGGCTATGACATAGGGGACCTGTGCGCCAATCCCACGGGCGCGTTGGGAGCCTATGCGCTGCCCTGGTATCCCGCCCGCGGCATCTATGTGACCGTCGAAAAGACCGCCCCGGACGAAGCCGCCCAGGCCGCCCGCGCGCAAGCCCTGAGGCGCCTCGTCGCCGTCGAAGGCGTGGCGGGCGCCTGGCGCTACGACGCCGCCAGCCGCGATCTGAGCCCGATCAAGGTCTATCCCGGACAGACCGCCACGGTCTTCTACCTCTATGACGACCCCGTCGCCGTGGCCGGCCGGCTCAATGACGTGCTGGCGCGCGAGTGGGCGGCGGGCGGCGTCGAAGGCCTGTTCGCCGCGCCGTTCTACGTCGTGCAGCCCTTCGAAATCGGCCAGTACCTGCCTTAGCGAACCCGCAGGAACCGCAAGCCGGCGCGTCAGCCTGGACCGACCCTCAGCCTGGGCGTCACCTCCTCGAGGATGCGCCGCGCCATGCCTGGCCGGTCTTCCCGGGTGGCTGGAGCGAAGATGATGTGGCGAACGCCCGCGTCGACATATTGCTGCACCCGGGCGGCCACCTGTTCCGGCGTGCCCGCGGCCGCGACCCGGTCGACGAAGGCGCGAAAGTCCTGGCTGTAGGCTCCCCCGAGGAAGCCTGCGAGTTCCTCCCGCGCCTTGTCGGCGTCGTCGCCGACATTGACGAAGATATAGGCCATCCACTCGAACCCGGCGAGATCTCGGCCCTTCTCGGCCGCCAGGGCTTTGATCCGCTCGACGGACTCGGCGTAGGCCCTCGGCGAGTAAAGATAGGGCATCCAGCCGTCGCCCAGAGCGGCGGCGCGCGCCATGGCCGGCTCCTTGCGCCCGGCGACGATGATCGGCGGCCCGCCAGGCTGCGCCGGCGCCGGATGGATCCGCACACCCTCCATCGGATAGAACGGCCCGGGATGGGAGATCTCCTCGGCCGTCCACAGCCGGCGCAGCAGAGGAATGCTTTCATCGGTGCGCCGCCCGCGCTCGCGCATGGGGACCTGGCAGGCCCGGAACTCCGCCTCGTATTCTCCGCCGACGCCGATGCCCAGGGTGACGCGGCCGCCGCTCGCCCGGTCGAGGTCCGCGATCTGCTTGGCCACGATCGCCGGCGGATAGAGGGGCAGCAGCAGGATCGCGGTTCCGATCCGCACGCGCTCGGTCAGGGCCGCGAGCTGGGCGAGCTGGGCCATGGCTTCGGGCGATCCGTTGGGCGCTGAGACGTGGCCGCCGACCCACAGGGAATCGATCGGCAGCGCTTCGAGGGCGGCGACCTCCTTGCGCGTCGCGTTGGTGATGAAACCCAGGCTTAAGCTCGGCATATGGCGCTCCATTCTGTCCTTGGTGTCCGCGCCCGGCCGGATCCCGGCAGAGGCGCGCATCCTTCTGCGCGACGCGTTTGAGCCGGCACGTTACATTCCCGATGCGCCGCCGCTGACAGATACAAAGATCCTCCCCCGCCGCGTTCGGCAGCCATCGCGCCTTGTGTGATGCAATTGCCACACTACATCCGATCAGACGGAGGTTGCGCTTAGTCAAGGCGACCCCCGCCGATCCGCCTGATGAGGGGACCCATGAACATCGACATCTATTCAGATCGCGCCAAGCAGGCGATCCAGTCGGCCCAGAGCCTCGCGCTCGCCCGCCGTCACCAGCAGTTCCACCCGCTGCACGTGCTCAAGGTGCTTCTCGAGGAGAAGGACGGGCTCTCGCGCGCCCTGATCCAGAGCGCCGGCGGGCGACCCGACGCGGCCGACGCCGCGGCCGAGGCCGCGCTAGGCAAGATCCCGAAGGTGGAGGGCGGCACGGGCCAGCTCTACATGGCCCCGGATTCCGCACGGGTCTTCGCCCGCGCCGAGGAGGACGCCAAGAAGGCCGGCGACGCCTTCGTCACCACCGAGCGCCTGCTGATCGCCCTGGCCGCCGAGGGCGGAGACGCCGCCCAGGCGTTGAAGGAGGCCGGCGCCACGGCCAAGGGGTTGGAAGCCGCCGCCGAGGGTGTCCGCAAGGGCCGCACCGCCGATTCCGCCTCGGCCGAGGAAGGCTATGACGCCCTCAAGCGCTACGCCCGCGACCTGACCCAGGCCGCCCGCGACGACAAGCTCGATCCGGTGATCGGCCGCGACGAGGAGATCCGCCGCACCATCCAGGTCCTCTCGCGCCGCACCAAGAACAACCCGGTGCTGATCGGCGAGCCCGGCGTGGGCAAGACCGCCATCGTCGAGGGCCTGGCCCTGCGCATCATCAACGGGGACGTGCCCGAAGGCCTGAAGGACAAGAAGCTCCTGTCCCTGGACATGGGCGCCCTGATCGCCGGCGCGAAGTATCGCGGCGAGTTCGAGGAGCGCCTCAAGGCCGTGCTCAACGAGGTCACCGCCGCCGAGGGCTCGATCATCCTGTTCATCGACGAGATGCACACCCTGGTCGGCGCCGGCAAGGGGGAGGGGGCGATGGACGCCTCCAACCTCCTGAAGCCCGCCCTGGCCCGCGGCGAGCTGCACTGCGTGGGCGCCACCACCCTCGATGAGTACCGCAAGAACGTCGAGAAGGACGCCGCCCTGGCGCGGCGCTTCCAGCCGGTGTTCGTGGAGGAGCCTACGGTGGAGGACACCATCTCCATCCTGCGCGGCCTGAAGGAGAAGTACGAGCTGCACCACGGGGTGCGGATCAGCGACAGCGCCATCGTGGCAGCGGCCACTCTCTCACACCGCTACATCACCGACCGCTTCCTGCCCGACAAGGCCATCGACCTGATGGACGAGGCCGGCAGCCGCGTGCGCATGGCCGTGGACTCCAAGCCCGAGGAGCTGGACGAGATCGACCGGCGTGTCGTGCAGCTGAAGATCGAGCAGGCGGCCCTGGCCAAGGAGACGGACGCTGCGTCCAAGACCCGCCTCGAAAAGCTCGAAGAGGAGCTTGAAGGACTCGAGGCGGATTCCGCCGAGATGACCGCCCGGTGGCGGGCGGAGAAGGACAAGGTCGGCCAGGCCGCCCAGGCCCGCGAGGCCCTGGAACGGCTGCGCGCCGAGCTGCAGCAGGCCCAGCGCCGTGGCGACCTGCAGCGCGCCTCAGAGATCGCGTATGGCGAGATCCCGCAGCTGGAGAAGCGCCTGGCCGATGAAGAGGCCCAGGCCGCCGAGGACTCCGTTTCACCCGAAGTGGTCGACGCCGAGCAGATCGCCGCGGTGGTCTCCCGCTGGACCGGCGTGCCGGTGGAAAAGATGTTGGAGGGCGAGCGCGAGAAGCTGCTGGCCATGGAGGACGCCCTGCGCAAGCGGGTGGTCGGCCAGGATGAGGCGCTGGTCTCCGTCTCCGACGCCGTGCGCCGGGCCCGCGCGGGCTTGCAGGACCCGAACCGGCCGATCGGCTCGTTCCTGTTCCTGGGCCCGACCGGCGTCGGCAAGACCGAGCTCACCAAGGCGCTCGCCGAGTTCATGTTTGCGGATGAGGCGGCGATCACCCGCCTCGACATGAGCGAGTACATGGAGAAGCACTCGGTCAGCCGGATGATCGGCGCGCCCCCCGGCTATGTCGGTTATGACGAGGGCGGGGCCCTGACCGAGGCGGTCCGCCGCCGGCCCTATCAGGTGTTGCTGTTCGACGAGGTGGAGAAGGCCCACCCGGACGTCTTCAATGTCCTGCTGCAGGTGCTCGACGACGGGCGCCTGACGGACGGGCAGGGGCGGACGATCGACTTCAAGAACACCCTGATCATCATGACCTCCAACCTGGGCTCCGAATACCTGGCCGCCCTGGCGGACGGCGAGACGGTGGACAAGGCCCGGCCGCAGGTCATGGAGCAGGTGCGCCGTCACTTCCGGCCGGAGTTCCTGAACCGGATCGACGAGATCATCCTGTTCAGCCGCCTGGGCCGCGCGGAGATGGACGACATCGTCCGCATCCAGCTGCAGCGGGTGGAGAAGCTGCTGGCCGACCGGCGCATGACGCTCAGCCTGGACGCGGCCGCCCTGCACTGGCTGGGCGAGCGCGGCTACGACCCGGTCTACGGCGCCCGGCCCCTCAAGCGCGTCATCCAGAAGGAGCTGGTCGACCCCATCGCCCGCAAGCTCCTGGCCGGCGACCTGGAGGACGGCGCGGTCATCGACGTCACGGCCGATCAGGACGGCCTGGTGATCGGCCGGGCCAAGGTGCACTGACGGCGCAAGATAAAGGCCCTGGAGCGGTGACGTTCCAGGGTCCTTCCTTTGCTCGCGCCTGGCTGCGACCGCCCTTAGAACTCGACCTTGCCCTCCACGCCGAAGGTCCGACGCGCACCCCAAAGGGAGGTCGACATGAAGCCCCAGTCGATGGTGTTGGTGGAGTACTTCTTGTTCAGCAGGTTGTCGCCGTAGAGGGCGAGCTGGGCCCGGGCGCTCCCCGAGAGCGGGATGTCGGAGAGCTGGATCCGTGCGCTGATTAGGCTGTAGGCCTTGCGTCGCGCCAGCAGGGTGAAGTTGGTCGCGGCGTTGTTGACCGAGCCGAAACCCGTCTTGCCGGTGTAGACCCAGTCGGCGCGGACCGACCACTGGCCGTAGTCGGCTCGTGGGAATTCGTAGCTCGCGCCCATGTTCGCCGTCCAGTCGGGCACCGATGAGAAGATCGCCACCTTGGCGCAGTCCTGGGCGGCCGTCGTCCCGTTCGCCACGATCGGCGTGCATCCCGGGGTGAGCAGGCCGCCTGTCAGCAGCGCGACCGGATAGGTCTTGTACTGGGGTTTCACATAGCCGACGGTCGCGTTGAGGGTCAGGCCCTCGACCGGAACCGCCTGCAGCTCAAGCTCGAAGCCCTTGTAGGTGGCGTTTGCGTTCACTGGCGTATTGCCGCCCGTGTCCTGCAGGGAGATGGGGATGAACCGCGTCACCTGCAGGTCGCGATACTTGTTGTAGAAGGCCGCGCCGTTCAGGCGCACGCGGCGGTCGAACGCCTCGGCCTTGAACCCGCCCTCCCAGCTCTTCAGCTTCTCGGGCGTGTAGATCGAGTCCACGTTCGCCGCCGCCCGCACAGCGAAGCCGCCCGAGCGATAGCCCGTCGAGAAGCGCGCGTAGGTCATCACGTCCGGCGTCCACTGGTAGCTAACCGAGGCCAGGAACGAGGTGTTCTTGGTTGACAGGGCGCCCGTGCGCAGCACGGTCGAGCGCTGGTCGAGGTCCTTGGTGTCCTTGGTCCAGCGTACCCCGCCGGTCAGCTCAAGCTTCTGATCGAGCGCGCTGGGGCGCCAGTTCACCTGGCCGAACCCGGCCGTCGACTTGTTGACCACGTCGTAGTTCAGGATGCTGGCGAAATCGATCGCGGTCCCGGCGGCGGTGATGCCGGAGGGAAGCCGGCTGCGGCCCACCTCCCAGCCCGTCTCGTGCAGGTAGAAGAAGCCGGCCACATAGTCGAAGTCGCCTGTCGAGCCGAGGAGCTGGAACTCCTGGGTCCATTGCCGCTGGCTGCTGCTGCGAGGGGTAATGTTGTAGACGCCGGGTAGCGCCGCGATCCGCGGTGCGGCGACCGTGCCGAAATTGCCTGTCAGGTTCGACGGGCCGTAGATCACCGGGTCATTGCGCTTGTAGGCGCGGAGCGCGCTGATCGATTTGAAGCTCAGCTGGTCGCTGAGTTCATAGTTCAGGGTCAGTGAGAGGCCTTCATCCCAGATGTGCTGCTGCCCCCCATAGCCCAGGCCCGGGAAGGTGAAGGTGGGCGTCCGGGTGATCGTGTAGGGGGTCCCGCCGTATGTGGGTGACAGCGCGATGAAATTGCGCAGCACCGCCGTGGCGTCGATGATCTGCAGGGCCGGCGGCACGCCATCGACCACGTTGTAGTCGGCCGAGAAGGTGGCGGTGAGCTTGTCCCATTCGCCGACCGCCTTGATCCAGTAGGCGTCGCTCTTGTAGGCGCCAGGGTCGCGGTCGCGCGGCTGCGACAGGTCGTTGGTCGTGCCGTTCTGCTGGCGGTGCTGGTAGGCGGCCGAGAACTTGATCCCGGAATCGCCGATCAGGCCGGAGTCGATCCGCACCTGGAAGCTGGCGGCGCTGTAGGTCCCGTAGGACGCCTTCGCCATGCCGCCGAATTCGTCCCCCGGCGTGCGGGTGGTGACGCTGATCGCCCCGCCGGTGGTGTTGCGCCCGAACAGCGTGCCCTGCGGTCCACGCAGCACCTCCACGCGTTCGGGCTGCACCAGCTGCAGCAGGGCTACGTTGTTGCGGGCGTGGTAGACCCCGTCGACATAGATCCCCACCGGAGCGTCCTGGCCGAGGAGGAAATCCGTATAGCCGATCCCGCGGATGAAGTTGGCCGCAGCGCCCAGCGTGCCGGAGCTCTGATAGGTGACCACGTTGGGCGCGATCTGGGCGATGCCCTCCAGCGAGATGACGTTGCGCGCCTCAAGCATCTGCGACGAGATGGCGGTGATCGCCACCGGGGTCGTCTGCAGGTTCTCCTCGCGTCGCCGGGCCGTGACGACGATCTCCTCCAGGGCGTTGGCCGAGGCGGCGGCCTTCTCGCCTCCCGGCGGTCCGGCCCGGTCCTGGGCGGCGGCGCCGCTCCCCCAAGCGACGGCGGCGGCGCAGCAGCCGACCATCAACAAACGACGCACGGTGATCTTGCCCATGGCTTTTCCCCCTGGTCGGGCGCGGTGCGATGGGTCCCTTGCGATCGCCCGCGCGAAAGGCGCGGGGCAGGGCGCTGAGCCCAGGCGTTCGCGATGCATGGGGCCTGATCGACGCCGGGCGCCGAGCCGTTTCTCCCTGTAGGCTCGCGACCCGATTATCCGGGTTCTGGGCGGCTTGGCGTCCACCCGCGAGCGATATTGTATACTATGGGGCTTGCTGAGCCGGATCAAGCGCCTGCGCACCCACGAGAGACCTGGGTTTGAACTCATTCATTGTATACGAAAAGTGTGGGGCGCTCAGTTATGCGCGCGGCGGGCTGGCCGGACGCCTGGCCTGGACTGTGAACGGCAAGACGCGTGGACCAGACAGCGCCAGGAGCGTCGGCCTCGTCGTCGGCAACGCCGCGATGAGCTCAAAAAGGAAACGGCCGCCCCCCGTGGGGGACGGCCGCAAAGGATCAGTGATCGCCTCTTGGCGTTAGAACTCGACCTTGCCCTCGACGCCGAAGGTGCGGGGCTCGGAGTAGGTCCTGGTGGCCATGAAGCCGAAGTCGATGCCCTGAACGATGTACTTCTTGTCGGTCAGGTTCTCGCCGTAGATCGCGAGCTGGCCGCGCACATTGCCGGACAACGGGATATCGGCCAGCGTGGCCCGGGCGCTGAGCAGGCCGTAGCCCTTCTGGCTGACGAGGCCGAAGAACGGCGTGCTCGGCAGGGTGAACGTGCTCGACTGGATCCGGCTCTTGTAGACGTAGTCGGCCCGGATCGTCAGCTCGCCAAAGCTCATCTTCGGGAAGGTGTAGCTCGCGCCGGCGGCGGCCGTGGTGCTCGGCGTATATTGGAACGACGCGATGTCGGCGCAGTCCGCGCCCACAGTCGCTGTGCCCGCCGCATTCAAGATCGGCGTGCAGCCCACCGGCACGCCCGCCGTCCCGCCCGGTCCGATGCCCGCCTCAAGCGCCCGCGGGTAGTTCACGTACTCGCGTTTCACATAGCCCACCGAGGCGTTGAGCGTCAGACCGTCAATCGGAACCGCCTCCGCCTCGAGTTCGAAGCCCTTGTATTTCGCATTGGCGTTGACCGTGGTGTTGCCGCCGCCGGAGGTGGCGCCGGGCGGCTGGAAGGCGGCGACCTGCAGACTGTTGTACTTGTTGTAGAAGGCTGCGCCGTTCAGGCGGACCCGATGGTCGAAGCCCTCCGCCTTAAAGCCGACCTCCCAGCTCTTGATCTTCTCGGGCTGGAAGACGGGGTTGGCCGGGGCCACCGCGCGGGCGGTGAAGCCGCCGCTCCGGTAGCCCGTCGAGAACTTGCCGTAGGTCATGATGTCGTCGGTCCACTGATAATTGACCGACGCCAGGTACGACCAGTTCTTGTACCTGAGGTTGGCGGACCGCTGGGGCAGGACCAGGTACTGGATGAAATTGCGCGTGTCCTTGGTCCAGCGGACGCCGCCGGTGAGTTCGAGCTTCTTGTCGAGGAAGCTCGGCCGATAGTTCACCTGGCCGAAGCCGGCCACGGACTTGGAGTCGACCGTAGTCACCCGGGGCGTGATGAGGTCGAGCGCCGTGGTCGGCGACAGCACGAACGGCAGACGGGTTATGCCGGTCTCCCAGGTCTTTTCCTTCAGGTAGTAGACGCCGGCCACGTAGTTGAAGTCGCCGACGTCGCCCAGCAGTTGGACTTCCTGGCTCTTCTGGCGTGCGGCCTGCCAGCGCGGGTTGACCGAATAGATGCCGTTGAAGCTGACGATCCGCGGGACGGCCACCGAGCCGACGTTGCCCCTTAGATCCGCCGGTCCGTAGGACGAGGAGGTGTTCGCCTTATAGGCGCGAAGGGCGCTGATCGACTTAATGCTCAGGTGGTCGGAGAGCTCGTAGTTGAGCGTCAGCGCGAGGCCTTCGTTCCAGATCCGCTGCGTGCCCCCGGTGCCGGCGCTCGGCAGGTCATATTGCGGCGTGTTTAAAAACTGGAAGCTGGTGCCGCCGTAGGTGGGCGATAGCGACACCCAGTTGCGGAAGTTCGCGCTGCCGGTGAAGATCTGCAGGTTGGAGGGCACGCCGGTCGTTTCGGCGTAGTCGGCCGAGAAGGTCGCCGAGAACCTGTCCCAGTCGCCCACGGCCTTGAAGAAGTAGGAGTCGTCCTTCTGGGCGCCCGGATCCTGGTCGCTCGGCCGGTTCGCGACGTCCTGGAAGCCGTTCCTCTGCCGGTGCGAATAGGCGAAGGTGGTCTTGATCCCGCTGTCGCCGATCAGGCCGGTGTCGATGCGCGCCTGGACCCGCGTGTTCTGGTAGGTGCCGTACGAGGCCTTCACCATGCCGCTGAATTCGTCGCTGGGCGCATGGGTGGTGACGAGGATCGCCCCGCCGGTGGTGTTGCGCCCGAACAGCGTGCCCTGGGGACCGCGCAGCACTTCGACCCGTTGCGGCTCCGCCAGTTCCATCATGGTCACGGCGAGGCGGCTGACGGCGACGCCGTCCAGGTAGAAGCCGATCGGGCTGTCCTGGCCAGGCAGGTTGTCGGCATAGCCGATGCCACGGATGAAGGTGGCGGCCGAGCCGACCGAACCGCTGGTCTGGAATATGTTCATGCTGGGCGCGATCTGCGAGATCTTCGCCAGGTTGGTGACATTGCGCTGCTCGATCATCTCGGCCGAGACCGCGGTGATGGCGACAGGCGTGGTTTGCAGGTTTTCCTCGCGCCGGCGGGCGGTGACGACGATTTCCTCAAGCGAGGCCCCCGAGGAGGCGCGTGTTTCGCCGGCGGCTTGCGCCGACGCGCCGCTCGCCCAACTTGCGGCCGCCAATGCGCCGCCCATCAGCAGCACGCGACGCAGATTGATCTTGTTCATGTTCATGTTTCCCCCGGCGCGCACATCCAGGCGTGTCGCGCATCATTTGAGCTTTAAGTGGCCGCACGCCCGCGTGCCTTGCAATCCGCAAATGGTGACTGTCGGGCGCTGAGATTGATCGAGAACGGCGGCGCTTGGCGCCGCGCTGTCTTTCCTCCCTTTCCTCCCTGCGACTCGTTTTCCGAGTTCTGCCTGGCCGACTCTCGCGTCGCGATTTTATCGTCAAATCAAACGCGTAGCCAGCCTGAGTTGGCGTATCAGGAAGTGTGCGGCAACAGCCTCGAACTATCAAGAGTTAGAACAATGCGGCGTGCCTGCGGCGGCCGGGATGATGCGTCTGTGCAACGCTTTGCCAACGGCGCGACCGATCAGCCGCCGAATCGGCGGCCGAGCGACCGGTCATTTCAGGCGATCACCAGGCTCTGCCGGTGACCGCCACGTCTTTCCGTCGCCGGCTACCAGCAGCGGGTGCGTTCGATGTAGCCGCCGTCCCAATCGTCCCAGTAGCTGGTGGTCCGGCAGCGGCGGTCGTAGCCGTAGGCGTAGGGCCGGTAATAGCGCGGGGCCCCGTAATAGCCGCGGCCGCGGTAGCCTTCGTAGTCGTAGCCCCTCGGGCCGTAGTCGTAATAGCCGTAGCTGCGCCGGCTGCTTCCGGACGCCAGGGCGGCGCCGATCGCCAGGCCGGCGATCCCGGCCGCGATGGCCGCGCCGTCGTTGTCACGGTGACGGTGGCCGTAATAGCGGTAATCGCGGGCCTGGGCCTGGGCCTCGGCCGCTGGCGCCAGGGCGCCGGTGGCGAAGGTCAGGGCGGCCAGGCCGCCGATCAAGAGTTTGCGCATTATGAACCCTCCTTAGAGTCCATCCCTCACAGGCAGTTAACGCATATTCTCAATCCGGGGTCCATCAATCCGGCCCCAGTCTGTCGTCAGAGCGCCAGGTTGATCGTCCGGCCGTTGCGCGTCTCGACGCGGCGCATGATCGCCAGGTTCGGCCCGCCGCCCCCCAGGGGCTTGGCGATGGTGATGGCGTACCAGGCGCCGTCCGGCAGCTTCGCAAAACTGAAGGTGTCGGCAGGGCTGCAGACGGCGCGGCGGATGAAGCCCGAATAGTCCTCGTCCGGCTCGGACGGCGTGCGGGCGCGCACCTCGGCGATGGGCAGGGCTGCATAGGTCGGCGACTTGTAGAGGATGCTCATCCGCCGGCGCGTCCAGGGCGTCTCCGGCGTCAGGATCACCGCCGCGCCCGCGCAGGTGTAGCGCTGGTCGCTGCGGCGATAGGCCAGGTGGCCCTCGATCCTGCCCTTGCCCGGCACAGCCGACCAGGAGAAGTCGCCCGGCCGGAACACGGTCGCCGAGGGCGGTGCGCTGTTCGGCGGGGCCGGCGGGCCGCCCGTCGTCTCGCAGGCGGCGAGCAGCACCAGGGCGGCGGCGAAGGCGAGAAGTCGGGGTGCGGACATGACGCAAGATTATGCAAGTCCGCGCCCTCTCGCCAAGGCCGAAGCGTAAAAAGCGCGCCGGCGCTCGCAACCAGTCGTCGCAATTCGCCCCAAAGGCCTTGAAGTCGTGGCCTTTCCGCTCTCGCGCGCAGGTCAATCCGGCGTGGGTTTTCCGCGCATCGACTTGATGCCGCTGCGCCGCGTCTTGCCTTCGAGCCGCTTCAGCTTCGAGGAATAGGTCGGTTTGGTCGGCCTGCGGGCCTTGGGCCGATGCAGGGCCTGCCGGATCAGGTCCGCCAGGCGGGCGCGCACGTCCTGCCGATTCATCTCCAGGGACCGCGAGCCCTGCGAAAACAGGATCAGCACGTCATCCAGGGTCAGCCGGGCTCCGGCGAGCCGCCTCAGCCGCTCTTTGGCGTCGTCGGGCAGGGTGGAGGCCCCCACGTCGAAGCGAAGCTCCACGGCGTTGGAGGTCTTGTTGACGTGCTGGCCGCCCGGTCCGCTGGCCTTGACCATGCGCTCGGTGAACTCGTCGTCCCCGATGGTCAGGTTGGCGGTGATGGCGATCGGCGGGCTCATGGCGCGCGATAATGGCGCGCTTCGCTTGACCTTTCCGCAAAAAGACGGTCATAGCGCCGCCTTCGCCCCTTTGGCGGAAAAAGCCTCTCTGTTCAGGAGTGAACCCTCATGCGCGTCTATTATGATCGTGACGCCGATCTCGCCCGCATCCTGGACAAGAAGATCGCCATCGTAGGCTATGGCAGCCAGGGCCGCGCCCACGCGCTGAACCTCATGGACTCGGGCGTGAAGAACGTCGTCGTGGCGCTGCGCCCCGACTCAGCCACGGCCAAGAAGGTCGAGGCCGACGGCCTGAAGGTGATGAGCGTGCCGGAAGCCGCCGCCTGGGCCGACGCCCTGATGGTGCTGGCGCCCGACGAGCTGCAGCGCAGCATCTACGCTGCCGAAATCGCCCCCAACATCCGCGACGGGGCCGCGCTGCTGTTCGCCCACGGGCTGAACATCCACTTCAACCTCATCGAGCCCAAGAGCACCCTCGACGTGCTGATGATCGCGCCCAAGGGGCCCGGCCACACTGTGCGCGGCGAGTACCAGAAGGGCGGCGGCGTGCCCTGCCTGATCGCGGTGCATCAGAACCCCAGCGGAAACGCCCTCGACTTCGGCCTGGCCTACGCCTCGGCGATCGGCGGCGGCCGCTCGGGCGTCATCGAGACCAACTTCCGCGAAGAGTGCGAGACCGACCTCTTCGGCGAGCAGGCCGTGCTGTGCGGCGGCCTGGTGGAGCTGATCCGCGCCGGCTTCGAGACCCTGGTCGAGGCGGGCTACGCGCCCGAAATGGCCTATTTCGAGTGCCTGCACGAGGTGAAGTTGATCGTCGACCTCATCTATGAGGGCGGCATCGCCAACATGAACTACTCGATCTCCAACACCGCGGAATACGGCGAGTACGTGACCGGCCCGCGGATCGTGACCGCCGAGACCAAGGCCGAGATGAAGCGCGTGCTGGAGGACATCCAGTCCGGCCGCTTCGTGCGCGACTTCATGGCCGAGAACACCGTGGGCCAGCCCAGCTTCAAGGCCACCCGCCGCCGCAACGCCGAGCACCAGATCGAGGAAGTCGGCGCCCGCCTGCGCGCCATGATGCCCTGGATCACCAAGAACAAGCTGGTCGACACGTCGCGTAACTGACGTCGCTTGTCGCTCCTCCCCTGCGCAGCGGGGGAGGAGGACCACCGGCCGAAGAGCTATTGTGGTGGTCAGGGAACGGGATTTGCGCTGGAGCCAGGCGTAACGGCCCGCGCGCGCCGCTTGAGCCGCGGGGACAACATGCCGACGCGGTCGCGATAATCGCGGTAACGGTCGCCGAACACGTTCAACAGGTCTCGTTCCTCAAGTTGAATGCCGATGAGGATGTAGGCCGTCGTCGCGAAGGCGAAGAGCAGGTGGCCCTGCGTCATTGTCGGCGTCGCCCAGAAGGCGAGCACGAAGCCCAGATAGATCGGGTGGCGCACGACCCGGTAGATGAGCGGGGTTCGGAACTCCGCCGGCGGCGTTTCCTTGTTCGCCCTGTAGGCCCAAACCTGTCGCAGGCCGAAAAGATCGAAGTGGTTGATCAGGAACGTCGATAGCAGAACCGTCGCCCACCCCAAGGCGAACACCGCCCAGAGGACCAGCGCGACTGGACCCGCCTGCACGCGCCAGATGGCTTCAGGAAGAGGCCGCCACTGCCAGAACAGGAGGATGAGCGCGAGGCTTGCAAAGAGCACAAAGGTGGATCGCTCAACCGGGGGCGGGACGAACCGTGTCCACCAGGCCTTGAAGGCGGGACGGGCCATGACGCTGTGCTGAACGGCGAAGATCGCAAGCAACAGCGTGTTGACAAGCAGCGCTTCGCCAAGCGGCGTCACCTCGCCCGTGTCGATGCTCTTCGGCACGAGGAAGTTACCGACAAACCCTATGGCGTACAGGAAGGTCAGGAAGAAAACCGCGTAGGCGACGGCCCCATAAATGACGGCGAGCGATCTCATGTCCGCGCTCCGGATCATTGCCATTTATTGATGGCCGGAGAGCAAATCCCCGGTCGCCCGATGCTAACACTGTCAGAAGGTCCAGTCACGATTCTTGATTAACGTCTCGTAACCTTCCTTCACCTGAAAGGGCGAAGCCGTTGCTGCGCCGCCTGGCTAAGGGCCGGGATCGCCTTTGATAGCCGCGCCGGCCCAGTCAATCGGCCTGCTCACACCCACCCCAACCCCGCCTCGCCCCGCAGGATCGCCTCGGCCTCGTCGGTGTGCTTGGCCCCCTCCCGTGGGTGCAGCACGAGCGCAGGCAACAGCACGAGCGGCGCCTTGCCGGACTTCACCGCGCGCACCAGCAACCGCTTGGCCGGCGCGTCGGCGAAGGGCTGGATCGGCCGCACCTGGAACGAGCCCGCCTTCGCGCCCAAGAGCGCCAGGAGATCGGCCAGCCGGTCCGCCCGGTGGATGACCGTGATCGTCCCGCCCGGCCGCACGGCCTTGGTGAGGAACCCCGTCCAGGCGGGCAGGCCGTCGTCGGCGATCCAGGCCCCGCGCTTGGCGGGCGCAGGACCTCGCAGGGCGCGTGGATCGTCGAAATAGGGCGGATTGGCCAGGGCCGCGTCGAAGGGCTCCAGGGCCAGCTTGGAGAAGGGCAGGGCGACGTCGCCCTCCAGGATCTCGATGCGCTCGCTAAGCCCGTTCAGGACCGCGTTCTCGCGCGCCAGACCGGCGGCCTCGCCGTCGCGCTCGATCCCGACGAACCGGGCGCCCGGCCGTCGGACGGCGGCGGCCAGCAGCGCCGCGCCGGCCCCGCAGCCGGTCTCGATCACCCGCGCGCCGGGCCCTGCATCGCACGCCGCCGCCAGCAGGGCCGCGTCCAGCCCGGCCCTGTAGCCGTCAGCCGGCTGGCGCAGGGTCAGCCGACCGTCCAGCAGCCGGTCTTCCGTCAAGGCGCCCATTTGCGCGTCCGGCGGGCCATGGTTAAAACGCCTCCTGTGGCGGCGACGACGCGAGCCTTGACCGTCCCCTAGCGCGTGACCATTGTCCGCCGCAACGGCGCGGGGCGTTTAAGAGAGCCCCGCCGAAGTCAGGAGTTCGCCGTTCCGTGGACGCAGTGAGCGCGGCCGTCGCCACCAAGCCGCCATCCATCGAGGCGCTGATCGGTCTTGCCCGGCGCGACATGGCCGGCGTCGACGCCCTTATCCGCGAGCGGATGGAAAGCGACGTGCCGGTGATCCCGGCGCTCGCCGAGCACCTGATCGGCTCGTCCGGCAAGCGGCTGCGGCCGCTGCTGACCATCGCCTCGGCCCGGCTCTGCGGCGCGCGCGACGACGCCTGCCTGAAGCTCGCCGCGGCGGTCGAGTTCATCCACACCGCCACCCTGCTGCATGACGACGTGGTGGACGCCTCCGAGCTGCGCCGCGGCCGGGTCGCGGCGCACCTGATCTGGGGCGCGCCCTCCAGCGTCCTGGTCGGCGATTTCCTGTTCGCCCGCTCCTTCGAGCTGATGGTCGAGGCGGATTCGATGCACGCCCTGGAGATCCTGGCCCGCGCCAGCCGCGTGATCGCCGAGGGCGAGGTGCTGCAGCTGACCCGCGCCCACGACCTGGACCTTGGCCAGGACACCTATCTGAAGATCATCGCCGCCAAGACCGCCGAGCTGTTCGCCGCCGCCGCCGAAGCCGGAGCCGTCTCGGCCGGCGCGCCCCCCGAGCGCCGCCGGGCGCTGCGGCGCTTCGGGCAGGAGCTGGGCCTGGCCTTCCAGCTGGTGGACGACGCCCTGGACTATGCCGGCTCGAGCGAGGTCCTGGGCAAGAACCCGGGCGACGATTTCCGCGAGGGCAAGGCGACCTTGCCGCTGCTGCTGGCCATCGCCCGGACCGGGGCGGCGGAAGAGCCGTTCTGGCGGCGCACCGTCGACCGTCGCGAACAGACCGATGAGGATTTCCAGCGGGCCCGCGAGCTCATGCGCGCCACCGACGCCCTGCAATCCACCCTGGACCTCGCCGCCGACTACGCCGCCAGCGCCAAGGCGGCCCTGGCCGAGTTCCCGGCCGCTCCCGGCTGGCGCTCGGCGATGGAAGAGCTGGCCGACTTCGCGGTGACCCGCCACGCTTGACGTTGCGTCGCCTGACGTCACGTTGCGGCATCGCGCCATGCCGCGCGATGTCCTGACAACGCGAAAACGCCGTCCTATCCTGCCCTGACGATAAAGGGAGGATGCGCTTGCTTCAGATCCAGCGGCTGACGGCTGCGATCGGCGCCCTTGTCAGCGGCGTCGACCTTCGCGAGGCCCTGTCGGAGGAGACCTTTGCGACTATCCGCGAGGCCCTCGCCACCCACCAGGTGCTGTTCTTCCGCGACCAGGACCTCGACGACGACCAGCACCGGGCTTTCGCGTCTCGGTTCGGACCGCTCGGCCGCGACGCCCTGGCGCGCCTGACCGGCGACCCGCGCGACCTGATGTACATCGAGGACACCGCCGAGCGCCCGCCCGGCGGCGCGGACCGCTGGCACACCGACATCGGCTGGGTGGCCGAGCCGCCGAGCATCGGCATGCTCAACGCCCGCGTCATCCCCGAGTTCGGCGGCGACACCATGTGGGCGAGCCTGTTCGGCGCCTATGACGCCCTGTCCCCCCGCATGCAGGCCTTCTGCGACGAGCTGACGGTGGTGAACCGGGCCAGCGGCGGCTTCCTCACCTCGGCCATGCGCGCGGCGGGGGATGGCGGCGAGAGCCTTGTGCGGGAGGCGTTCCCGCCGGTCGAACACCCGCTGGTGCGCACCCACCCGGTCAACGGCCGCCCGGCCCTGTTCCTGACGGCGACCATGGAGCAGGTGGTGGGGCTGACCCGCGAGGAGAGCGACATGCTCCTGCGCCACCTCCGCACGCTCCTGGACGATCCGAACATTCAGGTCCGCTGGCATTGGCGTCCCTACGACTTCGCGATCTGGGACCAGGCGAGCACCAACCACCGCGCCCTGAGCGACCACCACCCGCAACACCGCAGGATGCGCCGCTGCACCATCGAGGGCGGCCGGCCCTTCCACCGGAGCGCCGCATAGTGCCGCAAAGCCCGAAGACCACCCTGGTGTGCGGCGGCGGCGGCGTCTGGGGCGTCGCCTGGATGACCGGGATCGCCCTGGGGCTCGCCGAAAACGGCGTCGACCTGCGGGCGGCGGACGCCTTCATAGGCACCTCGGCGGGCTCGGTGGTCAGCACCCACCTGGCGAGCGGCCTTTCCATCCCCGACCTCTTCGAGCGCCAGACCGACCCGGCGAAACAGCCCCGCGAGCGGACGCCCTCGGCGGCCAGCCTGGACGCCATGATCGCCGTCATGCGCGCAAGCTGGAGCGACCGCCACGAGCGGCTCGTGGCGGTCTGCAAGCTGGCGCGCGAAGCCCCGACGATCAGCGCCGCTGAGCGCCGCGCCGACGTCGCCGAGCGCCTGGGGCTGCCGACCGAAGCCTGGCCCGAAAAGCCGCTGTCCATCACCGGCGTCGACATGGAGACGCTGGAGCTGCGCGTCTTCAACGCCCAGAGCGGGGTTTCCCTGGTCGACGCCGTCTGCGCGAGCTGCGCAGTGCCGGGCGTCTGGCCGCCGGCCGAGGTCGCGGGCCGCCTCTATGTCGACGGCGGGGTCTGGCGGACCGCCGACAACGCGCACCTGGCGCAAGGGGCCAGGTCCGTGCTCGTCCTGTCGCCCACAGGGGGCGTGGGCGCCTCGCCGCTTAGCGGCGGCTCCAGCCTCGCCGCGGACGTCGCCCGCCTGGAGGGGCAGGGGACGCGGGTCGTGGTGATCACGGCCGATGCGGCCTCCCTGGCCACGATGGCGCCTGGAGCGCTGGACCCGATCACCCGCATCCCCGCCGCCCAGGCCGGCCGCCTGCAGGGCGCACGGGAAGCGGCCGAGGCGCGCAAGGCCTTCGGCGCGCCTTGAGGCGGCGCCCGTCCCCCGCGCTCAGGGTTCGGTGACCCGCGCGTCCTTCAGCGTCGTCGCCGCTTCCTCCTCGGTCGGGCCGGGGAAGTGCATCCAGAAGTACCGCTGCATGTCGTCGGGGCCCGCCTTGACCATGTCGCGGGTATCGAGCCGTCCCCAGTCCGACATGATGGTCGCGGCGCGGGCGACCGCCGGTCGGCTGGCCAGCCTGGCCATCCAGTCGGCCAGGTGCGGGCAGGCGTCCTCGGTCATGCCGTGGCGACGCAGGTACCGGGCCCAGGGATAGGTTGCGATGTCCGCGATGGAGTAGGCGTCCCCCGCAAGGTAGGGAGCCTCCGCCAGCCTGCGGTCCAAGATCCGGTAGATCTCGGCCGCCGTCCTGCGGAAGCGCTCGGCGGCGTAGGGCGCCTTGCCGGGCTCGCGCCGGAAGTGGCTGTGCTGGCCGAAGATCGGTCCGACATTGGCGACCTGCGCCATCAGCCACTTCATCACCTCCCAGCGCGCCGGGCCCGAGGCGGGCAGCAGCTCGGGCGCGTAGGTCTCGGCCAGATAGATCAGGATCGCCCCGGACTCGAAGATCGGCGCCGCCTCGCCGGGCTGGCTCCCGTCGACCAGGACGGGGACCTTGGCGAACGGGTTGAGCGCGCGGAACCCCGGCTCGAAATGCTCGCCGCCGAACACGTTGACGTGCTCGCGGCTGTAGGCGAGCCCCGTCTCCTCCAGCGCGATGACCACCTTGCGGACATTGGGGCTCGACATTCCATAGAGCGTGATCATGGGCGCGGTCCTGGATACATTTCGTACGCATTATGGAAAACTTCGCCCGCCTGTCGCAACACATGCGAACGGAGTCAGTGGATCGAGCCCTGTGTCGGAGGCTACAACTCGACCTGATCGCCGCGCGGGACGGTGACGAGGCGCCGCGGCGCCGTAGTGCGAGACCGGGGGGAGCGTGGCGACAGGCGACGAGACACGGGGGCTGCCGGCTTCCAGGGCGGATGACGCATCGCAGGCCACGGAGCTGGCGGCCGATGCGGCGCGCGACCGGCGCGCCTGGGCCATGGTGTGGGCGCTCATGGTGGTGCTCGCCCTGAATGTCGTGGACCGGCAGATGATCGGTCTGCTGGGCCAGCCCTTGAGCAAGGACCTCGGTCTCAGCGACTCGCAACTGGGCGTTTTGGGGGGCATCGCCTTCGCGGGCTCTTACGCCCTCGCCAGCCTGCCGTGGGGCTGGTTGGCGGACCGGCCGGGGGTCGGCCGAATGACCGCGCTTTCGGCCGCGCTTGCGATCTGGTCGACCGCGACAGCCCTGTGCGGCGCCGCCCAGAACTTTGGCCACATCCTGCTGGGGCGCATGGGCGTGGCCGCCGGAGAAGCCGGCTGCATGCCGGCGGCGCAAGCCTTGATCGCCGAGGCCATTCCTCCCGCGAAGCTGGCGCGGGCGATGGCGATCTTCGGGCTGGGGATTCCGCTCGGCGCTTTCGTAGGCCGGGCCGGCGGCGGCCTCTTGACCGATCTGTTCGGCTGGCGAAGCGCCTTCCTGCTGGTCGGCGCGCCCGGGATCCTGCTGGCTGTCGTGCTCCTGGTGGTGTTCAAGAACCCCGTGCGGCTAACGGTTCGACCAGCGTCGAAGCCCTCGCTTCGGAAGGCGTTGACGGAGGTTGTCCGAAGCCGGGCCATCATCTACAGCGCGGTCGCCAATATCTTCACGAGCGCCATCGCAGCGATCATCGCCTTCTGGGGCATGGTCCACTTCCAGCGCAATCTCGGGCTCTCCGCCGGCCAGGCCGGGCTTTGGTACGGGATCCAGGCCGGCGCGACGGGCGTCATCGGCGTGCTGTTGGGCGGCTGGATCGCCGACAAGCTCGCGCAGCATCGCCCACGCCACTACATGACGCCTGGGCTCTGGGGGCAGCTCATTGCGCCGCTGCTGCTGGTTGCGGCCTGGTGGTCCGACCTTTGGTGGGTGGCGCTGCTGCTCACGACCTTGCCGGTGATGGGCGACAACCTCGCCTACGCCGGATCCGCCGCCGCGACCCAACGCCTCTTGACCTCCGACGTGCGCGCCTCGGCCACATCGATCATCGCCCTGGTGGTGACGCTGGCCGGTCCGGGCGCCGGGCTCACCCTTTTCGGGGTCGTGTCCGACCTCATCCGCGTGAACCTTCCCGCCGGCACGCCGCCGTCTGAGAGCGTCCGCTACACGCTGATGGGGGCCGGGCTGCTGGCCTTCATTCCCGCGTTCTTCTTCTGGCTTGCGGGCCGGGAGATGGAAAAGGACCTGGCTCGGATCGAAGGCCCAGGAGGCGGAAAGGAAGAGGCGTGACCTCGTCGACCAGGTCGCCCGACGGCACGCTGGAAGCCGACACCCCCGGACAACACCTGGACGCGCCCGGGCCGGCGCGCGCAAGGGTCGCCAAGACTATGAATTATCACAGGAAACCTTATGGACGCCATGGCCCGCGAACCCGCGCCGAGGGTGCTGTTCGCCGCCCGATTATGTGTTTGCCGCCGAAAGGGTTAGGGCGGGGCGCGAGCTTTCATCTCCCTTCCCCCTGGAGGGGGGAAGGGCCGGGGATGGGGGTGGCGCGCTCGCCATGAAGGTCGCGACGGTCCAGCCGCCGCACCCAATCCGGTCGCCGCGGCCTGCGACGCCGGGGGATTTTCGAGGGGCGCCGTGCGGCGGAAGCCACCCCACCCCCATCCCTGACCCTTCCCCCCTCCAGGGGGAAGGGAAGAGACGCTTCGTTCGTGTGGTTCGTGTGGTTCGTGGTTCCCTGAAAGAACCCTCACCCCGGCGAGATCATCTTCTCCGGGCGCACCAGGGCGTCGAACTCCTCGTTCGTCACGTAGCCGCCGCCCACCGCCTCGTCGCGAAGCGTCGTGCCGTTCTTGTGCGCGGTCTTGGCGATCTTGGCGGCGTTGTCGTAGCCGATCTTGGGCGCCAGCGCGGTGACCAGCATCAGCGAGCGCTCCATGGCGGCCTTGATGTTGTCCTCGCGGGCCTCGATGCCTGCCACGCAGTTGTCGGTGAACGAGATCGAGGCGTCGGCGATCAGGCGGCAGGACTGCAGGAAGTTGTAGGCCATCACCGGGTTGAAAACGTTCAGCTCGAAATGGCCCGAGGCGCCGGCGAAGGTCATGGCCGCCTGGTTCCCCATCACGTGGACGCAGGCCATGGTCAGGGCCTCGCACTGGGTGGGGTTGACCTTGCCCGGCATGATCGAGGAGCCGGGCTCGTTCTCCGGCAGGGAAAGCTCGCCCAGGCCCGAACGGGGCCCCGAGCCCAGGAAGCGGATGTCGTTGGCGATCTTGAACAGGGCCGCGGCCGTCGTGTTCAGGGCGCCGTGGCTGTAGACCATGGCGTCGTGGGCGGCGAGCGCCTCGAACTTGTTGGGGGCGGTGACGAAGGGCAGGTGGGTGATGGCGGCGATCCGCTCGGCCACCAACTCGGCGAAGCCCACCGGCGCGTTCAGGCCGGTGCCGACCGCGGTGCCGCCCTGGGCCAGCTCATAGAGGCCGTAGAGCGTCTCCTTGATGCGCCGGACGTTGTTGGCGATCTGCTGGGAATAGCCGGAAAATTCCTGGCCCAGGGTGAGCGGCGTGGCGTCCTGGGTGTGGGTGCGGCCGATCTTGATGATGTGGGCGAAGGCGTCGACCTTGGTCTTCAGCGCGGCGTGCAGGTGCTCCAGCGCCGGCATCACGTGGCGGGCCACCTGCTCGGCCGCCGCCACGTGCATGGCGGTCGGATAGGTGTCGTTCGACGACTGGCTCATATTGACGTGGTCGTTGGGATGGACGGGCTTCTTGGAGCCCATCACCCCGCCCAGCATCTCGATCGCGCGGTTCGAGATCACCTCGTTGGCGTTCATGTTCGACTGGGTGCCCGAGCCGGTCTGCCAGACCACCAGCGGGAAGTGGTCGTCCAGCTTGCCGTCGATCACCTCCTGGGCGGCGGCGACGATCGCCTCGCCGATGGTCTTGTCCAGCCGGCCGAGCTGCATGTTGGCTTCGGCGGCCGCCCGCTTGACGACGCCCAGCGCCCGGATCACCGGGATCGGCTGCTTCTCCCACCCGATCTTGAAGTTGCTCAGCGACCGCTGGGTCTGGGCGCCCCAGTAGCGGTCGGCGGGGACTTCGAGCGGGCCGAAGGTGTCGGTCTCGGTGCGGGTTGCGGTCATCTCATGCTCCAGCCGGTATTGGCGGCCGGTCTAGCCGTGGAGCGCTGCGCCCGCAACGGCGTGGCGCCAGGATCGCGCTATCGGTATAGCAAGAGCCGCCGACAAGGGGGACCGCCATGCTCGTCGCCACGACCAACGACCTGCCGGGCTACCGGATCGTCGCCCATGTCGACATGGTGCGGGGGGTCACGGTCCGCTCGCGAAGCATCATCGGCGACATGGGCGGGGCCATCCAGTCGATCTTCGGCGGCAATATCACGATCTATACGAAGCTGGCCGAGACGGCGCGCAAGGAAGCCTACGACCTCATGGTGCAGCACGCCGCCGAGATGGGCGCCAACGCCGTCGTGGCGATGCGTTATGACGCAAACGAGATCATGGACGGCGTCACCGAGGTCCTGGCCTACGGCACCGCGGTCAGGGTCGAGCCCCTCTAGTCGCCCCGATGGACGACGGCTGGACCCAGCATGGCAAGGTGCGCGCCCGCGAAACGGCCGAGGGCCTGACCATCGAGGTCGACGGCCTGACCTCGCAGGCGAAATACTACAAGCCGCTGATCTACGAGTTTTTCCGCAAGGCCTGGCGCGGCGCGCGGCCGGCCTGGGGCGAGTTCGCCGTGGCCATCCGCATGGACTATGCGGGCGATCCGCCCTGGCTCGACCTCGACAACCTCGCCAAGGCGATCCTCGACGCCATCAAGGGCTACGCCTTCCATGACGACGCCCAGGTCGCGCGCCTCCTGGTGGAGCGTCGCCTCGGCGAGCGGGAACGGATCGTGGTGGAGGTCGCGCGGATCGGCGACGGCGGCCCGTCGTTTCGGCGCTAGCCGTCCGAACATGAAACGGCCGCGCCAGAGAGGGGATCCGGCGCGGCCGCGTCGTGCGAGCCCGTACTGGGGGAGGGGCTCAGCGGTATTGTTGCAGGCGCGTCGTGCGCAATCCCGCCAGGCCATGGCGGTCGATGGACCGCTGCCAGGTCAGGAACTCCTCGGCCGTCAGACGATAGCGCTCAAGCGCCTCGTCCAGGGTCAGGAGCCCGCCGCGCACGGCCGCTACGACCTCCGCCTTGCGGCGGATCACCCAACGCCCCGTATCGGGGGGCGGCAGGTCCGCGATCGTCAACGGAGCCCCCGTCGGCCCGATGACATAGGGCTCGCCGCGGCTATTCCTGCGCGTCTGCTGTTGCTGTTGCAGCATGGCTTTACGCCTTTCCGACCATCACTCTTCGGAAGCACCATAAGCGGCAGGCCCTAACAGCCGCTGAATCGCAATAGTAAAGAAAGCCGTAACCATTCTCCCCCCGGTGTACTAAATTGGAACATCCAAGATGTAACCAGTCATTAAGACTGCTTAACATGGCGTATTACCTAATAATATTGATTAGCTCATCCAGCATCTGATCTGCAGTCGTGATGATCTTGGAAGACGCCGAATAAGCCTTCTGGGTTGTAATCAGGCCGGTGAACTCGGATGAGAGGTCGACGGTCGACGCTTCCAGGCTGGAGGGGGAGATTTTCCCCGCCCCGCCGTTGCCGGGGGTGTTCAGGACATACTGCCCGCTGCCGATTGTCGGCCGGTAGGCGTTGCCGCTCACCGAGCTCAGGCCGTCCGGGTTGGCGAAGTTGGCCAGACCCAGCTGGGCGACCTTCCGGACCTGGCTGTTGTCGTAGATCACCGAGACGATCCCCGTCTCGTCGACCTGCACGCCGACGACATTGCCGACCGAGGCGCCGTTGGAGGCCACGGAGGTCACGGTCGAGGTGGAGGCGAACTGGGTGAGCTTGGTCAGGTCCAGGGTGATGTCCGAGGCCGCGACGCCAGCTTCGTCCGACCACGCCGGCGCCGTTCCGCCCGACGCGTCCAGTGCGATGACCGGCGGGTCGCCGGCCGCGCCGAACAGGTCGGTGTTGGCCAGGTCGATGCTGCCGTCCTGATTGAACATCACCGTGCCGGAGTAGAGCAGGCCGTTGGTCTCGGTCACGTCGCTCGCGGGAACGACATAGACCTCGGCGTTCCACTCGTTGGCCGGCGGCGGAGTGGCCGGCGGGCCGACCGTCCCCGGAGGCTTGGAGAAGCCCATGACGACCTTGCGGGTTCCGCCCTGGGAGTCGATGACGCCCACTTCGATGGCGAAGTCCGGCTTGGTGCCGGTCGCCACGCCGTTGGCGTAGGCCGCCATGCTGTTGGTCGTGGTGTTGTAGGTCGACGCCGCCGTCGAAGGCGTCTGGCCGGCGTTGAGGTTGGCGCTGATCGCCACGTCGGTCGTGGCCGCCACGACCGCGCCTTGGTTCTTGACGTTGATCGGCATCATCGAGGTGACGTCTGACGGGCTGGTGTTGAAGGTGCCGTCAGCGTTGGGCGGGCCCCAGCCCAGGAGGTAGAGGCCGGCGCTGTTCTTCAGGTAGCCGTCCGCATCGACGCTGAACGAGCCCGCGCGGGTGAACATGCGGGCGTCCGAGGCCTGCAGGTCCGCGCCCTTGGCGCCGACCACGAAGAAGCCGTCGCCGGAGATCGCCAGGTCCGTCGAGGACGAGGCGCTCTGGATCAGGCCCTGCTGGCCGACATACTGGCGGGTGACGCCCTGGACGCCGCCGGCGCTATAGCGGCCGGTGAGCGCCTGCGAGGTGACCACGTTGGCGAAGTTCACCTGGTTGCGCTTGTAGGCGACGGTGTTGACGTTGGCGATGTTGTCCGAGATCGCCGCGAGCGCCGAGGAGTTCGCCACCAATCCCGAAACGCCAGCGAGCATTGCGCTGTTGATGCTCATGCGGTGTTGCCTTTTCTATCGTTGTGAGGAGAGCGCGTTCTGCGGGATGAAGGCCGCCTTCAGGCGGCTGTGTCGGACGGCGTCTCGCTGTCCGTTGGGGTTGTCGTCGTCGCGGCCACGGTCGGCGGCAGCTGAACGCTGTTGACGGTGCTCCAGAGAGCCTTGGAGCCGTTGATGGTCAGCATAGTCTGGCCGTCGACCTGCTCGACGCCGCTCACCACGCCCTGGATGAAGATCGATCCGCCGACGCTTTCGCCGGTGCTGCTCGTGGCGGCGACGCGCAGGGTGTAGACCCCGTCGGGCAGCTTCTGCCCGATCGCGTTCTTGCCGTTCCAGCTGAAGTCGTGGTCGCCGCCGCTCACGTCGGAGAGCGCGGTCGCGCTGACGACGCTGCCCTTGGAGTCGAGCACCTCGAGCTTCACATTGGCGGCGTCGCTGTCGAGCTTGTAGGCCCACTCGGCCTTGCCGTTAATGAGGGACGCGTCGGTCGTCACCGCCCGCACCTGCTTGCCGATCAGGGAGACCGCGGTGTCGAGGCCGCCGGCCGTGTTGGTGACCAGCTTCTGCAGGAGGTCGTTGGTCAGCAGTTGCTGCTCCACGCCGGTCATCTGCACGATCTGCTGGGTGAACTGGTTCGCGTCCATCGGGGCCAGCGGATCCTGGTTCTTCAGCTGGGTGGTCAGCAGCGACAGGAAGGTGTCGAAGTTCTCCGCCAGCCGCGCCTTGCCGGTGGCCGTGCCGCTGGTCGCGGCGGACGCTTGGGCGGCTGTCGCCGTGTCGATGGCCATGGGCGCTCCTAGATCCTTATGTCCACGCCAAGGGCGCGGCTTCGGGCGAGGCTGAGGGCGAGCTTCGGAAGGGTGTCTGCGCCCGCGGCGGTGTCGAGCGCCGCCTGGAAGGCGCGCCCGCGCCACGGCGCGTCGCCGGCCTGATCCTGCGGGGTGTTGTTCTGGCCGGAGCCGCCGGACTGATCGGCGACGTCGAACGACAGGCCGTCGGTGACGTCGAAGCCCGCCTGCTCGAGCGCCCGGCTGAGTTCGGCGGAGCGGTTGCGCAGCTCCTGGGCCGAGTGGGGGTTGTCGAAGGACATGGCCGCGGTGAGGCGGCCCTGGGCGCCGATCTCCAGCCGCACGTCGACGCGGCCAAGGCCCGCCGGATCCAGCTCGACATCGAAGCGCGTGGTGCGCGAATCTAGCTTCTTGAGGATCTGCGCCGCGAGAGTCGCCACCGTCTCCGGCGCGCCGCGCAGGCTGGCCACATGGCTGGCGGCCGCATGGGCGCCGGTGGTCGGGCCCGCCGTCGTCGTATCCGCGCCAGCCGCGAGGGGCGCGGGCTCGGGCGCAGCGTCTTGACGCGCGGTTTCGGGGACGACGGTCTTGGTCGCCTCGAACGCTTTCGGTGAGGCGGTCTGCGCAGGCTGGCCGGCCTTGGCGGCGTGCGCGTTGGCCTTGCCGCCGCCGGCGGCGGCGCCCTCGGCTCCTGGCTCGGCGTCGCCGGCCTCAGGCGCACCGTCCGTGCTGGAAGGCGTTGTCGTCGGCGCCGTCCGTGGGGGCGCGCTGTGGGCGACGATCGAAGCCTGGGCCTGGGCGGGCGGTCCGACAGCCTGTTGCGCCGGGGCAGCGGCCGCCGTCGCAGCGTCCGGCGGGGCGTCAGTCGCCTGAGGCGCAGTCGGCGCTTCAGGATGAGGCTCGACGCGCGGCGTTGCGCCCGCCACCGCCTGGCGCGCAACCTCCAGGCCTTTGCCCTGACCTGGGAAGTCGGGCTTGAAGATCGCCGCCTTCTCGCCGGGCGCCGCCGCAGCGGCCGGAAGCGCCGCGTCGGCAGGAGGGCCGCTTACGACGGGCGCGCCGGTCCCGGTCGCCACGGCGCCCGCGTCCGGGGTGTCAACAACAACGGCGGCGGGAGCGGCGCCCGCGAGGGCGGCCATCAGGGTCTGTGCGGAGGCGTCCGGGGTCGCGGCGCTCGCGTCGGCGGCGTCGCCATCCGTGGCGTCGGCGTCGTCGGTGAGTCCAGTGGACGCTGTGGGGGCCGTCGCCGCGCCGACCGTCGGGGTCGTCACCGCGGCTGCGCCGAACAGGGCGGCCATCAACGCCTCAAAGCTGCCCTGCGGCCCCGCTGCGGCGGCGGCCGGGTTCGCGCCAGGCGCGGCGGCGTTCGTCACCGCGGCGGTCGCGACGGGATTGACGGGCATGGACATTCCTAAGCGGGCCTGAGGTGGAAGGTCGGAGCGCGTCCTGCGCCATCGCTTTTCGGTTCGTATGCAGCAACCTTTGCGCCAGGCCGCTGAGATCGACATAAGGGTTTGAAATACAATATGAAGTACAGATATTGCGGCGCCGCTCGCCGGCGACGCTGCGGCGGAATTTGCCGGGTTCACGACCGTCTGGTGGGTCGACCCTGCCGCCCCGGTCGAGCGCTCGGGACTGCCGGGGCGCGAACTGGCGCCGCTCTTGCGCCGCTTTTCGGGAAGCTTCCGGCGCCTGAAAGGGTCCGCATTGAAAATGCTAAAGTTTTTCCCCCGCCTCGTGCGCGCGTTCACCAAGCAACCGGCAGAAACCGCCGGGCGCCCCGTCCGCCCTTGCCGGGTTGGAGGCTAGGTCATGTCGCTCACGACGGTTCTCAACACGGCCACGTCCGGCATGCTGGCGGCGCAGACCGCGCTGCGGACGGTCTCGGACAACATCGCCAACGTCAACACGCCCGGCTATGTGCGCAAGACGCTCGATCAGTCGCAGCTGTCGGTCAACGGCGTCGGCATGGGCGTGCGGATCGACGGCGTCAAACGCGTCACCGACCAGTACCTGCAGCTCGCCAGTCTGACCGCCTCGTCCGACTCCGCCCGCTGGGGGGCGATCTCGCAATATCTCGACAACGCTCAGAGCCTGTTCGGCGACCCGTCCGGCGACAGCTCGTTCTTCAGCCGCCTGGACGAGATCTGGTCCGGGTTCGCGGCCGCGGCCAATGACCCCTCTTCGAGCCTGGCGCGGACCCAGGCGCTCTTCAACACCCAGGACTTCTTCGACGAGGCCGGACGCATCAACGGCCAGATCGACGATCTCGGCACCAGCGTCGACGGGCAGATCTCGTCCGACGTCAGCCGCGCCAGCGACCTGCTCGAACAGATCAACCGGCTGAACGTGGACATCAGCCGCGCCACGATCGCCAACGCCGACGCTTCCGGCGCCCAGAACATCCAGAGCGGACTGATCGACGAGCTGTCCAAGCTGATGAGCGTGCGCGTGAACCCCCGTTCGGACGGGGGCGTCACCATCCGCTCGCAAGAGGGGATCATGCTGGCGGGCGAGGGGGCGGCCAAGCTCACCTATGTCCGCACCGACACCAGCCGCGGCTACATCACGGCGGGGCCCGCGTTCGGGGCCGGGCAGGCTCAGCCGATCGAGATCAGCGGCGGTGAGATCCGCGGCCTCTTGGACATACGCGACATCGAGCTGCCCAAGCTGTCGGACCAGCTCGGCGAGTTCGTCACCCGAACGGCCGAAGCCCTTAACGCCGCGCACAACGACTCCGCCGCCGTCCCCGCGCCGGCGTCGCTCGTCGGCAAGAACACCGGACAGGGCCTCTCCACCGCCTTCAATAATTTCTCCGGCCAGTCGACGGTGGCGATCGTCAACGCCAGCGGCGTGGTGCAGCGGCGGGTCGATATCGACTTCACCGCCGGGACCATGGCCATCGACGGCGGCGCCCCGGCGTCTTTCGGCGCGGCTACGAACATCCCCACGGCCCTGAACGCCGCCCTCGGCGCCTTCGGCACGGCCAGCTTCGCGAACGGGGCCCTGTCCATCAGCGCCGCCGGCGGCGCGGGCGTGGCCATCGACGAGGGAACTTCGTCCAAGGCCGGGAAGGGGTTCTCCCACTTCTTCGGCCTCAACGACCTGATCAAATCGACCGGCTACAGCTACGACACGGGTCTGACCACCGCGGACGCCCACGGCTTCACGGCCGGCGGCCAGATCACCCTTCGCCTCGCCCAGCCGGACGGCAAGCCGATCAACGACGTGGTGGTCACGGTTCCGGCCGCGCCCAACATGAGCGACCTGTTGGCCGCCATGAACAGCACCACGTCCGGCGTGGGCCTCTATGGAACCTTCTCCCTGGACGCCAGGGGAGCGATGGTCTTCACGCCGACCGCCCCGGCCAACGCCAACGTCTCTGTGATCAGCGACAACACCGCGCTGGGCGCCGGCGGGCCAAGCATGAGCGCATTCTTCGGGCTCGGGACGCAGGTGCGATCGATCCGCGCCTCGGGCTACACGGTCGATCCGACCGTCGTCGCCACGCCCACGAAGCTCGCGCTTGCGCAACTTGACCTCACCGTGGCGTCAGGCCAGCCGGCGCTTCGGTCGGGGGACGGCAGCGGGGCGCTCGCCCTGTCCGCCGCCGGCGATGTCTCGACCGCCTTCTCCGCGGCCGGGTCCCTCGGCGCGGTGAGCATGACGCTCACCCGCTACGCGTCGGAATTCGGCGGCTCGATCGGCCGCAACGCCGCGACGGCGGACACCCGCAAGACCAGCGCCGACGCCGTCGAGACCGAGGCCATGAACCGTCGCCAGTCCGTCGAGGGGGTGAACCTCGACGAGGAGCTGGTGCGGTTGAGCACATACCAACAGGCGTTCGCCGCCTCGGCGCGAATGATCCAGGCGGCCAAGGACATGTTCGATGTCCTGGCCGCGATCGTCTGAGGAGCTGACCGATGAACCGGGTCTCCACCACCAGCAACTATTCGGCGATCCTGGCCAACCTGATGGCCGCCCAGCAGCGCCAGGTCGAGGCCGGTGCCCAGGTCTCCAGCCAGAAGATCGGCGACGACCTGAAGGGCTACGCCAAGAACGCCGAGATGCTGACCGCCATGCGCTCAGTCCAGTCCCGCACCCAGGCCTTCATGGACCAGAACGCCCTGGTGGCCGACAAGCTCACCACCCAGGCCACCGCGCTGGGACAGGTCGCGGACGCCGCGCTCGGCGCCCGTCAGGCGATCGCCGAGGCCCTGGCCAATGGCCGGGTGGACACCCTGATCGAGGACATGCAGGCCCAGTTCCGCAACGCCGTGGAGGGCCTGAACGCCCGGCACGGCGGCAAGTACATCTTCGCCGGCGGTCAGATCGACACGCGGCCGATGACCGCCACTTCGCTTTCCGACCTGACGACGCCGGCCACGACCGTCGCCGACTTCTTCAAGAACGACGACTATGTCTCCCAGGCCAGGCTCGACGATTCAACGACCATCAACACCGGGATCCTCGCCGACGACATCGGCACCGGGATCATGAACGCCTTCAAGGCGTTCCAGGCGTTCGAGGAGGGGCCGACCGGCTCGTTCGCCGGCCAGATGACGGACGCCCAGCGTGCGTTCCTGGAGGGTCAGCTGGCGTCCTGGGACCAGGCGCAGCAGAACGTCACCAATATCGCCGGTCGCAACGGCCTGATCCAGAAGCGGACGGATACGGTCAAGGCCGACCTCGTGGGCCGCAACGACGGCCTCAAGGCGATGATCGGCGGGATCACCGACGTGGACATGTCGGCGGCCATCTCGAATCTGCAGGCCGCCGGCATCGCCGTCCAGGCGGCCGCCCAGGTGTTCAACGCGCTTCAAACCACGTCGCTGTTGAACTTCCTCAAATAGGCCCCTCGACGTGGAACTCGCCGCCGAGCCGGCCCACAAGCCGCCCGCCGGTCCAGACCTCCACGGCGTACTCTTCCCGAAGGACAGCTTCGGCCTGGGCCAACGCCGTAGCGTCGTCCGCGAAGCCCTTCTCGAAGGCGTCCTCGATCCGATCGTCGTCGTCGAGCACGTATAGCCGGTAGATGTTCATCGTAGGCCGCCCCAATCCCGAATCGGCCAGACCTTTCGCTCTTCGCGACTAGAGCGAGTATTATACAAATTAGCTCGCTTGGCGAGCGCGTTGCGACGAGGCATTCGTCCCTCGGCTCGCAATGCAGAGCCCGAGCCGCTACATAGGCCGCCATGAACGCTCCCCTGGACCTCGGCGACCGGACGCTGGAGGCCGCCCGCGCTGCGGTCGGCCTGCCGGTCGGCGCGCGGGTTGTGGCGGCCATGTCCGGGGGCGTCGACTCCACCGTGACGGCGGCTTTGCTGGCGCGCGCCGGCTACGAGGTGGTCGGCGTCACCCTGCAGCTCTACGACCACGGGGTCGCGGTCCAGAAGAAGGGCGCCTGCTGCGCGGGCCAGGACATCCACGACGCCCGGCAGGCGGCCCAGGCCATCGGCGTCGCCCACTATGTCCTCGATTATGAGAGCCGGTTCCGCGACCAGGTGATGGAGGATTTCGCCGACGCCTACCTGCGTGGCGAGACCCCGGTGCCCTGCATTCGCTGCAACCAGACGGTCAAGTTCCGCGACCTCCTGGACGTGGCCCGGGACCTGGGCGCTGCGGCCATGGCGACGGGCCACTATGTGCGCCGCGCCGAGGGGCCGGCCGGCCCGCAGCTTCTGCGCGCGGTCGATCCGGCCCGGGATCAGAGCTATTTCCTGTTCGCCACCACGCGCGACCAGCTGGATTATCTGCGCTTCCCCCTGGGCGGCCTGCCCAAGAGCGAGGTGCGGCGCACGGCGGCGGCCCTGGGGCTCACGGTCGCCGACAAGCCCGACAGCCAGGACATCTGCTTCGTGCCCGAGGGGCGCTATACGACGGTCATCGACCGGCTGCGGCCGCAGGGCGCGATCCCCGGCGACATCGTCCACCTCGACGGGCGCGTGCTCGGCCGCCACGAGGGGGTGACCCGCTACACCGTCGGGCAGCGGCGCGGCCTGAACGTGGCCGTGGGCGAGCCCCTGTTCGTGGTGCGGATCGACGCCGAGGCGAGGCAGGTGGTGGTGGGCCCGCGCGAGGCCCTGCTCACCCGCGCGCTCGGCCTGACCGAGTTCAACTGGCTGGGCGACGAGGATTGGGACGTTCCCGGCTTTTCGCGGCCGGCCCTGGTCAAGGTGCGCTCGACGCGCGAGGCGGTCCCGGGCGAGTTGCGCCGGGCCGAGGACGGCGGCCTCGAAGTTATTCTGGACGGCCTGGAGGAGGGCGTCGCCCGCGGCCAGGCCTGCGTCCTCTACGCGCCCGAGCGGCCTGAGCGCGTGCTGGGCGGCGGGTTCATCGCGGGAACGACGGCGGCTTAGGCCCGAGCCTACTTCCCCATCGTCCCGTCCATCAGGTTCATCTTCATGCCGTTGGACAGCTTCATGTCGCCGGGACGCATGTCGGCGGGGCAGGGGCCTTTCCAGGCGGCCTGCATGGTCATCTTGTGCTCGCCGTTCATCTGCGGCGCGCTGGCGCCCGTCGTCACGGAGGTCATGTCGAGCTTGTAGGCGGACGAAAAATCGCCGCTCGCCACTCCCTTGCTCGCCGTCTTGCCGCCCGAGCCCATGTCGCAGGTGGAGGAGAAGGTCCACGTTCCGCCCGCGCCCGGGGCGAAGCCGGTCTGGGTGCACATCTCTTTGGTCGCCTGCTGGCTCCACCAGCCCAGCTTCTGCTCCACCGCCGCGTCGACGCAGAACTGGCTGGTCTGGGTCATGCCGGACATGGCCATGGTCTGCTCCCATAGGCCCGGCTTGCGCTTCGGCGGCGTGGCGGGAGCGGTCGCCGTGGCGACGGCGGGAGCCTGGGCGGTGGGGCTTTCGCCGGAGGGCGCGGCGGCCTGCTCTGACTTTCGGTTGCAGCCGGCGACGGCGCTCAGCGCCGACAATGTAAGAATGAGGCCCAAACGCCGGATCATGCCGCAAACTCCCTGGCTTAGGTTCGCCAAAGGAGTCTAGACGGGATCGATATCAGGGGCGAGACCGTTGAGGCGGCTATGAGCGAGTTGCGGAACGACGCCATCCATAGCCGCTATGAGCGCGACGAGCAGGGACTGACGTCCTGGGCGGACTATCGCCTCGACGCCGAGCGCATCTACATCACCCATGTCGAGAGCCCGCCGATCTTGCGCGGCACGGGCGCGGCGGGGCGCCTGATGGCGGCCGTCGCCGACGACGTGCGCGGGCGTGGCTTGAAGGTGACGCCGATCTGCGGCTACGCGGCTGCCTGGCTCAGGCGCAACGCGCCCGATCTCCTGGCCTGACGCCCTGGAGCAGCCAGGCGACGGAGGGGCCGGACGGGCGCTTGGGGCGCACAGCCGCCTCCGCCGCGCGGCGGCTCCCGTTCTGGGAGCCGGCGCTGACTTCGGCTCAGACGCCGCGCTTGGTGATCGCTTCCAGCGTCTGGACGCGGGATTCGCAATCCTCAGCCAGGCGACGAGCGATGTCGCGGACGCCGGGCGGATAGGCCTCACCGCCTTCGGCGATGTCGGCGGCCATGGATTCCACGGAGATCAGGGCGGCTTGCAGCGCCATGATGTGTTCTTTGGCGAGGTTCTTGGCCTCGGCTTGCAGGCGCTTGATACGGTCCGACAGCGGCTCGCCGCGGACTTCCACGGCCTTAGCGGTGTTGCTGGCGACGATGGCGAGCGAAGGTGACATGGTTATCCCCAAGCAAACGTCTTTCGAACTCCGCCCCCCGGCCCCCCATGGGCCAGCCTACGGCGACGTTCGTTCCGGTTACAGATACTCTCAAACCGGCACAGAGTTCCGTCGAAGCTTCACAAAACGGGCCAAGCGCGCTGTTTTCGCACCTACGCCTGAGGCCAACCCCCAATCGTTGAGAAAACGTAAACAGCCCCAGTTGCTTGCCCTGGCAAGTTAAGAGGCCTGGGCGCCCCCGCCCTAAACCTGATTCGCCTGTCGGATAATCATAGCCAAGGGGGATTTCGGCAACAGACTGTGCAGTTTGCGGGCGCCGCTTGAGACGCTGCTGAAGGCGTTCAAGGCGCCGTTTCGGCCCCTGAAAAAAATTACGCCGGCCGCTGTCTCGCCCCGGGACAGCCGCAATCTGATCGTCGGAAAACCGAATCACCTGTACGCGCATTCCCGGATTGGGACCGTCATAACAGTAGCGCCAGCCGGCCGGAGACGCCGCCCGCGGCGCCCCTTGCCTATGCCGCAGCCTCCCGCAGACTGGACGCGGGGCAGGAAACGCGGAGGTAGAGGCGTGGCGGCAGAACCCATCTTGATCGCGGAGGGCATAGCCTTCGCCGAGGGCCCGGTCTGGTGCGACGACGGCACACTCGTCGTCACGTCGGTCGCCGAAGGCGCGCTCTACCGGATCTGGCCGCTGGAGCGGCGGAAGGCGAAGATCGCGGACACCGCCGGCGGGGCCAACAGCGCTTGGCCTGCCGACGACGGCGGCTTCGTCGTGACGCAGAACGGCGGCATCGACTTCGTCCGGCTGCTTCCCGACTCCGCGGCGAAGTTCTCCGAGCCCCTGCCGCCGCCGCGCTTCGCCGAGCCCGGGCTGCAGCGCGTGGCGCCGGACGGGACGGTCTCCTACCTCGTCACCGGCATGCAGGCGCCGAACGACCTCGTCGTCGGGGCGGACGGGACGGTCTATTTCACCGACCCGCCGCGTTTCGGCCGCCCGAACCCGCCGCCCGGAAAGGTGAGGGCGCTGCGGCCCGACGGGACCGTGGAGCTGGTCGCCGACGGCTTTTCCTATTGCAACGGCATCGCCCTGGAGGCGGACGGCGCCCTGGTGGTGGTCGAGGGCGCCGGCCTGATGCGCCTGCACCCCGGCGGCCGGAAGGAATGGATCCTGGAAATGGTCGGGGAGCGTCCTTCCGTCGACGGCTTCTGCGTGGACGTCGAGGGGCGGTTCTGGATGGCGGCGGGAAGCTTCAATGGCGTGCGGGCGGTCGAGGACGGCAAGGTGGTCGAATTCCTCGCGGCGCCTGGCGAGGGGCTGACGACCAATTGCTGCTTCGGCGGCGCCGATGGCCGCTCGATGTTCATGACCAACGGCGTCCCGGGAAGCGTCTGGATGTGGGAGGACGTGGGGGCGAGGGGGCTGACGCTGCACAAGTGGCCGGCGAGGGGCTAGCGCCTCCCCGGTCGCAAAACCGTCAGGCTCCGCCCGGCGGGCCCCCGCGAAGGATCATGCCTGGCCCGCCCTTGGGCGCGCGCGGAAGCTGCACGCCGTATTCGCGGATGGGCTCGCCATTGACCAGGATGTGGATCATCCCGCCGGGCTCGTCGGCGATCAGCCGATCGCCGCCCGCAGGCATGTCGCTGACCCGCCGGATGGGGCCGGGCTCCACCTTGTCCGGATCAAAGACCGCGATGTCCGCCGGCGCCCCGACCCTCAGATAGCCGCGGTCGAGGCCGAGAAGGTCGGACAGCTCGCCGGTGAGCTTGCGGACCGCCGTCTCGATCGGCAGGGCGCGCTTTTCGCGAACCCATTTGCCGAGGAGGTCGGTCGGCAGGACGGCGTCGATGATCTGATCCGGGTGGGCTCCGGAATCCGCCAGCCCCAGGACCGCGCCCTCGAGCTTCAGGAGTTCGGTGACCTCCGCCTCGTCGAAATTGAACTGCACGATCGTGAAGCGTGTCGCCAGGTCGTCCTTGAGCGCCAGATCGAAGAGGGCGTCGATGGGCGAGGCGCCCTGGGTTCGCGCGATCTCCTCAAGCGAGCGCCCAACGAGCTGCGGCGAGCTTGCCGATTCCGACACCACCCATCGGTCCCAGGGCACGGAGAAGCGGATCTGCGGGATCTCGGCGGTGACGCGGGCCCGCCAGGCCGGGTCACGATAGCTCGCGATGCGCTCAGTGTCGGGCTTGCCTTCCAGCGCCAGCATGGACGGCGCCCGCAATCCGAACGCCGAGCGCATGGTCGTCATCGCCACCTGCGGCCGACATGAGACCTGCGGGTGAACCTGCGCCCCCCGTCCATGATGTTCGCGATGCAGCCGGGCGAGCTCGCGGTGGGAGCCGCCCGGCATCGCCAGGAGCGCCGTCCAGGTGATCGGGCGGCCCACCTGCGCCTGCAGCGCGTAGAGCTGCTCATGGGAGAGCGAGCGGCCCCCTGGCACCATCGCCATGATCCCGCGGCGCGACGACGCCATCGCCTGGCCCAGGGCGAGCAGCTCCTGCGTGCTGGCCGGGCCTGTCACCGAGCGCCGTCCGGAGGGCGCGCTGCTGGTCGCAAAGCCCAGAGCGCCGGCGTCCATCGCGTCCCTGACGATGACGGCCATGCGCGAGATCTCGCCGGGCGTCGCCTCGCGCTCGTAGGCTTCGGCGCCCATGACCTCGATCCGGATCGGCGAGTGGCCGACATAGGCGCCGACGTTGAGGGAAGGGCCCCGCGCGCCGACGGCGTCGAGATAGCTTGGGAAATCGGAGAAGGACCAGTCGATGCCAGCCTCAAGCACGGCCGCCGGCATGTCCTCCAGTTCGACCAGCATCTGGATGAGCCTGGCGCGGCTTTCCGGCCGGCAGGGCGCGAGGCCGAAGCCGCAGTTGCCGACGACGACCGTGGTCACCCCGTGCCAACTCGACGGGGTGCACGCCGGATCCCAGAACAGCTGGGCGTCGTAGTGGGTGTGCAGGTCGATGAAGCCGGGGGCGACGACCGCGCCGTGGGCTTCAAGGAGCCGGTCGCCGTGCAGGTCCTGGCCGATCGCTGCGATGCGGCCGCCCTCGATCGCCACGTCGGCCTTGCGGAGGGGCGATCCGGAGCCGTCGGCGACGAGGCCTCCCTTGATGACCGTCGTGTTCACGGCGTGCGCTCCCTTCGAATGTCTCCGTCCGGATTATGCACTTCAGAAGGCGTTGGACACCCCGCCGTCCACGGGGAGGGCGACCGCCGTCACGTAGGAGGCGGCCGGGCTGGCCAGGAACACGCAGGCGCCGCCGATCTCCGAAGGCTCGCCCCAGCGCGCGAGCGGCCCCCGCGCCGGCCTGTCGGAGCTCGAATTGCTCTCGGTGAGGAAGCGGCCGGGGACCAGCGTGTTGCAGGTTATGCCGAAGCGCCCGAACTCCACGGCGAGCGAGCGCGTCATGGAGAGCACCGCCCCCTTGGCGGCGCTGTAGGCCGCATCGTTCGGCAGGCCCCGCAGGCCCGCGACCGAGCTCACCATGATGATGCGTCCGTAGCCGTTTGGCTTCATCTGCTCGGCGGCCTGTTTCGCCATGCGCATCGGCGCGACGACATGGGCGTCCAGCATGGCCCGGAGGCCCTCGCTGGAGATCTCCTCGATCGGACGGCGCAGTCGCGGCCCCACAGTGTTCACGAGAATGTCGAGGCGGCCCTCCGCCTCGGCGACGCTGGCTATGGCGGCGTCGGACGCCGCTTCGTCGGTGATGTCGAAGGCCGAGACGTTGACGCGCAAGCCCCTGGCCTGGAGCTCCGCGCGCCGCGCCTCCAGGGCCGCTTGATCGCGCCCGTTCAGGTACACGCGGGCGCCATGCTCGGCGAGCGCCGCGGCCATCGCAAAGCCCAGGCCGCGGGCGCTTCCCGTGACGAGGGCCACGCGGCCGGCGAGCGAGAACAGGTCCGACATGGTCGTCTCCGGCTTGGGGTCGATCAATCGGCCGCCATCAGCTCCATCAGGTTGCCGTCCGGGTCGCGGAAGTAAACCGAATGGGCCGCTCGGCCATCCGCTGTCTGACGTGGCGAGGGGCCGTCGACGATCTCGATGTCGTGTGATCGCAGAAGGGCTGCGGCCTCATCGACCGTGCCGGCGTAGCGGAAGCAGATGTCGGCCGATCCGGGCGTCGGCCTGGCTGCGACGAGATCGACGCCGTTGCCCGCCTGGTGGACGCTAAGCCGCGCGCCGCCGCCCAGCATCAGCACCCGAACGGCGGGGCGACCGTCCGGCGCATAGTCGCGCCAGACTTCGGCGCCGAAGAGCGAGGTGTAGAAGGCGCAGGTCTTCTCAAGGTCCGCGACCGTGATCGCGACGTGATCAATGCATACGAGCGGGTTCACATTCAGCTCCTGATTGGCCCGTGTGGGGCGGCCCGGTTTGGTCGGAAGCGGCCCAGCGGATCGAGCGCGGAATGTCTGCTTACCGCGCCGCCGCGGGCTCGGTCGACATGGAGGCTCTGCTCCACCGCGTAGCATCGATCCCGGATCAAGAAATCGACCTGTGCCAGTTTGGTACAGTTCAACCATAGATCAATGTAGGCCGCCAAAACGCTCCGGCCCGCGCCATGGGCTCAGGAGCGCCGCCCGCAGCGCCTGGCGACGGCGACGCCGGCGGACAACCGCACTTCCTATGGCTGCATCAACGTGCCGGCGGCGTTCTTCGACGGCGTCGTCAAGCCGGCGTTCAAGACCTACGGGATCGTCTAAATCCTGCCGGAGGTCCGCCCGGTCTGACAGGTGTTCGCCGGCTATGACGCCTATGAGCGCGGCCGGCCGTCAGCGGACGTCGGGGTCGCGGAGGACGCCAGCCACTGAGGGGGTGGGGGTGAGCTCCAGCTGCCGGGCGAGGCCTGTCGCCGGACCAATTGTAACAAGTTGGCAATGTAGGGGGCGCCGGTCTCCACCCGCTGATCTCCAGGCGCGGGGCGACGTGCAACGGCTTGGCAATTCTCTGAACATTGCTAGAATGAAACATTCGCCGAAGAGCGAGCAAGTCGGGAGGCGCCAATGCGCGCTGGTGGTGCGGCCGTTGTCGTCGGCCTCTGCTTAGGTTGCATGGCGCCGGGCGTGGGCCTGGCTAAACCCGCGCCGACAGCCGGCGGCAGCTACATCGTTCGCTACATGGGCGATGTCAGCTGCGAGAACTGGCTCCGCGGCTCGGCGCGCGAGGATTTCCCCCGGGAGGCGGTGCTGAACTGGGTGCTGGGATATCTCAGCCGCGCCGCCGTCGCCCGTCAGATCGACCTGCTGGCGCCGGCCGACCAGGTGGCGATCGGCGAGTGGATGGACAGCTATTGCGAGCGCAAGCCTCGCGGCTCGGTGCTCTCCGGGGCCAGCAGCCTCGAGAAGGAAATGGCCGGCGGCGGCGGGCCGAAGTCGGCTCAACTGGACTGGCGGTAGGCGGTCCCAGATGCTCCCCCTCAGGGGGAGCTGTCGGCGAAGCCGACTGAGGGGGTTCCAACCGCGGGGTCGGCGGGTTTCACCGTCGTTCCGATTTTAGGTCCACGAACCACACGAACCACACGAACGGGCGGACGACCCCACCATTGACGTCATCCCCGGCTGCAGCGCGTAGCGCGGAATGCCGGGGACCCATGAACACCGAGTCCGGGACAAGCCTGAGAGGCGGTGTGCATGGGTGGTCGGGACAAGACGACCATGACGTTCGAGAGGGGGCTGGCTGGCCAGTCCCGTTCGTGTGGTTCGTGTGGTTCGTGGACCAGTTCCTTGTTCTGAACCCGCCCCACCCCCATCCCTGACCCTTCCCCCCTCCAGGGCCTGTTGCGAAATTGGCGTGGCGTGATTCCCTGGTGTTGAGCAGGGAGTGTGTCGATGGCGGTGAAGCGGACGGGGCAGCCGAGTTTTGTGGAAGCGCTGCTGTCGACCAAGGGCGGGAGCGG
>Ga0307516_10000807_pt1 | contig 42966 bp, 41 predicted proteins | sample 19_EM_MG_FD_203310 | JGI IMG/M metagenome (GOLD analysis project Ga0307516, IMG submission 203310) | Populus trichocarpa ectomycorrhiza microbial communities from riparian zone in the Pacific Northwest, United States - 19_EM | ecosystem: Host-associated > Plants > Roots > Unclassified | place... | reverse complement strand
CTCAGCGCGGCCTGGGCCCGGCAGTGCGGCGGCTCGGTGGTGGCCCTGCGCTACCACAACGTCTACGGACCGGGGATGCCGCGCGACACGCCGTACAGCGGGGTGGCCGCGATCTTCCGGTCGGCGCTGGAGGCGGGCCGCGCCCCGCGGGTCTTCGAGGACGGGGCGCAGCGCCGCGACTTCGTGCATGTGGGCGATGTGGCGCGGGCGAACGTCGCCGCGCTCGCCGCGACCGCCGGTGGTGACCTGACCGGGCTGCGGGCGTACAACGTGGCCTCGGGACATCCCGCGACGGTGGGCGAGATGGCCGCCGCCCTGGCCCGCGTGGTCGGCGGCCCGGAGCCGGTGGTCACCGGCGAGTTCCGGCTCGGCGACGTGCGGCACGTGGTCGCCTCGCCCGCCCGTGCGGCCGCCGAGCTGGGCTTCCGTGCCCAGATCGACCTCGTCGCCGGCCTGACCGAGTTCGCGCACGCCGCATTGCGCGGATGACCGTCCGCGCGCCGGGCGGGGTCAGGAACGCTCGGGCCGACCTTGTCATGGGGGGCATCGCACTCGGGCTCGTCGCCCTGGCGGTCGTCGTCGGTGCCGCGCTGTATCTCGCCGGGCGACCGGTGCACGCCAGCGCCGCGCCCTTCACCGCGGTCTGGCTGCCACACCTCGGACCGGGCACCCCCTTGGCGCTCGCCGTCGCGGCACTGGTCGGGTGGCACGGTCCGCGGCTCGCCGAGACGATGGGCTGGCGGCGGCTGATGCTCGCCGGCTACGCCGCCGCGGCCGGATGGATCCTCTCCCTCGCGCTGGTGGACGGCTGGCAGCGCGGGCTTGCCGGCCGGCTCGCCACCGAGCACGAGTATCTCAGCGAGGTCGGCGGGGTCACCGACGTTCCGGCCATGCTGCGCGGGTTCGCCGGCCGGATCCTGGACTTCCAGCCGGACTCGTGGACCACCCACGTCGCCGGCCACCCGCCCGGCGCCCTCGGTGTCTTCGTCGGCCTCGACCGGATCGGTCTCGGCGGGGGCGCCTGGGCCGCGCTGGTGTGCGTGGCGATCGGCGCGCTCACCGCGGTGGCGGTGCCGGTGACGATCCGCGCGCTCGGCCACGAGGACGCCGCCCGCGCGGCCGTGCCGTTCCTGGTGTTGTTTCCCGGCGCGATCTGGATCGGTGCGTCCGCCGACGGGCTGTTCGCCGGGGTGACGGCGACCGGGCTGGCGCTGCTCGCGGTCGCCCTGACCCGCCGGCGGGCCTGGGTGGGTGCGGCCTCCGGCGCGCTCCTGGTCTTCGGCCTCTACCTGTCCTACGGCCTGACCCTGATCGCGGTGCCGATGCTGGCGGTGGTGCTCCTCGCGCGGCGGAGCGGAGCCCTGCCGTGGCGCACGCTCGGTGCCGTGATCGGTGCCGGGGTTGCCGTCGTGGGTGCGTTCACGCTCGCCGGTTTCTGCTGGCTCGACGGCTACCACCTGGTGGTCGAGCGCTACTACCAGGGCATCGCAAGCGACCGGCCCTACGGGTACTGGGTGTGGGCCGACCTCGCGCTGGTGGTGGCCTGCGCCGGCCCGGTGGCCGCCGTCGTCCTGCGGCGGGCGCTGTCCCGGGTCGTACCGGCCGCACCGTGGCGTCATCCATTGTGGATGCCCGGTCTCGAACCGGCCGTGTTGCTGCCGGCGGCGGCTCTGGTCGCGATCCTGGCCGCCGATCTGTCCGGGCTCAGCAAGGCGGAGGTGGAGCGGATCTGGCTGCCCTTCGCCGTCTGGCTCATGGCGGGCGCCGCGCTGCTCCCGCCCGCGACGAGGCGTGGCTGGCTCATCGTGCAGGCGACGCTCGCGCTGCTGGTCAACCACCTCCTGCTCACCACCTGGTGACAGTGCTCAGCCGCGAGTTCTTACCGACCGGTGACGTGCCGCGGCAAAACTGATCGGCCCGGACCGGGGCGCGCGTACCCCGGGACGTAAGAGCGATCCGCGCCCTTCACCCCACAGAAGGAGGCCTGAAGATGAAGGCCAGAAAGAGAACCCGTACCGGACGCATGGTCGCGGTGGCGGCGACGCTCATCGTGACAGCGGGGGCCACCGGCTACTTCGTGTCCAGCGGCGGGAAGGGCGAGGCCTCCGCGGAGACCAGCCTCGCCGACTTCGTGGCGATCGCGAAGGTCGCGCCGAACGTCGTGACCCCGCGGCCCCGACGCGGCGCCGCCACCGGCACCTTCACTGTGGACTGCGGCACCAACGGCAACGGCAAGTTCAGCCCCGACAACCCCGTCGCCCAGCCCGGCATCAAGAACGGCGCCGAGCATGTCCACGACTTCGTCGGCAACCAGGCCATCACCGCCGACACCCCCGACGAGGTCCTCGCCGCCTCCGGCACCACCTGCCGCAACGGCGACAGGTCCTCCTACTTCTGGCCCGTCGTCCGCATCGACAAGGCCGTCCGCGCCGACACGGCCGCCGCCCTCGCCGACACCGTGCCGACGGTCTCCTGCCCCACGGTGCGCGACCGCCTCCCGGCCATGCCGGCCGACGTACGGGCCGCCGTCGACCGCCAACTGGCCAAACTGGACCGCGCCCAGGCCGCCGCCAACGAGCGGATCGCCGCCAGCCGCGGGCAGATCGACGCCGACTTCAACAACTCCGTGATCCGGCCGCTCCGCGCGCAGCGGGCCACCGCGCTCAAGAAGATCAGCACGATGCTCACCCGGCAGGGCCGCAAGCCCGCCGGGCTGGTCTCCCTGGTCGAGTGCGAGGTCAGCTACGACGGCATGCACGCCGGGCACAGCGCCGCGAGCACCCGCAGCGTCGCCAACCCGAACGTGCGCTGCCCCTCCGTGCGTGACAAGCTCGCCGACGTTCCGGACCAGGCCGTCGACGAGGTCAACCGCAACCTGGCCGAGCTCGACCAGCAGATCGCCAACGCCGACGAACGCCTGATCCAGGCCCCCGGTGACAGCGGCGTGCTCGGCGCCCTGCAAGCCAAGCGCACCGCGACGATCGACCGGATCGTCATCGCCATCAGCCGCCGCGCCGAGCGGCCGGCCGGCCTGGACAAGCTCGCCGCCTGCACCATCGGCAAGGGCCAGGACACCCCCGATCCGGCGCCCAGCGCTCCGGCGGCCAGCACCCCGCCCGCCGCCGGCGGCGGCAAGGAACTTCAGGCGCCGAGCGGCCCGAACCTCGAACTCCCCGGCAACACCGGCGCCATCGTCCGCCCCGCCGCCGTCCTGATCGAATACCGCGGCAACCCCACGAGCAAGGTGACGCCGATGCCCCGCTTCCTGCGCGCCCTGACCGGCGACGCCAAGCCCACCAGCCGCGGCCCGGCCACCGCCCGCGCCACCTGGACCTGCTCCGGCTTCGCCGACCGGCTGTCCGACAAGTACCCGATCTGCCCCGGCGGCAGCAAGGTCATGCGCGTCCAGGACTTCCCGGGCTGCTGGAACGGCAAGGACATCGACAGCGACAACCACCGTGCCCACCTCGCGTTCGCCGACACCAGGACCGGTGCCTGCCCCCAGGGCTTCACCGCCATCCCCCAGCTGCGGATCAGCATCTCCTATGACATCCCCCGCGCCGTGCAGGACAAAGGCCAGTTCGCCCTGGACTCCTTCCCCGAGGAGAACCACAACCCCTTCTCCGACCACAACGACTTCATCAACGTCAACTCCGACCGCCAGATGAAGAAGATCGCGTCCTGCATCAACAGCGGCAAGCGCTGCGGCTGACGGGCCGGCCGGGGCGGGTTTCCCCGCCCCGGCGTTGCGATCAGCCCACCGGGACCTCGGTGTCGGTGATTCCGAAGCCGTCCAGCTCACCGAAGCCGGCCGTGTCGAAGTTGGGTATCTGCAGGCGGGACACGCCGAGTCCGGTCGCGCACTGGATGCTGCGGATCCAGTAGAAGCCCTTCGGGTCACCGCCGTCATTGGCCAGCGGGAACCGCACGAGCACGGTGTCGGCGTCGCGCTCCGGGAAGAAGAACACCTTCGTACCGTCGGTGGCCTCCTTGTACGTACCTTGCAGGGCGCCGCCGACCTCCACCACCTCGGGCCGGAAGTAGATCGCCGACCGCTCGCCCGGCTTCACCTCCGCCTTGATGGTCACGGTGGTGGCGGTCTCCTCCCGGAAGCCGGTGATCTTGACGCGTTCGGACACGGTCGACGCGGTGCCGTCGAACACGCCGGGGAACGCCTGACTGCCGCTGAGGTTGAAGAAGCTTTTGGTCTCGACCTGGGTCTGTGTCGACGAACGGACGCTGATGGCCAGGTTGAACGGGTCCGCGACCGTGCCGTCGCAGTTGTTCTGCACCTCGCTGACGCGAAACGAGTCGCCACTCTTCGTGGTCTCGGTCCGCTGGATGAAGTCACACTTCTCCAGCAGCGGCGAGCCGTCCCGGCAGTGCAGGGCCACCTCGCTCGCGGTGGCGGCGCTCGCGTCGCTGCGGCTCATGGCCGCGATCAGTCCCGCCGCGGCGAGCGCGAGGGCCGTCCCGATCACCAGGTGACGCCGGACCCGAGGGCTGACAGAGCTGTCCATGGACATCTTGAGCTCCTTCACTTGCCCGGCTCGTCGGGGAAGTCGCCGGGGTTGTCGCCTTCGAACTCGTCGCCGGTGCAGTCGGCGAGCTGCGGCCGGGCCTCGCCGTCGGGATTGCCATCCGGAAGCACCAGCGGCGCCTCGATAGTGGTCTCGAAACTCGTCTCCCACGGCCGGTTCGGCGGGCCGAAGGGGCCACCGCCGGCGCTGTTGCGGGTCCCGCCGGTCACGGTCCAGACACCCTTGATCTGCGCCCGGCGCGGCACGAACTGGAAGGTGCCCTTCTTGCCCACCGGCACGTTCACCGTCCGCGACGTCTTCACGGTCCGCACCTCGCTGGTGACCGTGGACTGGGTGGTGTGCTTGCCCCACTCGATGCCGATCAGTCCGACGAACTTCGCGGAGAAGGTGTCGTTGTCGTTGACGAAGTCACCCGAGATCTTCGCGCCGCCCTGTTCCAGGTCGACCGTCAGGCTCGGGTTGCTCGCCGTGTTGGGCGGACAGTTCGCCAGCGGCGCCGACGGGGTCAGCGGCGTACCGAAGATCGGGCTTGCGTCGTCCGCGCCGAGCACGGCGATCACCTTGAAGTCGCAGGTGTCCGCCGGGAAGGTCTGCGCGAACTCGGTGGCCTCCTGGTCCTCCCCGTTGATCTTCAGCGAGCGCTTGCAAAGTCTCAGCGCGGCGTCCTGGGGGCACGGATTCACCACCGCGCCCCCTCCGTTGGGCTGGCAACCCGCCTCCGCGGCGTTCGCCGACTGCGTGACGGCAAGGAGCCCGAGACCGACCGCGACCATCGAACCGATAGCGACTACACGACGTTTCATCAATCCTCCGAAACTCGCTCCACAAGCGGGGGTTACGCGTGTCGATGAGCACAACAGCTTCGGAACGACCGTGACAGAGGCAAATATCCCGGGTTACCACCCTCACTACCGTGGCGTCCGCACGACGCGTCACCCCACCGCCAGGGTCGGAGTCGTCGCGGCGAACTCGTCCGCGGCGACGAGGTCGAACTGGCCGTGGTCGCTGCCGAGCCCTTGCGCCACCAGGGCCGCCGCCGCGCAGCCGAGCACGGCGGCCTCCCGCAGCGAGCGACCCAGACCGATGCCACGGAGGAATCCCGCGGAGAACGCGTCACCGCATCCGGTGCTGTCGACGACCTCCACGGCGAACGCGGGCACGGCGCTCGTCTCAACTCCGGTGACCACCAGGGCGCCCTGTGCCTCCCTGGTGACCACGACCGCGCCGACCCCGCGCTCGATCAGTGCGCGGGCTCCGTCCTCCAGCGTGGCGGCCGCGGTGAGCCCGAGCAGTTGCTGGTCATTGGGGAGCAGGAAGTCCAGGTAGGGCAGGGCCGGTGCGATCCAGTCGAGGATCCCGGGCTCGCCCGGCGCGAGGAGGTCGGCGGAGGTGACCACGCCGGCCGAGCGCGCGTAGGCGAGGATCTTCGCCGCGTTCTCGCCGCCCATCAGCTCGGGGCCGCCGAGGTGCAGATGCGTCGCCTGCGCGATCTCGGCGAACGGCGCGTCGTCGGGCCCGTAGGCGAGGTTGGCGCCCGGGACGTGGAAGGCGGGCCGGCTGCCGTCGGGACGGATGGGCAGGACCGAGGCCGAGGTCTGCACGCCGTCGCGGCGCACCACCAGCGAGGTGTCGACGCCGTGCCGGGCGAGCATCGCCAGCAGCAGGTCGCCGATCGGGTCGGTGCCGACGGCGCCCGCGGTGCGCGCTGTCGCACCGAGCTTGGCCAGCGTGACGGAGGTGCCCGCGGCCGTTCCGGCCGGGCTGAACCGGATCTGTTCCACCAGGGCCGCGCCCTGCCCGTCGGGAATGGCCTCGACCGGGCGAACCTGCACGTCCAGCACGTGCACGCCGACCGCGATGACCGTCTGAGTTACCGACATCCGCTGCTCCTGGGGTGAGGTCCGAGGCACCATGGTCGGAAGGTACGCTAAACCAAAATCAAAGTCACGTTCATGTTTCGAGGTTGTTGTGCCCAGCGCTCGTGATCCCATCGGCCCCGGCTCCGAGGCCGACCCCGACCCCGGCGGCGGCCCTGCCGGGATGCCGCTGCGCCGCACCCCGCGCCAGGCACGGTCCCGGCAGAAGCTGGCTCGGGTGCTCGAGGCCGCCGACAGGTTGCTCGTCGCGGAGGGCGCCGAGGCGTTGACCACCACCCGGGTCGCCGCCGAGGCGGGCGTCTCGGTCGGAGCCTTGTACCAGTACCTGCCGGATCGCGACGCGATCGTCGACACCCTGGCGGACCGGTACCTCGCCCGGCTGGAAACGCTCATGGACTCATTCATCGACCGGGCGTCCCGCGAGACCTGGCCCGACCCGGCGGCGATCCTCGTCGACGCGTTCGCCGGCCTCTACCGCTCCGAGCCCGGCCTGCGGGCGCTGTGGTTCGGCCGCCACCTCACCGAGCGGACGCGGGAAGCCGACCGCGCCCACAAACACGCCATGGCGGTCGGCGTGCACCGGATCCTCGTCGCCCAACGGCTGCTCCCCGACAACGCGGCGGCGGCGACCGCGTGCCAAACCGCGTTCCTCGCCGCCGACGCCGTGATCCAGCAAGCCTTCCGCGCCGACGCCGACGGCGCCGCAGCCCTGCTCGAGCACCTCAAAATCATGCTCGGGTCCTATCTCGACAGACTCACGGGCACCGACGCCTGAACACCCGGGGGCAGGTCGCCTTCAGACCGCGGTGTAGCCGCCGTCGGCCACGAGGATCGACCCGGTGATGAAGGACGCGGCGTCGCTGGCGAGGAAGACGACGCTGGGGGCGATCTCCTCCGGCAGCGCGAAGCGTTGCTGGGGGCAGTCCTCGATCCAGTGGCGCCGGAACTCCGGCCGGTCCACCGGCGCCATTTCGGTCTTGACGTATCCGGGCGCGACGGCGTTGACCCGGATCCCGTAGGGCGCCCATTCCACCGCCAGCGACTTGGTGAGGTGGTGAACCGCGGCCTTCGACGCGTTGTACGCGAGCTGCCATTGCGGGCGGTTGACGATGAGCCCCGACATGCTGCCGATGTTGACGATCGAGCCGGCGCCGCGCTGGCGCATGCCGGCACCCACGGCGAGGGATGTCTTCCAGAGCGCGCGTACGTTGAGGTCGAAGACGCCGGCCCATTCGTCGTCGGTCACGTCGAAGGCCGGCGCGTGGTAACACGTTCCCGCGTTGTTGACCAGGATGTCGATCCGGCCGTCGAAGGCCTGGAGCGCCTGCTCCGTCATGGCTGAGACCTGGCCGTCATCGGTGATGTCGGCCGTGATGGTGACGTAGTCGAAGCCCGCCTCGGCGGCCTGCGCGGCGGCCGCCCGGTTCGCCTCCGCTCGCCGGCCGGAGATGGCGACTCTCGCCCCCGCCTGCGCCAGGCCGAGAGCGAACGCCTTGCCGAGCCCTTGGTTTCCGCCGGTGACGAGGGCGGTCTTGCCTTCCAGGCCGAAGGGGGATGTCATGGTGACTGCCTTCCATTGACTGTTGTGAATATGAGCGATAAGTTGACATACCAAACTAACTAAGGGCTGGTCATCAGCGTTGGAGGGCAGGCTTGAGAAAGCAACCACGGGCCCGTGTCATGGTCGCCGCCGCCGTGACGGGCCTGGTCGTCGCCGCACCGATCGGAATGACCATGCCGGCCACCGCCAGCGCCGCGTTGCCCGGGCAATGCGCGGGAACATCACCGATTACCTGCCACTATGCCGTCGCTCCGGGCAACTATGACGTCACCGTATCCATCGGCGACGCCGCGGCGGCCGGAAACACCTCGATGTGGGTCGAGGCCAGGCGTCTCATCATGCCGGTCGTGAGCACGGCGCCAGGAACGATCACGAGGTATTCCGCCACCGTCAACGTGCGTCAGCCGGAGGGGCAGCCGACCGGCCAGGGCGGCACCGGCACCCCCGGCCTCGACATCACGTTCGCCGGGTCGGCGCCGAAGGTCGCCGCGGTGACGGTCACGCCGGCGCGTGCCCCGCTCGCCGTCTACCTGGCCGGCGACTCCACGGTCTGCGATCAGCCCACTCAGCCCTACACCGGCTGGGGACAGATGATCACCGGCCGGGTCGGCCCGGGCGCCGTCGTCGCCAACTACTCCGACTCCGGCGAGAGCTCGGGCAGTTTCCTCGCCACCGCCGCGCTGTTCCCGACCATGCGGCCGCTGATCCGGCCGCACGATCTGGTGCTGATCCAGTTCGGGCACAACGACAAGGAGACCACCGCGGCCGCCTACCGCGACAACCTGGCCACCCTGATCAGCCAGGTTCGGGGCCGGGGCGGGGTGCCGGTGCTGGTGACCCCGCCCGTACGCCGGCTGTTCAGCGGCAGCCAGCTCACCCCGACCGCCCTGCATGTCAACGGCCTCGGGGTGAACCTGCCCGCCGAGATGCGCGCCGTCGGCACTGCCCAGAACGTGCCGGTCATCGACCTGACCGCACGAAGCGAGGCCCTGGTCGAATCGCTCGGCCCGGCGGAGTCGACCCGGCTCTACCTGAGCGCCGCGACCGACGGCGTCACCGACAACACCCACTTCTCGCAGTACGGCGCCACCCAGATGGCCGACCTCGTCGTGCAAGGCATCCGCGAGCGTGGCCTGTCTCTCGTCCGCTTCCTCCGGTAAGCCCTCCAGGAAGGTCACTGTCGTGCCGATCGCCGCAATGCCGAGACGTGCTCTGCTCGCCGCCGCCATGGCGGCGATCGTCGCCGTGGGGGCGCTGGCCGGGCTACCCGCCACCGCCGCGGTCGGCGACGGCTCGCCGACGGACCCGAACGTCAAGTTCGTCGGGCGGTGGGACACCAGTTCCAGCAGCCGGTACGTGTCCAAGTGGGCCGGCGCCTACGTCAAGGTCGGGTTCACCGGCCGCACGGTGAGGCTGAAGCAGCGCGACGCGATCGACTTCTTCGCCAGCATCGACGGCGGCCCGGACGTGGCCTACAAGAACGTCAGCGGCACGGTGAACGTCACACCGACACCGCTCGCCGCCGGCAACCACACGCTCCGGGTGTCGTACCGCCCGGTTGCCGGCTCCTACCATGGCGACGCGGTGTATCAGGGCCTGGTCCTCGACGCCGGCGCGCAGACGTTCGCCCCGCCGGTCGCGCCGCGGACCATCGAGTTCATCGGCGACTCCATCACGGTGGGTCAGCTGTCCTCCAAGCAGGCGCTGACCGCGTACGGCTGGCTGGTCGGCGAGCAGCTCAAGGTCGAGCACACCCAGATCGCCCAGGGCGGCGCCTGCCTGGTCGCCACGGCCGACGGCTGCGTCGGCCTGAGCGTGCAGTTCCTCAAGACCGGGGCCGAACCCGCCTCGCCGGACTGGAACTTCGCCCGCTACCGGGCCGACGCGGTGGTGATCAACCTCGGCACCAACGACTCCGGCCACGGCGTGCACACCCCGGAGTTCCAGGCCACGTACGTGACGCTGCTGGAGCGTGTCCGGCAGAAGTACCCGAACGCCGTCATCTTCGCGATGGAGACGTTCCGCAAGCGGTTCGTCACGCAGACCCAGAACGCGGTGACGGCACGCAACAACGCCGGCGACCGCAACGTGTACTTCGTCAACACCGAGGGCTGGATCACCGAGTCCACCGACACGGCCGACAACGTGCACCCCAACGACCAGGGCCACCGGAAGATCGCCGAGCGCCTCGCCCCGATCATCGCCGCCCGGCTCTGATCCCGTCGCACCCTTTGTGGGGAGAACCGATGAAGAACGTCCGGAAGCCCCGGCGCTGGCTGTTGGTCCTGGCCCTCGCCCTGCCGCTCAGCACGGGCTACGAGATCGACAGCGCCGCCGCCGGTACGACCGGCTCCGCGGCCACCTGCAACACCGCCGCCCACTCCGCCGCGGGCACCGGCTCGACCCTGGCCGCGGCCGCCGCACCGATCAAGGTGTGGCTGGCGGGCGACTCCACCGTGGCGAACGGCTCCTCCAGCGGAGCGTGCCCGATCGGCTGGGGCCGGGAGTTCGACGCGCTGTTCACCGCCGACGTCACCGTCGTCAACAGCGCGCAGGGCGGCCGCAGCATCCAGACCTGGCTGTACGACCCCAACGTCACCAGCGCCATGGACACCGCCGGCGAGTGCGTCGTCAACCCGAAGACGTACTCCGCCCGGTGGCAGGCGATGCTCAACACGAGCACCGGCATGAAGGCGGGTGACTATCTGCTCATCCAGTTCGGCATCAACGACGGGGACCGTGCCTGCCCGCGGCACGTGGGCACGGCGCGCTACCGGGAACTGCTCGGCGTGATGGCCCAGGCCGCCCGCCAGCGCGGCGCCAACCCGATCTTCGTCACCCCGGTCGCCGCGATCACGTGTTCGGGCAGCACCGCTGTCGGAAACCGCGGATTCGTCAACGAGACCTTCACGGCCGGCTCGGCCAACGGCGTGCCCGTCATCGACCTGCACCAGCGCAGTGTCGCGCTCTACAACTCGCTGCGCCTGTGCCCCAACAACGGCGACTACACCCAGGGCGCGGTCGGGGCCTTCTTCTGCAACGACCACACCCACTTCGAGGCCGCCGGCGCGGCGCAGATCTCGCGCGTCGTCGCCCAGGCTCTGCGCGACCAGCGGATCGCCCTCGCCGGCTACCTCGGGTAGGCGACGACAGCGCGAGTCAGCGGGTGGTCGTGGCCAGGCGCAGGCCCAGGGCGATGAGAACGCCTCCGCTGATCGCATCGAGACGGCGCCGGATCCGCGGTCGGCGAAACCAAGCGCCCGCGCGGCCCACGACGGCTGCCAAGGCGAGGTAGAACACCGTTTCGATGAGCACCTGCACCGCTGCCAGCACCGCGGTCGTGGCGAACAACGGCCGGTTCGCCGGCACGAACTGCGGATAGAACGCGATCATGAAGACGGCGGCCTTGGGGTTGGCGAGCATCACCAGCGTTCCCTCGCCGAATGCCGTCCACCAGCCGCGCCGGCCCACCGCGGCGGGGATCGCAGCCTCGGTGTCCGCCGCTGCCGCTCCCCGGCGGCTGCGGCTGCGCCACGCCGTCCGCCACGCCTTGATCCCGAGATAGAGCAGGAACGCCGCGCCGGCGAGGCGAAGCACCACGAAGGCCACCTCGGAGGCGGCCACCAGCACGGCCAAGCCGGCGGCGGCGGCCAATGCCCACAGGTACAGGCCCGCCTCAAGCCCCAGGACGGTGGGCACCGCCCCCCGCAATCCGTGCAACGCCGCCCGCCGGAAGATCAAGGCCATCGCCGGGCCCGGGGACGCCGAGATGAGCAGCACGGCGACCACGAACGCGGGAAGCAACGCAACCAGATCCATCGGCCGATCCTGTCAACTGCCGGTGGCCCATTCAACGGCAATTCGGGCCGCAGGGGTCCCCGTCCTGTCCCTGCGGAATGCCGATTTCAGCAACCGGCTGGCGCTGGCCTCAGCGCTGGACGCGGTGGCGGAGCAGCAGCCCGAGCCCGCCGCCCCGATCCTCGTCAACACGGCTGACCTGCGCTTTCTCGACGCCGGCACCGCGGCGCAGCTCGGCCGGGTCGCGCTGAGGGCACCCCAGAGGGCGGTCGAGCGGGTCCTTGATCACCTCGGCGTTCTACAGTTGTCCAGGACGCGCCTGACCCGGGCAGCCGGCACCATCGACAGCCCAGGGACGGAGATGGTCGCATGAGCGCCGCCACCGTGCCGGAGGAGTTCGTCCACCCGGCGCTGCTCTACCGCGACGACGAGGAATACCTGGCCGGCACCGTGCCGTTCATCCGCGACGGGCTGGCCGCCGGGGAACCGGTCGCGGTCGCCGTCCCCGGGCCGAAGCTGGAACTGATCCGCCGAGCCCTCGGCGCCGACGAGCAACGGGTGCTGCTGCGCGACATGACCGCGGCCGGGCGCAACCCGGGCCGGATCATCCCCACGGTGCTGCTCGCCTTCGCCGACACCCACCCCGGGCAGCGGGTACGGCTGATCGGCGAACCCATCTGGGCCGGCCGCAGCGCCACCGAGTATCCGGCCTGCGCCCAGCACGAGGCCCTGATCAACGCCGCGTTCGCCGGCCGGCCGGCCACCATCCTGTGCCCCTACAACATCGACCTGCTCGACCCGGTATGGGTAACCGACGCATACAAGACCCACCCGGTCATCTGGGACGGCGACCGCCGCTTCGACAGCGCCGACTATGCCGACCCCGCCGTGGTCGCGGCCGGTTTCAATCGGCCCCTGCCGGCCCCTCCCGCCGACGCGGCCACCCTCACCGTCGGCCCCTACAGCCTGCCGGCGGTACGCCGCTTCGTCGCCGCCCACGCCGACGGGGCCAGGCTGACCCCGGACCGGATCGCCGACCTCACCCTCGCCGTCAACGAACTGGCCGCCAACGCCATCGAGCACGGCGGCGGCACCGGCGAAATCGCACTCTGGACCGAGCCGGACCGGCTGGTCTGCCAGGTAACCGACCACGGATACCTCAGCCATCCCCTGGCCGGGCGAATCCCGGTGCCGGCCGGTTCCCTCTCCGGCGGCCGGGGACTGCTGATGATCAACCAGCTCTGCGACCTGGTCCGCGTGCACACGACCCCGGCCGGCACGACCACCCACATCCACCTGCACCGCTAACCGCTCACCCCTGCCATCCGCACGGCCGCCCCGGCCGACCGGGACGAGGATGTGGGTCGACGCCAGGCCGACCCGGGCTACCGGCTCATCGACCGGCCCGAATCACCCAGCCGGCCGCCCGCTCGGCCGGCCGCCTGCACGGACCGGAGGCGCCCGCACGGACCGGACGAGTCAGTGGCCCGCGTGTGCGGCACGTGCCGACACCGTAAAAGCACCTGAACTCGGCGTGGCCCATCCCGGGAGGCCTACATCTGGTAGCTGGCCCGAGCGGAGAGGCCAGCGGGATGCTTCGCGCCCCCGCCCGGCATTGGCGGACGGTCCTGGGTCGAGACGCCCGAGAAGAAGCTTGTTCGCGAGTACCGAAGGCTGTCCGTCCCGCCGGGGTGCCGAATTCGTGACGTGACAGTATTTTCCGGGCGGATGGCGGCCGCCCAGCGCGCGTGCAGCCTGCCGACTGCACCTGACGTCGGGCAGCTGTTCGGAGACCTTGGAGGTCTACGGCATGCTCCGAGTCTTCTGCTTGGCTATCTCGCAGTCGATCCGCGATACCTCGCCTGAGTGACAGCGTGCGCTCGCGAACGACGCAGGCGATCCCTGGCAACCAGGCGGCAGCCCCCGATCGTGGTACACGACGCGAAGCCCGAAGGGGATACCGGTGCACCCCCACCGACAAACGCTCAGGCAAGGCGCCGCGTGCGGATCTTGTTGGCGGGCGGCCCACCGGCGCGCCAAATTCCCTCAACATCCATCAAAGTGGCCGATCGCGGCTCGGATAAAAGCTACTTAACGGAAATTTCTGCCCCCGAGAAGATTCTCCGATCAACCGGAGGCTTGCTGCCCGATAGCGTCCTGGACCGAAGTCACCCATCCGGGTACTTGACGACAGGCTGCCCGCCAACCAAGCGGAAGTCTCCTCCGCACCCGAACCTTTCAAGGTCGCGACCACCGGCGGCAAAATGCGGGGTTTTGCTCCGTTCGGATCCAGGACGTGGGACCGGACGCCCAGAGCGTGGTCACCGGGCCCGGCATGCGGGACAGAGCTCATCAACTGGACGTGGCACCCAGGCCCGCCCGCCGTTTCACCAAGGCCATCCGGGGGTCTGCGTAGCTGCGCCCAGCACCCACGAACCGCCACCGGTCGCAGCACAGCGACCACCCACGCCATTTGCCCAGCGCCACGGCAGCCCCAAGGGGTGCTGGCACCTGACTTTGCTCTGCTTCCCTACCGGAAACGCCCATCAGGCGGGCCTGAGGTCGCCCTTCCGGCCGAGGCCGGGATCCAGCGTCAGGCGTTCCGATGGGGAAGCAGAGCAAGGCGTCGGCGACAGGCACCCGGGCCAGGGGCCTGCGGCGCCAGGTGCAAGCCCTTGGACCGACCGCGGGTTCCGGGGCTGTCCGCGGCGGCCGCTCAGAAGCGGACCCCTTATGGATACCTGGCGGTTCCGCCGCTGGGTCCTATCGGGGTGTCACCATCGGTCGACTGCGCTCCTCATCGGGCGGACTCCTCGGCGTCGGCCTGTATGTCGGCGAGTCCGGCCAAGCGGGCCACCGAGAAGCCCGCTCCTCATCGGGCGGGCTCCTCGGCGTCGGCCTGCATGTCGGCGAGTTCGGCCTCCAGGGCTGCCATCGCCTCGCCGCCGGCCATCAGGTCGGTGATCTGTTCGCGGGTGCGTTCGCCCTTGCGGAAGTCGTCTGCCTTCTCCCCGCGGATCAGCACCGCGAACTGGTCGCCGACCGACATCGCGTGCAGCACGTTGTGGGTGACGAAGATGACCGCGATGCCTTTCCGCCGGGCCTGCATGATGATTCGCAGGACGTGGGTGGCCTCCTTGACGCCGAGCGCGGCGGTCGGCTCGTCGAGGATCAGCACGGTCGCGCCGAAGTAGACCGCGCGGGCGATGGCGAGGGCCTGGCGTTCGCCGCCGGAGAGGCTGCCGACCAGGCGCCGCCCGTCGGTGACCCGGGTGATGCCCAGCGACTGCATCTCGCGGACGGCGATCTCGCCGGCGAGCTTCTTGTCGAAGCGGCGCAGCGGCCCCCACCGCTTCATCGGCTCGGCGCCGACGAAGAACGACCGGCCGACGCTCATCAGCGGGAACGTGCCGCCGAACTGGTGCACGGTGGCGATGCCCCGGGCCGCGGCGTCACGGGGGCTGGCGAACCGTACCGGGGTGCCGTTGATCTCGATGGTGCCCTCGGACGGGGTGTGCACCCCGGAGAGGATCTTGATCAGGGTGGACTTGCCGGCGCCGTTGTCGCCGAGCAGGCAGAGCACCTTGCCGGCCTCCACCTCCAGCGACACGCCGGACAGCGCGTTGGTGCCCACGTAGGACTTGCTGACGTCTTCCAGTTTCAGCAGGGGCGCGGCCATGGTCATGCCTTCCTGTTCGTACGGGGCCCGGAGGACAGCGCGAGCCGGCGGAAGGTGTTGTTCATCAGGACGGCGACCAGCAGCAGGATTCCGAGGATCAGGGCGGCCCAGTCGGAGTTCCAGCCGGTGTAGTAGATGCCCTGGTTGACGATGGCGAAGGTGAGCGTGCCCAGGATGACGCCGACCACCGAGCCGTAGCCGCCGGTGAGCAGCACCCCGCCGATGACCACGGCGATGATGGAGTTGAAGACGAAGGACTGGCCGTTGGCCACCTGCGCGCCGTTGTACATGATCGTCTGGATCACCCCGACGAGCGCGGCACCCAGGCCGCTGCCCGCGTAGAGGGCGATCTTGACCTTGTCGGTGGGGATGCCGGTGGCCCGCGCGCTCTCCTTGTCGCCGCCCACCGCGAAGATCCAGTTGCCGTACCGGCTCTCCTGCAGCATCCACGCCACGCAGGCCGCCACCCCGATCCACCAGAAGATCGCCACCTCGAACTGGCCGCCGATGAGCGTGCCGAGGGCACTCTTGGACGCCGGATCGGGCCGCAGGCCCACGCTGGTGGTGCCGGTGATCACGCGGGACATGCCGAGGGTGAGCCCAGCCAGGCCGGACAGGGTGGCCAGGGTGACCACGAACGAGGGCACGTTGGTCCGGGTCACGATCAGGCCGTTGAGTACGCCGGTGGCCAGGCCGAGACCGAGGGCGAGCAGGATGCCGAGGATCATCGGCCCGCCCCAGTGCCCGGAGACGACCGCGAGGGTCATGGAACTGGCGGCCACCACGGAACCGACCGAGAGGTCGAGCTCACCGGCGATCATGAGCAGGCCGACCGGTACGGCGATGATGCCGAGTTCCGCGGCCACGTTGAGCCAGCTGGCCGCGCCGGCCGCGGAGAGGAACTTGTCGCCGCCGAAGACGGCGAAGAAGGCGAACACGCCCAGGGTCCCGATCAGGGCGCCGGCCTCCGGCCGGCGCATCAGGTCGCGCAGCGAACGCCCGGCCGGGAGGTCGCGGCTGGCGGCGATCGGGGGCGCGGCACGAGAACTGTCAACAGTCACTTGCACTCCATCCACTCGGGCGGGCCCGGGTTGACCGGGCCCGCCATCTCGGCGATTCAGCGAACTCCGGCCTTCGCGCCGGCGAGGGCCTGGTCGACATTGGTGGAGTTGATGACGGCCGGGCCGGTGAGCAGCCCGCTCTGCGGCAGCAGCAGGCCGTAGGCGTTGTACGCGTACGCCTGCGACACGGCCAGGTAGCCCTGCAGGTACGGCTGCTGGTCGATGCAGAAGAGCTGCTTGCCGTCCTTGATCCGGGAGAGCTGGTTGTCGTCCATGTCGAAGGTGCCCAGCTTGGTCTTGCCGCTGGCGCCGGCCTGCTCGATCGCGGCCGCGGCGCTGTCGGCGTCCGTCGTGCTGATCGTGACGACCCCGTCGATGCTGCTGTCCTTCAGCAGCGCGGCTTTGATCGCCTGGGTGACCGCGGTCGGGTTGCCGAAGCTGGTCGACGGCAGCGGAAGCTGGGTCGACTTTCCGGGCGCGGCACCCTCGGCGATCCCCTTGCAGCGGGCCTCGGTGTTCGCGGCGCCCGGTAGGGTGTTGACGCAGAGGACGTTCTTGGCGCCGTTCTGGGCGAAGAACTGGCCGCCCGCCTTGCCGGCCACCAGTTCGTCGGAGCCGGTGTAGGTCAGCGCGCCGATCTTCTTGGCGGCCTCGGTCCCGCCCGCGTTGTACAGGAAGACCGGCACGCCGCTGCTGGTGACCGCCTTGAACGCCTGGTCCTGCGCGTCGGGCACCCAGTCGGCCCCGATCACGGCCGTGGCGCCCTGGCTCTTCGCCGTGCCGATCAGCTTCGCCGCGTCGGGCCCGAGGTTGTCGTAGTTCTGCGGGCCCAGCCAGGTGACCTTGCCGCCGTTGGCCTCGACCACCTTCGCGGCGTCGTCGACGCCACGCTTGACCTTCGACCAGAACGGGTCGTCGGACTTGCCGCCGACCACGAAGATCGAGATGGCCCCGCTGGGGGCGGCTGCTCCGGCGGCCGCCGGAGCGGCCGAGGCGCCCGCGTTCGCGTCGGGGGTCGACGTCGAGCCGCTGGAGCAGGCGGTGAGGATCAGCCCCGCCGAGGCGAGAACGGCTAGGCCGCGTATGCGGCGCAGGACGGTGTTATCCATGGTTATGTGCTCCTTGTGCGAGAAGGGAAATGCGGTATCAACGTCCGGCTGCCTCTAGCAGCGTCTTGGCCGCGAAGCGGAGCCCGTCGAGCTGGCTGAGCTCCTGGTCCTCGTGCTCGATGTTGACCGCCATGTCCGGGTCGACCTGCTCCAGCGCCAGCAGGAAGCCGCGCCACCAGCCGACGTCGTGCCCGCGGCCGACAGCCACGAAGTCCCACGACGAGTTCTCCGGCCAGCGGCTGAGGGTGAACGGCCCGCCCAGGCCGACAGCGCCGGGCTCGTCCGGGCGGACCCGGGCGAAGCGGTCGTCCAGCACCCCGTTGATCCGGGCGGCGGCGTTGATCCGGGTGTCCTTGGCGGCCGCGTTGTAGACCAGGTCGCCCAGGTGGCCGACCGCCTCGATCGGCTCGATCCCCTGCCAGAACAGGTGCGAGGGATCGAGTTCCGCCCCGACGTGGGTGGCGTTGATCGACTCGACCAGCCGCAGCAGCGTGGCCGGGTTGTAGACCACGTTGTGCGGATGCATCTCGATGGCGACCTTGACGTCGAAGTGCGCGGCCCGCTCCTGCACGGTGCGCCAGAACGGGATCGCCACCTCGTTCCACTGGTAGTCCCGAACGTCGAGGTAGGCGCTGTCCCACGGCATCACGTTCCACGCCGGGCTGGTGCCGGTCGCACTGGCGGCCGGCGTACCGGACATCGCCACCACTCGCCGGACGCCCAGCCGGGCGGCCACCTCGATCGAGCGCAGCAGGTCCGCCGAGTGCTTCTCCCGCACCTCCGGGTGCGGATGCAGGGGGTTGCCGTTGCAGTTCAGCGCGGTCAGGGCGATCCCGTGCTGGGCGAAGACACCCAGGTAGTCCTGCCGGGCCTGCTCACTGGCGAGCACGTCGGCCACCGGCAGGTGCGGCTCCGGGATGAATCCCCCGGAGTTGACCTCGGCGCTCTCCAGCCCCATCGAGGCGAGGACGGAGAGCGCGGCGGGCAGCGAGCGGTCGTGCAGGCAGGCGGTGTACGCACCCAGCTTCATCGGATCTCCACTTCGGCGCCGCCCAGGCGGGCGGACTCGGTGACTGCGGCGAGCAGCCGGAGGTTGCGCAGGCCCTCGGCGAACGAGGGCACCCGCGGCAGGCGTTCCAGGCCGGCCACCTGGTCCAGGAAGGCGCGCGCCTGGAAGACGAACAGGTCGTTCTGCCCGTAGCCGACGCCGGGGAAGTCCATCGGGAACCCGCCGGACACGTACGGGTGTGCCGGGCCGACCGGCACCGTGCGGTAGCCGGCGGTGTCGTCGGTGACCGCCCGGTCGAAGTAGCCGAACTGCCCGCCCCGGTCGAGGTCGTAGGTCGCCGCGGCGTGCTCGCCGAACACCTCGAAGCCGAGGCTGTTGGCCAGGCCGATGGCGACCCGCGACGCCGAGATCGTCGCGGTGGTCCCGGACTCGAACGCAGCCGAGAAGGTCACCAGGTCCTCGTTCTCCACCGGCTCCGTGACGTCGCTGAGTTCCGTGGCGGCGTGGCCCACCCCGGCGGTCAGCGGCAGCGCCCGCCGCTCGACGAAGGTGGACAGCGTCGCGCCGCGCACCGAGGCGATCGGGCCGCACAGGAACTCGGCCAGGTCCACCAGGTGGCTGCCGATGTCGGCCAGCGCGCCGGAGCCCGGGCCGCCCTTGTAGCGCCAGCTCATCGGGCCGTTCGGGTCGCTGCCGTAGTCGCACCAGTAGCGGCCGTTGAAGTGCCGGATCCGACCCATCACCCCGCTGTCCACCCGCTGTTTGACAGCCGCGATCGCCGGCGACCGCCGGTAGGTGAACCCGACGCCGGCCTGCAGGTGCGGCGCCGCGGCGGCCGCGGCGACCATGGCCTCGGCGTCACCGACGGTCGGCGCGAAGGGCTTCTCGCAGAGCACATGCTTGCCGGCGGCCAGCAGCCCGAGCACCACCTCGCGGTGCAGGTGGTTGGCGACCACCACGCTGACCACGTCGATGTCCGGCGCCGCGGCGATCGCCTGCCAGGACGACTCGGCGCGGGCGTAGCCGAACCGGCGGGCGGTCTCCTCGGCGAACTGCGGGTTGAGGTCGGCGATCGCGACCAGATCGACCGGCGGCAGGCCGGACCCGTAACAGGTCGTGGCGGCACGGTAGCCGGCCGCGTGGGACCGGCCCGCCATGCCGGCCCCGATCACCGCTACCCCCATGCGATCATTGCGCATGCAGACTCCTCCCGAGCAGTTTTTGGGCAGGCTGAGAAACCCGGCTCCAGCAGGCGTTTCGCTCTGCCGCACGGATCCTTTAAACCGGTTCAAACGACGGATGTAGCATCCGTCACACCCCCGTGCGTGTCAACAACATGTTTCGGGCTTGATGCAGACCCTGGAGTGCGAGTTTGGCCAGCGAGCAGCCACCGAAGCCGCAGCGGGACGAATCCCGGCGACGCCCGACGATCCGCGACATCTGCGCGGAGGCGGGGGTCTCCAAGGGGCTCGTATCGATGATCCTCAGCGGCACGCCGGGCCCGAGCGCGGAAACCACGGCCCGCGTCCTGGCGATCGCCGACCGGCTGGGCTATCGCACCAACCGGACCGCCAGCCTGCTGGCCCGGCGCCGGTCCCGGATGCTCGGGGTGACCATGACCGCGAGCAACCCGTTCCACGCTGAGCTGATCGAGGAGATCCAGCGGGTGGCCGACCTGCACGGCTACGAGGTCGGGCTCGGCGCGGTGACCCCGTCGCACGGCGAGCGGCAGGTGATCGAGACCCTGCTCGACTTCCGCTGCGAGGCCCTGCTCCTGCTCGGCTCGCAGCTAACGGCCGAGGACCTGGCGGAGCTCACCACCGGGATTCCCGTCATCTCGATCGGCCGGCCCATCGAGCTGCCGGGCTTCGACGTCGTCCGCACCGCCGACCGGGAAGGCTTCCGCCTGGTCGTCGACCATCTCGTCGGGCTCGGCCACCGGCGCATCGCGCACGCCGACGGCGGCGGCGGCTTCGTCTCCGCCGAGCGCCGCCGCGCGTACACCGAGGCCATGGAGCACCACGGGCTCGCGCCGCTGATCCTGCCCGGCGGCGAGACCGAGTCCGCCGGCATCCAGGCCGCCGCCGCGCTGGACCCGGCCGCCGGAGTCACCGCCGTCGTCGCCTACAACGACCGGTGCGCGATCGGCGTCCTCGACAACCTCGACCGGGCCGGCATCAGCGTCCCCGGGACGATGTCGGTCACCGGCTACGACAACAGCCTCCTGGCCCAGTTGCACCGGGTGAACCTGACGACCGTCAGCCAGGAGCCCCGGGAACAGGCCCGGCTCGCCGTCGAGGCGACCATCGAACGCCTGGACGGCGGGCGGACCCAGGCCCAGGAGATCGTGCTCGAACCCCACCTCGTGGTCCGCGGCAGCTCGGCCGCTCCCCCAACGCGGAAAACCGCCGGATAGCCGCGCCAAGCACGTGACGTCGCGCCGGAATCCGAACGGCCGGATTTCGCCCGGCTGCGGCTCAAACATGTCGACGCCATCGATGCGCTGCGCGTGCCCGACCGTGGTGGCACAATCCTTCGATGCTTCAGGGACGAATACTGGCTGAGAGTCTCCGAGTCGGCTGTGACATTCGGGTGCCCGATCTCCGCATCGTCCGCATCGCCCGCGAGGACGTGTCCGGCTCGGCGGCAGCGGGCCAGCCGGAAACGTGGACCCTGCTCGACGTCGAGGCGCCGGACCGCGCCGCCGACGAGCTCGCCGCGGCGTTGGCCGCCGGGCTCGCGGACGACCGGGGGTGGTATGCCGACTTTCGGGTCGGCGATGAGCACGTGGTTGTCTTCCCGGGGCGGGTGTTCCGCTACTTGATGGGCGACGAGTCCGGCAGGCGAGCCGCGGTAGAGCACGGTCGCGCCGTCGGCGTGCCGGATCACCAGCTCGACTGGGGTGATTGAGCTGGGAGTTCAAAACTGGGGCCATCGACCTCCACTCTGGAAGTATTGGTCTGCCACTGGCCGGGGGCGAGGCGGGCCGCGTCCGAACAGGACGGCCGGCGCAGGGTCGTGCGGCTAACGCTATTGACTCTTGACGTATATCACGCTGGTCACTCACGCTGATCAGCAGATCGTGGGCTGGACCGGGGCAAAGAGAACGGGGTTCGACCTGCCGTGACAACCTTCTATGTCCGAATATTGCGGGTGCCGGCACTCTTCGTCATCCTGGCGGCTACGGCGTTGTCGTGCCTTCTGGCGCATCTCGATATCGCACGCGACGCAACGGTGATGGGTCTTCTCTCGCAATTCGACGGCACGGCGGCTGCGTTACTCATCGCGCTGGAAGGGTTCAAGTCGCTGCGATCGTCCACCCAGGTCGTTGCCGCTGCTGATACCCAACGCCGAGCCGTGCAGCTCCAGTTCGCGGCGGTAACCACGCTCCTTGCCTTCGCCGTTTCCACCACCGCGGCGCACTACCGGGGGCTCGGCTCCGTGGCACTGGCCCTCAACTGCGTCACGATAGGAAGTCTGACCTGGGCCGTGTTCCGGCGCGAGGTCTGAGTCATGTCGATAATCGTCACCTACGACGTGTCGTACCGCGAAGACGCAACGCCGGACGAAATTGTCCGGATGCTTCGGGGCGGCTACGCCAATTTCGCCGTCGACCGCAGCCCCGAACATCTGCCCGAAGTAACCTACACCCGCAAGATCGGCGCGGTGCCACCGACGCTCGCCATGACCGTCACTGCGGAGCCGGACCATCTCATGCTCACCCACCGCGGTGCCGCCGGCCTCATGATGCTCCTGGGCGGAACCAACTTCCGAGATCCGAAGATACTGAGAGTAGTCCTGACTGATGTCTACCTTCGGGAGGATCCGGGCGGGTTCCCAGGCCCGCTTCTGGGCCGAAGCCTGCTGTCCTCGCCGGCCGACGGCGGGCCGTGGCTGTCCGTTCCGCTGCCGAAGTCATTGCCGCGCGACGCGTTCGCGGACGTCTGTTCGGCGCTGATTCAGGGCGGTGTCCGGGTGGTGAACGACCTGCGCATCGACCTGACGGCCGTGGAACAGCTGGAACGTGCGGAGATCATCGCCGGCGAGATCGACAAGCTGCCTCAGCAACGGGCCGCGCTGTTCTTCAACGGCACTGCCAAGCTGTCGTACGCCCTCGACCTGGCCGGCCTGATCGAAACGCGGCTGCGGGCGGTGTCGCCGAATCTCGTGGTGGGCATGCGTATTTGCCCGGTCTCGGTCGGATATTCGGTATTGGAGCTGCTACGGCAGCGAACCATCCCCATCTTCGCGTACACCGTGGCTCCGATACCGTCCGGCGACATCGCCTGGACCACCTCCGCCTACGCGTCCTTGATGAATATCTTCGGTGCGGATGTCGTCAACATCGGATTGCTGAGCCGGACGCTGTTCGAGAAAGGAACGCTTCTGGAATCTATCCTCTCGTTGTCGCGCCGACGCGAGAGTGGATTCCCCTCGTTGCCCGCACTGACCGGCGGAGTCACCCCTGAGGTCGCCTACGACTACGGAACCACCCTGGACGCGCCATACCTGCTGCACACCATGACGCCGGTCTTCTCCGGTGGTCTGGCGGCGGAGGCGATCCGGCGACGCGTCGAGGCGATCCTGGAGGCGGTGTCGGCCGGCGGAGAGCGGTTGGAACCCGATCGCCTGTTCGCCATGCGGGATCCGCGGGTCCGCAGCTGGCAAAGTCTGCGTGAGGCCTGAACTCAACGAGGAGGAGTCCGAAGGATGAACGACCCGACCACCAGTCCCACCCTTCGCGTCCATGTGCTCGGAAGTGGCGCTTCCGCACCGTCGCCAGATCGAATCAACTCCAGCTACCTGCTAGAACATGGCCGTGAACTGGCGTTGGTCGACTGCAGCGGCAGCCCGGCCCACGAGGTTCTGAAACGCGGCCTGGACCTCGCCGCGCTGCGACATGTCTACCTGTCGCACGGGCATGTCGATCACGTCTACGCGCTGCCCAGCCTGATCCACTCCGTCTGGCTGCTCGGTCTCTTCCGGGCGACGCCGCTGACCATCGCCGGATCGGCGGAGACTCTGGGTATCGCCCGGCAGCTGCTCGCCGTGTTCCAGCTCGAGCAACGCAAGAACGCGGTGGCCATCGAGTGGGACGAGCTCCCGGCCGAAGTGTCCCGGCCGGTCGAAGGCCCGGCGGGTCTGGAGGTGACCGCTTTCCCGGTCACACACGCGGGTCTGCAGGCTCTCGGGTTCCGCTTCGACACGACGCTCTTCACCGGCGACGCGATCGTCGACCGGAACCTCGAATCCGCTCTGCTCGGCGTGGAGAACGTCGTTGTCGACTGTGGCGGGGGCATCACCAGTTCGGCCGGCCATGCCGGCGTGGCCGAGCTCTCGGTCGTGCTACGTCAGTACCCTCAGCTCAAACGCGTTCTGCTGACTCACACGCGCGGACTGGATTCGGAGTTCTCGAGAATCGAGGAGTACTTCCATGAATTCCAGGGTGACGTTCGGATCCTCGGCGATGGCGACCGGATCGACTTCTAGCGGCGAGCACTGCTACTGCACGATCGGCGGTTCCGGCTCCACCTTCCTGCGTCAGGCCCTGAGTGGGCTGGGTCTGGAGGTCCACAACAAGCCTGACACGGTCTTCCGGCGGTCCTGGGTGCGGGCGGGCCCGGCGGCACAACGTGCGGAGTTCGCGCAGCGGTCCGCCGGATACCGGTACGGCAACTTCCTGGACCTGTCAGAGGTGACGCGCTATCTGGACGCTGTCTGCCGGGCGCCGCGCGTGACGGCGGTGCTCAACACCTGGGCCGAACAGCATGTACTGCGGCTGTGCGGCATGCGGCCGGTAACTTTCTTGATGCGGGAGCCGGCGGCGGCCTACCGCTCATATTGCGAACCGCGCCGTCATGGCGACGTAGCGGATCTCTACGGTGGTCCGAACTCGTTGTTCGCGCTGCAGTTCGCGACGCGTTGGCTCAATACCGTCGAGGAATATCTTCACCTCCGGAAGGAGGGGTGGCCTGTTCAGCTCTGGGCGTACGAGAGGACTCCGCACGACCCGGCCATCGCGGGATGGGCTCCGTCGCCGGCCCGGCTCAGACCGCTTCTCGACGACGAGACCATCCACCTGGTTCGCTCGGTCACCGCAGGCTGTCGGCTCGAGTCGGGCGTACCCGAATGGGTGTGACGGGTCCCCGCAACGATGTCTATCGTGTCGGCCTGGTCTATGTCGCCCAGGAAAGACTTCTCGCCGTTCGAGCACGCAACCGGGTCCTGTTCTACTGTCCCGGCGGGCAGCCGGAGCCGGGCGAGACTCGGGAAACTGCCCTGATCCGGGAGGTGTGGGAGGAGATCGGCTGCGTGTTGCCGGCGTCGGGCCTGCGGTTCCTCGGCACAGTGCAGGCCGCCGCGGATGCTCGTCCGGCCGGGTCGATCGTACGGATGGACTGCTTCACCAGTACGTCGCTTTCCGCCGCGACGCCGTCCGGGGAGATCGGCGAGGTTCAGTGGATCTCCTGGCCGGAGCGCGCCCGGCTCGGGGCCGCGAGTCAGCAGGCCTTCGAGATGCGGCTCCGTTCGAGGGATGAGCAGGCTGGGTGAAAGATGAAGCCGCGGATCGTCGGTGAGGCAGACATCGGACATGGCAATGAATTCGGGACGAACGTTGTGATCATGGGTCCGGTCACGATTGGGGACGACAACTACTTCGCCCCCAACGTCGTCGTCGGCGGCCGGCCACGGCAACTTGTGTCCGGTGAGGTGGAACCGGCCGGCGAGGGTGTCGTGCGGATCGGGTCGCGCAATTATTTCGGCGAAGGTGCCCGGCTTCACTTCCCGGTGCGGGACTCGACGACGGTCGGTGACCGATGCGCAATCGGGGCGGGGAGCCACCTCGCGCACGACGTCCGGCTCGGCAACCACATCGTCATCTCGGTCAACTGCAGCGTCGGCGGCTATACCCGCATGCTGGACTGGAGCGGGTTGGGCATCGGTTGCGCCGTCCACCCTCGTACCGTGGTGGGCCCGTGGGCGTTCGGCGGGATGGGTGCGGTGATCCTGGCCGACGTGCAGCCGGCCGGTGTCGTGGTCGGAAATCCCGCGCGATTTCTGCGGTGGAACTTCGGAGCTCTTCGCCGATCCGGACTCGGTGCCCGGGAAACAGCCGACCTTCGGGCGTTTCTGGAGCAGGGGCATACGCCGACGACCGGCGTGGTGTCCGCCGCGATCCAGGCCTACGCGGAATCGGTGATGGCCATGCGGCGGAACCCGGTCCTCAGAAGTTGGGGCGATCTCGGACATGAGTCTGGCAAGTAACCTCCGCGACCGGATGGTCTGCTCGGCGCATCGCGAGGCGGCCGGCTTTCCGATCGACGCCGACCAGGTGCTCGCCGCGCTGACGATGGGCATCGGGCGTCCAGGGCGGCTCGGCCGATCGCTGATCTACGGCGCCAAGGGGGTGATCAGCGTGGCGCGTCACCACCGGGAACTGAGAGGGGAGACGGCGATCGCGGCAGCCATGCTGGCCGCCGCACGCACCGGCTGCGACATCCGGGATTTCCGTTCCATGCGACGGAACCACATCGGTTCGCTGGAGTACCTTCACCGAATCGTGCCGAGACCCCGTCGCCGCGAATACCGGGAGTGGAACAACTGCGCGGTCGGCGCCGGCCTGGTGAACGACAAATGGAATTGCAACCGGGTGTTGACCGAGGGCGGACTGCCGGCGCCCGAGCAGCACCGGATCGATTCGCGATGCCTGATCACCGAATCAGGGCCGGACGGCAGCGTCGTGCTTCACGGTTCTCGGCTCGAGCCGGGCCGGCCGCTGGTGCTGAAAGGCAGGCTCGGCCTGCAGGGTGAGGCGATCTGGATGGGGGTGAGCTCCGATACGGAGCCAGCCAGCCGCCGCGAGTCCGAGCTGTTCGGACGGATCAATTCGCTCCTCCGGGCGGATCAGCTGGTCGCGGAGGAACGTCTAGCGCCGGCCGCGTGGTTCCGGGACCAGGGGGACACGGCACTTCCAACGATCCGGGTGGTGACGTCGAAGTTGTCGGGCGTGACCGAGATCCTGGGAATGGTGCTCTTCCGCGGGTTTCCCGGTGCGATCGTCGTGCATCGGCGCGCGGGCGGGATTGCTCACCCTCTGCTGCCCGATGGCACTTGGGGAAGGGGCGCCGATAAGGACGGTCGATTCCGCGGATCCTGCGACTGCCCGATCGACGACCACATGCGATCGGAGCTCGAGCGGATCTGCGAGCGCGCACATGATCTCTTTCCGTGCGTCGGGACCATCGGCTGGGATGTCGGCTGGTCCAGCCGAGGATTCTTCCTTCTCGAGGGAAACCCGAACTGGGGGATGGATGTCCCGCAGTTCCTCCCGGGCCGCCCGCTGCTCGGTCACTTTCGGGCGAGTCGATTTCGGGAGAGCTGGTGAAATGAGACTGCCGCGGCACCCCGATCTCGAGGTCGTGGAACTGCGCCCGCCGATGCCGCGCGCCCTCGCCGACTTCGCGGCGAACGCCGAGCTTCTGAGCCTGCGCTCGCTGGTGGACGGGTGGGCGCCCGACCGGCGGGTGTTCTGTGCGGTGTATGGGAGAGCGGTCGTCGGCGTCACCTCGCTGATACCCGAGCGGGTGTGCCACTTTGTGGATGACGAGGGCATGCCGGCGAGCCTGGTCGCGACCTACCTCTGCTCGACCGAGGTCGCCTCCGAACTGCGCGGGTGTGGCGTCGGCAGCCTGTTGTACTCGATCCGGCTGGAGGTGGCGAGGTCCCAGGGTGCGAGCATGCTGCTGGAGATCCTTGGGGCCGGTCGGTCCGGATCGGTGGCGCCCGACGCCAGGAATGGTCTCCGCTGGCATCTTCGGCGCGGATTTTCCATCGTTGGCGAGAGCCAGGAGGCGGACCGGGGACCCGTGCTACTGGGACGATGTTGCCGCGCGGGTCTACCGTCCTGTGCGTGCAGATCGACATGCTGCGGCGTGGCTGGCCCGAGCAGATACTGACCGGGCGATACTCGTTCGCCACCCGCCGGCGGGATGGCCTGGTGCAGGGGCTGTTCGAAGCGGTCGACCTCATCACCGACGGCCTGATCGACAAGAAGCGGAAGCGTCAGCTGCACCTGCGGATCGGCGGCGAGCCGGCCATGATCGTGCTGAAGGAGACCTACCCGCAGTCGCCGCACCTGCCGCCCGGCATCAAGCTTTGCGACGCCTCGCCGGTCGCCGCCCTGCTCGTGCTCTGCGAGCGCCGCGCGAACCCTCCGTCGTCGACGGTGTCCCTGTTCGAGCCGTCCCGCTACGACGTCGTCGACCACCGGCTCGGCGCGGCCATCGGGATGCTGGAGGCGACGGGCGGGTTCGTCCGGCCCGCGCGTACGGTGATCTATGGATCGTCCCACCAGGTGCTGGGGCAGCTGACGCAGCCCGTCATGGCCTTGATCGGGCAGTGGCTGCTGATCGGTAGAAACCGGTACGACGTCACCGTCAACGGCGTCCGCGTCGCGCGCGTTCAGCAGGTTCGGCGGATGTGGGCGCGTGAGTATCAGGTGGACGTGTCCGCGGCTGCCGGGCTGCTGGACCCGCGGCTCATCCTCGCCTGTTCGTTGCAGAAGGTCCGCGACCTCGGCGACTATTGAGCATGAGATTCGCAGGTCGATTGAGCCGCACGGCGTTCGCGGAGCTGGTCGACAAGAGGCACGACGAGATCCGCGCGGCGACCGGGCTGCTCGCGCTGTACGGCCTGGCCGGCTGGTCCGGTCCGGCCAGGATCGGCTCCTGGGGCTGGGAAAACGGCGTCCTGAGCACGGCCGGGCTGGCCTTCGGGGTGCCGGCCGGTCCGGGGCCCTGGGCGGAGGTCGTCACCACCGCCGGCCCAGCCGAGGAGTGGGTGTACGACCAGCGCCTCGCGGCGGCCCTCGCGGCGCAGCCGCCCCAGGACGACGAGACCTTTCAGCGGGTGGTCGACGCGGTGGAGGCGGTGCGGCCCGCCGAGCTCGCCCTTGACGTCGACGGCGTCGTGCGGACCTTCCGGCACTGGCCGGCCCGCGACGGCCACCCCGGCTGGTACGCGGCGCTGGCAGGGGCGCCGGGGCTGGCCGTCGCCGCCCGCGGGCTTGAGCCCCGCGAGGTCCGGCTGGTCCCGGTCGCCGACGTCGAGCCGTATCTCGCCGCGGCCCGGGTGGACGTGCTCACCACCTACGACGCCGCGCAACCGCCGCCGGATCGGCCGTAGCGGTCGAACCGCCGCTGAGTGTCACACGTCGATCCGCGATCCCATGATCACCGTGCGGTCGCGGGGCAGGCCCAGGAATTCGGCGGCGTCGGCGGTGAGGTAGGACGTCGCGATGAACAACCGTTTGCGCCACGGCGCCATCGTCGGCGCCGTCCCCCTCGTCAGCTCGATCTTCGAGAGGAAGTACGACGCCTCGTCCAGCGAGATCGGCCCCTCGGTCTGTGCCGGCCCGAGCAGTCGCAGGGCCGAGGAGATGTCCGGCGTGTCCATGTAGCCGAAGCGGGCGCTGACGTGGATGATCCCGTCGCCGGCATAGCCGAGGTCGTCGACCTGGATCCGTTCCGTGTCCGGCAGGTGCGGCACCGGCAGTGTCTCGATCGAGACGATCAGGATCTGCTCGTGCAGCACGTGGTTGTGTTCGACGCTGGCGCGCAGCGCCAACGGCGCGGTCCGCTTGCCGCGGTTGAGGAAGACCGCGGTGCCCGGCACCCGGGCAAGCGGATGCTTGTCGTCCCGCAGCCGATCGATGAACGCGCGGAGCGGGCCTTCCGCGCGTTCACGTTCCCGGGTGACGACCTGCCGTCCCCGCTGCCAGGTGGTCATCACCGTGAACGCGGTCAGGCCGATGAGCAGCGGCAGCCAGGCGCCGTGGGCGAGCTTGGTGAGGTTCGCCGCCAGGAAGAGCAGGTCGATCGCCAGCAGGACGCCGGCGCCGAGGCCGATCAGCCACAGCGGCGTGTGCCAGCGGACCCGGGCGAGATAGAAGAACAGCAGGGTGGTGATCGTGATGGTGGCGATCACCGCCATGCCGAACGCGTACGCGAGGGCGGCCGAGCTGCGGAAGGCGAAGACCAGGGTGAGCACCGAGACCATCAGCAGCCAGTTGATCCAGGGCACGTAGATCTGGCCGATCGTTGACTCCGAGGTGTGCGCGATCCGCAGTCTCGGCAGGTAGCCGAGCTGAGCGGCCTGTGCCGCCACGGAGTAGGCGCCGGTGATCACGGCCTGGGCGGCGATCACCGTCGCCGCGGTGGCCAGCAGCACCATCGGCAGCCGCCCCCAGCCGGGCGTGAGCAGGAAGAACGGGCTGCTCACCGCGTGTGAGTCACGCAGGATCAGCGCGCCCTGCCCCAGGTAGCTGAGCACGCACGCGGGCAGGACCAGCAGCAGCCAGCCGCGGGTGATGGCACGGCGGCCGAAGTGGCCCATGTCGGCGTACAGCGCCTCGGCGCCGGTCACCGCGAGCACGATCGCCGCGAGCGAGAAGAAGGCGACCTCGAAGCGGCCGGTCAGGAACCCCACCGCGTAGGTGGGCGACAGCGCCCGCAGGATCTCGGGGTTGCGGGCGATGCCGGCGACACCGCAGGCGCCGATGGCGAGGAACCAGGCGATCATCACCGGGCCGAACAGCCGTCCGACGGCGGCCGTCCCCCGCCTCTGGAAGGCGAACAGCACCACGATGATCACGGCGGTGGTGGGGACCACCAGGTCGTCCAGGCCCGGCTGGACGATCTTGATCCCCTCCACCGCCGACAGCACCGAGATGGCCGGTGTGATCATGCTGTCGCCGAAGAACAGCGCGGCGCCGAAGACGCCGGCCAGGGCGAGCATGCCCGTGACGCGGCCCTTCCCGGCGCCGCCCCAGCGACGCAGCATCGCGATCAGGGCCATGATGCCGCCCTCGCCGTCGTTGTTGACCCGCATCACGAGGGAGATGTAGGTCAGCGTCACGATGATCATCACGGACCAGAAGATCAGCGAGACGACCCCGTACACGTTGCCGGTGCTGACCGGCACGGGGTGCGGATCGGCGGGGTTGAAGACGGTCTGGAGGGTGTAGATCGGGCTGGTGCCGATGTCGCCGAACACGATGCCGAGCGCGCCGACCACGACAGCGGCCCGCACCGTCTCCCGCCCGCCCGCCGCGTCCACCCGAGGTCCTACCCCCACTCAACCCGCGGGCAGTCCCGGCCAGACCCGGACCGGCGCCGTCAGCACATCGTCGAATCTGACATTAGACGCGCCGGGGCTGGGGTGCGGGAGAACCGCGTCAGAACACGTCAACGTCGTCGATGGTCAGCCGAGATCGAGCACGACGAGGATGCGGGTCACCGGCTGTCGGCTGTCGGCAGCGAAAGGATCATGGTGAGTCCACCTCCGGGTGTCTCCTCCGGTGTCAGGGTGCCGCCCATCGCCTCGGTGAGACCGCGGGACAGCGCGAGTCCGAGCCCGACGCCGGTGTGGTTGTCGCGGTCGCCGAGACGTTGGAAGGGTAGGAAGACATCGGCCCAGCGGTCTTCGGGGATGCCATGTCCGTGATCGATGACGCGGATCTCGACTGCCCGGCCGAGCGAGCTCGCGGTGATGACCGGCGGCTGGTCGTCCGGGCTGTGCCGCAGCGCGTTGGCGGTCAGGTTGACGACGATGCGTTCGAGCAGGCCGGGGTCGGCGTGCAGGTAGGGCAGGTCTTCGGGGATGTGCAGCCGCACGGTTCGTCCGGCGGGGCCGAGGTCGTCGAGGGCGCGCGGCACGATCTCCTCGGCGCCGACGTCGATCGCGGTGGCACCCAGAGCTCCGGCCTGCAGGCGGCTCATGTCCAGCAGGTTGGTCACCAGTCGGACGAGGCGGTCGATCGATTCGTCGGCGGTCTCCAGGAGTTCGGCGCGGTCGTGGTCGTCGAAGTGGACGTCGGCGCTGCGCAGGCTGGCGACGGCGGCTTTCGCGGAGGCGAGCGGGGTGCGCAGGTCGTGGCTGACCGCGGCGAGCAGCGCGGTCCGCATCCGGTCGGCCTCGGCGAGCGGCTTCGCGGACGCGGCCTCGGCGGTCAGCCGTTCCTGGCGCAGCGCGACGGCCGCTTGCGCGGCGAACGCCTCGACGATGCGCCGGTCGGATGCTTCGAGTGGCCGGCCGCACAGGAGCATCTTCAGGTCGTCGTTCACCTTGACTTCGACGTCGGCGTCCCCGGCGACGGTGCAGGGCTTGTCGCCCACAACCGCTACCACGGTGCCTTTCTCCAGCAGGGTCACGGACTGCAGGGTGAACGTCTCGCGGAGCCGTTCGAGCAGGGCCGGCAGCGGCCGTTCGCCGCGCAGGACACTGCCGGCGACGGTGGCCAGGGTCTGTGCGTCGGCGCCGGCCTGCGCGGCCTGGCGGGTCTTGCGGGCGGCGGTGTCGACGACCCAGCTGACCGCGATCGCGACCACCACGAAGATGGCCAGGGCGAGCAGGTTGTCGCCCTCCGCGATGGTGAACTTGCCGACCGGCGGCGTGAAGAACCAGTTGAGCAGCAGCGATCCGGCGACGGCGGCGAGCAGGGCCGGCCAGAGCCCGCCGATCAGGGCCACGCCGACGACGGCGACCAGGAACAGCAGGATGTCGTTGGTCAGCGACAGCGACGGCCCGGCGTCCAGCAGCGCGGTGAGGATCGGCAGCCCGGCAACCGTCGCGACGAAGCCGCCGATGCGGCGCCGCCGCGACAGCGCCGCCGGCATCCGCCGGGCGCGGAGGCCCTGGGCGGCCCGCTCGTGCGACACCAGGTGCACGTCGATCGTCCCGGACAGCGCGGTGGTGGTGACGCCCACACCGGCGGCGAAGATCTGGGCGAATTTGCCGCGGCTGGAAACGCCGAGCACGATCTGGGTGGCGTTGACGGCACGGGCGAAGTCGAGCAGCGCGCGTGACACGTCGGCGCCGACGACCTGGTGGTAGGTGCCGCCGAGGCTTTCCACCAGCACCCGCTGGCGGGACAGGGCGGCGGGGTCGGCGCCGGCCAGGCCGTCGTTGCGGGTGACGTGGACGGCCATCAGGTCGGCGCCTTTGTCCCGGGCGGCGATGCGGGCGGCGCGGCGGATGAGTGTGTCGCCTTCCGGGCCGCCGGTCAGCGCGACGACCACCCGTTCGCGGGTTTCCCAGGTGGCGCTGATGCCGTTGTCGGCGCGGTATTTGTCGAGCTGGTCCTCGACCTTGTCGGCGAGCCAGAGCAGTGCGAGCTCGCGCAGCGCGGTCAGGTTGCCGGTGCGGAAGTAGTTGCCGAGCGCCGCGTCGATCTTCTCGGGCCGGTAGATGTTGCCGTGCGCCATCCGGCGGCGCAGCGCCTCCGGGGTCATGTCGACCAGCTCGACCTGTTCGGCCGCGCGGACCACAGCGTCGGGCACGGTCTCGCGCTGCTCGACGCCGGTGATCTGGGCGACCACGTCGTTGAGCGATTCCAGGTGTTGCACGTTGACGGTGGTCAGCACGTCGATGCCGGCGGCTAGCAGGTCTTGCACGTCCTGCCAGCGCTTGGCGTGGCGGGAGCCGGGCACGTTGGTGTGCGCCAGTTCGTCGACGACGGCGACCTCGGGTTGACGGGCGAGGACCGCGTCCAGGTCCATCTCGGTGAACTCGGCGCCCCGGTACCGCATGGTCCGGCGGGCCACCATCTCCAGGTCGGCGAGCATGGCCTGGGTGTGTTTGCGGCCGTGCGTCTCGACGAAGGCGACGACCACGTCGGTGCCGCGCTCGGCGCGGCGGTGGGCCTCTTCGAGCATCGTGTACGTCTTGCCGACGCCCGGGGCGGCGCCGAGGTAGATCCGCAGTTCTCCGCGTGCCATCCCGGCGCCGCCCTCCTCTCGTGGTGGCTACTTGTTGTCGAGTGCGAGGTTGAGTTCCAGGACGTTGACGCCGGGTTCGCCGAGGAAGCCGAGCGCCCGGCCGCTGGTGTTGTCCTTGACGAGTTTGCGGACGGTGTCCTCGGGCAGGCCACGTTCGCGGGCGATCCGGGGCACCTGCAGCTCCGCGTAGGCCGGGCTGATGTCCGGGTCGAGACCGCTGGCGCTGGCGGTGACCGCGTCGGCCGGGACTGCGGGCTTGGCGGGGGCGGTGCCGCGGATCGGGGTGATGACGCCGCCGAGGGCTCGGTAGTCCACGCCGCTCTTGGCGGATTCGACGGTCACCCCGTCGTAGCTGGCGACGAACGGCGTACCGGTCTGGTTGACCGACACGACCCGGGTGACCGGGCCGGTGAGGCCGTCGCGGTAGAAGACGGCCAGCACCGCGCCGACGCCGTCGGCGGTGCAGTAGGGCCGCCGCCCGTCCACGCCCTCCAGTTCACCAATCGCGAGGCTACGGGCGCAGACCTGGGTGAGTAGGCTCTGCGAGGCGTCGTCGGGGTTGTCGGACAGGGTGTCGACGATGCTGTTCGGGCCGAGGTTGCTGGCCGAGGTGGCGGTGGGGTCGTAGCCGTCGCCGGCTGCGGACGGCCGGCTCTGGAAGTAGCGCGGATCGGGCTTGCCGTCGGCGTCGGTGAACGCCTGGCCGATGAGCCGGCTGCCGACCTGCTTGCCGGCAACCGTGATCAGCGAGCCGTCGGCCCGGTTGTCGAGCCCGGGCAGGCGCCCGACGGCCACCATCGCGAGCGGGTAGGCGACGCCGAGCAGCACGGTGAAGACGAGCAGGGCGCGCAGGGCGGCGAGGTGTTGGGCGAGCCAACTGGGCAGTCGCATGTCAGATCCCGGGGATGAACTGGATGAGCAGGTCGATGAGCTTGATGCCGAGGAACGGGGCGATGACGCCGCCGAGGCCGTAGACCAGCAGGTTGCGCCGCAGCAACGCGCTCGCACTCGACGGGGTGTAGCGGACGCCGCGCAGCGCGAGCGGGATCAGCGCGACGATCACCAGCGCGTTGAAGATGACCGCGGACAGGATCGCCGAGCCGGGCGAATGCAGCCGCATCACGTTGAGCGTGTCCAGGCCCGGATAGACGGCCGCGAACATGGCCGGGATGATGGCGAAGTACTTGGCGATGTCGTTGGTGATCGAGAAGGTGGTCAGCGCCCCGCGGGTGATCAGCAACTGCTTGCCGATCTCCACGATCTCGATCAGCTTGGTCGGGTCGGAGTCGAGGTCGACCATGTTGCCGGCCTCCTTGGCGGCCGAGGTGCCGGTGTTCATGGCCACGCCGACGTCGGCCTGGGCCAGGGCGGGCGCGTCGTTGGTGCCGTCGCCGGTCATCGCGACCAGCCGGCCGCCCTCCTGCTCCTTGCGGATGTAGGCGAGCTTGTCCTCCGGGGTGGCCTCGGCCAGGAAGTCGTCCACGCCGGCCTCGTCGGCGATCGCCTTGGCGGTGCGGGGGTTGTCGCCGGTGATCATCACGGTGCGGATGCCCATCCGGCGCATCTCGTCGAAGCGCTCCCGCATCCCGGACTTGACCACGTCCTTGAGGTGGATCACCCCGAGCGCCCGGGCCGGCTGCCCGGCGACCTGCTCGGCGACCACCAGCGGGGTGCCGCCGGTGCCGCTGACCATGTCGACGATCTCACCGACCTCTTCCGTCGGGTGACCATCGTGCTGCCGGACCCACTTCATGACGGCCGCGGCCGCACCTTTGCGGACCTGCCGGCCCGGCTGGCCGTCGACGGCGGTCAGGTCGACGCCGCTCATCCGGGTCTGCGCCGTGAACGGCACGAACGTCGCGTGCGTCATCAGGCCCGGTTCGCGTTCCCGCAGCCCGAACCCGGTCTTGGCCAGCACGACCACGGACCGGCCCTCCGGCGTCTCGTCGGCGAGGCTGGACAGCTGCGCGGCGTCCGCCAGGGTCGCTGCCGGAACGCCCTCGACGGCGATGAACTCCGCGGCCTGCCGGTTGCCGAGGGTGATCGTGCCGGTCTTGTCGAGCAGCAGCGTGTTGACGTCGCCCGCGGCCTCGACCGCGCGGCCGCTCATGGCGAGCACGTTGCGCTGTACGAGCCGGTCCATGCCGGCGATACCGATGGCCGACAGCAGCGCCCCGATGGTCGTCGGGATGAGGCAGACGATCAGCGACACCATGACGATGCCGGTGACGCCGTCGGCGTTGATCGCGGCAGTGTCCGGGGCCGCCGCCTGGAACGCCTTCGAGAAGATGGCGAGGGGCTGCAGGGTGACCACGGAGAGCAGGAAGATCAGGGTGAGCGCGGCGAGCAGGATGTTCAGCGCGATCTCGTTCGGGGTCTTCTGCCGGTTGGCGCCCTCGACCAGCGCGATCATCCGGTCCACGAAGCTCTCCCCGGGCTTCTGGGTGATCCGCACGACGATCCGGTCGGAGAGCACCTTGGTGCCGCCGGTGACCGCCGACCGGTCGCCGCCGGACTCGCGGATCACCGGCGCGGACTCGCCGGTGATGGCGGACTCGTCGACGCTGGCGATGCCCTCGATGACGTCGCCGTCACCGGGGATGGTCTCGCCGGCCTCGACCACGACGGTGTCACCCTGACGCAGTTCCGGCGCGGGCACCTGCTCCTCGCGGCCGTCCTTGCCCAGCCGTCGCGCGACGGTGTCCTTCGTCGACTGACGCAGCGCGGCGGCCTGGGCCTTGCCGCGACCCTCGGCGACGGCCTCGGCCAGGTTGGCGAAGACCACCGTCAGCCACAGCCAGACCGTGATGGACCAGGCGAGCACGGTCGGGTCGGTGATCGCCAGCACGGTGGTGAACAGGGCACCGACCTCGACGATGAGCATTACCGGGTTGTGCCACAGGGTGCGCGGGTCGAGCTTGACCACGGCGGCCGGGAGGGACCGCCACAGCTGCGCCGGGTCGAGCAGGCCGCCCCCGACGCGACGGGTGCCCGCCGGTGCGGGTGATTCGGTGGAGGGTTTCTCCAGGGTGGGGGTGGTCATGACAGGCCCTCCGCGAGGGGTCCGAGAGCGAGAGCGGGCAGGAACGTGAGCGCGACCAGGACGACGGTGACGCCGACGACCATCCCGACGAACAAAGGTTGGTGGGTGGGCAGGGTGCCCTCGGACTCCGGCGTGGCCTTCTGCCTGGCGAGGGAGCCGGCCAGGGCGAGCACGAGCACCATCGGCAGGAACCGGCCGAGCAGCATCGCCAGGCCCAGGGCGGTGTCCCACCACGGGGTGTTGACGGTGATGCCGCCGAACGCCGAGCCGTTGTTGTTGCCCGCGCTGGTGAACGCGTACAGCACCTCCGACAGCCCGTGCGGGCCCACGTTGAGCGCGGTGTCGTTGTTGCCGGTGGCGAAGGCCGCCGCCGTACCGGTCAGCACGATCGTGGGGGTGACCAGGAAGTACAGCGACGCGAGTTTCATCTCGCGGGCGCCGATCTTCTTGCCCAGGTACTCCGGTGTGCGCCCTACCATCAGGCCGGCCACGAAGACCGTGATGACCGCCAGGATGAGCAGGCCGTACAGGCCCGAGCCGACACCGCCGGGTGCGACCTCGCCGAGCATCATGTTGACGATCGGCATCATCCCGCCGAAGGGCGTGTACGAGTCGTGGAACGAGTCGACGGCACCGGTCGAGGTCAGCGTGGTGGCGGCGGCGAAGGTCGCCGAGTTCGGTACGCCGAACCGGACCTCCTTGCCCTCCATCGCGGCGCCGACGGCCTGCGGCACCGTGCCGCCGCCGTGGACTTCGAAGCCCACCGTCAGCGCCACGGACGCGATCGCGAGGATCGCCATGACGGCGACGATCGCGTACCCCTGGCGGTTCTGCCCGACGATCCGGCCGAACACCCGGGGCAGGCAGAACGGGATCAGCAGCAGCAGGAAGATCTGCAGCCAGTTCGTCCACGTGGTGGGGTTCTCGAAGGGGTGCGCGGAGTTGACGTTGTAGAAGCCGCCGCCGTTGGTGCCGAGTTCCTTGATGGCCTCCTGGCTGGCCACCGGGCCGCCGGTCAGATGCTGGGTGGCCCCAGTCAGCGTGGTGACGTCCGTGCCGCCGGAGAGGTTCTGCACCATCCCGGCGACCATGAACACGATCGTGACAAGCACGCAGAGCGGCACCAGGACCCGCAGGGTGATCCGGGTCAGGTCGACCCAGAAGTTGCCCAGCGTGCCGTCCTTGCGGGCGGCGAAGCCACGGACCAGCGCGACGGCGACCGCGACGCCGACGCTTGCGGAGACGAAGTTCTGCACCGCCAAGCCGGCCATCTGCACCAGATGCCCCATCGTCGACTCACCCGAATACGCCTGCCAGTTCGTGTTCGTGACGAAACTGACCGCCGTGTTCCAGGCGACGTGATCGGTGACCGCGGGCATGCCCAACGACAACCACAGCTTGTCCTGCACACGCAGAAAGAGATAGAGGAACAGAATCGACACGGCGGAGAACGCCAGCACGCTGCGGGCATACACGCCCCACGTCTGCTCAGCCGAAGGGTCCACACCGACGAGCCGGTAGACACCCCGCTCGACCCTCGATGACTTGACGCCGGTGACGACCCGGTACAGGTAGTCGCCGAACGGCCGGTAGACCGCCGCCAGCGCGGCCACCAGGGTGATGACGAACAGCCAGCCGGCCATCAGAACTTTTCCGGGAACAGCAGGGCGGCCACCATGAAGGCGCCGAGCAGCACGGCCACGATCAGGCCGACGAGGTTGACGGCGCTCACCAGCGTTCGACCGCCCGGATCAGCACGGTCAGCGCCGCGAACAGCACCACCGTGAGCCCGACGAACACGAGATCAGCCACGACAGGACTCCTTGACGAGGGATGCGATACCTACGCCCCGAAGTACAACTCCCCCACTGCCGTTTGCGAGCGGCGTTCACGCGATGCCTACGCTCCCAGGCCGTTTCTTGACGCGTTCTTTACGAGGGCCGCGAGCCGGGCCCTCGCGCCGGTGGTCGTCGCGGCGCGAGGGCCCGAATCCGCTCAGCCGGCGGGAGCGCGTACCACGGCGGTGGCGGGGTTGCCGTCCGCCGCCGCGGCGATCTGCGGCACCAGTTTGTCGAGCAGGAAGGGCAGGCTCAGCACCGAGATGAACGACGTGGCGGCGCCGACCAGTTCCTCGTTCTCCAGGTAGATGTCCCGGCCCTCGGTCTTGACCTTGAGCTTGGCGTAGAGCGGGTCGGCCTCGACCTTCGCCTTGTCCGGCGCGTACTTCTCGACCAGCCAGATCAGCACGCCGGTGTCGAGCAGATCGGTGCGCTCCTTGCTCAGGTTCGCCCCGAACTCCTTGCCGGTCACCTCGGCGAGGCCGTCGGGCAGCTTGAAGCCGAGGTCGGTGAGCAGCCGGCCGCGCGGGTCCTGCGGGCCGTAGACGTAGTAGCCCTCCCAGGTCGTGGCCATCAGGCCGGTCGCGCCGACGAACTCCGGGTGCTCCTTGCGGATGGTGACGAAGCGGGCCTCGGTGTCGGTGACCAACTTGTCGGCCTGGGCCTTGCGGCCCACGGCGGCACCCACGGTACGGGTGAGGTCCTGCCAGGAGACGCCGTAGTCGACCGAGTCCTTCGGCTGCGCCACGGTCGGCGCGATCTTCGACAGGGTCGCGTAGTCCTGGGCGGTCAGGCCCGAGTAGACCGCCAGGATCAGGTCGGGGCGCAGGGCGGCGACCTTCTCGAACTGGACGCCGTCGGTGCTGGCGAGCACCTGCGGCTTCGGCGCGCCGCCGAGCGCCGCCTCGGCCCAGGGCCAGATCGCGCCGGGCTTCGCCCCGAACCACTCGGTGGTGGCGATCGGGACCACGCCGAGCGCGAGCAGCGCGTCCTGCTCGACCAGGCCGACGGTCACGATCCGCTTCGGCTCCGCGGTGATCGTCGTCGTGCCGAACTTGTTCGCCAGCGATACCGGGAAGCCGGTCGCCGCGGCCGCCTGGCTGCTGCCCCCGGCGGCCTCGTCGGGCTCCGGGTTCGGGCCGCAGGCGGCGAGGAGAAGCAGGAGCCCGGTCGCCGCCACCGTGGCGGTCTGCCGGATCGAAAGTAGCCGCACGGCTGCATCCCTTCGGTGAATGAGGCCCCTGGGCGGCAGCCTCGAGCGGAAGTGTAGGTTAGCCTCACCTAACAACACCAGGCGGATGGACGGAGCGCGCGTTGACCCAGGGCACCGGCGCACCGCTCGCGCAGCGGACGGCCACGCCGGACCGACCCGCCCGCCGATCGTCCGTGCGATCCGGGCGCCAGTGGACGGGTCTGGCGATCGGCGTCGCCCTGCTGCTCGCCGCGGTGGCGCTGAGCGTCGCGATCGGCAGCCGCACCGTGGGCCTCGCCACGGTCTGGCGGGTGCTGTGGCAGGAGGACGGATCGCCGGAGTCCGTGATCGTCCACCAGCTACGCCTGCCGCGTACCCTCCTCGGGATCGGCGTGGGTGCCGCGCTCGGCCTGGCCGGCACCGTCATGCAGGCGCTCACCCGCAACCCCCTGGCCGAGCCCGGCCTGCTCGGGGTGAACCTCGGCGCCGCCACCGGCGTGGTGGTGGCCGTCGCCTTCCTCGGCGTCAGCACCGCCACGGGATACGTCTGGTTCGCCTTCGCCGGCGCCGCGCTCACGTCGGCCGCGGTGTTCGCACTCGGCGGCTCCGGCCGGGCGCCGACCCCGGAACGGCAGGTGCTGGCCGGGGTGTCCCTCTCGGCGGTGCTCGGCGCGCTCATCTGGGCGGTCCTGGTCACCCGGCGCGGGGCCTTCGACCGCTACCGGCACTGGGACGTCGGCTCCCTCTCCGACCGGGAGACCGCCACCATCCTGCAGGTGATGCCGTTCCTGCTGGCCGGGATCCTGCTCGCGCTCGCCCTCGGCCGGCAGCTGAACGCGCTCAGCATGGGTGACGAGTCGGCGACCTCGCTGGGGGCGCACCCGGGCCGGATCCGGGTGCTCGGCATCCTCACCGTCACCCTGCTGTGCGGCGGTGCCACCGCCGCGTCCGGGCCGATCTGGTTCCTCGGCCTCGCCGTCCCGTACATCGCCCGGGTGGTCACCGGCTCCGACCACCGCTGGATCCTCGCCTATTCCCTGGTGCTCGGCCCGACGCTGCTGCTCGGCGCGGACGTGCTGGGCCGGGTGCTGGTCGCGCCGGCCGAGTTGCCGGTCGGGGTGGTCACCGCGTTCCTCGGCGCGCCGCTGTTCATCGCGCTGTGCCGCCGGCGCCGGCTGAGTGTGCTGTGAGCGGCCAGGGCACGCGGGTCGTGCTCCGCGGCGGCGGTCTGTCCATCCGCGTGCACCTACGGGCCCTGGCCGTCGGCGCCGCGCTGCTGCTCGCCGCGCTGGCCATCGCGCTGGTCAACCTGTCCAGCGGCGACTTCCCGGTCCCGGTCGCGGACGTGCTGCGCAGCCTCGCCGGGCGGGGCGACGCCGGCACCGACTTCATCGTCTACCAGCTGCGGCTGCCCCGGGTGCTGGTCACCGTGGGCGTCGGCGCGGCGCTGGGCGCGAGCGGCGCGATCTTCCAGGGCCTGACCCGCAACCCGCTCGGCAGCCCCGATTTCGTCGGTCTCACCGTGGGCGCGGCGACCGGGGCGCTGGTGGTCATGCTGATCCTCGGCGGCGGCGGCATCCAGGTCTCCGCCGGCGCGATCATCGGCTGCCTGATCACCGCGGCGGCGATCTATCTGCTGGCGTTCCGCCGGGGCACCCAGCCGTTCCGGCTCATCCTCATGGGCATCGGCGTGTCCGCCCTGCTGGAGGCCGCGAACTCCTACCTGATCTACCGCAGCCACCTCGACGAGGCGCTCGCCGCGCAGGTCTGGCTCATCGGCAGCGTCAACGGCCGCGGCTGGACCGAGGTCGTGATCGTCGGCGGCACCCTGGCCGTCCTGCTGCCCGTGGCCCTGCACTACGGGCGGCACCTCACCATGCTCTCCCTCGGCGACGAGATCGCCGTGCTGCACGGCGTACCCGTGGAGCGCAGCCGGGCCGTGCTCGCGCTCGCCGCCGTGGGGCTGTCGGCGGGCGCGACCGCCGCCGCCGGCCCGATCGCCTTCGTCGCGCTGGCCGCACCGCCGCTGGCCGCCCGGCTGACGCGTTCGCCGCAGGCCGGGATCCTGCCCGCCGCCGCGATGGGCGCCGCCCTGCTCGCCGCGGGCGACTGGGCGGCGCAGCACACGCTGCCCGGCAACGACATCCCGGTCGGCGTCGTCACCGCCGCCCTCGGCGGTGTCTACCTGACGTGGCTGTTGTTCCGCGAACGAGGCAACCGAGGATGAGGACGACCCGATGACCGACGACGCCCGGCTCAAGGCCGACTCCCTCACCCTCGCCTACGACCGCAGAGTGGTCGCCGAGAAGCTCGACGTCCGGATCACCGACGGATCCTTCACCGTGATCGTCGGCCCGAACGCGTGCGGCAAGTCGACCCTGCTGCGCGCGCTGGCCCGGGTGCTGAAGCCGCAGGCCGGGGCGGTGTATCTGGACGGCAACGCGATCGCCTCGTACCCGTCGAAGCACGTCGCCAAGCAGTTGGGCATGCTTCCCCAGTCCCCGGTCGTGCCCGGCGGCGTCGTGGTGGAGGAGTTGGTCGCCCGCGGCCGGTTCGCCCACCAGCGGCTGCTGCGGCAGTGGTCGCCGGAGGACGAGACGGCGGTGGCCGAGGCGATGCGCCTGACCGAGGTCGCCGACCTCGCCGACCGCTTCGTGGACGAGCTCTCCGGCGGGCAGCGCCAGCGCGTCTGGCTGGCCATGGCCCTGGCCCAGCAGACGCCCATTCTGCTGCTCGACGAGCCGACCACCTTCCTCGACCTGGCGCACCAGTTCGAGGTCCTCGACCTCTGCGCCGAGCTCCACGAGGAAGGCCGCACCGTCGTCGCGGTGCTGCACGACCTCAACCACGCCTGCCGGTACGCCACCGAGCTCATCGTCATGCGCGCCGGCGAGGTGCTCGCCCAGGGCGCCCCGGCCGAGGTGATGACGGCCGACCTGGTGGAGCAGGTGTTCTCGATGCCGTGCCGCGTCATCGACGACCCCGAGACCGGCACGCCCATGGTCGTCCCCGCCGACCGGCACCGCCGCCGGGGCGCCCGGATGGCGGCGGCCGGGCGGGCCTCCTCCTGATCCCTGGGCGAACTGCCGCACCGTCGTGCTGGGGCATTCGCTCGGCGGCGTGGGCGCACCGGTCCTCACTCTTGCCGGTTTAGGCCATAACGCCCACCTGGAAAACCCGCGGCGATGCCTGACGCTGCTGGAGGCGTACCGCTGAGGCGGCTCGATCAGCCGAAGGCTCGGCTGGCGTAGTAGCAGTTGTCGTAGCGTGCACCGCCCGCCAATTTCCACGAACCGGAGTACGGCCTCGGGCCGCCGCTTGCGGACGTCCTGACCACGACCTGGTAGCTGCCGGGCTTCAGCCGCAGGGTTCTCGCGGGCACGCCGTCACCGCCGCACGTCGGGCCGCCTAGGTAGCGGTCCACCAGGGACGAGGAACTGCGTACCGTGCAGGCCGCGCAGGCCGGGATGGTGAGCTGATC
>Ga0307516_10000806_pt1 | contig 42972 bp, 51 predicted proteins | sample 19_EM_MG_FD_203310 | JGI IMG/M metagenome (GOLD analysis project Ga0307516, IMG submission 203310) | Populus trichocarpa ectomycorrhiza microbial communities from riparian zone in the Pacific Northwest, United States - 19_EM | ecosystem: Host-associated > Plants > Roots > Unclassified | place... | reverse complement strand
ATCAGACCCAGGGGTTCCACGACGTCGGGGGTCAACAAGAGAAAAGGTAGGAAGTGTTCCTGTTCAAAATGTGTAACGTGGAGCAAGGGCTAGTCACGGTACACTCAGGACTCTCGAGAGAACAGGGGTAAATCCTGGTATTCGAAAGATGGTCTACTATCTACCCACATGCTCTCTTATATAGGTATGGGAATATCCGAGATGGAGATGAAACGTAGTGATAAGGGGAAGAGGTCACGCTTTCGCTACACAGTGCATCGCACACGCTCGCATTGATTCCGAAATCCAGCGCTCATCCCTCAAATCAGCAGCCTGAGGCAGATCCCATCCAGCAAACTGTGGGCGAATATAATTGGAACCGGATACATGACATGGTTTCGAATTCCTGTCACCTTGCGATCAAGGTCTCCCCAACCTCAAGATTACGAAGATTCCGTACAGCCTTTTGACCGAAGATCGTTCCCAGCCGCACATGTACATCCGCATCTTGTCGCCTGAAGTAGGTAAACTTGATTATCCGCTACCATCATTTGAGTGTCTCGTTGCGCAGACCATGCCATGCCATCTTTCTTCTGAGGAAACTTCGACTTTACCGTATTGGGGTTATCTAACATCGGAAAATAAAACTGACAGAGGCTGCCTCAGTTGCGCAGGTCTTACAGTGCATTAACAGGACATAAACCCGCGAAGGCGTATGATAATGTACTGGTCCTTGGAACTGGTGGTGTTTCAATGCATGCCTTCAGTTTCTCTCCTTTTACAGGCTCATCTAATGATCTTCCTCAGCTTCGGCCTTCAGATTGCAGCTGCATCTGGAGCAAAGGTCGGGAGTAACCTCGTCGGACGAGAAACTGCAATCAGCCATCAAATTGGGTGCCACACAAGGTGTGAATTACAAGACACAAATGGGACGACATCGTTCGTCAACTTGTAAGAGTTTACTCTTGTTCGACGTAACATTTTTTCTTTCTGTAACTGATGCATTACACAGACAAACGGGGCAAGGGTCGACCATATCCTCGAGGTTGGTTGTTCCATTATATCCCGTCGCTTTATTTTGGGAACAGCGCCTATACCAGGTTGGCGACCTGGGACTCAACTATGGAGAGGTCTATGAACGCCGTCAGGATGGGTGGACAAATTCATATGATTGGTTTCGTCTCCAAGGCAAGGTATGTGTAGACCAAATTTCTTTGCGACAGCCAGATTCATTTTCATACCATTACAGGATCCACTGGAACCCAAATTCAACCTCGCCGATCCCATGATCGGGAGCGCTACATCTTTGAATGACGTCATGGTCGGATCCGTTTCTCAGTTCGTGTTTTTCCGGCTAGGTTTGGTCTCTGTCGACCCCCAACTTGTGTTCGGACGGAGCAGTTCAACAATTTCATTCATCTTTTATCAGCGAATCCAGAGAAGACTCGGCCAGTCACCGACAAAGTCTTTGCGTTCGAGGAAGCGAAGGAAGCTTAAGTATAAATATCTCGCGTCTCAGGCTCATGTTGGGAAGGTTGTACACGTAAGGGTTTCCGGCGCTTGATCATTTTGCAGACGGAAGTGTTAGGGTTTGAGGTAGTATCGGGACGCCCTTCCTCTTATGAAATGGTTTCATTTTCACATCGAATGTGCCATTCTGAAGGACACATCATATGCACAAGCCTCGTTTCACTCCTTGCGACCTGTTTGACTGTTGGCGCAAGAAACATGGATATTTTCAATTTGCGCAAGTTGTTACACATGTTTTATTATACCTAGAAATACAAAAAAAAATGGCGGGGAAACAATCAAGGGAAGACTGGCATCAATCAACGACATCACGATGATCTTCTTTTATTGTGTCGATTGCGAACTTTATCAAGGGCGTCAGAACAGTTGCATAGAGAGCATGACGCGCTGTAAACATACGGTTTCTGTTGCATCCACACGCGTTCCAACGATTTTACCCGAACCAGCATGTTTTTCTAATCAAGAAATCATTGGCTTCGCTAACCAAAAAAGAGTTGAAACGGTCGTACCTGCTCGTCCGGATGGATGAGCTGAGCAAATGGTTGGTAAGGACGTCGGAGGAAATGAGCAAAAACCTCGGGCGTACTTGGTGGGATACGAAGACCTGCAAAGGCCCGATATTGGCGAAGAAACCCATCTACATCAAGTAAGTCGTAGTTAGAACGAACGTTGATAATTTATGAGATAGTGGGGAGAGGAATTACACATCTTTTTCACGTTATTCACCACTCTGTCGACTATCGGTTCTTAAGGAAAGTGAACACATGTGCAGCCCGAAATACGACGGATGCAGTAAGATGGTATACATTAGCTCTTTCTTGAGAAAGTTGACAGGATTATAGAGACGGTTTAATACGATGTGTATGGGATTTCTGGAGGTCGAAGAGACTCATGAATCATGATGAAGTCAGAAGAACATGGTGGTCGGACTCCCGAGGATGTTGCCGAAGTTTGGTTTCGTCTGCATTCGGACGGTGAACCAAGCAAGAATTTGCTCACCGACTCACTCCTCGTCTCCTCCGACGTCGCCATTCACTTCTTCTGTTCCTCTGACACCCTCGGCTCACAAAAATACGCCATGGTTCACCTATCACTTCATGATCCTTTTGTACCAACTCGAGCATTGAGTGCATGTCTTCCAGCTAGTCGACGATAACCCAACGACCTTCTCCGTTCTCTCTGCGAATGTGCAATCAAAATGCAGGATCATACGATGTCAAAATGCAGAAAGCACAAGATGTCTGGGCTTTCGACTTTTTCCCCAGCGTCTTGTGAAAGTTGCCTTGTCGGATCGCAGTATCCTAATTAAACATCATCCCAGCTTGCCAAGTTGTGCCAAGACGTCCCACGGATGGTTTGAAAACATCCTCAGGACAATTCGCGCTTGCTCATAGGGACAACATCAGCAGTGTCCCTGGTGCAGTTCAAAATCATAGTTAATGTGATTGACAGTCGTCCCATGTCCTGGTGATCTCAACTCATTGAGAATTATGTTAAACTGTCCTCATTGATAAGGGGCAATTATTTATTGACGAGCGCTCTACAGTCAACCTAACAAGTAAACTCGGCTAGCGTCCTGAGGACGTTTCTACGGCTGACCGTGTAAGGGGACAATGCGCAGAAGTAAAACGCGTTGTTCATCCAAATTAACACAGCAAAACCTTAGATTTTAACCGGCTGGATGCCCGGTCTTTCGAGAGGAGTGGCACTGATCCATAACACACTATTCAATCCCGAGCAGCTGGTCGCTCACGGAACAACACCTCTCCCTTTGGATTCGGCATACACGATCTCAGAACCCGCAAAGGTTCCGGATGCAGACCCTCCAACTTCACATCATACTTCATCACGACAAGTGCCAACATCAGCCCCAGCCCCATCGCCGCAAAGTACCTCCCGGGACGCTCGTACCGGCCGTATCAAAACTCCACAAAGTCGGTGGACGGAGGGTCATGTCAACCTTGCGGCTCGTGCTCTTCGCCTTGTCAACGAAACGGAAGGGCACGAAGGAGGTGGGTCAGGGTAGTTGGTTTCATCGAGGTGAATAGCTTGACAGGGGACGGCGATGAAGGCACCTTTGGGAATGAAGGTTCCGTCGGAAAAGGTGAAGGGCCCGCGGACGACGCGGGGCACGGTTACTGTAGGGAGAAACGGTGGCGAGCTATCATATATGGCTCGAGGGGAGTGAAAGGACATACTACATCCGCCTGAGTTAAGACGCTGGCTCTCTTTGATAAAGCTGTCTACTTTCGCCATCTTCGTGATGGCAGTATACGTCCACCCTTGGCGATTAATAATCTCCTGGATATCCTCCCGAAGCGTTTGCGCATGCTCAAGGTATTCGGCTAAGTAATAAAGAGCATGGATGAACTCCTACATAACGTTTGAGTTACCCATAATAAATGAGTAAGGGGGTATAAACAAACGCACCCCTGACGACGTGTGTTTCGCAGCAAAGTTGAGGGTGAGGATCCTACGACTAAGGTTGCGAATGGTCGTTTCGTCGCCTGGGCCTTCTAGTCGGACAATTGAGGGAAGAAATAACAATTAATTTGGTAGAAAGCTAATTGGCTTGTCGGAGTAGTCATTCCCCTATTCGGCCCTCTGTCGGCGACACTCCTCTATAAGAGGCTGCAAGTGCTTCACACCTCGCTCGATGCTAGAAGAAAGAGTTGTGAAGAAAGAGGCGGCGATTCTATGCATGGAAATGAGCCATTTCGATACTCCGGATGGTCGGTATCACTTAGAAATGGTGGGAAGAAGCGCAAAGTGCCAGCAGCCTCCATGACCGTGATGGTGAAGAAGTTAACATTGAGATCCATGTAATCTGACCTGTTCCATAATTCTTGAAGACTTCATGAATGTCGAACAAAGGCAAAGACTGACATAAAGGAGCTCCGACAATGATACAACTGCTAGCACGGTAGACGATGGACATCATAGTTTCCTTACCGTTGAGTTTAAGCCATTCTGGGGGTTCATAATAAGTCAAATATATATCATAGTCTTTAGAATAGAGACCAACCGTGTTACGGTCGAGGAAATGCAGAGGAGGGTAAGGAATACAGAGGGTGCACGGATGCACAGAGCTTGAGAGGCGGTTTGCTGATCGGAGTCATCGGACTCGGACCCATCGGAGAGGCGAAGGATACGCACGTGGGTGAAAAACTGCACTGGATATATTATCATAAGGTTGATAAGGTTGATATTAGCCGCCACGGTCCCGAATAAGAACAGGCGGGCCACAAATCGAATTCGAATCCGAACACATCATGCCATGGCTGTGTCCGCCATATTGTTATCGCCTCCCACCATCTTCTCGTTGTCTCTGATGCTTCTCTTCCCACATTCTACTGGCCCAATTATCAGTAACAGCACATTCACCGATGTTGGAAGGGACCAGATCAGCAACATTTTCGGTCACACCCAAAGTACGAAACGAGTACTATTTTATGCACGTTATTCTCATGATCCATTTCAGCTATCGATGAAATACTTGCTCCCGTCGAGGGTTCCACGTATGATTCAAGACCATCTCGAGCCAACTGCCACCCGGGCACTCGACAACGTGTCATCGCAGAACTTGCGAGATGGGCTGACGATGAAAGCGGCCGACCGATGTGTTGGCTCAGCGGCCCCGCGGGTTATGGAAAATCAGCAGTATCGCACGCCATCGCTGAACACTATGATCAGAAAGGCAGACTCATCGGAAACTTCTTCTTTTTCAGAAATGCAGGCGATAGAAGTATCATCCGTCGCCTAGTCCTTACACTCTCCAATCAGTTGTATCATTGCGTAAAGGCGACAAGACGTTCAATTAAGAATGCGATTAAAACCGATCCACACATCACCACTAAATCTTCGACATACCAATTCCAGAAACTGATTATCGAACCAATTCGTGAGGCGACCAATGTGATGCCCTTTCCGATCCCCTTCCTTCTAGCACAGAAGAAATTGATCATCGTCATCGATGCTCTTGATGAGTGCGACGATAAAGGATTGATGCGGGAATTTATCGAGGGTGTTATACGCACATTTCAGGAGATCCACGGACTGCGGCTCCGGGTCATCATCACCAGCCGAGTCGAGGAGCACATTCAAGAGACCCTTGGAACCCCTGCAGCCCTTTCGGTAGTACATCGTTTATCTCTGCCAGACTTCGATGCTCGTGACGATATCCGCGCCTTCTTTCATTCGCGCCTTTCTACCCTATACTATGAGAGGTACCTTGTCATGCGAGGTGTATCGTGGCCATGGCCTTCCGAGTCGGATCTCAACTCCCTTGTCGCGAAGTCGGATGGATCATTTCTCTTCGCATCCACCTTGATCGATCACATCAGTTCTCGAGACGGCCTTCCCCAGGACAATCTAAGAAAGGCGTTGATGGCAGAAGGTGGCCTCGATCCCCTTTACGCACGGATTTTAGCCGGCGCTCGCCGCGATAATAATTTCGAGGGGGTCATCGGCACTGTAATGCTTCTTAGGAAACCCATACCCATAGTGTTCCTGGCTCATCTGCTTCAGCTCCGATCTGCTGACATTGTGCAAACATTTCTGGGACTGCAGTCGATTCTCATGATACCTGGCGGCGACGACGAAGCTATTGAGCTCTTTCACACGTCACTACGGGACTTCCTGACATCACCGGGGCGGTCACCCGACTTTTCCATTGATCTCCCAGCTCGGCACTGTTTGATCGTGGCGGACTGCTTAAGAGTCATAGCGGTACGGCCTACAGATGGCTTTTTCTATGGTGACAGGGAGATGTATGCTTGTTTGAATTGGTGCCACCACTTTCAACAAGGCGTGAGTAACGGACTCGGAGGCGACGATCTCTCCGGTTTAATGAGTTGTTTAATGGATTTTGCATCAAAATGCGTTGATTGTTGGGTTAATACCTCACTCAATGAAGGGGTAAGACAACTCAAGGTTTTGCGTTCCGTGATATCGGAATTAAAGGTGGGCTGATGTAGTATCTCTTCTGGGGGTCCGAATTCTATGTATGATCTTTGAGCAGGTTCTACGACACATCCGGGAGGATGTTCTGCAGACCTTGGAAAGTATTGAAAGGAATGCAATGGTGAACATATGCATCGCCTGCGTATTGAAGAACTGTTTGCTGATTTTAAACTGTGCCTAATCGCAGAGGGTGCGTTGACTGTTCGCAAAAGTGGACGAAGAATACTGACGTCTTAGGGATGATGTCAGGATGTAAGTAGTCCTACCATATGGTTGAGTAAACAAGAAACTCAACGAAAGCGTTGGGCTACGCGAACAGTTGGTGAGTGATTTAAAAGGTTTAAAGTAAATACTACCAATCGTACAGTACTAACCATCCTTTAGAAGGTAAGTTGTGGGGTTTTGTCTGTTGTGTGCTCGCCATCAGGTACTCTGCTGATTCTGTTGTGGCTTTGTTTTCGCCCTCAGGATGTAGGTCACCTCGTCGATGAACTAAAATACATTCCACTGATGCCTCCGCGGCCTCACACGATGCTCAGTTTGTACGGCCTCTTGTCCTTTCACTGAAATACACCCTGCTGACCCTTGTGGCCTCACTCCGCTCTCAGTATGTATGTTCTCTCGTCCTTTCACCAAAATAGACCCTGGTGACCCTCTTGCGGCCTCACTCCGCCCTCAGCTTGTATGTCCTCTGGTCGTTTCACTGAAATGCACCCGGGTGACCCTCTCGCGGCCTCGCTCTGCCCTCAGTTTGTACGTCCTCTCATCGTTTCACCGAAATGGACCCTTCTGACCCTCTCACGGGCTCGCTCTGCCCTCAGGATGTATGTTCTTTCGTCCTTTCACCCAAATGGACCCTGGTGACCCTTGTGGCCTCGCTCCGCCTTCAGTATGTACGTCGTCTCATCATTTCACTGAAATGGACCCTGCTGACCCTTTCGCGGCCTCGCTCCGCCCTCAGTGGGTACGTCCTCTCGTTGTTTGATCAAAATGGACCCTGCTGACCATCTCGCGGCCTCGCTCTGCCCTCAGGATGTACGTCCTTTTGTCCTTTCACCAAAATGGACCCCGGTGACCCTCTTGCGGCCTCGCTCCGCCCTCAGAGTGTATGTCCTCTCGTCCTTTCACCAAAATGGACCCTGGTGACCCTCTCGTGGCCTCGCTCCGCCTTCAGCCTGTACGTCCTCTCGTCATTTCACTGAAATGGACCCTGGTGAACCTCTCATGGCCTCGCTCCGCCCTCAGGATGTATGTCCTCTTGTCGTTTCACTGAAATGGACCCTGGTGACCCTCTCGCGGCCTTGCTCTGCCCTAAGGATGTACGTCCTCTCGTCCTTTCACTGAAATGGACCCTGGTGACCCTCTCGCGGCCTTGCTCCACCTTCAGGGTGTACGTCTTGTCATTTCACCGAAATGGACCCTGGTGACACTCTCGCGGCCTTGTTCCGCCCTCAGCCTGTATGTCCTCTTGTCATTTCACCAGAATGGACCCTGGTGACCCTCTCGCGGCCTTGCTCCGCCATCAGGATGTATGTCCTCTTGTTGTTTCACCGAACTTGATGGACCCCGGTGACCCTTTTGCGGCCTCGCTCCGCCCTCAGGATGTACGTCCTCTCGTCCTTTCACCGAAATGGACCCTGCTGACCCTGGCCTCGCCCTGCCCTCAGTATGTATGTCCTCTCGTTCTTTCACTGAAATGGACCCTGGTGACCCTCTTGCGCCTCGCTCCTCAGGATGTATGTCCTCTCATTGTTTCACCGAAATGCCTGGTGACCCTCTTGTGTCCCTCTCGTGGCCTCGCTCCGCCCTCAGGATGTACGTCCTCTCGTCCCTTCACCGAAATGGACCCTGCTGACCCTTGTGGCCTTGCTCTGCCCTTAGTATGTATGTCCTCTTGTCCTTTCACTGAAATACACCCTGCTGACCCTTGTGGCCTCACTCCGCCCTCAGGGTGTATGTCCTTCTGTCCCTTCACCGAAGTGGACCCTGGTGACTCACCCTCTTGCGGCCTTGCTCCGCCCTCAGTATGTACGTCCTCTGATCATCCTTTCACCGAAATAGACCCTGGTGACCCTCTCGCGGCCTCGCTCTGCCCTCAGGATGTATGTCCTCTTGTTGTTGCACTGAAATGGACCCTGGTGACCCTCTCACGGCCTTGCTCTGCCCTCAGCATGTATGCCTTGTCATCTATTCACCAAAATGCAACCTTCTGACTCCCTTGTGACCTCACTCCACCCTCAGGATGTACGTCCTCTCGTTGGTTGACAAAAATGCAATCTGCAGACCCTCTTGTCATTGCACTTCTCCCTCAGGATGTATGTCCTCCTGTTCTACCTGTTAAGCTTTGATTACAATCTCTCTTAGATTGTGCGTACTAAGTACTTCCTGTCAACATTGTCCATGTGCCTATAATTTACCCGGCACATCTACTTGCCCTAGCTCGTAAGTTATTTATTCCGAAGCTCATAAGGCATCCAAATGTGATAATCCTTACTTCCTTCTTTCTTCTCTTTAGAGCGTATGTGAAACTTGTGACATTACAGCACCTGTTTTCTCACATTACTCAATATTCCTGTTTGGTTCAACTATCCACCAATTGCATCAGTGGAGACGTCGGGGGAGGACAGGGAGCCAACTCATCAGTCAAACCTGATTCACCTTGCTCAGTGCGATACAACACAGTGCACGTACTCAGAGCTTTCGAACAAGTAGCCAACGACGGCTGGTTAGGAGTCTCGGGCGAGAGTACATTTGGACTGGGATCCAGAGTGTGCAAACAATCACCGCTTGTATTGATATTTTTCGTGTCTTTCAAGTTTGTAGAATACTTTCTTCAACAATCTTTCAACGGCTTTTTTGGGAGAAACAACCATAGCGATGTCGATAACGATGAGATACAATTAGAATTAAACGGGTGAGTACTCATATCCACGCGAGAAAGACCCCAAAGTTCCGCGCGTCTACCAAAAAGGGGAAAAAGAAAAAGAATCTAGGTCAGGCGACAAGCGGCAAAAGATGACAATGCCCGCGTCCTGGAGAAGACCGGGGGGACTTCAATGGGAAGGAAGAATATACAGAGATAATATCCCGATCCAATTCAGGATTCAAAATACGATAAACTTGAAATCCCTCCATCAACCCTCCATCCTCCACCTCACATCCTCCTCCAGGCCTCAGAAACTTAGAGAAAACGAAGATCGTCAAACAGATGAAAGATCACCCATCAAGGCAGCTTCACCAACGTAGGACTTGCCGACTACTACCGCTCCATCATATAAAAGGACGTTCTCGACTCTGCCCAGGCCATTGTCGTTATATGTACAAGTTAGGCATGGAGTGTGTGGAATTTACCATCCGCATATGCGGAGACGAGATCCTCGAGGCCCATCCATGTCCAAACCTTACTTCTCACCAGGCATCGCCAACCCTATCATCCCCGAGATCATGCATTCATGGACGAGCCCTCGAGCGAATTTTATCTCATTGACAGCGCTGTCTCGTGTGCTATTTTCCCAGTCTTCTCCTTCCTTTTTAAAATGTGTCCCATACAGCTTCTTCGGCGAAGTCATGAGCATCGGCACCCCCGGATACCTCCCTAGTACCGAGATGTTCTATGAGCGAGACTAAAGAACGTTTGGATCATGTAGGCCCGGCGGTTTAGCATGAGCACCCTCAGCTCCTTTATTTCTTCACCTTCCCCCTCTCACCTTCTTACCCCACGATCCACAGATACATCCACTGCTTCGAGAACGTCGTCTCGATCATCTTTTGCATCCCTCTGAGCGAGTACGCTCAGGTCCTCTTGGTTGGAGGACAAAAGCCAAGTACACCCATCTCATCTCATCTCCCCTCCATTCTGACAACAAGAACAATGCACAGAACCACATGGCAGAGCCATCCCTTCTCTTCGAGTCCGCCATCAACTCCGAACGCTGGTTCCGCAACATCATCGATCCAGATGATCATGAAGCACTGTGCAGCATAGTCGGACCCTTGGAACGAGCACCCCACGTCGGCTGGTTCCTACGGACGTCCATCATCCTCTCCCTAAGACAAGTTGATGTTTTCAAACATAAATTTACCGGTGTATCCGTAGTACGTTTCATCTTGCCTACCCCGTCCTCTGCCACGGGCTGATACCCATCCCTGGCTGGCAGGCCACCGATACGATGAACATCCGACTCGGCTTAACCGCGGTGAAGGATATTTCAGACCGCCCTCAAAGATTCAGAGATCCTATCATAGCCCGTACCGTTCCATCTATCGTTTTTCTTTCTTTTGGTCAGTGCTGCATTTCCATCGTCAAAGCTCGTCTCTTACCCAACTCTTCAATGTTCCAGGTCGTACTTGTCTCGCCAAGCTCCAAGTAGAGTTTCGGCCCTCTTTCACCGCGTCATGCAATGAATAACCAAGCATGAACTTGAATATTCCGGACGAGAAGCCCCTGTTTCACATGTCATCACCCCAACGGCCTTCTATAAACATCGAATCTGGATGCTACAGTAGCTTCAACCGCCATGTTTCTTCTTAATCGTGCTTCTCATTCTCTCTTGAGAAAAATGTAAGTAATGAAATAATTCATGCAGGGGTTGATTTTACTGAACATTGTACGAATACAGACGTTGCCTGCCACCAACAAATTTGTCAAAAGTCAGTCCGACCGGCGACATTGGTTTCATCAGGACTCATTGCATGTTTCACGTTTCACTAGCGTACCCTAAAGAGCCATCACCCTCCAGGTTCAACGTACGCGACAAGGTTCAAATGTCACCCCACCATACCATGCGACATTCCACAGTATCCGAGTGATCTCAACGTATCGTGGTGTTACATTCCCAAAGAGATCCTGCCTCCACACTGGTCCTGCGACTGGACGACCTATCGTTGTACCTATTTATTCCTGCCAGAGATGGCCACATATTATGAAATGGGTGAATATGATCTCCAACTGATGATAGGTTATGGAGTGATGCACCGTGTCAGGGGGGTCATGTTTCGCCCTCGAGAATCAGACAAGACTGGTTCGTACTCATATGATGTTGACGGAGACGAAGACGACGAATCTATTGTCCTGCAAGACGGATTTGGGGATTGCTATTATTTTTATCAAGAGTTAACCGGTGGGGAAACATTTGTGGCACCGCTGGCAGGAGACGTTACAAGACGGACTTGTAGCCTAAACCATAGCCAAACACATGATCAGATCATGTGATTTTTGGCGGTGTATCCATGACGACCGCAGGTGATCAGATTATGGTTATCTATACAGGTATGTGTACAAGTCTGACTTGTAATGTTTCCTGCCAGCGGTGTGGGGCGGTTTCGGGCGTCACGCGGGGACGCCGCCGGACGAGTTTGTGCAGAAGTACTTTAAAGGGGCGCGTGTCGGTGTTGACATGGATGAGGTTCCCTGGTAATATTTGTACAACCACGACGAGTTGAACGGGAGCAGAGAGAGTTGGCGAAGCTCCGCAAGGAAGCTGAGGATCGGTCAGAATGTGCTTGCGTTAAAGCGGCGGTTTTACCCAAGTTTTTGAGTAGACATGTAATAGTCAGAACGCATGATAGATGACAAAAAACATTCCAAACCTAACGCTGTTCAATTTGAGCGCTGCATCTGTCTAAACATGGCTTCTAGTAGGCGTCAAGCCAAACCATGTATTATAATGACCCATTTCCAGTCAGACTGAGTACGATTGGCAGGAAGTATGGAATTAGCCTAGACTCACTTTCCCCCGGTGATGATAGCCACCTTTCCAAGTCCATGCGACATCGGTGTCGAAGGAGGCTTGAGGTCACGCTGTCTTGGCTCGCCTGGCACTGATGAAGTCCGGCCCGGGCTAACCCCCACATGAGCAGGATCTCTCCCAAAGGACGACATCTACGCCACGAGTCGTTCATCCCACAAATTCGCCATGCACACTCACGAACAAAACAAGAATAGTGAGGGAAAATATGTCCATTCTCCTCTCTTGTAGGAGCATTATGTCGAAAGACTCAAGCTTCATAAATACCACAACCAATCCAAGAAAGCGACTTTTAAGCCTTGGCTACAGGAGCCGGCCTTCTCCTCACGAGCGGCTTGCCCTTCTTCCTCTTCTTCCCCAGCTCAAACGAGTTCGCAAGCTTATGATCACGTCCTAGCGGGTCGTCCTTTTTGACTTCATATATGCGCACCTAAATCGGAATAAAAATAAAAATAAAATCAGTCCCGGATAAAAGAACCAAGAAAGAAAAAGCAACTGACGATCCAATTCTCCGAAGTGAACGCCTCATCCAAATAATCCAACGACGGCCCCGTCTTCGGCAACGCCTGGCCCCTAACCCGATCCTGCGCCTGCTGTCCCCCAAACAGCTCCCCATACCGGTAATAGCTCATCTTATACATCAAACTCTCCCTCATCGCCTTGCTCGCGCGCTCATCGACGCGGTACTCCCCTTGCGGCGTAAAGTAATCCACCTCCCGTATCTCCTCGGGCCACACCCCCTGCGCAATGCGCACCATCCACAGAAACTTGTTGATGTCGTCGCCCGAGTACCCGATGAGCCCGCCAAAGATGACGAGGACGTGCGTGACGTCGTGTTTGCGCAGGATGGGGTAGGCGACGTCTTCGGGTGAGGACATGGCTTTGCCTACTGTTGCTATGTGCGCTGCGAGGGGTTTGTTCGTTAAAAGAGAGGGGAAATGAAAGAGGAAGAGACAGACTGTTATTCCACGTATTGTTGTCGACCAACGTCGTGCGATCTGCCATGCCTGCGATCTGGTACCCGTAGTCCCACCAACTCATCACCACGGCGTCCTCCTTCGTGTTCTGCCTCAGCCAATAATAGGCCTCCCTAAAGTCGTCAATGATATGTTGGCTTCCGTCAGGGTTGGACGAGGCGAGGACAACCGAGGGAGAGGAGTAGGATGACGAGGTGACCCAGGTGCTGTGGAAGACAAAAAAGGCGAGGAGGAAGAGGGTGTTGAAGATGACGATGATGCGAGTGTCAAGGCCGTGGATTCCTTTAGTGGGGTTGGGTAAGGTTTTGGCGGGGGTGGGGACGCTGGGGTGGTTGCTGGATGCAGAGAGCGTGGAGGAAAGCTGGTCGGCCTTTCTGGCCTTTTTGCTGGATGAGGTCGGTGTGGCAGAAGCTGCCGCAACGGCGGTGCTCGTTCCACTGGTCTGGCCTTTTGTAGCATCAACAGCGGATACCTCAACCTTCGCGTCGTCCTCTACGACGTCCGGCTCTATGGGATCCACATACGTGTCCAGCAAAGTAGACACCGCAATCGCCGCCGCGACACACACGACCGGTGTGAGCGTCAGCATCAACCGGACCATCACGCCTGCAAAGTAGCTCGCGACGACGGCATAGATGATGACGAAAATGTGCTCGTCGCGGAGTTGACGGAAGCAGAGGAATACGCCAGCGGGGAAGAGGAAGATGAGGAGCTGGAGGTCCATGAAGAAGGAAGGCCAGGCGGTGGGCTGGTGTTCGGATACGGAAGCGATGATGGGGATGTACTTTTTGGCGTATCCGGTGTCCCAGAGGGAATAGAAGCGGCCGGTCCAGGGGGCGATCCAGCCTTTGTAGGTGAGGCCGGTGATGGCTGCTGCTCCTAGAATGCCGATGGAGATGACGGCGTAGAGGAGGATCTTTTGGAATTGCTGGGACGAGACGTGGGAGCGGACGAGTTGGGCGAACGCGACGATTTGGAGGAGACCAAAGACACCTTTGTGGGTGGTCAGTTTTTTTAAATCTTTGTGGATGGGGAGATGACTAACCAAGTGCGGCCATGTGTTCGCTGGTCTTGACAGGTTGGAAACCGACAAAGGGAACCTGCATACTTGCGAGGGTGCCTATGGCATACCATGAAGAGTAGGCGACGTATAGACGGCTGGTGAATCGGCCCATGAGGATGAGAGCCAATGCGTGAAGAGGGATCATGTTTGTGATGAATGCATAACCACCTGGGCAGGATTAAACACAGTATGTAATGAGGTATTGAAAACATACCCCAGGCAGCGACCATGTAAAAGTAGAATACGGCGGCGACGGTACCGTAGAGAGCACTTCCGAGCTTGAGGGCCTTGATCCAGGCGTAGAAGGTGTACATGAGGAGGAAAATAGCGATGGCTTCGTTGTCGTAGGATCCAGCAACGGAACGGGAGATGTATCCTGGTGCGATACCGATGAATGCTGCTGCAAGGAGACCGGCGCTGGAGTCTTTCATTTCTTTTGTAAACCTGGAGCAGGCAGAATGAATAAGAGAAACAAGGATGATGGGAGAAGGCAGACATGTAGGTTGCCCAAGCGGTGAGGGCGCTGAATGCGGGTGCTAAGAGGACGCAGACATTGCGGATGTCAACGGGGAGGTTGACTGCGTGGAGGAGGTTGTAGATGACACCGCTGGTGACCATGAGACCAGGATAGACGGTTCCACCGACGACGCGCCCGAGAGGGTACCATGCGGTGGGATCAAACCAGTTCCAGAATTCCTGGGAGTTTGTCAGGGAAAGAAAAGGAGGACAGCAAACGACGGACATCGAAACCTTTCGAAGCAAGGACCCGCGTGGCGCGACTAAACAGAAGTGAGCAGTGGAGGAAAGGGCGGCAGAGGCTGCTCACTAGTTGAACCACGGGTCACTGCAGCTTATCTTTAGTGTTGTATGGGTTACAAGGTCTCATGAAGACGTACAATTCGTGGATGATGCTTTCAAAGTTGACGACGGCAAAGAGACGGGAGGCGATGGCAGCAGCGGAGACGAGGGACAGGGTGACGATGCGGAGGAGCGAGGCGGTGTTGGCCACAGTGGCCGGCGAGATGTTCGTCGGGAGGGGGTACGCCGTCGTTGGCATGGCCGGCGACGTCGTGGACGTTGTGCAGACGTGTCGTATTATTTTTAGACTCTGACTAAGCACATTATGAACTCTCATCTATCCCAACAGCTCACTCCAATTCGCGTCGTCGTCCAGACTCGCCACGGTGCCGTCACTGGTCGTCGCGCACAGAACGAGGTTGCGGTCTTCTTGGGTGCCCAATCACTCCGTGAACATGGGTGTTCAGGATCTAATCTCAGGCAGAGATCCCGTATGCATTGCCTCCGCGACGCTTCGAGGATCCGGTACCGTTGCCCGACAGATATCTGTACGAAAAAGACAAGGAGTATATTGAAGAATCCAAATGTGCGTTTTCGTGTCCGCGATATTGCCCCGTTCTTAAACCAGTGCATGTAGATGGCGTCCAGCCCGTGAACGATGGGCAAGCTCGAGGTCTGTTCTCTTTCGCGATGCTTTGTACGATCGATTCAATCAGAAATATAGATCTTCCGTCTCAAGAAAAGGTTGGCCTCGGGAAACCTTCGGAAAACCCGTAAGGGCTTCATCTAACAGCCTAACGTATATAAACGTGCTCCAAAGCCTGTTTCTCAATATCGTCTCACCCCCTTCGTTTCCATCCAATCCCAAGCCATTCCCGGTCAAAGTATACATCCACGGCGGGTACGTTCTGCTCCTTTGTCTTAAGCCACGCAGCAACTCAAATCAATTCTCTAGCTTCCTTCAATTCGGTTCCCCGCACCAGCTCAACTCTCAAGCGCAGTACGTAGCCTCGGAACGCTCAGAGCTCTGGATCAACATCGGATACCGCCTCTCTGCGTTTGGTTTTCTTGCGAGCGACGAGCTGAAAGGGAATTATGGATTCAAGGACCAGTGGCTCGCGTTGGAGTGGATCAAGGCCAATTGCGGCTTCTTTGGTGGTCAGTGCTATTTTTAGTCAAGTGTATGCGACTAATAGCCAACTGTATATGCAGGCGATCCAGATGATATCCAAGTAATCGGTCTTTCTGCAGGTGAATAAACCCCATTCCTTTTTCCAAGGAAACATATTGAACATTTGTAGGCGCTCACTCCGTACATCAGCTTCTACACCACGCTTCCCATCTCCCAGCAGGCCAGCAGGCACCATTCACCTCTGCCATGTTGCAATCCAACGCGATCTTGTTCGTCCTTTTTCCACCCTTCATTCCCAAAATAATCATCTCCCTTTCATAACAGAACATCTCCACCAACAATTCAAGACCACCACGCTCAATACTCAGCCCTCTGCCACGCGCTTGGTCTTGATCCTTCCGATACAGGTACCCTTGCAACTCTCAAAGACCAGGAGAAAGTGCCATGGCAGACCATCACGCACCTCATCGAAACTCTCGATACAATACCGGGAACCAACCCGCGTGTCCCGTTCGGGACGTTCCGCGGTTGTTTAAGCCAGGACTGGTGGGGTTCGGACATGGAACCGATGGAGCACCAGCGCTCCGGTGAGCTTGCAAGGGGGTTGAAGGAACACGGGGTGCAGAGCGTGGTTATAGGGGAGGTGGAAGAAGAGTGGTACCTATACTCTTTGGCGCATCCTGTGAGGACGAGGGAGGATGCAGAGGTGGGGCTCCGGAGGTACCTTCCGGAGGGGGTTGTGCAGGGGTTAGTGCGTGAGTGGGAGGAGAAGGGACGGTTCGAGGCGGTGAACGAGAAGGATGGAGAAACGGCGATGTGGGAGAGGGTTTTTGGGGAGATGTTGAGCACGGGGCAGGTGTATCTGCCTGTGAGGATGTTGGCGAGGGATTTGTGCGGTGCCGAGTTTCCGGTGGTGAGATATGTGATCGAGTGGACGCCGGAGCAGTGCCGGAAAGGAGGTGAGATTTTTATCTTCTTTCAAAGGTAACCTTGTTTAGAATGGATGACAGGATACGTCACCCACGGGAGCGACCAGTCCCTTTGGGCGTTCAGGTTACCTTTGCTGCAGGTGGGAGTGGCGAGGGCGTGGTTGGAGAGGGTGTGTGAAGAGACGAAGGCGGAGGAGAGGCGTGACGCGAAGAGAGTGTTGGTGTTGAGGACAGACAAGGCGATCCAATGGGAAGAGGACAGGCGATGGGATGACATGATCAGCTTGGCTCGCGTTTTGGGTGTGTAGGTGGCTGTGCTCCATGTTATTTAATCAACTCCGATATCCGACGCCACTTGGAGTCCACTCTTCCGCCAGTCCCTCAGTCGTACAAGGGTCAGATTAACGTGCCCCATTGATTGACTACCAGCTATAATCAAGGAAGGGGAATGTCCCTTCAAATCAATCTCTCCAGCAAGGAGCTCTACGATGCGTACCAGAACGTCGTGGACGCCAACGGAATAGACTGGGCGATATTCACCTACGAGAAAGGTGCTAACGACCTCAAGGTCCAGGCGACTGGGAATGGTGGCCTCGAGGAGTTGGAAGAAGAGTTCTCCGACGGGAGGTGCGTCTCTTCCCTAGATCTCCCGTTCGATCGCATTCAGACATGATCTTGGAAATGCAGAATTCAATACGCCTTTGCTCGTGTTCAAGATCCCAATGTACGTTCCTCATCGTATCTCTTTCCCCTGCCCCGCACTAACATATGTCCGAACTATTCAGAGCAAACTCCCCAAGTTCGTCCAAATCAATTGGTGTGGTGATGGCGTGCCAGAAGCGAAAAAAGGGCTCTTTCACACCCATTCAAGTGCGGTTGCAAGGTTCCTACGGGGCACGCACGTAGTGATCAGTGCCCGCAATGAGGTTCGTTGGTCATCAATCCACCTTTCCCTCTCGACCCTGATGACAAAAACGAAACACAGTCCGATGTCGCACCCTCTCTTATCATGGCCCGAGTCGGAGCCGCCTCCGGCGCAAAGTACTCAACGCACAATGAGAAGGCTCGCAAGTTTGAGCCGATCGCGCCTGTCGGGTCGAATTACGTGCCGGTGGGGAAAGTGGACATCAATGAGCTTCGGAAGGCGCCGCCTCCTGCTGCGAAGCCGGTGTTTGGTGGTGCGTCAAAACCGGTCGGGTCGGCGGCTTCGCTATATGGGAGGAGTGGAGTGGCGGGAAGTGCACCGCAGGATGCGTGGCCGGAGGAGAAGCCTGCGGCTGCGTCAGTCCCACCCCCACCTCCTCCGCCTGCGGCCTCTAGGCCTGCTTTCAGTGCTGTGAGTCGGGGGTTTCGTGATGAATCCGTGTTGTGATATCCTTCTCACGATCTCTCTCAATTGCAGGCTACCTCTCCGGTATCTAGACCAGCCTTTAGTGCTGTGAGTTGGTTTGCTTAAGAATCTTGATATTCTATCTGATCATCTCCTGATATCAGACTCCTGCTTCAGCATCTAGTAGACCAGCCTTCAGTGCTGTGAGATAATGTGCCACAGGTTCACGACTATATGCTGATCTTACTATTTCAACAGGCCCCTCCTCCCGCGCCGCGTGTCCCGTCCTCAGCAGCTTCTGTACCATCATCAAGTACCCCCACAAAACCCGCAGAGGAAGACCGGATCGCGCCAGTCGGGACGGCATATACCCCCGTCTCCCTCCCTGCACCAAAGAAGCTCAAGAACCCGTTCGCGGCGTTAGACCAGCAAGCTAGCTCATCGCCGTCCAAGCCGGCTCCTTCTGCGGCCAAGAAACTGACGTGGACTGAACGACAGGCCCTGGCGAAGAAACAGGCGAACGAGGAGGAAGAGAAGAGCCGCGGTGCGGGCTTCGTTTCTCCGGTCGTCTCGAAGCCAGCATTTACGTCGAGTGCGCCTGCGTTTGGGAGGGCTACGGCGCACGTGAGTATACCGAGGAACTTTGGGGTTGTTGGTGTGGCCGCGGGCGCGAGTGTGGGTGTTGTTGCTGCTGCGCCTGCGGGTTACTTGAGTGCGCGTGATGCTGTGAGGGAAGCTGCGTGGGGAACGGAAGAGCCGGTGGAGGAGGAGGCTCCGCCTGTGAGTTGCATTGTTCGTGACGCACTTTCGGAGGTCACTCATTTTCGGTTTCTAGGTGGCTGCTGCCTTACCTCCCCCTCCCCCACCGCCGCCACCTGCGCGTCCTCGGGAGCCAGAACCAGAGCACGAGCCACGGTTCGTGCCGCCTCCTCCGCCGCCGCCTCCACCTCCACGTCATGAAGAGGTCGAGGTTGTTGCCGCTCCACCTCCTGCGCCCCCACCTCCCCCTCCCCCGCCACCAGCACCACCAGCACCACCAGCACCTGTTGTACAGGTTTGTAATTTTGTTAACGTTTACAAATTCATTCATATGTATTTTCTTCTAGATGGCAGCGTTGAGTGTTGCAGAGCCGGAGCCGACTCCTGCACATCAGGGTGTGGCGGCTGTCGTCGTTTACGAATATGAGGTATGTCTTGTCATATCTTGAGGCGAAATTTCAATGATTTATGTATACCTGTGGACAGGCCCTGGAAGACAACGAAATGAGTCTAGTTGAAGGAGATATCATTGAGTTTATTGAAGAGATCGACGAAGGATGGTGGACTGGTGTCGGTCCTGGTGGGAAGTCGGGGCTGTTCCCGTGTATGTGTTTTGCTTTTGACAGTTGTACGAGGCTTGACGTCGAGGGGTTGTTAGCCAATTATGTCGAGCTCGTTGAACAGCCTGCAGCGCCGGTTCATGTGGAAGAGGAACCGGCTGCTGCTGCTGTCCCACCTCCACCTCCCCCGCCGCCGCCACCACCACCACCACCACCACCTGTGAGTACTTGGGTATTCCTACCGGAGTATTTTGATAGGGAAGGCTTATACTCTGTTCCTTGTAGCCTCCGGCTCCTGTGGCACCGGTGGCCCCTGTACCACCACCACCGCCCCCCCCACCACCACCACCACCACCACCTCGTGCACCGAGTCCACCTCCTGCCGTGGATGAAGGAGTCGCTGCTCTCGCCCAATATGAGTGAGTGTTTTCATTCCACCACAGATACCCATGCTTATGGCGTGCATACTTCTAGCTATGAAGCGGCGGAGGACAACGAGATTTCGTTCGTAGTAGGAGACAGAATCACCGAGATTGAACCGGCGTCTGAGGATTGGTGGCAAGGCAAGGATAAGCATGGGAATGTTGGGTTGTTCCCTGGTGAGTTGTTCTTTTTCTTTCTTTTTCTCGTGTGGAGAGGATTGTGTTGACGTGGCCCATTTCAAGCTAATTATGTTGAGGTTGAGGGCCAGGATGAAGATTGAATATGCATTCCCCCGTTGAATCAAGAGGAAGGGTGAGGATGGTTTTTTTATACAGGTCAAATCGCTACGATTTTTTCTTTCTTCTTACCCCGAGATGTGTCGTATCCCCCTTTTCAACACTGGCATTTTTATTTTGTTTCTCTTGAACTGGCTGTTTATCCCTGCGGGCTGAGGCTGCGGCTTTCATGATCAGGAGTGCCCAGAAGGTGCAACCCAAACCCCACAAGCGTGAATTCAAGTATTGCGGACCGTGGCCTATACGTTATACACATTCAATCATGGAAATATTCACGTCAAGTTGCCCAGGAAAAATGTCGTTACCGCCGTAGGCTGTGATCGCAGGTACATACATACGCTTCCAAATGTCTTCTGGGATAGCTGTCTGGGGCCGACGTCTGGGTTTTTGTGATGATGATCGGAGGAAGTAGAGAACTGGAGGGTGGTTTGACTGGCAGCGCAGGGTTACGAGCAACTTTGTCCAGATCTGCCATTAACATCATGGCAGATCACCTTGGCACGTCTGAATGCTCCAAATCGTTCCTTGCTAATCTGTAAATCTTCCCATCAGTAATCCAGAACCCACAGGTAGTAGATCGATAAAGGGGAGGCTATTACCAGAAGGGATAAGTGACGAGAGGGAGGGCGAATTGAATGCATTTAATGAAAATGATGGCACCGTTTCGGAAGCTCTCACTCGTTTAACTGATGCACCATGGCCATACACGACCTTACGCTGAGGGTGCTCTCATGCCGTGAGCTTAACTTTCGCCTTGTGTACTTGTGAAGGAGTGCATTCAGATTCACGTGGTATCGGGAAGGGGTATCTGGTATTGTGATGTCAGCAGATTTGTGAACGAAAACCCGAGATTTCAACCTAACGCGAGCCTCCAATCTAGACCATGTCTGCCAAAGCAAATGAGCGCTGCCCCTCGGATTTAGATTGGAAAATAAAGTTATTGATTAGGTCAAGGATGGAAGTTACAACATGGCGCAGGAAGGAATCGATTAACGCTAGTCCAAGCACGCGAATGGATTAATCCACCTTCCGAGCCCATTTTCTGCTACCGCTAGCGGAGGAGGTGCGCGGGGGCGGGGTTGCCATGCGGTGTGTTGGGGATGCTTGCCACGATGCGGGAGCGAATGTAGGCGGGGGCGAGGGCTCTTCTATCTTGAGCTCAAAGTCCGAACGGTATGCGTCCCTGTGAGACTCGAACTTTTCTTTCTCTGCGAAGCTTTTGTCTCCTTTTCCCCAATACATCCAGAGTTGTGTCCCCAATACGATGTTGAGGAGCAATGCGAGTACAAAGCCTGCTGCGACGAGGTTGTCGCCTGTTTCGGTGGCATTGGTGAAGAGTCTTGCTGCGCACCCCGCAATTTGGGCTACAACGGCAATGGTAGATAGCTGACCTGTGGACTGAGAGCGAGCGTTTTGTCGTATTTGAGGCAGCTTGGAGAAGAGCGACAATGGGAGGGTGGATAATTGTAGGAGAGATAAAGTCTCGGGTGCGAGAGTGAAAAGCACGACGGAAGACACGATCGTGGCAATGGCTCCCGCTATTAGCTTCGTGCCCCTGGAAGACGACGATGGAGCGTATGATATGATGAGAAGTGTGATGACGACGTTTTGGATTGTCAAGAAAAAGTTCTCGCCGTATGTTGAAAAGGGAAAATCATTCCGGAATGAATAGGCGAGTGTTATCGCATAAGAGAGGGTTTCAAGAACATAAGCAGGGAGGGATAGGCCCCGCGCTGAACTTGCGTTTACGACTAAAAATGGGAGGGGTAACTGTCATATATTTCCAGGCAAGATATATGGGCGAACTCACTGAGGAGAAGCTGTGGTATTTTCATAACGGATCCTCCTGCGACGATTCCGATTCCAAGTCCCTTGGAGACTGAATACCGGATACACTTAACATCACTGATGTTAAGGTCTTCAATGAGTGACGTGTAACATTCCTGAAAACACCGTTGAGCACACACATCGTAGCAGATGGAGGATGGATATTACCTCGCCCACTAACGAAATGCCCAGATTTCGAATAAACCAAGGAAGGTTGCGGGTGATGCTGGTCATTGGTCTTTTGAGCGATGACTTCGGTAGCAGCCGCAGTGAACGGGCAGTGTTTGGAACACAACGTAATGACAAACACAATTCCCCACTGTTTGACACTTACGTTCACGTTCGCACAGGGTCGCATTCACCGTCGCCCCTCCCAAAACACGGCGTTGGAATACCATATGCTGTTTACTGGCAAGGGTCTGATCTCGAAGGTTTCTTGACGCACCAAATGTTACATCTGACGACAACGTCAGCTTGCTTTAGCCCCTCTGTCCCCCTTTCGCTTCGGAAAGGATGGGGTAACATACGCATATAACCTTCTATATTCTAACTAAGTCTCTGATAGTGTCCAACGGAGGAAGTCTCGCCCAGTCTGCAAAAGAATTTCGTGAAGCGTCCTTCTTTTTCTGTTCAGGGCTTAGCGATCCTTGGCTTCCCAAGTGAGATCTCGTTTAGCGTGCTGCTTATGCTTTCATCAATTGTCTGGTCGAAACCCGAAAGGCTCCTGTCCCGCTCCCTGGTGGTGAGATCTCGTTCACTCCGTGACTCGGGCCATCTTCTAAACCGACGACTTGCGTTGCAGGTTCGTCACTTTCTATGGATCGCGGAGTGCATAAAGGAGCAGTTTCTCATGCCAATCGCATCCTATACGCTTGACGGTAACCTGGCTAATACCGCCTGATGCATTTGTTGCTGATTCCCCATACTTGTTGTGTCGACTTTAGATCGTTTTGACTCATCCATGGTGGAATCTCCGGGCCCTCCATGTCACCACTCGACAATCTCCTCCCATCCATATGGCAAAGATTCATCCGGTGTGACAGTCTTGATAAGAGGAAACAGGGTTCTCGGCAAGGCAGCAACGACGCACCTGCTCAAGCAATCTTCCATTCAGGCACATGACGACCACCGTCGCATTGATAAGGAGCTTGTCCTCAAGAAAAATCGACGTGGCCCTTCAAGCCTACCGGTTTCAGAGCGAGACTCTGTCCGAAAGGATCCACTGGAGCCCAATACAATGGAAGAAGCGATGCAGGCGATCACCACTGCTACAGGAAATCAATCTAACGCCGATCTGGTGATTCAATCCCGTGTCTCTGCTTCGCGTCTCCTAGAAATAAATCGGCATCAGTTTCCCGCATGTGATTCACCTTCGACCTCGCCGTCAAACAGTGAAAATTTCCAGCACCGCAACATCGATCCTGAGCAACATGTGTCGTATGTAGCCGCCAACGGTCTGGGTCGCCGGCTTATGTAACCTGGCTTCATACAGGAATCACGTCAACTTTTGGTCAAAAACTCGCGAAGAATACCGTGGTTCAGGGCCTCTCTCGATTTCTATCGGGAATATCATGCAATCCGGTTTAGATGATGTACGATCCAAGATTTTCACCCCAAACGGCTCTTATCTTGGCGAAGTCTTTGGCTGTCTTTTCACTTAAAACAGAATTATCCCCCCTTGTACATATTCGTGCTTTTAACGTCGACTTCGCTTTCACCTGGTTATGTCAACGTCATCAAGGGCCAAATATATGCTTCATCCTTCTCGTATGCGCATAACGTTTACTCATTCCATCTCACCTAATTCCGCCGGTGTTTACATCCGCGTTTCGCCATTGTGCTTGGCCATTCGCGTGTTGCGAGGGCGCCCATATGCTTTCCTTGATAACCAGTCGATAAGAACATCCAGTCATCGTTAGAGAAGGTTAGAGGCACATGTGTGTGGTGATAATCCAGGCGGTACGCCCATGCCGTTATCTTCGTTGTTGATGGTCACCACTAACGTGATTTTTTTCGGGGGCGCGATGTATACGTGGTTTATTGGAGCCGCTATTTGCAGGACCCCAGATAATACCCCCAGAGGCCGTTGCGTAATCCAGACAAATTTGGACCTTTTATGCCTGATGGCCGTTTCCAAGTCCAGACAGACACACCCAAAAACTCGGGTCAGGCCGTTTCATGTGTGCAGACATTGAGCGCCCAGGAGTGCGGAGGCCGTTTTTGATTTTCAGACATATAGTCCCCTTGGGTGGTTAAAAGGTTGACCCGTCAGCTGTGTAGTCTACCGGGTCTGATAACACGTTCACAGGTTCGGTTTTGACACACATGACAGTCTAGTTGCACAATTCCCTCGGTTCCAGGAAGCCGTTCATGAACGTGTGAAGAAGGATTCGAAAAGGAGGATGAGGTATTCTCGGGGATACAAGTTCAAAGGCTAGATTTACCGCTATGCTTCGTGTCCCTCGGCTTAAAATACAACACCCAGGTCATCTCAAGTGCTTTTGTTGTTGTCTCCAGACAAATCCCTGCCCTTGGCATGCCGTTGCGGCCATCCAGACAATTTCTGCTTCAAAACAGGCCGTTGCGGCTGTCCAAACAAACTGAGCAAATTTTCACCTAGGCCGTCGCGGATCCAGACAAAATCGGAAAAATTTGTACTTTCGGAAACGGCCTCTCTGAGGGTATTATCCGGGGTCCTCTATTTGCCCACGCTTGAGCTCGCCTGAGATGTCGACAATCTTCCCAGACGGCGCCAACAACGTGGTGAGGCACAAGGACGGCCTAACGAAGACTGGTTTCCCTCACGTTCTTATTTAAGTCGGTATGACGGAACGACACAGTCACCCACCGCACGGTGTATTCTACGCCCAACGAGGGGAGGGAATCCGGGAATGTCTGTCCCTCTTGCCTTCCTTCGGGCGGACAGTATTGCCACCGCGACCGGCGCTTCTCTTGGGGAGGTCGTTGCTGCACGAATCGCTGACTCGGGCAAAGTCACAACCCTTCTCGATTGCCTCTGCGCAACTTCGACACCGGCAATCTACTCCCCTGAGAGCTCGCGACCTCCACTTTCTCACCAGGCCCTTCGCGGGTTCGTATCACAGTTTTCCCTGCCATGTTCAAATGACAGCCAACTGGGTCCAAATGATCGCGTTATGCTTGTCCTGGAGACCGGTCCGGAAAATGCTCTCGCTCTTCTCGCAATCGCCAGCTACCATACGTGTGCACCTGTCAATGCCAACTGCACAGCTGCCGAGCTGAGGGATGACGTGCAGAGGCTCGGAGCAAAGGCCGTCGTTACCACACGCGCTGTCGAGGAACGACTCGGCCTTTCCAGTCTACGGGACAATCTAGGTTGCCAAATCATTTATGTCGAATCTCGTTCTTCTGGTCCAGCGGGATTATTTGACATGAAACTCATGGGCGAGGACCAATCTGAGTCCTCGCCTTCCCACTCTCCTTCTACTCCTCACACTCTTTCTGATATTTCTCTCGTATTGCATACTTCTGGCACCAGTGGCAAGAAGAAAGTCGTGCGATATTCTCTAGGCTCTCTACTCGTCGGGACTTGGTCTGTGGTGGAATCTTGGGGGCTTCAGACAACGGACGTGAATTGTCAGAATTTCCCGTCCTCTTCATATTCTGGTGAATCTGAGAAGATTTTACAGTTAACATGATGCCTCTATTCCACGTCGGCGGCATTGTACGAAATCTATTAGCCCCCACATTATCCGGCGGTAGTGCCATAATGTGTTCTGACTGTGATCCAATTGCATTTTGGACCATTGCAACAGAATTGTGCGCGACATGGTAAGCAATTTTGTCGATCATTTGGTAACGAGGATTAATCTTGAAGCAGGTACTACGCTGCGCCTACGATTCATCAGGCTATCATCTCGGCGAAGCCATCGACCAAAGAGTTGCCTGGAAAGGTCCACATGAGGATGATTTGCAATGCTGCAGGCGCGCTTTTACCTTCCCTCGCTCTCGAACTGAAGAATACATTTAATGATGCCATCGTCCTACCTTCGTACGGCATGACGGAGTGCGTGCTCAGCCCTCACATCAATACAGTATTTTTCACTAAATACTGCTAGATGCATGCCCATAGCTTCACCCCCATTGGACTACAAGCTTGACCGGCCAGGTTGCTCTGGGATAGCTTGTGGGCCTCACCTTTCTATACGCAACCCTGGAAATCTGGAACAAGAGATGCCACGCAGTACGACAGGTGCAATCTGTGTGCGAGGAGCCCCTACCTTCGAGGGATATGAAGTCTCGCCAGATCTCAATGTACCTCTGGATAGCTCTACGTTCACAAGCGAAGGATGGTTCGACTCGGGGGACATGGGTTTCATTGACAAAGACGGGTAATTTTTTGATGCCAACTTAGCCATGATATTCGAATCATTCACCTCCGGTGTATCTATTAGGTATCTTTTCATTAACGGACGTTCAAAAGAGATCATCAATAAGGGTGGGGAAGTCATTTCACCCTTTGAGATAGAAGAGGCCATCGTTACGGCTGCTAAGGACTACGTCCATGTACGCTCACGTTGTTTCGTCAAACTAAGCCCTGTCTTAATTCTTCCCTTGCGTGTTTCAGACCGCTTTGGCTTTTTCCATAGATCATGACGTTTTACAAGAGACTATTGGTGTCGTTCTTGTTCCAATACCGGACCAACCTCGTCTTGGCCTTCCGCAATTGCAAAGGTTGCTCAGGTAGGTTCGCAATTCATTGATCGTGCATCTGTTAAATTCCGCATACCAGGGACCACCTCCATCCTTCAAAATGGCCCTTTGCTATCGTGTACATGGACAGCTTACCAAAGAACAGGTGAATGCCAGGCTGTAATACCCGTCAACTCACTAATATATCTTGTAGCGCCGGGAAGCCTTTACGCATCAAGCTGGCAGCGCGATTTGGCATTGGCTGCCTATCAGACAATGTCCCAATCTTGCAGAGGCACTTCGAAGCAGAGACACCCGATGTCATGGCGTCACTGGCAGAACCAATACCGTGTCGGCTGGTAACAGTCGACAAAGAGGAGATTGAACGTGTATTGGCCTCCACATTGATAATCAAGGAGTTCGCCTTACGTTGGAAACTTGGTGGCGATGCTCCAGAAGCCCTCGTGTTCGTGGACAAGCAATCCGACTCCATAGCTGATGAAATCGAAGACGCGATCGCAGCGCAACTCCCGGGATACTGTGTCCCAAAGTTACACCGCCTGTCTCGTCCTCTGTCTACACGGGTAGAGGAATTCAATTTCGAAGACTTGAAGAAAGAAGTAGCTCTCGAACAAGCCGCAGCCCTGTCAGAGCAAGGAAAGCTTGTAGCTGAAATCGTGGCCGGTCTTCTCCATATAGACTCGGGTATCATCTCCGGTAGCTCTGATTTCTTCATACTCGGCGGAAACTCTCTGCTTCTGGGTCAGCTTTCGTATAATATACGCAAGCAGATTGGCGTCAATATCGGCATCCCTGCACTCTTCCGAAACAGTACTATTCAGGGCATCGCTTCGTTAATCGACAAAGCAACGGAGCACACTCATTCCAATATATTGCCTGCCAACGTGCTATCCCCTCTGGGATCTGAGGTGACCCTTCAAGGTGTCGGTGACTTCCACCCCGTTAGGGCGCGCAATCAAACGCACCCGCTGTGCTTGATCATCCAGGCGATACCATTTTTATTTTTCTATCCCACGAAGGCGTCTCTCAGTTGTGCGTATTGATGAGTATCATGGGAGAAATCTACTTATAGGACAATCACAGGGACTTTGATGTTACTTGTTCTATCGTATCTTGCACCTCTAACGGATAAGACGTACTATACTCGCTTGGCCTCTCTTGCTGTGGCGATTATAGCAGCGAGAGCTGGAACCCAAATTTTCTGCCCCTTATCTGCAATTTTGTTTAAATGGATCGTCATTGGTCGCTACAAGGCTGGGACCTATCAGATGTACGTATATATTCTTCCTCTATAACATGATTTGAATTCGTTTGGGTTTCCCAGGTGGTCAAACTATCACTTGCGGTGGTGGATCGTCGATAAAAGCCTCAGGTAATAGCTTTCGATTTATGTTGTCGAACCGGTCTTATGATGAGTCAGGTCTGCGGGAAAGGGCGTGTTCCGATTGCACCCATCTCTCAGGATTTTGTATTTCAAGATGCTTGGAGCTCGTATCGGTAAAGGTGTTCTTCTCAGCGATAACGTGGAACTTGGCGAGGTCGATCTAATCACTCTTGGTGATGGCTGCAAGATTGATCATTCAAAAATCCGCGGCTTCTGCGTGGAGAGAGATGGACTCTTCCGCCTTAATAGAGTAAACATCGGACGAGAGGCTGTAATCAATACATACACCGTCATCGCCCCCGGTTCTTCAATCCCCGACGCGGCCGTCTATGGACCTCACGCTTCTTCGCACGATGACCCATCCCCCCCCAGCTACGCCGCATACAACCAATTAAACGTTCGTCAACCCCATGTGCTGCTCAAAGTTTTTGTCGCATGGCCGGTCATTTCTTTTGTGTATATTGTTTCTCGTGGGTCTGCTTTCCATCGAGATCGAGTTTATGATATCTGACATTATCTAGGCTTACCATGGGCCGGCGTCATCTTGCTGATGTTTGCCGACAATTTCCTAGTGGTACCAGGAATGAATAATTTGGAAGCGGTAATCTGGTGGTTTTCGACCAGAGAACGTGTCGGCTTTCACATCTTTGCAAAAATTGTCCAAAACAGTATCAATCCTTTATTCCATCTCTTTCTGGGAATCCTGGTGAAGAGGATGTTCGGGCTCAACAAGGAGTGTCTATCAGCAGATGCTTCCCAGTTGTCACTCCTACGGCGGTATATCAATTCCATCATTCTGTCTCAAGAGGCTCAGAAAACAGCTTTCAAGATCTTGGGAAGTCACTACGAAGTTGTATCCGTACGTACAAGTCACGTCGTCTTCACGCAAGTTTCATATGTCTCGTGCAGATGACTTTTCGAGCGATGGGAGCCAAAGTGGGCAAAAGAGTATACTGGCCAGGCTCAGGAATTTATTGCCCCGACCCCGAATTGTTGGAAATCGGTCATGATGTCGTCTTTGGATCGCGTTCCGAGTTCCTAACTACAGACGGAATTGGGACGGGAAAGATCGTCATCGGCGATGGCGGTAAGTTGCAGAGAGTTTGCCCTATGTCATGTTTGATAACTGTCTTATAGCGATGGTCGCTGATCGCGTGGTAGCACTTGCGAGTACACGGATTGGACGCCGAACGGTAATGGGATCTGGAGCCCTTTGCAAACGAGATACGAGCTATGGAGATGGAGAAACCTGGATTGGCAATGGTGCGACTTCTTACATGGCCTCTTTGGGAGATGTTGACATGTTCTCGAAAGAAAATGGAGAAGCCATCTGTTTGAGCAGCATGTCAACGGAAAAACTCGAAACTGCCGAGCCTACGACGACTCCTTTCGGCAGGGCCTTCTACTTGGGACAGGCAGATTACTTCGTCCTCCCATCCTTCCTCATTTTCATCCTGTGTTTCACGAGTGCTGCAGCTTCGGCAATCTTTTGGTCAATTGGCGCTATCAGTACAGCGCAAATACTTAACGTATTCTACTACCACGCGGAACACCTCGATATTTTCCGGCCGCGGTGGTTTCGTGTCGCACTTCTGTATGGTTTCGTCGTTTCTGTTTTCATTGTCGTTTTCGCGCTCCAGGCTATATCCTCCGTGCTCTGGGTCATAGTGAGCAAGTGGGCCATCATCGGTCGGAGACGGCCAGGTCGCTGCGAATGGGACAAGAGCGATTATTGCCAACGCTGGCAATTGCACCTCACTTTAACGCAGTTCATGAGCGAAGGCGGTGCAGCAGGAGGCGTCCTCGGACCTTTGACAGGTTCTGTATATTTCGTTTGGTATCTTCGTGCTTTGGGCGCGAAGATAGGGAAAAACTGTGGCATATTTGCTGGAGGCAAAGTCGGTTTGATGACGGAACCTGACCTCGTCGAGGTATGTGTCTCCACAAAGATATCTCGACCAGGCTGACCTATTAATGGTCAGTTTGGCGATAACGTTAACATCGACGAGTGTTCCGTGGTAGCGCATATAAACTCCCGAGGAAATTTCGCCCTCAATCGTCTCAAGGTTGACAACGGGTATGGCGCCTCTCTTGTCGATGCGCGACTAAACCATTCTCACTGTCTACGTTCATCAGGTCTGCTATGCGGTTGGGATCGAGACTCTTGTCCGGTGCATCCATGGAAGGAAGTAGTATGCTGTTAGAACACTCGTTGCTCACATCCGGGGAGGTTGCAGACGCTGGGGTCGTATATCGTGGATGGCCAGCCAAACCGGTGACTGGTTTCGCCTTGCATAGGAAGAAATCTGGCCGACGCTCCAAGAGGGTGTAACCTGCGAATCCAGGTTCTGTTCGTTGCACGGCCCTCGGCAGGTGTCTGTATTCAGTCTTATCAAGGTTGGACGACCGTTACCTACGGTCCCTTTGGTCCCCGAAACCACGGGAGCGATTAACACCTTCAGGACTCACAGGTTCTATGGAAGACAGACAGCTTGCTAGTGGTGGCTCGTCTTGAGACCAGCTACTCCCGCCTCTCGGTTGGGCTGTTTTGCTTTCAAACTCACTTGCTGGTTCAAGTTACATGTCTTTTGACTCTTTAGATACCCTATCGAGGACATTTAGAATCGTACAGTATTCACTATAATAATACGACATCGATCATTATATAAACTCATGATTTAAGTCAAGGATTTTTATCATGATGACTACAAAGCGAAGACTCTGACTGTCTGAGTAAAATCATAGTAGTGTTATTTCTCAATTTATCTAGTCCCATACATCCCTGGGCACAATCATCAGCAAAAAGGTCGACCGCTTACATTGCCGGAATCTACCATGTATGGATATATTTGTGTGTAAATGTGCTGTTTTGGGGGGATATATGGTCACGTTTTGACCCATACATGGCAGAGGTCCCATAAGTACCCATAACAGGCAATGTAAGTGACCTCCCTTTTTGCTGATGATGATCAATGGCAAGATTAGGTGCGATACGCCCGCATTGCCCTCGTCAACGAGCGTAAAAGTAAGTTGTGTTGCAACTACGAAGGACAGACGCCGTCGGAGTGAAGATACGGCAATAACCCAGTTGAATCTCGACGTACAAACTCCCTATATACAGTGCCCTTCGTGAATGCTCAGAATTGAGCGAGATGGCCATACGGATTGCCAAATCAGAAAGCCAAGAAGGATGTCAATGCTGTCATGTCACGGCACAAAACGGATCATAGCCGCGTGTGCGGGTGGGTCAAGAAAATCCACGTATAGTCGGTATAGAGTGGAGGAACAGCTGCTGCAAGTGTCCAAAAGGGATATGATAAGGGAAGGCCGTCATCGTATACTTGAAACGACAGAGACCCCAATGAAAATATCTGCGTTTTTCCATTTCGGAAAAAAAATTGTCCTGTAAGGGAAGAATGACAGATCAGAATACGGATGACATGCTGATAGAATATGATTGGGGCACTCACGAGCCTAGTCGTCCGATCTCCAGGAAATATGGACAGGGCTTCATCATTCTTCGGCGCGATCTCTCGAATGAGGAGTTCTAGTTGGTAGAGCCTCGGCAGCTGGTCCGCCAAGAGATCCAAAAGTTGGGGGGTCAAAGCAATGGACCCAAGGCGGAGGGTTTCAAGCCTGTCGATGACTGGTCTGTCTTTGAAAGTATCAAGGACAGCAACAATGTCTGCGTATGTATGATAAGAGCCTGTTAGAACCAAGGAGGTGATTGTGGCAGATAACCGCTCCAGGCAAGTGAGGGCCGCGGGGAACGGGAACAGACGTGAGCTGATGGATAGGTCGCGCAGGCTCGGGAGGCGGACGTCCTCCAGAGCGCACGATATCCAGGTGTTGAATGAGAAGGGTATCGAAGACAACCCTGGCCCGCTGTTTTGCGTCGCGCGGAGCGACAAGGAACGCAGAGTTGAGCTTTGACACTGGAGGAATGTAGAGACCCCGTTTGGGTCGCCTAGATGGGGAGACTCGATGGGGATGCCGAGGGTAAGGCGTTCGAGGTGGGGAAGAAAGTGGAGGGCGCAGAAGAAGGGACCTAGGTCGAGAGGTTCCCATGTTTGGATGACGAGTTGGCGGAGGGTGTCGCGAAGGCGCGAGATGACAGGTGCTAGGTGGTTTTTCATGATCGTGTGAAGCACAGATTCATCTGAACAATGATCTCGGCGGATGACCAAATTCAACTCCTCCACGTTCGCGAGAGACGGGGTTGAACATTGGTTTGCGAAAAGCTTGACGACATTTTCGATGGATATGTCGAGCGATAATTTACGGAGGTTTGGTCGGAAGAGTGCCGTGAGCAGTGAGACGGGGGATTCTGGCATAGCGCGGAGGCCACACCACATGACGCGGTAATCGGTGACATTAGGGAGGCCGCTGAAGACATCAAGCATGTGTTCTATTACATCTGCAGCTGCCCGGAACTTCGGAGTGAGACGGATCTTCTTGTTGCCTACGAAGATCCTCTGTTCCATAAATTGGTTGGCGAGGTTTGTGAGTCTCGAACGAAATGGTCTCCGAGAATAACCCTGGTCTCGTTCGTTATCGAGCACTTGGTTCAAGAAACCGGGGTACACGTGTAGGACGCGAACGCGTTTGGCGACAACAGGATCCCTAAAACCCATTTTTTTGGCAAAGTCAGATCAACTTCGGCAGTTCTAGGCTATTGTCAACTCACTTGAGACGAACGATATTCCGCATCATCTTATTATCCAGAAAAGCAAAGCTAATCTGACGATACCGACAATCCATGGCGAGATCATAGAACGTGCTATTAAGGCTGATGAGGTCTTCCAGAGCGGATGGCTTGATGAAGTTGGCGACATGGAGCCATATCTCTTGAGGCAGGTCAATCATCAGTGGTGGAGGAGAAGAGAGGGGGGAACGGGTGCCATCGACCGGTGGACTGTCATGCGTTGACAGTCAACCCTCCCCCTGTCACTCGCCACATAATAACACCCTTCTGAGACAAAAACGGCTTAATTCACATAGGTCCATTTATCAGCCTACAATCTATCCTATCCTATCCTACACGTTTCGTTCACCTATCAGCTTCACCCCAAAAGGATCGTCACCGTCTTGTTCCAGTCCACGCCTGTCCCAATTCTTCCAAAATCCAATGAACTCCTTTCCCACTGTGGTCCTTGAAGAGAAAACACTCCTTACCCTGATATGCATCTGTAACATTGGCCGGGGTGCTACTGTCTAATGTCGTGAAATGCTGAAGAGGAGTAAGTAGGGCCCACTTGACGACGGGCTCCAGGTACATATCAAAGAAATATTGGCCCATAACTCTGTTTGAGTCTCGCCCAGCATCAAACGCGTCGCGGGAATTGCGCTCCCTCGCGATCCCATTTGCCGCCATACCGATCTTGGCTAGAACTTCTGTGAATGGCTGAGCCGGCCATATCATCGTCAGCCGGAATCCCGGCGTACTCATTCCGAAATGTCGTCCGCCAACTTGATCAACCGTAGTGAACTCAACCCGACACGAGCGTCATCCAGACCTCCGTCCGCAGCTATTACTCCCTTTATAATTTGCGTGCAATTTGAAGGAAAATCTTTGCCATCGTCTGGCGAAAATCAAAAAGTGGCTGACAGCCGGAGTTACCAGTCGCTACGATGCTTGCTCCATTGTCATTCTCGAATATGGATCAGTCAACCAGACAAAGACGCGTCTCGCACTCAATAGTCGGACCATGGGCTAGTCATGACTTCGAGATATGCGCTCGCCATACAGAGGATACATTTACTCTTCATTGAAACAAAAACACCCACTGCCCGAAGTAAATGTCTTGGGATGACATAGGTTGATAGGTTGATAGGTTGATATTTCGTTGATACCGTAGTGGTCAGTGACTGATCAAAATGGTCAGACAGTGATGCACCCACTTCCTCATCGATCTCTACACCTTAGACACCCCTTCTTGTGTTAGTTCTATACCTTTCCAACAACCATTGTCTTTTTTTGCCAGCGAAAAACCCATTATTTGAGCTTTCCCGTCTTTTTGGGGGTTGTCAACTCTCGTCACGCGTGCCATGGACTGCCGCTTCGGACTACAAAAATCACTACCGAAAAAGGCATCCCATTACGTCAGGGAGCTCTGATCCTTGCAATCCTAGCTCGAACACTATTTTCCCTGTTCGGGCGAAGTCCAGAAGTAGAGGAAGGGAATATCTGGCTGAAAATTGTCAATATAGTGATAAGGTAGAGAAACATTCAAACACACTGATTCCACCACTTTTCGAGGTTGGCGAAGTACTCTTCCTCCTCCGGATCCTCCAATAATTCGAGGATAGAATTATAAAAGCACTCGGAGTCAGTGGTGGTATCAGATCTTGAAAACATTGATGCAGAACTAAGGGCAAACTGGACCTATAGGAAATCTAGTCAGGGGATGATGATGTTCATGGTAGAATGAGATGGCTAACAGACCTGGGTAGCAATGTATGCAATCGAAGCTGATGTGATCGAGTCATGCCATGAATTTGAGCATTCCCCGAGCGCGTTGCCTTTGTCTCTTTGTCAACAGAGCTTGGCAATGTAAATATGTGTTTATATGCCTGACATTTTAAAATGAGAAAGAAACAAGACACCGTTAAATCAAGATTCTTACCGTAACCAGGAGCGCACTCTGGAATAATCCATCCCAAGGATCATTGGCATTGGATTTATGATCTTTGTAAAGGAAGAAAGGCCACTGGTCACCACTAATGGGGAGCTCGGTGGTGCATAATTGGCACCAGACCCTTAAGAAAAGTAGAGGTTAAACCATATATGTTGAAACACATGGGCCGATAGAAATACTCCTCATTTGACCAGTCATATTCAATTGGACACAAAAGGAACCCAGTGACAGGATGGTGGAATCCTCGCTCTGATTTGTTGTTCTGAGTGATACGTGGGTCGAGGTAACCATCTTTGGGGGCTATCCAATCTAGCATTGGTCCCTTCATGCTTTTCGTGTCATTGGCACAGGCAGAGGAAGATCCCTTCTGGATCTAGAAGTCAAACATTTACAATATATTCTTGAAGGTAACAACTTGTTACACATACCAGATCAGCAATGTGAAGAAGGTCCTTATTGGTGCTGCTTGTCATGATTCATTCCTCCAGCCGGGAACAATGTTGAGAAGCTTTCGGTAAACCTGATATTCTCAGTTTTCCCTCATAGGGGTAAGTGCAGTGGGTGGACCAAGACAGATAATAAACTTACTCAGGGGAAAAATCAACCTCAGTTTTATCTTGCAGCTCAACATCACGCGTCATGCCCCTAGTGATTAAAATGTAGATGCGGCAGAATGCATGAACAGTGCATCTGAAGTGACAGCCATAGTGGATGAGTGGATCAGCTGTGCAGCTAAACAATGATGCTCAGCCTTTGTTGATGCAATTGATGCCAACTAACTTACACCTTCTTTCGCTGGCCTAAATGCAAGGCGCTTTCCTCATCAGCAGCTCAGGTGCTAAGGGTAGAGCCAGGGTGGGAGGCCATCATGAGAGATTTACGAAAAGTTGGAGTGGACATGAGGTTGAGACGCTGAAGCTTAAGTTATAGGTTGAGAGCCAGGTGCTACTTTCCCAAATTCAGGTCATGAGAAATTCACTTGTTGACACAAAATTTGTCCCACTAAAAATGGAAGGTAGCCAGCAAGGATGGCTGGATAAGGCAAGACCACTCAGAGTAGATTGAACCAAAAAGAGGAAGTGCATATCTTAACACCAAATCCAGTCGAACAGGTGTTCTCTTCATGCTGCCAATGAATCTAGGAACAGCTATTTAACAACTATTTTTCATTTTGTCCTTGTTTGTTATTGTTTGGCTTTGTGGACAATATTATAAAAGGTCAACAACATGAATCTGACTTCATTTCATTTTATCTTTATTTGTCCTTGTTTGGCTATCTCTTATCTCCTATCTCCTATCTCTTATCTCTTATCTCTTATCTCTTATCTTCTTATCTTCTTATCTCTGGCTCATATCCTATTGGAGGATATCTGGACCATATCCTATTGGTTGATAAGTCTTGGTTAGTATAGTATATATAGAGTAGCCCAAAACCTGTAACTCTAGTTGTATTCTCTTAAGAACTCCACTATAACCTAGTGTGAGAACTTCTGGTCAATATAAACTTCCCCTTCACATTTCTGTTGTTTGATTCTTGCAAGCCCATGAAAGCCTAGTGATAGGTTTAGTGTATCTTAACACCTAAGGCAGGATTGCTCAGAGTAGATTGAACCAAAAAGAGTAAGTGCATACCTTCCTTAGACACCAAATCCGGTTGAAGAGGCGTTCTCCTTATGCTGCCAAGGAATCTAAGAGGAAGATCACTATAATGGTCAGAAACAGAATATAAAGATGCATGAAAACCTAGCAACAATCACTTGCTATCCTTCCTTCCTTTCCAATGGCTTCTATCTTTTCCACCAATGTTCCTGCCATCATAAACAACTACTTTTGATGTCTCCAAGAGCAACACAATAGTTCAAACCCACAGATTCTTCATTATGTGGCAAAGTACAATGATCTTCACATCTGGATATGGTGTGTTTTGGGGGCTTCAAAGCTCTGTCATCAAGGTTAATCATTCTTCAGGCCAAAAAGCGAAGAAGGCATCCGGATCAAAGAGGACAAACTGACTACATACATGGTCACCCACAACCTTAGGCTCCCTTGCTGCTTCTGTGGTAGGATGTGAGGAACGCTGACCATATACTTTGAGACCAAAGTCCTCTTGATGCTCAGTGGGAGGTACTATGTTGGCTGTGCCAGAAACTTCTGCGGATTCAAAAGTATGTTTTGATGTTGACAAATGCGAATCTATAGACTAACCATGAAAAAAAACAAGTTAAAACTGACCCTGTTTATAATAATAGAGATATGGTGGAAATGGCATATCCATGAAGGATGGCTATGGGGCCCGATTCTGGCACTGACAGTTGATGATACGGTGAGTAAAGAGATGTTTTAATACACAATTTGCTCACCCTTTTATAGTCGTCCAAAATGCAAAGCACCCACTCAATGAAGCAATATTGACTTTCAGCCTTCTCATGAAGCTTCATGATGAAGGTCTTTCTAGACTTGTTGCAGATAGCTTATTGACACAGTGCGTCAGATGTGGGTGGACGACGACAATGGAATTGTTTCATAAGCATGCCTGTCTGCTCCCTGTGTCCCCATTTTCTGGACTTGAGGCAGAAGACTCTGAAGACAAGGGCAGTATGGCCTCTGGAGAATCTGTAGATTGTTAAATTGAGTTATGCCAACAAAGAGTTCAAAGATGAAATTCATAAGTGCTGCCGACATTGGTGAGGTTGAGCCAGGAACAGAGGTGTGCAGGCAACCTGGACGATTGGACTAGCAGAAATGGCCAAGTGAGGAGCAACGTGAACAACAAGGGAGCAGGGAACATTGTGCAGCTCAGAGGGTACTGTACTTTAAAGTTATTGATTTCCTTTATTCTCATTGAGGTTGCTCAATCTCTAATTTTCTGTCATCGTCCTTGAGCATAGATAGAAATGTTTGGACTATCTAGTGCACTGTAATGTGCTGGATGGCATTATAATGCCTATCGGCTCCATAAACATGCCATTTCTGGTGCTACAAGGTAATAAGTTGGATACTGGCAAAGCAGCAAATATATGAGTGCTTGAGTCAGTGCAGTTTCAGTCAATAGGTATTGCAATTTCAGCTTTAAAATGGAATGTGGATTCGGTTCATCTATAAGTCTCTTCTTCCTCTGACTGGGTGTTTTCTCCCTTGCCAGAATCATCTATAGCCCCATCAGAATCACCCACAACCTCATTATCCAAATCCAACACAACTGAAGGCATATGACTGCCTGGGTCAAGAATATCCCCAGTAATGGCAAGTTCTGGGCCTGCAGTAACCGGCACTTCATATCTCTCTGCAACTTCTGCATCATCATCTTTGTCCTCTTCTGAGGCATTCCCCATCACAGGAACCGAGTCTTGTCACCCATGTGCATACACATTCCCCACACCGAAACCCCCATAATAACATATCACCATATCCTGGTCAGCAAAGCTAAAGGTAAGATCTAGAGTTAGGATGCTTCAGACAGAAACCAGATGAAAATAGGGCTCACTGATTCATATAGTACAACTTCCAGTCATCCACATCCTGAGCATGACCAGAATGTCCAGGAGTGCCTTCAGACAAAGCCTTCCCCATATTGAAAATAGAAACAATGTGACAACCTCTTAGAATATCAGCTGGGTCAATAAAACCAAAGGAGTTTTCATCCAAAACACTCGGGAAACACACTCGATTGAGCTGTTGGGGTTTCCAACTCCTGACCTTGTCCAGTTCATACCACCTTACCCATACAAACTCAATCCGCCACAGGTGGCAATCACGATTTCCTTCCCCATGGTATGTGATATTTGTGTGGAAGATACCCAGAACTTTTGCATACAAGAAAGGATGGTCGGGCTGAGAAGTGGAAGACATGTCGTGGTTAAGAAGCATAATGTTATATTGTAGGCCATGAGTGTTGATAACATCATCTGTGTGCCGAACATTGTAAGTGGTGAAGTTGATGCACATCATCTGGTGGGTGTAAATTCAGTTGTGCTTCAAGAATACTTTTTCCCAGTTGCCTTCAGTGGAATTGTGTGGTGCAAAGGCATTGGCCATGAGCATGAGGTGGATGTGGGGCAGAAGGTGCTGCTTGAGCTTTGAAATAAAATTCTTTTTTACATCAATAACACTCAATTGTTCAAAAATAGTTTATTTGTACTTTGAATACAGGATCCTTTTTATTCTCCTGAAAAAAGATAGCAATGTCTACAGGAAGGTTCTCCATTTTGCCAATGATGTGATGGGTTTCAGAGGAGGGGGTCATACTATCTTCTTTACCAAATGCAAATGTTGACTTGGTAGATGCCATTGACTTGGGGGGCACTGACCTGAGGAAGGCCTTCGCTTGAATCTTCCTGAGTCTTGCCTGTCGGTGCTTGGTCCCTGCTATCTGTTTCATATAATTTCTGTGGTCGGTTCATTTGTACCGAGCCTTTGAAGTTTGGTGTTCAGATTTACCTTGGGTTGCGGAAATCAGCATTCCACTGTTGAGATGTTCTGGCAGAGAACCCTTACCAATTCTGTACTATAAGAGTCAGTTGTTCCATACTTTCTAATAATGTCGACGTAGTCTGCGAGTGCATGGTACTTATACATGACCAGGTTGAAGGTCACCTCTTTACAAGTGGTGCTTTGGGTTTGTGTGATCTGCTTCTTCACAGGGTTTGATTGAGTTTTCTTTGCCTTTATTTGTTGCTGTTTCTGCTGCTCTTTGAGCAGCTCATAAGTTTTGTATAATGAGCATGTCTTTTTTTTAAAATCCTTGAACTTTGCTCCAAGAACACTGGTGGCCGACTCGAGCTCTGTAAGGGTTTGTTCAGTGTGTAGCCGGAGTTTTGCAAGAGAGTGCCAGTGAGCACAGGCAAAGATGAGATTAAGTACGATTCAATTGTCAGAATCAGGAAAAAGCCCATCAAAGACGGGTATTGCACGCTGGATATAGGTCAATGTTCTCCTCTCCACTGAAAAGTCAGAGCTGATCTCACTTGCAGCAGGTTCTCATAATCACGAGCTGCCATTTTTTTTATTTCAGAGGAGTTTGCAGAGAACCACCATATTCCTCCTCGACTGAAGACACCAATTTGATGATATCTTGTAGTTCCATAATCAACCCTTCATTCAGTCAAAATTTTGAATATATACCAGTGGTCCATTTCAACAACCTTTGAACTGTGGATGGCATTGAGCAATCAGACTAGATGAACAAAAAGGCCTTTTCACACTTCAAGTTCAAATTCATGCATAAGATCAACCACAAGTGCTTCGAAGACATCAAATCCCAAGTCCGCAAGTTGAGTGGAGAATGTGTTCTGGAAATTGTTAAGTAATTATCCAGGGGCACACAATGATAAGACTTATGCGAGTTGGAATGAGGGACTCGCCAGTTAATAATCGGTCCACAGCCACACTATTGACTGAGTAATTCCGGTTGTACACAAGAGTCCAGGCCAATTTGATAACTTTCCTGTGTGCAGCATTATCAAGACACTTTGAGGTCACTCGGTTCTTTAGGTCGCGCTTCCCCCCCATCATAGGTATATTGGATTTGAGGACAAGGCAGCATGGACAAGGGCAATGTCCATGGTTTCGAATTAACGTGATAAGAACCCTATGAGACATGATGTTTAAGAATTTAATAACCACCAATGCAAAGAATACATGCACTTTTCTGGGTAGTCAGCAGAGTAAGTAATAATCTGTAGATAAAATCATCAGATCATTCTATCACAACACTTGATCAGCATTCCATGCTTCCAGGCTTCAATGAACTCATCAAGGAAAATCTCCCACTGTGCATGGAATACCTCATGGGGACAATGTGCAAGAAGTGGGTCTGACAGGGGCTTGCCACCAGTCTGAGACACAGCAAAATCATTGAAGGAATCATGGAGCTGGCATTACAGATAACCATCAGATGAAAGACAATAGGCAAATGATGATACATGACTTACCTTCTGGAAATATGCAACATAGCTACAAAGGTTGCTACTTGGCTTGCAGCACTCATACTTTGATTCATTTGCAAAGTATAAATAAAGGGGCCATAGTTGGTTGTGCTTGACTAAACAACGGTAGCTGGGTGGCATTGGACCAAAACATCAAGGGAATGATCACCTGCAGGGCATTACACCCAGGCTCAGAAGAAGAGTCCACAAGTTCACATTGCATGGCCAGGAATCAATCAGACATATATATCTCTCTATTGACATGGAAATTTTCTGACTCAGATCCCAGATCCCAGTATAACTCATAGGGTTCAAAATGAAACCGTGCTCCCTCATCCAAAGACTCAAGTTGCTCCCTGACAACAGAAACAAGAGAGCGATGATAAAGTTTGCCTGTGATGTATGACTGAGTCCCAGGTTTGTCTGTTCGTTGGTGGAAGGGGACATTGATGGTGATATTGGAAGATTTCCAGCCATTGTCTAGCCACTCCAAATCTGAATTCTGGTTGTCCCCGAGCTCTGTCTGATTTGAAGCAAGCACTGCATTGATCCCTGTCCAATTGGTATTCCTGACTTCCTCTGGCCTGAATTCTGGGCTGCCGATAATGTTGATAAGAGCCTTAAAATTAGATTGAGATTTTTGCACCCCTGTATTCCAGTACCAGTCTTCAAGCTCAAATGAATTCAGATTGGGATATGGAGATAAGCTAGCTGCCTTGGCGTGCAGGTTGGAACAAAGGGTGGACTGAATCCCATTAACTTCCAAAGGGTTAAGGCTATCACAAAGATTTCTGAGCATGAGGGACTCATCGGGCCTATGGCCAGGAAACTCCATTCCGTAAAACTTCTTGGAAAGACCAAAAATATTTGTCAATGTTTGGAAATATTGAGGACCTGGGACACTGAATGGTTGGACGGTTTCAGAAGCAGTTGAAGGAGTGCTGTCCACTTCATCTAAAGGATGAACAGCAGAATCCGGGAGAACTGTTAAATAACATCAAGTCATATCATGAGCTATTGTACTAAGCAGAAAACACCAACTGTTGGATACAATCTGAGGGAGTACATCGCGAAAACATGCTGGTTGGTGACTTCTTTTATTTTGCATAGAGCAATTAAGAGATCTAGATCATCAATGATCCTGGCAGCAGAAAGATTCTTCAGCAAATTAGAAAAAAAAATTGAGAAGGAGAAAATATCTGACTTATCATATATTTTGCTTTGAGGAACAGCCATTGTGTTCAGATCCAGATGGAATCTCAACAGACCGATTTGGGGGTTCTACTGGCGACCCAGACACCCCATGCTCTAATGGCGTTGATGCAAGCTCCTTGTCAAGAGGATGTCCATTTGATGGTTTTTGAGAAGCAGGTGAGACATGTGCCTAATGTAATCATTAATTTGTGCAAGAGACCTTCAGAGAGTTGAATTACTCACTGTTACTACAACACTGTTGGCTTCCACTGACATGGAACAATCAGTATTGAGCCTCTGCCTTTTATGACTTTTCCACATCGCCTTTGCAGCATCCAAAACTTGTGTTATTTGTCACTTCCCTGGCTGACAGTTCCTTTGATGACAGTGTAGAGCTGATGGGATTGAAAATGTCCACATGCAGTCATTATTCTCACAGTGCAATGCTGGCCCAGAGTTGAGTTCAGATAGGGCATAGCCTGACATGGTTGCAGTAAGAGTAGTGCAGTAGCCGACTGAGAAGAAAGGCCGGAGGAGATCATTGACCACGTCCCAAAGAAAATCATGCCAGACCCAAATATGGGAGGGATCACAATTTATATGGTCAAACAAGTCTGGTTGACCAAATTTGGGTGTTTAGAATAGCACCTGCGAGGTTGACCATTTCAGCTGATCAGATATAGATATCAGACACTTCCCCATATGGTTATCTTTTCACACCTTATCCCTTACTCTGATTGGATGATATCCATCTCTGTTTCTATTGGCTGATAAGACTACTTATCTACTTATCTTCTTATCTTCTTATCTGCTTGTATCTCTGACTCA
>Ga0307516_10000805_pt1 | contig 42972 bp, 52 predicted proteins | sample 19_EM_MG_FD_203310 | JGI IMG/M metagenome (GOLD analysis project Ga0307516, IMG submission 203310) | Populus trichocarpa ectomycorrhiza microbial communities from riparian zone in the Pacific Northwest, United States - 19_EM | ecosystem: Host-associated > Plants > Roots > Unclassified | place... | reverse complement strand
CACGCCAGGTTCTACTGCCTCTTCTCCAACCAAGGCTGCCCTCTTCTTCCCTGGCCATTCCCCTTCTTCTCTCGTCTCCCCCTTTCAGCCCGAATCCCGGAGCCGCCCCCGTCGAGGTGTCGAACCCCCGGACCTGCTCCCATCGCCGCTCCCTCCGTTTCTCTTCCTTCTCCTCCCATTTCCTTTCTCCTTCTTTTCCTCCACCACGGGGGTGTCTGGTATCGGCGCGCGTTTCTGCCACTTCCTTCTTGTCACTACCGTCCACCCTCCACCGTCACTATCGCTCTCCTCCAGCGCAGCGATAGACGCTGCAAGACCGCGTTCCTTCTCCTTGACTGAGCCGCTCGGGTTCGGCTCTGTCGATGTTGGAGTCGAAGTGGTCTCTTGCTCATCTTCCTCTTCCTCATTCGCTTCTTCCTTCACTTCATCTTCCACTTCCACCTGCTCCTGCTCCTTCTGTTCATCTTCCTCCATCGGTAGCATAGGCGGTACCTGCGAAGCCTCTTTAGCTGTGCGAGCGGCACGCTGCCTTTGCTTCTTCAGCTTCTGCCTCCGTTTCTTTCCTCCACCTCCTTCCACCACCGCGTCGAGCGTGACCGCAGTTACATGGCTCGGCTCGGTAAACACAACTTGTTCGGGTGTGGTGGCGGCGATACCAGGTGCTTGGGACGAGGAAGGAACCTTTGTAATGGGCTCTCGGGGCTGGACGGAGTGCGATGGCAGAAGGTCCGCGCTGGCGGGGGCTATCGTGGGGGGTGCGAGCGTTTGGGTGCCGTAGGGTAGGAGCTCCTCTGCCGGTTCTACTGGTGGAGATATCGGCTGCATGCTAGTGGAATCGGGGGATGAATGGCATGGATTCCACATGACGGAGGGGGTGTCGACAAGGATGGTAGGTGATAGCCAAGGGAGTGCGGGGTTCGGGTTCCGTGGGGGGGCGACCACGGGTGGTGTTGAAGACGGCGAAATTAACGGCTGAAGATGAGAGTGTCAGTAACGCTCTACGAAAAACGCCGAGGCTGCGACTTACCCAGTCAATCTCGCCGATCTTGATATGGAAACCAGCAGAGGGGGAAAGAACCTGTGTATGGGAGCAAATAAGTATGGTGGGTAACGAAATACGTGATTGAATCTAACCTCGCTGATAGTCTCGATAACATCCTGGTCTTCCAGGGGGTCCACTTGGGACATAGTGGGGGAAGACAAACGATGCTACAAAGTGAACGATGAGGAACCATCACCATTGAAGCAATAATAAGAGGACAAACATTTGAAACGCTCAAGAGCGCGAGTGCAAACAATGCGGTGGAGGCGGCGCCGACAACTGCGAAGCCACCCGCGGCAAATGTAGTCTTGCCTTCTGTATTGTCGTCGCCCAGAACGGGCATGGCACTAAACAGGATGAAGGGGTGGGGGGAATCCTGTGAGGCGGGAATAAGGGAGGTGTTGGTGTTGGCGGTGCACACAGCTGGGACGGGGATGGTGGGCCTAGGGAGAGATAACACCTGGGGAGGAGATGGGAGAGAGAGGGCGGGTAATAAACGAGGTCGCTCCAGGGGGGTGTCCGCGAAAGCGACTGGGCAGCATTCCGCGTTGGGCGAGGCGCGGGGTGGTGGGGCTGCCAGAGAGCTCGTCGACCGCCGATCACGGGCTGGAACGACAAAGGCGGGGGCCAGCGTGGATGCGGCCACGGCGGGGGATTGATGGACCAAGGCGAGGGCTAGAGGAGCCTTGGCGGGGTCGATGAAGGGGTCGAGGTCGGCCATGGACGAGTTTGAGGGGTCGTCGTCGACGTAGCCGATGAAGGCTCTGGTGCCAGCACCAGAGGGTTCGAACGGGTGAGCCTCGCCTCTCCCCCTGGGAATGAGAGAGACGAGGTCCGGGGGTACGAGGGGGGCAGCGAAGAGGAGGGTGAGGATGATGGAGCAGATGTGCATCTTGGATATGAGGGAGTGTTCTGTGAACTGGGGAATAAGACACACGGTCGCAGGGTTTTTATAGGCAGAGCGTGGCTTGGCATGGGGCAGTCCATCGTAAAATATTCCTCGGACTTGCCATTTGTGTGCATGTTAACCGCGGAGACGCGATGACGATGACGACAGTGACGCGTTGACGCGTCGAAAACTGGATCAGTCACGTGTTCGTTCTCCGAGAGGAGCCTGTATTTTGGATCCGCGACATTTCGACACTGATGCCATCGACGATAATCCTGATCCGGGAGTTCATCCTGTGTAGTCCGGGGACGAGTGTCATGTGTTCCAGAAGACGGAGGGGATGTCGACGAGGATGGTAGGTGACAGCCAAAGGACTGCGCAGAGACTAACGGCTGAACACGAGAGGGTCAGCACGTGGAGGCTACTACTTACCCAGTCAATCTCGCCAGCCTTGATTTGGAAACCAGCGGAGTGTATGGAGGGGAGAACCTGTGTACCGGAACAGATAAGTATGGTGGATAGCGAAATACGTGATTGAATCTAACCTCGCTGGTAATCTCGACAACATCTTCGTCTTCCGGTGGTGCCACTTGGGACCTGGAGAAGACGATCTCCTCTCTCCCCCGACGCCACCCCCGTTTCCCACTTCCGGGCCGACCAGGATAGCTCCTCCCCGGATGACTCAGACAGCGACTCCGACGACCATGATGACCACATGCCTAACATCCCGCCTCTCCTCCGGCTGAAGACCAAGCATAACGGCTCGTTCAACACAGCCCCCGTCCCGTTACCACGGAAAGCTCTCCCCTGTGAGCAGCACCGTCAACGTGCGCCCACTTATCCCTGCGACACTTGCCGTTCCTCCTCCTCCGTCGTCGTCGTCGTCATTGCCATCGGGGGATGGGTCGAATGATGGCTCTGTCAGGCGAAGGCGCCGCGTTCGACGCGAGCACGTCTCTGCCAGGAAGTGTCGATCGCCGTCCCTTCGCGGGCGTCGTCGGCTTCGACGACGAGCATCAACAGTAGCGCCGGCGCCGGTGGGGTTGGTTCGGCGTCAGAGGATCCGGGACCGATTAGGAGGATTCACCCAGATCCAGCAGCATCCCACATCGCGCCACGTAACAGCTGACTAGGCCCCCTCACATGTCAACCTTTTGGAACCTGTACGTCGTATGGGACTTTCGAAGGACAGTATATAATTCAAGTAGGTTTCAACGAGAACATGTTACAACAGGGGATACTCCTGGAAGAAATTTATCTCTTGCTGCATGGGAACCTACGACTAGAGAAGAATGATCTTTGCACGATCTTTGCCCTGATCTCTGCGCTATTTCCCGGAGTAGTCTATACCCCTGGAGAAACCTTTTGTGTCCCGATTGATCCACCTTCACAACGCTTCCCCGGTCGCCGTCTTGAGTTGCAAGGTTGGCAAAGCTCGCATGACAACTTTGGCACTATGGCCCAGGGTCAAAGCTCTTCTGGAGACTCAGGAGAGGGCAGAGAAGAGCACCAAGAATGACAGTGGAGGACACCGTAAAATGCCCGGCGGATGGCCTGACCCGGGTGCTAGTTCTAGTGATGTCGATGACGAGGGTGACTCGGACAAGGGCAAGAAAGACAATGATGGTGTGAGCAAGGGAAAGGGAAGACAACGCGGGTTGAGTCATCATCCCATTCCAGTCCACGCTTTTGACCATGGGGCTCGACGGCAAATGTGATCAATTTACCATGAGTGCTGGCGTTCATATTATGGTGCTGCTCTCGAAATCCCAACCATGCTTTACAGTCAAGACGACTGAGCCGTGTTTTAATTCGACCCAAATTAATCAGCCAGCTCATCTTTGTCGTTCGTCCAAACGAGAATAAAGGCTTCCTCAGGGGGCAACCTGGTGATAGTGGACGGATATCCTTTACTGTCCAATGATTTGGCAAAGACAACGCAGGCCGGCAGTCAACCAGCCACCGGAGAACTGGCGTTGAGCATGAATCCGGCGGCAAAAGCCTGCGACTCTGCAACTCAGACATCTGGAGTGGACGGCCAGTCACTCCCCGTAAAGACCAAGAGCCCTGACGGTTCCAGGTCTATCTGCGGTATGGGAGTATGACAACAACATCCTCTTCCCGGATCGCGTCGGGAGGTATACCTTCAATCATGCGCGATGTTTGGGTTCCAAACGCAGGACTGAGGTCGAAGTTGAATTACTGTAATGTTGTTGAGGTCGTCGAATAGCAATTCTCAGGAGTCGCAAGGCAGAATAAATGATTTCGGTAGCCCCGGACAAAAAGGACTGACCCTATTTATTATTTTTTTTTTCAATTTGCTCTATTGGTTCGCCATAGTGGTCGAACTCGGGAAGATGCCGGTCGGCGCCTCGTGGACTATGCCCCAAATGAAGACTGATGACGTGAAGAGGGAAGACCTTGATTGCTCGAAATCTCCCATGCCATTGGGACAAATGGCAGAGATGATCCGACATACTTGAATACTGCACCTGACGTCAAAGGAGTTTCGCGTCTAAACAAGATAAGCCGGCCGGGATGATGTTCCGACACTAGGCTAAGCGAAGTGTTCAAAGGCTCTTTGTGAACATCGTATGTAGCCGAACCAAATCCCACATGACAAAGGGATTTCGAGTGGCGATTGCAGGTCAAAGCAGCGGACGACAGACCTTAAATACCCGTCCTCAGAAGCTCGAGCCCCCATTTCCTGATCTTCAGCGCTCCAACGTTCCAGTATTCGATATACTTGTTGACGCACCACTGTCGTTCTTATTTCCCGATGGTTACCCTATCTTCCTCTTCAGTCGCCTCTTCGTCACGATCCCTTGCAACTCCAAGCCCGCGTTCCAAAGGCCTGCGGACACCTATGAAAGGCTCCCCTCGCTCGCCGCATAAATCCAGAGAAGGTGGCAAACATCGTTCACCTACATCTCTCTCCCTTCTTGGTTCCCTCGTCCGCGCACTCAAGGTCAAGCCTCGTAAGAAGAGTCGTCGGACCAGCGCAAGCAGCCCGTTGTTAAAAGGGAGACGATCCTTGCCTGGGCCCGATACTCTCCGTTCTGGCGGATGGGAGCCTGTACGTTCTGTTTACGTCAGTCCCCGACGCGAGCGGGAGAGGATGATCGAGGAAAGGCGCCGCCGCCAGGGCGTGAAGGAGCGAAAGACCATCATCGCACCTCCAGGTGGTGCGTACTGTGGCTTGGCTGGCGAAGGAGACGATGAGACGGACACCAACGCCGGTTCTACACAATACCTCTACGTCCCAACTCGACGTGCCAGCATTGGGGGCAGTCCCGTCCTGACTCCCAGATCTGCGTCGTCAAGCCTTCACGTCGATCCATTCCGTACGCCTCCTTGTTCACCCAGGATGGGCCCCTCTAAAGATGACGTCGATGCTGCCTTTGGCTTCTCCGAATCGATGGATTGTCTCGAAAGCGTAATCTCGAGTGCCCCACTGTCTGCAGTGGACAATACCATGGATTCAGAGACGATGCGCAGGAGGGCTGAAAAAAGTCGGATGAAAAGCCTCCAGATCTTGGGACCGGAAGCGGCAGGTGCGATTGGGGATGTTCGATAGGTTTGAATGGAGAGGCTGCTTGGACGATAGTACCTTCTAATATTGCCATAGTATGTTAGTGCGTTCTTTAAAAACTTTTTCTCGTTCTTCAATGAGGCGGATTCTTTGAGGGTTTGATCTAATTTGCACAAGGTACATCAGATACTCAACTAAGGATCGCAAGCTTGCTGTTGATAGAAAGGTGAGAAGTACATGACTTAACAAGGCTCCGGTGTCCTGCAAAGACGAGCAATAAATTCAAAGAAGATAACGATGGTACAGGCAACGGGTTTCGAGTAGAAGTTTTAACAGTAACTAAGTCAAGAAACATGGATTAGAGGAAGACATCCGAATAATAAAGAAAGAAGGCACCTATTAAGGAGACTGCATGCTTTCTTGAGGAAGTCGGTCACGAAAGAGATTGGGCTGAATGGTTTCATAACAGCTCTAATTAAATTCCAATTTTGGAACTGATATGGGGAGTAAACAGACATTGCTGATAATGATGCCGGACCGTCATCTCATTCTTCACAGTAATCCCGTTTTATACAAGTCGCTTATATTGGCTTGATCTTGAAGTGCAACGAGATCAGGGAAAATATGAGACACTGATGGGAAAATGAAAAAAGGTCAGAAGTAGCGCTGCACAGACGAGAACTGAAACATACTTTCAAATCTTGAACAAGGTAGTAAAAGACGCGAAGACCTTCAGGATCTTCGCTGTCCTGAATGTCGACGAGAGACCCGATTTTGGCGGTCTAGATATAACACATCTGTCAAAAATGCCGGGCCAACCGCTGACAGTGTACACGTACCTCAAAAGCGATGTGATCATTGCCGACGCGGATCTCGAGTTCCTGTTTCCCTACAATGTTCTTTTTCGGCCAGTTGGTGTCGTCTTCCCTGACATCCAAGACTTTCATGAGTACAGCGTGATTAATGAGGATTGACGGCGCACTTTGTTATCTCGCTCGCCTCGACTATCCGCTTGAGCTCTTTTACTACCAGAGGACCGACCCACACTTTAACGATCGTTGTTTAGCACGGGTTTTCCGAAAAAATGCAGGCACTTACTTTCTTTCCGGATAAGACTGTCATTGCGATAGTTCGAGTTGTTGGCATATCGCAAGCGGCCGTGGGAGTATTCGAATTCCAGGAATTCGTGGCCGTGCTTGCCAGAGTGCCCAGTACTGGAAGGTTCAAGGTGAGAGAAGGGTTGAGGTCGTTATAATATGAGGCGTACTAGTATCTGCGAAAAATTCGGATTGATGTTAGCGAGAACGATACAGGGATCGTACGAAAGTACCTCAGGTAGAAAGGATCATTGTCGGGGGCAGACATGGCGGTCGGGTTGCAAACGCGTCGTGACAGAGATGTATTAGTAACACTTTGCATTCTCATGGTCACGTGCTGCATGACCCTCGTCATGCCGACAACTGCAGCGGAGGCTGACGTGCTACACGCCCAACTTCAGCGCCGCCTGGTGGAAAGCGGGGAATGGGACAGGTAATATTTCTTTACCTCTAATGAACCAAAACCAGTCGCTCATGGGAGGACAGGATACAGTCTATCCTTGCCGCGAAGCTTAACGAAAATGGGTGGCTTGACGATTTAAAACACCGAAGCAAAGGTACACCATGTTGTAACGGTCTATGCATCGACTCTCATGGATCCTAGAACGTGCAAGAAGCGAAGAGCATCTGCGGTTCGAGGAATTGTACAATGAATTTACTCCCTCTGCCCTAGGTGAATTGTCGTCATAATTCCCTGATTTGGGCTCGGAGTTTATACCTGGGCTATCCCATGCAGCGTCTCTTCCTCTTGCTGTCAAACGTGAAATGACGGCGCTCGTTCGCCAATACCTCGAGAAGCAATTTGCTTAGCACTGTAGAACTTGGATGGTCTGTAGACACATGATGCTTGTCGTGCATGAACCACGTTCGCCGGTTTTGGTAAATGTAGAGGGGTTAGTAGTGGCTGTGCTTCTGCACAACGCCGCACAGACCGCAACGTCGTTGGACGCGCATACCCTTGAACCTCAACACCCTCCTCGTGAGACTTCACACCGAGCAACTTAATAATGGACGGCTGGGCCAAATTGCAATCTAGTCTAGGGAGTATCGACTTCTCGCAAGCAGGGAGCAAAATCTCAAAGGGTTTCAACTCCAGTCTCCAAGCGACCAAGGAGCGTCTCGGTCAAGTTGCCCCAGATGAGATTACAGAGCTTCCTCAAGGTATGTTATCCATCTTCAGCGCAATTTCGAATCTTATTCTGCGTTATGAAGAGTATAAGGACCTTGAAGCTCGCGTTGACGCTCTCAGAGCTGCGCATCTGTCTTTCCTCAAGTAAAACTCAAATAACCGTTTTCATATCTGCTTGTCTCACAATGGTCTTTTCGATAGGATTACTCGAGTGTATGACAACGAGTCGTACGACTATCCGACCCAAATTCAGGAATCTATCACGGAACTCTCGTCTTCCATTGGGTACAACATCACCTCGTTCGCCGCAACCAATCTCCGGGGCACAAATCTTCCCGTTCCGGATGCTCCCTCCGCGCCGCCGCCATCAACCCATAAGACTCTTCCCCATGCGCTTGTGCGCTCCGCTTCCACTGCTTCTAGTGCCGTAAAGGCCACTGCTACCAGCGGAGACGACAGGCTTGGCAAGGCCCTAGGCCTCTATGCCACTGGCTGGGAGAAGATTGCCGCCGCCAGGCTTGAGCAAGATGCAGGCATCAAGGACCACTTTTTGCACCCCTGGCAGACGACCTTGAACACCTCCATTGCGGTCGCGATGAAGGCCAGACAGGCGGTCAAGATGAGTCGTCTGGAGCTGGATGCGGCCAAGCAAACGTTTGTTTCATAGTTGTGATGCGACTTTCAAGGATGTTGATGGCTTATGTTGCTTATGCAGTCTCAAGGCTGCTAGCCCACAGCGACAAGAACAAGCACGGATTGAAGTTGAGAATGCAGAAGACGATCTTGTTCAGAAGACCGAGGTAGCTATCACCTTGATGAAGACTGTGCTTGAGAATGTAATGTCTTTTTTTTCTTTCTTTTCGTTGATAATTGAGCTGAGACCCCTGCAGCCCGAACCAATCAAGAATCTGAATGAGCTGGCGAAAGCTCAGGTATCTGCATGATCGCTCATGCATTTACACCCTATATTGATCTGTCCCGTTCTAGCTCATGTACTTCACCATCGCCGCCGAGTCTCTCTCCACTGTTCAAGGAGAGATTGAAGAGCTCAGTCTTGCCGCCGAAGGAGAATACAGGTAGTATTATTTGAATCTTTCGCTGATCTCGACTCACTGCCGAAACCTAGGCAATCCCGCGACCATTGAAGTTGATTATATATGCCGTTTTTTCCACTTCACTCTTGTACTCGTATTAACGGCCGTAACACGTTGCCTCCCCCCTTCCTGTCCTGGATTCTCCGTCCTCGTGTAGAAAACGGACAATTATGAATAATATGTTCGAACAGTGGAGCGTTTGGTGGATTGTATTCCCCACTTATTCCACTTTTGCCCTTGCGCCTTTCTTCACTTGTCCATTCAACTGTGATACACTGAATTCTTCATAATCATTCACGTAATCGATGTCTTTTTCCGAAGTAAAATTTGTGGAAACGAGGATTTAGCTTTAAGAAATGTCAACTTTGACTAAGGGAAGGACCAGCCTAACTCCAAATAAATTTGCTGCGACAATATAAGATACATGCAGGTGGGCATCTATACTTTATACCGTCTGCCTGTCTGAGTGAAGAACGTCTGCAGAACACAGACTTGAACCCTGGATAAGAGCATCAACAACAGAATTCGATCCAGAAAGAAGTAAAGACTAACACAGCCATCCCAATGATAGCCAAAGTCTGCAATACTGCGTACCAAAAGAGGCGACTGTGGGGTGGGAGGTGATGAGTGATGGGATAGACCAAGGCGTAGGATAAGGTGTACTTACTCCTGTGTGGATCTGACGATTGAGAATCCTCGATTTTCGCTTGTATGGAAGCTGCCACAGCATGAATGACATTTAGTGTGCAAAAAGTAAGGTTGAAGCGTTTGTGCTCACTGATTTTGTTGTCGTTTGATGTTCATCAACATTCCTTGCAAGCGGAAGACGCTCTCCTCCAGTGCGCTCGTTTGTTCTGATATCTGACCGGGCTTTGCAGGTGCCACCCGTCTGGGTTCGCTCTCGACCATGATGTCAAAGTCGATAAGTTTGGGGGTTACAGTTGAGATGTCGTTCTCGAAACAGAACACGTATTCCCCGACGGTGTTGGCCGTTAGGACATAATCTCCCTGACGTTCGCGCTGGCCCTCTAGCAGTAGTTTGTCCTTGGGATCTTTGATGTCGAAGTCAATGTCGAAGGAGCCTCCTGATTGGACCTGCAGTGAGTAGTTTTGGTACGGAGATGTGGGTGAGGATGCGGGTTGAGACGCACGGCAAAATAGAACTAGGGTGGAAGATATTGATGGAGCGTTTTTGAAGGGGTATGGTAGACTTACACCAATCTTTTCGCCGACTTTGTCGACATCGGCATAAAAGCAGAGTCGTTCGTTGGCGGCCAATTGAGTCGTCAGAGCGGCAGCGTTGATGAAAGGGAAAAGGGAGAAAAGAAAAAGAAACGACGAAATGAGCTGGACGACGACCATGGGCGGTGGAGAGAGTAACGACTGGTGGCAAGCGTGTCACGTGTGTCTACTCCTATTTAGCTTTGTCTCTAGCGAACTGAGACGCGGGATGGTGCTGTGACGCGCAACTGGTGTGCTCGCCGAGCTCAACATGAACAACGTCGAGGCCGCACGCGAAAAGCTCCAAGTTCTCGCAAAACACAGTATCGCCTTCCGCCTTCTGGATGCTTTCCTCACACATGCGCCGACCATAGAAGGCGTGGACGTTATTGCTGGAGACATTCTAGCCGCATCTACGCAACCGGATGGTTTCGAGCAACTCGCAGATTTGTATAAAATAAATTTCCTCCTACCCAGTACGTTTCCCGTGATGACCGATCGCTACCCACTCAATGCATACCCGGCCGTTAGTGAAAGCCGGTGGTCGAACGCCTCAGGCTTCGTCTCATCCTTCGCGAGATGAGGAGATCAAGACCGAGGACGAAGAAATTACCGCAGATCTCGAAACCGCCAAGAGGGATCAAGCAAAACTGACGACATGTGAGAGTTTATTTACCTCGTATCTAACTTATCGCTAAATGTATGCTATTTGGGTCAGACTCTTCATCGGGATGGTTATCGTTGTGTAGTAATGCGTCATTGGGATTTCACATCCTTTAAGCAAGGGAAATGTCAACCCTCGCCTGGCAACCGTGTCTTCACTTACACCCAGACTGCTCATACCATACCACTTTCCTTGTTGTGTGCAGACGCCGACAAAACAGTACGTAAACAAGTTTTCCGTTCTTGCAAAGCTATTTACATGGCTATCGCTCAGCTGTTTAAGAAATGTAACATCAGGTCGGTCATCAAGTCCTTCACAAGCATCGATTTTGAGGAGTTGAATTGCGACGAGATGAATTCGTCAACAAACGTCATGACACTCGATGTGGGCGTGCATACAACCTTTAGAACACTCGACCTATGGTTTGAAGCCATTCCAGTGCGTTGTCCGCCCACACATTATGTCATGATTGACATACCCCCAAGGATCGGTCCAACACTTACAAAATCAGGAAGGCTGAGAAAGATCTTCTTTCTCAAGGTATCTGAGGCGAATCTTTTTCTTTTGCACCGCTTAACAATCCCTTGTAGTTGTCGATGGTGCTGAAGTGGCCTTCACCTCCCCCAGTGCAGCGACGCTCCCACTTCCTAATCCCGCCTACCTCGCGTTCCATGCTGCAATTGCCAAAGTTGTCCATTCGGCGTGTATGGATAGGCATCTCGAATCCATACTTGAAGAGCGTGAGAATATTCGTGTTGAGACTGCTGCAGAATACCTTGATGGGCTGTTACGTGTTGCACAGAAAGGTATTGGAGCACATTACACAGGTGAGCGACTCCCAAAACGTCAATAAGGTAGTGTACTGATGAAATTTGTATTTGACCTTAGCGAGCTCGTGAACCAAACGGATAAGGCGTACAATCTACCGCCCTACTTATAAGCGTGAAAAAGACAACAAAAGACAACAATTTACCTTGTATTGTGCAGGGTTCTGATGGCGATCTGAGTCTCCCAGGGTTGACAACTTGTACTTGGGGCAAGTGACAAGGATCGTGCAAGCCCTATTTCGAGGGCTCCAAGCAAGCTGAGATTCGACAATCTCTTTGTCCTTCGGAACGTTGATCCACTTTTCCCCTCCCCGTCAGTCCCGGATTTGTCGAGCTGAGGGTCGTTCCAACGGGGTCGAGGGAGCCTCCAAAACGAACCACCTGCACCCTCTAGAATCTGGATCTCTCTCCGAAATAACACTTGGTACTGTATCGCATAGGCGGTGGTACCCTCAAGTCGTTTGCCCGGAAATCTAGGCACACCTCCACTTTAAGTTGATCTCCGCAGTCTCCCATTCCTGGCGAAAACCACTAGTGATCGATCCGAACAACTCGAACAATGCGTCGAGGCCGTGCGGTTCCTGCCAGCACCATGCATACCATTGAGTCAATGATCGTCTGCTCGGGTCAGATGTCCTGCAGCTGACAGCCTCACAATGGCCACCATGCAGCCTTTCATACCTATCGACAGCATGATCGAAGCCTTGTATTGCACTATCTTTTCGGAACTTCTTGGCACTTCTTGGCAGTGTTAGTGCTATTTTCGTCTCGACCAGGGTAATTTGACAAGGAAATGATTTAACATGAACACACGCTAAATCAGTCGTTTCTGATTCTCCTACTAGTCCCCCACCAAAGATGATGATCTTGTCTGACAGAGTCACGGTCGGTCAGGTAACATTCGTAATCCGTGTAGCAATCCAAATTCTCGCATATGGAGGCGCAGCTCTGCTGGGTTTAATCCTTCTCGGAAGTGCACCACGCGTCGCGAATGTTGATACCCATGATCTAATCAATCGTGCTGTGGGTGCTTCGACACAAACTACCCAGACAGTTGCATGGATATACCGTCGCCTGCGACACAAAGGAACCGACCCTTCCCCATCCATGGACCTCCTGTTTATATTTTCCCTCTGTATCTGCTACTCAGCTTTGGTTGCGTTCAGTGATACAGGGTTCCTGGGTTTTTACTCATGCTCCGTACCGGGACCTAATGTCCTGGCACGTCCAGCTTCAGTGAATTCGACTGACGGTGCTCAAACGCTTGTCAACCTCAACCTCATTAACGGGACCGACCCTCAGGAGGTGCCAGTCCACCGTTGTAGCTCGGTCGCGCCCGTCGCGGTCACTATCAGTGGTACCAATGACTCTTTGAACAACTGCACATCCTGGCAGAGTTCTACATATGCAGATCGTAGCTTTTACAATGGACTTAATTCAACCGACAGTGACGTCCTCATGCCGCGCTTTCTCTCCCATGTCAACCACTCCAAATCGCCCACCATCGATCTTAACAGTTTTTATATTGGCCCCAGCACCCAGCGCGTCACAACTACCACAATTAGAAACGGTATCGTCGTTGATCCACACGACACTGGCCTGACAGCCGTCTTTGGTGTTCCGGATCTAGCGCCAAACACCGAGGTCAATCTGGATACTGCGTTGGCAGTCGAGCTGGATGTCGGTTGCATGACGGTCGGAGTGTATGCGCAGCGTGATCTTGCTGCTGGCGGTTTCGGTATGGATGTCTTCCACACAAACGGGACTTGGAGGAAGTACACGGGGCCTGATTACATGGTCGATATTTTGGCGAACTTTACGGACCAAATTAGGAATTATTTCCTATCTTTTGTCGATGCCTCGTCTATCGACTCTTCAGGATACACCTACAGCAACACCACCATCGTCGGTCTTTCCAGAGCCGCAAACGTCGCTTCCTGGCACCTTCCCACAACGAATTCCTCCGACTGGATTTCTCGCCGGAATGAAATTCTAGGAAATTGTACTGCAGCCTTGCAGAACAAACTAGGAATTGTACTCTACGACTCGCTTCCCGAAGCCATGTGTTTTTTCCTGGGACTTGGGGGTTCGGTAGGTGTTGGTGGCGTTTCAATCGCAAGCTTTTCGAGGATGGTCTGCGCAACAGCCACGCAGGTGAACATGGTCGCCGCGAAAGTTGCACGGAACGGAGACAGTTCTTTGTCGGTGGGCGTGACTCGCCTTCCCAGCGACCTTCATTATCTTCGAGCCGACTTCTGGTCTGACGTTAATAATTCCGAAACCTTTCGGCCCGTCGAACGATACACCTTGAGCACCAATGCCAACGGCGCAACGTCTCATTTTATCGCAAATTCCGGTACCGCTGTGAACGATAACGGTTTCTCCTTCGGCCCTGGGAGCCCAGGAAACGCGATAGCCACTCTGGGTTTTATTGCGATTGATGCGAATGGCGTCCTCGACGGTAGGCTCCCGGGCGAGATGGAGTTTTCCGGGCTACACCTATTGGACGAAGGGTTCAACCAACTCGACTTTACGCCGAGTGTGGTAACCGAATGGGTGGGACAAGTCGGCAGCTCAATCATCCTCACGAGTCTAGGATATAACGGATGGGCGGCGCTCAACGGTGTGCCGGTCGTGATGAAAAGCACAGGTGGTCACACGGGTACGTGCTACAAGCTGTGGTATACCCTCGGATTTTTGCCGCTCCTTTTCGCGGCAAGCGTTGTGGTCATCTGGGCGTTTTTGATGATTATTGATTCATCCTTCTTTGGAACGAAGGTGTTGTGGGATGGTTACGGTGGGATGAACCCTTCCCTCAATGCCGTCTACGCGGGTGATCCTCCAAAGGATGTGATTTTGGCCTGGGAGAATGCACCCAAACCACATATGCGCATCATCTCCAAAGGTGCACCAATCATAGGGGACGGATGGCCTGGAACGGCGTTGAAATATTTGAAATCAGGAGATGTATACGAACCTGAATCGGCATGATATCGACCCTTCACGATCTCTACTTTTCATTTTCTCCCTCTACTCCTTATACAAGATGCCATCTGAGAGAATTTCAAAGGTCCCTGATTACTGGCAACGTCTTCCTAAAAGTAAGTCGTCAATTCCAGGCCGGCGTTGGAACTTGGCGGAATGTCTACATGGCGACAAGGATGCCTTGCATCACCGCCGCGACGGCAAATGTTATCCAACCTACAGCATGGCGTGTTAGACGCCAGATTGTGTTCTATGGCCCGGGTTAGTGGCGTGCGTGTGATGGAAGATTTGGTCTGACAGTGAGGGTGCCTAAATTTTTCGTTCACGTTGTCACTTGTGGGAACTGAAGTACAAGTGACTCTCCAATACCCTCCCTTCAGTTGAACTTGATACAAAGGCACTTGCAATCAACCGATTGAGTGCGGGTGTACATATGAAGTGGGCAAAAGATGGGTGGTAACATGGAATTAGTCGAGGTGTCGACCTTCTTGGAGGCGGCTCGAGGTCGAATTTGGAGCTGCGGTACATATCAAAGGGGGAGGGGCAGCCACCTCTGAGGATGGCTGAGGGATAAATGTTGGGGTGTTCGCGAAAGACCAGAAGCACAGCCTGCAGGAAGACACTCAAGGGGCGGGACAGTCTTTAGCGTTGCAGCAAAAAAAGGTTTCTAGCCCGTTGAAAGAAGATGCTACCGGCACTATCAGCATCAGCGTAACTTTGGACAACTGCACGCCACACAGCACAGGGTCCAAAATTTGGCCCCTGCCAATGTTATTTCTAAATAGTTCGCGAAATAATATTTTCTGGAAAAAATATTCACAAAGACTTTTGCAGCTGTGAAAGTCAAAGGCACGCGAAATTTGACATTTCGCGAAGGTGAAACATCAGGCACCCACTTTGGCCTGTGCAAAATATTGAATTTCGCATTTCTTCGACTTTTGCAGCTGCAAATTGACTTTAAACTTAGTTTACTGAAAACTAATCACTGCGTGCGCGTGGCCTCCTTTTGAGCCGTCTTTCTGCACAGCACTTCGGGATATCCCCGCGATGGATCACAGTGCTCGTGTCGGTTCCCGCGCGAACCCTGAGAGTTGAGCTCCTGCGTGCCTGCTCGACATCTCTCTGCTCTTGTGTCCCCCCGCGGACACCTAGCAGTCCCCGCGTATGACGCAATTGTCGGTGAGACTTGCTATTTAACTCGTTCACTGATACTCGTTTCTTCAGATCTGCCGTCATCTGACATCCATCCCAAAAACTCGTTCATTTTTCCATCATAATTCTACTTACTTTTGGTACTTTTACTTTGCAACGCTCTGCACGCCCAATTCAAAGGGCTGTGCCCGCGACGCAAACGGGCACAGTCGCTTATCGGCTACCCCAAGGCCCAACCAATAAGCCGCAAGTGATTAGAGTCAAAGAAATGCGAAATTTCATATTTTGCACTGGTGAAAGTGGGTGCCTGATGTTTCACCTCTGCGAAATGTCAAATTTCGCGTGCCTTTGACTTTCACAGCTGCAGGAGTCTTTGTGAATATTTTTTCCAGAAAATATTATTTGACCCTGTGCTGTGTGGATCTTAACAGTTTTATATTGGTCCCAGCACCGAAGCGACAACTGCCACGATTGGAAACGGCATCGTCGTTAATCCATACGACACTGGCCTGACAGCCATCTTTGGTGTTCTGAATCCACCGCAACACCGAGGTCAATCTTGGTGCCGGATTACGACGAGTCCTACGAAGGCTCCGCTTTCACTGCAGGTAATTCCCCGCCATCAGGGCCAAATCGCGGAATTGTCGTATCACCCAACATACTCTTTGTGGGCTTTGAGAAGGAACACAACAACGGTTCCCACAAAGTAGCCAACCATCCCGGGTTTACGGCTGTAATTCCTTCAACGTGCTTTTAGTATGATATAGATGAGTGACAGGTACTTAGTTAGGGTGCGCCGGGAGTGCCAGGCAGAATCCAGACCCAAACCGGCTCAGGGATTAGTCAGCGTTCCTCCCCAGCGCTTATCATCCGTACGACGATGGTCTCGTCATACCTCGAAGACCTCTCTATGCTCTCAGAATCGAATTTCCCACATATCCCACTCAATTTCCCCCCGTTAGGCCGTCCGCATCAAGAAAACCTGCGATGGGGCTGTCAAGTGAGCGCTGCAAGTGATAAAGTTCGTTTGGTAGTCCGAACCTTTGAAAGCTCATATACCGGATACATCGATATAGAAGCCCGTCACTTCTTCTACTTTTTCGAGATCAGGAACAACCCCGCTTTGTGGGTGTTCGGTGTACGCATTTGTTGAAGAGCCTGTCAAGTCCATGCAGGATATCCAGTGCCAACGGGACCGAGTACTTACCGAAGTACTCGTGGAACTCGAACGCCAACGTTACGCCAACGTCCTCTTCGTTGACCACCCCGTCGGTGTTGGCTTCTCCTATGCAGAATACGGCGAACAAGTGGCAAGTTCCCACCCTTCTTTATCAATACTCTATACCTCTTGACGATAGTACCCTTCATAGGCAACTTCGGAAGGCGCAGCCAAAGAGATCGCGGCCTTCGTCGTCATTTTCTTTGAAAACTCCACCCAATTCAAAGGGAGGCGGTTCCACATGGCCGGAGAATCCTACGGGGTAGCCAGTAAGAGCTGACTAATCTCTGAGCCGGTTTGGGTCTGGGTTCGAACCTTTGGCACTCCTGGCGCACCGTAGGTAGTTCACCTTTTAGCCATACATATATGCCACTCGGGACAACTTCACTGAAAACAAGGTTTTCTGGCGGCGCTGAATTGGCAAGGGCTGACGACGGACGTATAAAAAGAATTCCGATTGCTCTGAGGGTCCCTTGATGTGGCATGTTGTTTCCCAGAGGAGAATGGAGCGATCTGATCTTTGCGAACAGTGACTTGATCAATAAACACTGCCGTCAAGAATTGACGAAGAACCTTAAGCTGGATTACACTTAGATTAGTATCCGAATGAGTTATCCAGAATACAATCTTACCTGAAGTTGGTTCGGGGGAAGGAGATCGGGAACAAAACCTACATCTACTCCCGGGAAGTTGGTTTGTACAATGGTGCTAATCTGGGCACGCAATTTGTGTATTTCTTCCATGGCCTAGCCAAAAAGATTATGAAGAATATTATACTCATACAACCTTGAGAACGTACCTTGGGTCGTACAAAATGTTCTGCGCAGGATCTATGACCACCACAGGCATATTGATACGCGCCGACAACGGATAACACTTTAAATATATCGCTGGTGAACTGTCCAAGAGATGCATGAACCTGAAAGCGTAATCAAATCAGCCCATAGAAATCAGCCCATAGACTGACGAGGAAACGAGGCGTCTTCACATTTTGTGATTCAAAACAGGTTTTTCTGCGTGAACGTTGAGTTTCTTTGACTTTGGCAGCCTGGCTTTTGAGAGTTCCTCGTCTACACCTTGGTCGGCTTCGGTTTCTGCCAAAAGTCCCTCCTCGTGCACAAACGGGTCACCAACAGATAAGGCCGCTACGATGGAAATGACATAGCGGAGTAATTTGACCCCCAACCAAACTCGACCCACCCCCGGGACTACTCAGAGCGTCGTTCTCAGCTTGGTAAAGTGCCGATCGTTCCGACGGTGTGGGGAAAGGGAAGTTGACGACAGCGTCGATATGCATACTCCTCATCTGGAGTACGACATCTTCGATGGGCATCCTTTGTATTTCGGGACGAGAGAATGAATCAAAGTGGTGTTCAAATAATGCTGAAGAGTAAAGTCGATAGGAATGACCTGGGCCCGTACGTGACCCGCTCGCTGAGCTGCTGATGCTTTGGAAATCCAATTGACCACAAATGCTTGGATACCGTTTTTGACATCATAGCGACACTGGATTCCATTTGAGCCACTATTCCAAGGCAGAAGATAGGACATGCTCACCTCTTTTGCTCTGCCACAATCAACAACATATCGGATACCAGGAATCGTGAGGGAAGTCTCGGCAACATTTGTTGCGATAATGACTAGGCAAGATCCCGGTGGCAGAGGCTCGAAAACGCGCATTTGTTTCTCACTCGGTAGGAGAGAATACAGTGGAACAACGTGCATCGGAACTTTGTGAGGGTATGAGAGACACGTATTTGGCCCGGAATCTGAATTGGATTCACCATCAAAATCGATGCTTAATTCTTCATCCAGCGCTCGTTCGTCGTCGCTGTCCAAGGCCTCAGGGTCTTCGTCGTCCATATTCTCGTCCACATCAAAAGCCAGATCATCTGGATGATCATGTCCGAGATTCATGTCCTTCGCTTCTATATTTGCTACGGTGTGTTGAGGTTAGAAACAATCATCCAATGCTAAGTAACTCGACTTACCTCGGGCGGGGTCGACATTATGAACTTCCGGTTCGTCGGTAATTTGTTCACTGGGATTGTTCAAACCTCGCCAGTTCTTCTTCTCGAGGGCCTTTGCCCCAAACTTCCCATCTAACATTCGGCAGACGCCAGTGATTTCGTTCTGGCCAGTGAGAAAATTCAAGATCCTACCAGGCGAAGGCCTGTACGAATCTTGACAGTCTTCTTAATGGCTTCCGTCACGTAATCAGGAGACGTGCGACGACTAAAATGGACAGTGACAAGATGATGTCGGGCAGTAACATTGATGACCAGTGGAGGAGAGGTGAACAAGGTACGATTATCGGCAAAATCACTGACTCTGAGAGTCGCAGACATGATGATGAGTCGTAAAGGCTGCAAGATAAGATCAGCTCTAAACACACTGTATGAACAAGGTTGGCTCACCTTCGCGCCCTCTTTGCGTTCCTCCCACATGCTCTCGCGCAGTTTAAGCACGCTACTGGGGACACCAAACAAAATATCCGTGTTTATGCTCCTCTCATGCACCTCATCGATGATAATGACCGAGTACTTTGTGAGCTAAAAAACGGTCGCGAGTTCTCTCAGAAGCACACCGTCGGTCATGAATTTGATAGATGTCGATGGAGACACGGTGGCGTCATATCGGATCTGATAGGATACACGCGATGATGTTAGAGAAAGATTGTGAGCCACACGCGGCGCCATGGATATTGCAGCAACACGACGCGGTTGCGTGATGCCGATCATGCCAGGGTTGCCTGTAATATCATCGTCGTTCATCATCTGGTAGAGGATGGAAAGAAAACTCACCACTCCCGGGAGTGCCAAATCCAGCTTCATAAAGAAACTGAGGAACCTGGGTCGTTTTCCTGACGCCAGTCTCGCCAGAGATTACGACTACAGGGTTTAACGTGATTGCTTCCATAATAGGCTGCTCTTCAGTAATGATGGGAAGGAGGGTTCTGGCTTGCTCGACATCTTGCGGTCTCTTGATCAAGACTGTCCTGGTTTGATGAGCTGATGCTTCCTCTTTATGCCCCAGACGATGGGCAAACGTTGTATCGGGCAACTCCATAGTTTCTCCCCAAGGGACCGTGCATTTCCCCGACCTGTGAGGGATTTGCCAATTTTCTCTTCCTTTCTGGCGAAGGTGGAGCATTTTCAGATGATGTAGTTACTGGCGCATCGGTTGCTGAAGGGAGGCCGTGACCTTTGGCTACATCGTCTTCAGACGAGTCGTTTGCAGATTGAGAACTGTCAACGGACTAGTCCGAATCTTCGTCTAACTGCCACAGGTTTCCTTACATCTTTCCGACTCTTGAGCGAAATCTAGAATGTAAAAGTAAAACAAATATTGCCGGATACTATTAGCAACACGAACTTTTCTCCTTTCCTCTCTCGAATTTTTGACACTATAAAGTTCCTTCGGCATTACGCTGTAGAGCGCACAGGTGGCGCTGAGATTACGGGTTGGTGATTGACGACCACAGGCGCAGGTTTCATTGCAGAAGGCTCCGAGTGCGGACCGATGCTCTCGCTTTTGTTAACAGGGAGCCTGGACGAGTGGGTAGCTTCGTGAAAATGATCATCGCTATCGCGGTGTGTAACGGCGTAGAAATCGTGATGACGTTTTCGTTTTCCCGCTCGACCGTCCATTGCGCGACGAACTTGCTTGTCATCAAATGCTCCTGGCGGGTCGTGGCACGGCCTGTACATAACGAACCCGACGACAGCATATGAATCGACGATGGGATGGCAGTCTAAACCATATAGTCAGACGCAACATGAAGTGACGGCACCACTCACGCCAGTTTCTCGAAGAGAAGAACCCGTTCCTGCGAGGCGGCCCAGGAATCAATGAAAATGTGGGATGAAGGAAGGTGAAAACGTACGATTTACTTTCCAACCCCGGTTTCTTCTTGCTGTTCCATTTCTTCTTGCTGCACGATTAACCGATGTCAGTTGACGGGAACAGCAAGGCTGAGAACGTAGAAACCTCCTGCCTCATTGCCTGTCGGACCGTGCACGTGAGGCGCGTCTATGTTTGTGACTGGACAACGCCGTGACTCGGGCTGATCACAAAATTGTCGATCTGGCCTTGCTCTCACTCCGCCGTTCTCTTGTACTACCACCACGCTTCCCCCTCTTCCGACGACCCATGTCTTCCGACTCCCTCCCCCGCATACCCGGCACCGACTCCTCTACTTGCGTCTTTGATGCCTTCCGCTCGGCCATCGCAAAGCGCGTCGCCGATGCGCTGCCCCTCACCCTCGAGCAGGCCTACGCGGGCGTCGACTACGGGAAAAAAGGCGTCGATTTTACGATCGCGCTCCCCAGGTTCAGGCTACCCGGAAAGACGGACGAGCTCGCGGGAAAAGTCCTCAGCAAAGTGAATCATCCACCACCATCTCTTTACCCAATATTTCTAACGAGCACTAACTACATCACGCAGTTTGAACAAGACGAATGGGTCGAATCAGTGACACACGACAAGGCCTTCTTGCATTTCCAGGTCAACTCGTCCTCCCTCGTCCGTCGCGTGCTGGACCAGGTGCACGCCAAGACGCACCTCACAGAGTCGGGGGAGCCCGAGTACGGGACCAACACGTCTGGCAAGGGAAAAAAGGCGATCATCGAGTACTCCTCCCCCAACATCGCCAAGTCCTTCCACATGGGTCACCTCCGAAGCACCATCATCGGCGCCTTCCTCGCGAACCTTTACAAATCTTGCGGATGGGGGGTCGTCAGGATGAACTATCTCGGCGACTGGGGCACTCAGGTTCGTTTTTTTTCATGGTGGCCATGGACGTTTGATCGGGATATATATCATCATCGCAGTTTGGCATGATCGCGGTCGGGTTCGAAAAGTACGGCTCGCAGGAGGAGCTCGAGCAGGACGCGATCAAGCACCTCTTTGACGTGTACGTCAAGGTGAACAAGGACGCCGAGGCGGACCCCAACGTCAAGGTCGAAGCGGCCAAGTGGTTCAAGCGTATGGAGGACGGCGAGGAGGCCGCACTCGTCAACTGGCGCGTGTGGCGAGAGCTGAGCATCAGGAAATATGTCGAGCAGTACAACCGGCTGAATGTCGAGTTTGATGTGTATAACGGGGAGAGCATGGTCGGGCAGGAGTGGCAGGCCAAGGCGCTGCAGCGGTTGACGGAGCTCGGGCTGATCATCGATAATGAAGGAACGAAAGTGGTCGATTTGGATCGGTTCAAGCTTGGTTTGGCTGTTTTGCGGAAGAAGGGTGCGTTTCCTGGTGTTCGATGGCATCTTTTTGTTATTTATTTCAAATTATGCAATGAACGAACAGACGGGACATCGATCTACCTCACGCGAGACATTGGTGGTGCGATTGAGCGGTACGAAAAATACAAGTTTGACAAGATGATCTACGTCGTGTCGTCGCAGCAGGATCTCCACCTGGCACAGTTTTTCAAGGTGCTCGAGCTGATGGAGTTTCCGTGGGCGAAGGACCTGGTGCATGTCAACTATGGGCTGGTTCAGGGGATGAGCACGCGGAAAGGGAATGTGGTGTTCTTGGACGATATCATCAAGGAGGCGGCGCGTGTGATGTATGAACAGATGAAATCGAACGAGGAAAAGTTTGCGGCAGTTGAGGATCCGGAGACTGTGAGCAGGGAGATTGGGATCACGGGGGTGAAGATTCAAGATATGGCTGCTAAGCGGTGCGTTTTCCAGCGTTATCGAGACCGACAATGGGATTTTTTGATCTTGATACAAAATTGCAGGATAAACAACTACCCGTTCGACTGGGCCCGGGTGCGTTCGTTTGAAGGCGACACGGGGCCATACTTGCAGTACGCACATGTGCGGCTCGCGTCGATCGGGCGAAAGAACCCACACCTGCTGCCTCTACCGCCGCCATCGCAGATAGAGACAGATTCGTTGGCGGGGATGCCGCATGCGCGGGAGATTGTGTTTTTGCTCGGGACGTACCCGGATGTGATCAGGACGGCGTTGCGGACGCACGAGGCGAGCGGGGTGGTGACGTTTGCGTTCCGGCTCAGCCATGCGATTTCGAGCGCATGGGAGACGGTGGTGGTGAAGGGTGAGGAGGATGTGGGGAAGGCTAGGGCGCGGATGTGGTTGTATGAGTGTGCGAGAGAGGTGTTGGCGGCTGCGATGAGGTTGCTGAGCATCAGGCCGTTGGAGAGGATGTAGATTAGATTAGATGGGATCAACTGCTCGTGACTTGCCGGAACCAAGCCTTTGCCAAACGGATGTCATTGCTCGGTCACTCAAGGCTGATGTCCAACACCAAGGTCCAGGCGACGAAACCGACTTTCGGCCAGTGAGTTCTGTGTCCTTCATACTTATGCAGTTCTTCCGACCGTTCTTCGCAAGGCGCGTGCCTGGTTAGATAGGCAAAAGGCGGCTTTTTTCACGCTTTCTCCTGATGAGAAGAAGATCATGGAGGTGGAGCCAACCACTCCGTCGAAAGGGTCCTAAATTATCTAGATTGGCCGGTTCGCCTGTGAGATGACCCCAGCTGGCTACCCAATTCCATCGCCTGGAAGGACCCACCCAATCACGACCGGCTCCTCAATGAAAGGCTTCATTCTGTTCGGGAAACAGAATCGGGGAAGGGTACAAATAGGGAGTGCGTATACACATTTGAACCTTCGTCTGGATTATTAATATTATGATTAATATACTGCTCAATGTATACCTGGTCGATAGTAAAAGCCAGTGAGCGGACACTACTGGATCCATATCGTCCTTCCCAAGACGAGGATGTCAAGGAGGCTGAAGAAATTGCCGCAGATCTCGAAGTCGTCAAGAGAGATCAAGCAAAGCTGACAAAACATGTGAGAGTTCACTCGCCTCGGCTCTACAGCTAACTGTATGGTATCTTGATTTAGACTCTTCACCGAGAGGGTTATCGTTGTGTAATGTCGCAGCAATGGGATATCACGTCCTTCAGGCAGGGAAAATGTCGCCCCTCGTCTAGCAACCGTACCTTCGCTTTTACTCGTGCTTTTCATATCATGCCATTTTCCTTGCTGAGTGCAGACATCAACAAAACAGTACGTAAACGGCTTTTCCGTTCTTGCGAAGCTACTTACATGACTAATTAGCTGTTTAAGAGATGTACCATCGGGTTGGTCATCAGGCCATCAGGCCTCAGGTCCTTCACAAAAATCGAATTGAGTGAATTGAACGGTGAACACACCAATTCGTTGACCAATGTCATGACCCTGCACGTGGAGTTTAGAGACCTGGGCCATGGTTTGAAGCCATCCCTGTGTGTTGTCTGCCTTTATGCTCTGTCATACTTGACAACTTATTATCATGAGGATCGGCCTGACACTTACAAAGTTAGGATGGCTGGTGACTATATCATGAGCGGGGGTACGTGAGGCGAACGTTGCTATTTTGCACCACTTAACAATGCCTTGTAGATAATGATAGGACTGAAGTAACCTCCCCCAACCCAGTGACGTTGCCACTTCCTAATCCCCGCTATCTCGCGTTCCATGCTGCTATTGCCAAAGTTGTCCATATGGCGGGTATGGATAGGCATCTCTCCGCCATACTTAAGGAGCGCGAGAATTTGTGTCGTATCAGATGAGGCCGCTCTCGAATACCTTGATGGGCTGGTACGCCTTACACAGAAATGATACAACTAGGAGTAGAAAATGCTGAGAAATGTGCAAATAAAAGGCGTCACGTAATCGCTCAACGTTGACTCTTCCTTCATTCTACTCATGGCTCTATTTGACCAAATTTCACTCGACGACTGGCTGTTTACTGAAGAAACGACTGCTTTCGATAATGGTCAAGACCAAGCCCTGCTGATCGCTGCCAATAGACTGCCATCGTCCATTTTATCAGCCTCTCCCCCATGCCACCATTCGAACAACTTACAAGATTTCCTCACTCCATTGCAAACCCCAACATTTGCTCCGAATTCGGACAAGTCTCAGCTTTCTGTTGGTGCTCGTCTCTACTTACAATCTCTTACTTCTGGACGGCCGGACGATCTTCAACACACCTCTTTCATCAATCAGTTCAAGCTCTCGACTCCGTGGATTTCGTCAAGCTCGTACATCTCTCCTGTCATCAGAACATCAACCTTCCAAACTCCAGAGCAGCCCACATCGTCCTCTTTGCAAGAGACCTCCACCTCAAAAGCGAAAGATAGTTCTTTTCTCGACCTCATTCGCGCAACTCAACCTTCTACCGCAAACCCATCTCCAGAGCGTCCTTTGGCCAAAATACTCCGATTTTCGGCTTCGTCGACAAATATTCCGTCGCTCCTTTCACCCTGCAAGCTCCTCACACCTCCTGCGACGAAAGGAAAGGAGAATCATGTCATCTCCGACTTTGTTTCCAATTCTACTGACACGCATGTCACTCCAACGCGACCATCTCTGCTTGGCATTGCCAATCTTTCACCGTTAACTCCCTTGACTCCTGCGTCGGTTGGACGGTCCTCGGATGACATCGTGCCGATCGCAAATAAACAAACTAAGCGGACGTTCATGGACCTCGAATCTCCTTCTCCGTTTTCTCGAATGAAGAGACCTTGTCGAATGCTTCGCTCCTCTGGTCTCAACCCGACTGACGACGACTGCAATAGCCAACTGATGCAAAGATCTGTTCGAGTTCCGTTGGTCCAATCTCCGTGTCCGACAAACATCAAGCCCACCTACTCAAACCGTCCCATCTTCACTTGTGGAAAAATTGAAATTTCAACCGATTTTCCTCTCTTCTATCGACGTTTTCCGACATCTTCGTTCTTTCAGACTTTGCCATCTGAGTGCTTTTCTCGCGATGCTCCCTCTTTCACTACGTCGACACTGATCATAGCTCCTTAGCTCTACTTACCCCGGAGGGACTTACAACCCTCCACGCTCGGCGCTTGATTTGTATACGCCTCGATTTGTCAAAGGCAAGGGGGCTGAAAAGGTGGGTTTGTGTCCGATTTGTATTGAGCCGCCGGAGCGAGGCGGAGAAGGAAAGAAGGTGTGGCTTGCGATGAAATTTTCAGCCTTCAAGTGGTGCGTCTAACGAATCTATGACTACTTGCGAAGTTGACGGATTTGAGCAGAGTATCTTATTCATTGTTGAACAGGAGCTAAAGAACTGTGTAGCTACCACATGCAATATGCACATGGTAAGTGCGCTTCTTTTTTTTCCATTTGCCCGAACCATCTCAGCGGAATTATCAGGAATTTCCGCGTCTACAGGGTTGCCTTATTCTCCCCCCATCGCGTTCCGGACAACACGGCGACCCAGTGCTGGTAAGAGAGAACGGAGGGAAGTTCAAGAAGGAAAATGCCATAAATGTGGGAAGTGGGTTGCAATCGAAGGAATCAAGGACATGGAAAGCAAAGTGCGTTTCCTCGATACCCGGTTCATCCGTATCTCAGTGCGCTGTGTTAGGTAAAGGAGATCTTCTGGTGCGTCGTACGACCATGACTCTGTTGGAATTCGGTTAACGAATACAGGTGGAAACATGCTGCGTTCTGCCATCACAATGCGAGTCTGGAGAGTGTAGAAGACGCGTATGAGCAGGATAGCGTCTATGATCGTTATAGGGGTCTGTAGAATGAACAATGCCAAACATGTAGAACTTGACGTACGTCATCGTCATCGATGACGATCATGAAACTTGGTATATAAAGAACAGGTAAGTCAAGATTGCGCCAGAAACCCCCCCATGGATAAACTTACCTCTGTACTCGCAGCACTTGATGCTGGAAAAGCACCCTCCACCGAGCAGCTCTGTGCTTTCATTGACTGGGTCGACAAGACCATTCTTCCGAGCGTAGAACCTGAGGCGACCACACATCTTACCCCTCAAGGCGCCCTTCTTGCCAAACGCATCCGTCAGGTTCTATCTGCCCACAAGCAGCTTGCCGTAAACAAGGATAGCGATAACATTCTCCAAGAGGCCCTCTGGCACCTCACGCACACTGAAATCGAGGCGACCGGCATCGATACGGAAGCGGTGTCGGAAGACCTCGCCACCCTGCGCTCTGCCGTCCGTTCCCTCATGGCTATCGCTTGGTCATCTATTTCTTCCGAGTCTGGCTCTCTTCTCAACGAGTTTGCCTCGTTTACGCGCCTTTCTCTCGCGGACGCTGCGGAACTCATTGAAACCACCGCGAGCAGCACCAAGGATAGTCTCCGCGAAATTGAGCAGGGTGTTCAGAAGGGCCAGCGTACAGCCATTACGGGGCGTGAGAAGCGGCAGGTCGAGGCTGAGCAGAAGGACGTGAAGGTCAAGTGGGAACATGGAATGGATACCGTGAAGGTTGCAGGGGATACCGTCATCGACACCACCCGCAACATCTCGTCGACCGTCCAGGAGCAGACCGAGAAGACGAAGAATCGTGCTCGCGATGCGTACCTCAAGGTGCGCTGGCCGATTTCGTTATTCGCGCTGTCTGACTATCCTCAGATTTGCGACCGGGCGCAATCCGATCCAACCTACCGCCAAGCTGTCGAGAGCTTGCTTTCTATCCTCGATAAGCGCACACATCAGGCCTTGGATGCTAGCAGCGCCGACAGTCTCGCGTCTCTTTTTGAGGACACTTCTCCGGAGAAACACCTCCAGCAGGCTCTGACCAACCTTCAGACGCTCTTTGAGCGCCTTTCCTCGTACCCTCTTTCTCGTCTCATTGCGAAGATTCGGGTCTGCCTCGACCAAATCTCCCGCGATCCCTTGCTGCGTGGGTGGTTTGACGATTTCTTTGCCCTCGCGCGGAAGAATCTCACCGAGCCGGGCTTCGTGCATACTGAGGAGTCGAAGAAGCAGCGCCATGAGATGCGGGAGAGGTGGAAGACCTTGATGGAGAGGGAGGATGCCAAGTGGCAAAAGGCTGTCGAGGGCGTGAAGGTCGAGATAACCAAGATCCAGGACGGGTTGAACAAGGACAAGGATTTGCAGCGTTTGCGGATCGCTCACCGCCAGCTGGCTGAAGACTTGGAGAAGGGCTTGATTGAAGCGAGCGAGAAGGCGGAGACCGGTCTCGAGGCTTTGGTGGAGCGCGCGACTTGGTTCTGGCAAGACCTTTTCAAAGTCTATATTCCGCATCTCCTTTTGTGCTTGACCAACATTCCCATCCCGAGGTGAGTTTTTGCATCTTGACGAGTCCCATCTCTTTTCTCACTACGATCCAGGACCGAGTACAAGGACTCGGAGATCGAGTTTGTGCTCGAAAATCTCGACATTTCCACTTTGAATATTCTTCCTTCGCATGTCTACATTCGCAACATTACGGACGTGGATATCGTCACTGGTACTTCTGTACCCGGCGGCTCACAGACGGCTATCGGCACGCTCACTCGCGTGAAGATCGATGCGGTACAGCTCAAGCTTCACGACGTCTCTTTCTGGTACAAGGATCTCACGGCGTCTGTGCTCTCCCCGTCCGAATTTACTGGTCTACTCGGCCTCTCGCTTCCACCGCAGGGCATCACCCTCGACGTCAAGATGCGACTCATTCCTTCCACTATTCCTCCCTCGAGTCCGACGTCTCGTGAATCGCTCGGACACTTCCACGTTATCGAATATGTGAACGTCAGCATCAGCGAGGACGTGAAGCTGGAAGTAAAGGACAGTAATCATGGAGTGCTTCTTGCAATGTTCAAGCCTATATTCTTGATGCGTCTGCGGGAGGCTTTGGAGCGTACTTTAACTCAGCAGGTTCGCGCGATGTTGGAGTGGGCGGACGGTATTGCGTGCGATGTCGTCAGGCGGAAAGAGGTACTCGAAGATACGGGCACTGTGAGCGGTGGTGCGGCTCTTTTGGCGGCTATTTGGAGCGAGATTGGACGGTTCCGGAGAGAGAGGAGGGAACGAGGCGCGGAAGTGAAGGTCTATGCTACTGGGACCGGCGTTGTCGTTGAGCAGAAGGATGTGGCTGGTCAAGGAGAGGTAAAGTTCGCGATAGGGGCGGAGCCTCAGATCTTGAGTGGGGAGAAGAAGGGGCCACTTGGGACGGCATCGGAACCCTTGAGCAAGAGAATTGCGGAGACTGTCGAGGCGGCGACGGGTGTAGATGTAGGGGAGCTGGCTGAAGGTGTGGATGTCAGGGAGGCGGCGGGGGAGGTGAGAGAGCAGGCAAAGGGGTTGCTGAAGGAGGGACAGAGGCAGGTGCAGAGTTTCCAACGGCATGTTGAGTTGAAGAAGAGGCAAGAGACGAAGAAGGCGGGGTGGAGGAGCGATGCGTTCGATTTCTGATTCGAGAATCATGGTGTGTACTGGTACGAAAGATATCCGAAATAAACGAGTGAACGGATCTAGCTAGAGAGATAGTGAAGGTTGGGCCATTGATGCGGTTAATTCTCGCTGCGCTCGGATGCATCCTCGACGTGAAGACGAATTACTAGGATTGTAGGCGTTACTTAAAATTCTGAGCTGTATCACGTTGTGGAAGGCGTGTACTATCCCTGGGGAACTGACCATCCTGGCTCCTCTAAAGAATAACGCGCGTTACAAGTAATATGACAGACCTGATATGAATCTAATACTTAGGATACCGCGCCAGATGACAGACACGAGTTCTCTGAAGCAACATCGCGGCTGCCTTGAGTTGCCACTCCCCAAGGTTCCTCCAGACATCTTGCCGGGAGGAACCCATTATGCAGCTCATATCGTCCGTCAGATTGCAGAACATATCGAGATTGAATATTGACGGGCGACAAACTTATCAAAAAAAGCTTGGTTAGAAATTGTAAAATGTGAGTTTCCGGCAGATCGATATAGAAACTGGGAGATAACCAACATCGTCCCCCTGTAGGCACATTTGGAGTCTTGGTATGAAACTAGGCGATCCTAATCTTTGGAATATGATGCATGATGCACGACGCGGTCATGAGCGAGTGTGCGGTCCTCCTAGATTACGATTTGTGCATCATACAAAGACGACCGCGCGAGAAGGAAAGGCGAGGAGGCACTCCCTGGTCTCTGAATGGATCAGTTCGGGTTACACCCAGTGCGGCGAAGAAAAGTGCTCTTTTGGGGGGTCGCAGCATCTCGTTCGGCTACGTTCGAAAGTCAAGACGGCGCGCGCCTACCAGTGGCAGTTGATAGAACAACTGTTGCGCTGGGCATACCGCTTGGATTGGGCCCGTAATGTGGCAGCATTTCAGCCGGGTGTTTCTCCAGTGCCGCCAGATATGGGATCTACCCTAGTGTACCTGAAGGCTCTCGAATCAGCCAGCGTGAAGTTTGATTATCTGGAAGAGGTGATTGCTAGCTTGGACGATATCGCGTGGGGTGACTTGGAGTGTGTCGAGAGGAGTTGTGAATAGAGTACCAGAAGAAGGAAAGTAAGATCTGCACGATCTTTCAGATGTTGTCCGTCATTTGTTGCAGAAACAACGCGTTGAAATAGGCAGATTTGAAAGATTTCGCCTTCCGGATCGAAAATGCAGCAACGCAGATACAAGGGCATGGAGAATGGGAGAAAAAGACCACGAGTTCTTGCAAATCGCCAGTCCAGTATTCAGACCTCAACAGTCTGCGATCAAGGTAGTCCAACCCGTGCTACCCATTGACAGAATTCCGAATCCGATGGGATGTTGCTCGCAACGTGAAATACTTCGTACGGTGCCGCAGCTGGAAAGCGTACAGTTTGGTATCATGTTTAAACATGGACGCCGCTCACAAACCTTTGCCGGGCTGTAGTTTGAGATTCAATTGCGACTGAAAATACGAGGGGAATGACGATGAAGAGCACGCGATATCATGATCCAATAGCTACCAGCTGTTGTCCTCGTTGGCTGCTGAGGGCTTTCGGCGGCATTTGTAAAGGACGGGATTGGAGGCGAGGAAGGTAAGTGCGTTGTGGAAACGTCCAGGGGCCAGGTCGTATTTCTTGTGACGGAACGCCGGTATACCGCTTTGTCCTTCATACGCGATGGACCCATGGACCACGGGTGTACTTGTGTACTTGAGTAGGTTCTAGATGCCGGGCCATTGGCTAAAAACGATTACTAGTCGGGAGATGGATAGGGGAGTATGGCAATGCATCGAAGGTAGGACCAGCGGCGAAGACCTCGTTGTCTTGGGGCAACGAATGGGGAATATAAACGCGGGAACCGTCCAATATCCGGATTGGCAGGTTTGAGCACGTCTATTATGGGGTGGGCTTGGATGTGGAATCCATATGGGGTCGTATGTATATTCCCGGGTTGAAGGGGGGATCGATCTCTTGAGATGATCTCAACGGGTGGGGCTAGGGTCGGGAATATTTCCTGGCGTAGAACAAAATTGCTATTGGGGGAATGACGTCGGGCTTCTGGGACGACTCGACCAAGTCGGAAAATGCCACGTGGTCGCTTTGAGTACAGCCGCCGGCGACTTGCCACCATGAACGACTTATTACTGGCGACAGTTCTCGCGGGTTTCCTCAGCTTCCATGGATTGCGCAAAAAGTCGCTGTCACCAAGCGGGGCGTTGACTGCATTCGTGGTCGGGTTCCTGATTATGGCAGGGGGTCTACGAGTGTTTGGTGTGACGTTGATTGTTTTTTACCTGCTGGGAAGTCGGGCAACTAAATGTGAGTGGAAAATTCCGTCTCAGGGATTGCGTTATACTGACGAGATGCAGATGGGAAAGAGCGCAAAGCGCGGTTGGAGGAAGGTTATGTGGAGGCAGGGTATCGCAGTGGCTGGCAGGTGTTTTGCAATAGTTGTTGGGCGCTGCTGGCGGTGACGGGGTGGAACGCCACGTATGTTCCAGGCAGCATTCACGCCTTGTTGACGGGTGGGGGATTTGGAGATGAACGTTCATATGACGGGGATAAATGGTGTGCGGTTGGAGGTGGGTGGAGCAAAGGCCTCGTGTTCGTGGTGCTCGGGCACTTTGCGTGCTGTCTGGGGGACACTTTAGCGTCGGAGCTGGGGGTTCTGAGCAAGGAAGAGCCGCGGCTGGTGACGACGTTCCGGAAGGTGCCGCGGGGGACGAACGGAGGGATGTCTGGATTTGGGACTATGTGGTCCGTGCTGGGTGGGGCGGTGATCGGTCTGGTGATGGGGATGTGCGTTGCTGTGGAGAACCAGGCGTGCGGAAGTGGAGTGATCGCCGGGATGGTCAAGTGGGGCGCGTTCGCGGGTGGGTTCGGCAGTCTGGTGGACTCTGTGCTGGGGGCGACGGTGCAGGAGACGCGGTACTCGGCGGAACGGAAGATGATCACCGGCGGCGGCGGCGGCGGGCAGCCGATCAACGGCTGGAACGTGTTGACCAACAACCAGGTCAATCTCGTCTCCAGCCTGATCACCGCGGGATTGCTGGGCTGGATGACGTCATCTTAGTGAATAACCCTTAGATTTTACCCTGCTTTTCTCCGACTTCACGCGATGTCTTCCACCGAGCGTAACCCCCTCCCGTCGCTCCCCGCCCGCGATGTCGCCAATCCCCTCCTCTTCGAATGCGCCTGGGAGGTTGCCAACAAAGTTGGCGGCATCTACACCGTCATCAAAACAAAAGTCCCTGTCACCGTCTCCGAATTTGGCGACAGATACTGTCTTATCGGCCCGCTCTCCTACAAGACCGCCCCCATGGAGGTCGAGCAGGTCGAGCCATCCGACACACACCTCGCTGCCGCCCTCGCTGCCATGCGCGCACAAGGCGTCAAGGCCCTCTATGGCCGATGGCTTATTGAGGGCAATCCCCACGTCCTCCTCTTCGACACAGGCTCCCAATACTCCCGTTTAGACGAGTGGAAAGGCGACCTCTGGAATCTCGCTGGCATACCCAGCCCACCCAGCGATCAAGAGACCAACGAATCGATTATCCTGGGCTACCTTGTCGCCTGGTTCTTGGGCGAGGTACTTAACCTACTTTCCCCCCTCATATCTTGCTGATCCAGTCATCAGTATGTCGCGCGGCAGCTTACCACCGCCGTCATTGCCCATTTTCACGAATGGCAAGCCGGTGTCGCCATCCCACTATGCCGTAAACGTCACATCGACGTCACCACTGTTTTTACCACCCACGCCACTCTGCTTGGTCGATACCTTTGCGCCGGATCTGTCGACTTTTACAATAATCTCCAGTACTTTGACGTGGATCACGAGGCCGGAAAACGCGGTATCTACCACAGATATTGCATCGAGCGATCCGCTACTCACTGCGCCGACGTTTTCACCACTGTCTCCCACATCACTGCCTATGAGAGTGAGCATCTCCTCAAGCGCAAGCCAGACGGCGTGCTTCCAAATGGCCTCAATGTCGTCAAGTTCCAGGCCATGCATGAATTCCAAAATATCCATTCCAGAAACAAGGAGAAGATCAACGAGTTCGTGCGCGGCCACTTTTATGGCCATTATGATTTTGATCTCGATAACACCCTCTATGTGGGTCATCATCCCCTTACCATCACTTATCCCCATCTAACGAGTTGCATTCTCAGATGTTTACAGCCGGCCGATACGAGTACCGAAACAAGGGTGTCGACATGTTCATCGAGGCATTAGCACGCCTCAACCATCGACTACAGAAGGTCGCTTCAAAAATGACTATCGTCGCTTTCATCATCATGCCTGCAGCAAGCCACTCCTACACAGTCGACGCCCTCAAAGGCCAGGCTGTTACGAAGCAACTGAGGGATGCTGTCAGGGAAATTCAAGAACGCGTTGGCGAGCGTTTGTTTGACCACGCTGCACGGGTTCATGGGTACGTCTCTGCCTTCCCCTTGTTGCCTTTTCGCCTTCCTGACTTTCTCGCAGCGATGTAGCCCCGTCACCAACCCCGGAGAACTTGCTGTCGTCTGAAGACCTTATCCTTCTGAAGCGGCGCATATTTGCATTGAAACGCAACTCACTCCCACCGGTCACTACACATAACATGGCGGACGATGCCAATGACCCCATCCTCAATCAAATCCGACGGGTCAAGCTCTTCAATGCAAGCTACGATAGGGTCAAGATTGTTTTCCACCCCGACTTTCTGAACTCGAATAATCCTATCCTCGGTTTGGACTACGAGGAGTTCGTGAGAGGCTGCCATCTTGGCGTGTTCCCCAGTTATTACGAGCCATGGGGTTACACGCCTGCAGAGTGCACCGTCGTCAGTCTATCCATTCTTCACGATGTCTAACATTTTAAATGGCTGATCACGCGCTTTAGATGGGTATCCCGAGCATAACTACTAATCTCTCTGGGTTTGGCTGCTTCATGCAAGACCTGATTGATCGTCCAGAAGAGGAAGGCTGCTACATTGTCGACCGTCGCTCAATGTCTGTCGAAGACTCGGTGAACCAGCTCTCAGAATATATGTTTTCGTTCTGCAATAAGACACGGCGGCAGAGGATCAACCAACGCAACCGCGTCGAGCGCCTAAGCCCGTTGCTGGATTGGAAGAATCTGGGGGTGGAGTATAGCAAGGCAAGGCAGCTTGCCCTCAGGAGAGCTTATCCCGATGCCTTTTTTGGGTCGGAGGAGGAGACTAGCGAGGACGAGGGAGCGTATTTCCACGATCAGGCCGAAGGGTATTTCAAGAGCATGGGGAGCATGCCTGCGAGTCCGAGGTTGAGGGGCGCAGCGACACCGGGGGATATGGGAACGTTGACAGAGGAGGTGGGTCGTTTGTTTTCCTTTCGCTCTGACACTAATTTTGGGGTTCAGATGCAAAGGCTGGGGACGAACAGAGGAGGATATGAGTGGCCGGCGGGGGAGGAAGAGGATTCGTATCCTTTGTATGTCTGTCTCTGTGTATTGGAGCCAACTTGTAGCTCATCTCCTCTTTAGCCCACTGATTATGAAGGTGCGTTCGCGCGCGAGCTCAATCAAGAGTGGGGGGAGCACGCCCGGATTCGGGGCATTCCAGCCTTTGAGTGAGGGCGATTTGCAGCGGGCGGACGATGCCCTTAGCAAGGTGAACGGGGCATAGATATCTGGAACAGAAAAAGTTGGTGGCGGTCGCGTATGTTTGATGGCTACTGCAATGGCCTGCAATTTCTTCCCCACTCATGTGCAGGGCCTTATTTCTCGAGATTTGAATTTCTGTAAATTTCTTATGTGTTCTTTTGCTATGTTTTACGTTCTTGAAATGTATCCAGAGGAAGCTCGGGAGTCGGGACGTTTCGGCTGGATGAGACTGTATAGTTCCACAAGCCACCGTAGCACAGCCACTATCCACCACAACCGATTTGGAAGTACGTATGCTTATGTAACCTTGGCGCACAAGTAGGTTCTCTGTACTGTTTCTTTAAACCCTCCCCGATGGCCGCCACGACAAAAACCACCAAGACAAAGGCCGCTGCTTCCAAAAGTTCGCCATTTCTCCATATTTCTTGCACCAATTGTGATGGTTGAGCTGCGACATGTATAGCAAAAGCCTCACCAAAGGACAGCAAGGCCAAGGCAGCAAAAAAGGCGGCTCTCCAAGGGACGCAATCCCATGCGACCCGCAAGACGAGGACGTCGGCTTCGTTCCACCGTCCGAAGACCTTGAGACTTGCGAGGAGCCCGAAATATCCTCGTAAATCGATCCCGCATGCGGCGAGAATGGATCAGTTCAGGACGATTGTTTCGTGAGTGTCTGTTTTTCGCGTGGTCGTGGCGTAGGAAGCGCGCTCGATTTGGGGTCGAAGCTGATTGAGTTGTGTTGTATCACAGGCCTTTGAACACCGAGTCTGCGATGAAGAAGATTGAGGAGCACAACACCTTGGTGTTCATTGTTGATCTGAGGTCGAACAAGCGCCAGATTAAGGATGCGGTGAAGAAGTTGTATGATGTTCAGGCTGCCAAGGTCAATACGCTCATCCGGTGCGTATGAATTGGACAGTGGTGATGCTTTTTTTTGGAGTTGGCTGATTGTTGTCTTAGACCCGACGGAAAGAAGAAGGCGTATGTCCGGCTGACGGCGGACCATGATGCGCTGGATGTTGCCAACAAGGTAAGGAGAATTGTAGGATGTCGGCACGGTTTTGGATGCTGAAAATTTGTGGTAGATTGGTTTCATTTAGATGGCGGGTTCCTTGGATGGGAGGAAGAAGCGCTGTTCTCTATACATTGACCCAAACGTCTTCTTTTGTTCTGATATGCCCTACTACTGCACGTATGATATGATATATTGCAATTCCTTCATGCCGCTTTTCTTTGCCCTGAGATGTATGAGAATTGGTAGCGGTTTCATGCGTGGGAATGTCATTGAATTTGTTTCTGCAAGTGTGACGCTTTTCTGAATTGACACTCGATGCTGAGGCACGCGTTTGTGCGCCCCTCTCGCGCCATTTTTTCGTCGCTGGTAACCCGTTCAGCGGCATCACTAGTGGGAGCTACTGAAGCAGATGTGGGCGTGTCAAACTCCGAGGCAGAACTTTTTGGAACAAGGTGAGTCTACGTTGCAGCGACATTTTGTCGTGAATTGACCATGATGCAGGACACTAAATGAGAAAAGTAACGGAGCTGGCGGTGGTGCCGTCAATCTCGACCCTAAACGACTACCCTTGACCAAGGAGCTCGGGGGGAATCCTACCGAAGCCGAACATGCTGCTACGCTCATCCATGGACGCGGGTTCCAGAGAGCTTTCCACCATCCACGAACGCATGATATTCCAGTGGCTAATATCCAGTTCCGTTCGCATCACCCAGAGCTCCTTGACCTTTTCACGCACTTTGCAACGCACGCCGCGTCGTCACTTGGAATACCTGTCTCCCGGGTAGTGACACTTCCGACGAAGCGAACGTTGTGGACGGTTCTGCGGAGTCCGCACGTGCACAAGAAGAGTCAGGAGAACTTTGAGCGGAAGGTGCACAAGCGGGCGATCAAGGCATGGGACGCGGATGGGGAGGTTGTGGATCGGTGGTGCCAGTATTTGAGGCAGCATGCGCTGGGCGGGGTGGGGATGCGGGTGACGAAGTGGCGGAGGATGGCGGTTGGGGTTGGGAGGGTGATGCTGGCGGAGGTGGAGGAGAAGTCGACGGAGGGGAAAATCAGGGCGCTGGGAGAGAGGATTGCGGCGGAGGAGGTTGCGGAGCGGAGGATGACGGAAGACATGTGATTAGCAGAATATGTAGTTCCAGCCATGTCAAGGTCCTCCTCATCTCTAATGTCCGCTGGCTTTCGCATCTCCCCCGCACTATGGGATAGGATCCACCACTTTGCCTCCTTTCCCCAGACTGGAGGTATGTATGCACAACGGCACCGACCACGGGTCCCGCTCATCCGCCCCGTTTCCAGTCTCGCTCCAGCAGATGGTCTTGTTCGGACAGAACCCGAGCCAGGGGACGCTGCTCAAAGCCAGTCAGTTTCTCGCAGGTATCCTCTCTCTCTTTCATCGCAGCTCTCGCCACTGCTCACGGGGTAAAAAGAGGAACTCCCGGTCCGCCTCGCACACCGTGTCAAGGAGCTGGAAAAACTTCCCCACAATCTGAGCGAGATGCCCTCCATCATCAAAGTCAGAAACTGGTATGCCCAGTCTTTCGAGGTGTGTTCCAGCTTCTCTGCTCGCGTTTCGTTCTCAACTCTTTCCAGGAGCTCATCAATTTTCCGCCTATGATCCTTCCGCCTGACATCAGACGAGCACTCCACACCGGAGATGCCCCGAATGCGCTTCCGGAATCAATACCGAACCCGTCCATCCAGGTGAACTCAGTGCCTACCAAGGGGAATAGTAACGGATCTGGCTACCATAAATTGAAGCTGCGGGTGCCGATGGAACGAAGGTGATCCTTCTTCCATTTCCAGTTTGCTATAACACCTTCCTTTCTCCAGATACTATGATAACACCGGAAATATCAATTGGCCGCCCCAAGTCCAGGACTACAACAAGCGTTTCACAAAGGTTTTGGAGAGAATCAAGAGTCGGCATGACCCAACGGTCACTACCGTTGCCCAAGGTGTCCTCGAGTGGAAACGTTCAGTTGGCGCGAGGAACATCGGCCTTGACATACAGTCTTGGCTTGATCGCTTCTACATGTCGCGTATTGGGATTCGCTTCCTCATTGGACAACGTGTGTCTCACTCGTGATTTGTGCTAATCTTTGATTGACGCCATCTTCTAGATGTGGCACTCAACACTCACTTGGGGCATGAAGATTATGTTGGCATCATCTGTACCAAAGCCGTATGTCCCTCTCCTTGTTGTCACCGGACTGAAAACGATCCAAGCTACTACTTTTAAAGAACGTCCATGACATCGTGCAAGAAGCTATAGAGAATGCCCGCTTTGTCTGCGAAGAGCATTATGCCATGTTCCGCGGTCCTCCCGTGCAGCTCATTTGTCCTTCCGACCTCACATTCGCCTATGTCCCAGGCCATCTGTCGCATATTGTCTTTGAGCTTCTCAAAAACTCGCTTCGGGCCGTCGTAGAACGTTTCGGCGTCGACGCAGAAGGCCGCCAAGGATATCCACCAATAAAGGTGGTGGTGGTGGAAGGCAAGGAAGACATCACGATCAAGATTAGTGATGAGGGAGGAGGGATTCCGAGGAGAGCCATACCCTTGATATGGACGTACATGTACACGACGATGGAGGGGCAGGGGATTGATCAGGATTTTGCGTCGAGCGATTTCAAGGCACCCATGGCTGGGTTTGGCTATGGTTTGCCGTTGTCGAGATTGGTGGGTTTTGTTTTTTTCTGGATGTGAATCTGGGAAGCTGATGTTGCGTTCAAGTATGCGCGATATTTCGGGGGTGATTTGAGGCTAATTGCGATGGACGGATTCGGGACCGATGTTTATATTCATCTGAATAGGCTGTCGAGCAGCAGAGAGCCGTTGTTGTAACTTGTGCGTCCATCTTTCTGTGCTTTATTGAAATCGACGCGGATTGCTTTTATGCTTTATCGTCGGTATCTTTACGATTTTTAATTTATTCACCTCCCAATTCATGCTTGTATCATATGAAGGGGGTTGATGACGAGCACGCTTGAGCTATTCATCTGGCCGCCACTCTCTTTAAACAAGTGCCAGTGAACCGTAGATAGTCGAAGCAAGCGCGGTAGCTGAGATCCAAATCAGGGTCTCACAGTCGCCAACAGGTTACAGCTATTCCTTCAGCGACTTCTACGACACCCTGAGCTCACCTTTATAATCTTTTTTTATTATCCATTTCGACCCCCTGGAAATCACTTCTCCGTCACTGGAGGTCATCCCAGGTTTTACCGGTATCGCCACGCAGGGAATCGGTGGTGGGTGTTGCCGTTGTGAGCATTCTGTCTGCCACGGCTTAACGTCAGATTGTCAAGCATTCCTTCTTGGTTAAGACACGAACGAGGATTACGAGCATAACTTAAGCGGGTCGGTGCGCGATTGTCTGACGGCGGGAGGACTCTTATCGACCACGACACCAGATTCCATACTGCACACATTCACATTCTATGAGTGAGTTTTCTCCTTTTATCATTCGATAAGGCTGACATCGTTATAATACAAGGCCCCACGTCTGAATCATGTCCAACAAAAACCAGCAACGCACTCCGTCCCCAACCCTTCCACCTCCTTCCAAGCTCCCCAAGTTTTTTCAGAAACAAACCAGCCGCGATCGTGCAAAGTCGATGACGGAACAATTCGGAAGCGCGAGCACCAGCAGCATTGCTAGTGGTAGCTCTTTTTCCACATCCTCTGATATCATTCCCTCTCCCTCCACCAAGCCCCGCAAATCAAGCAAGTTCTCCATCCTCAGGGATAAGGATGACAAAAAGCGACGCTCTTCTGATTTATCGTCTTCTCCTTCGCTTCAAGACACGGAATCCCCCAGTGCGGATGATCCCCCTGTAATTGTGGAACCAGTCGTCATACCCCGTCCGAGGCCGCGTCCCGAGCGACACATCGACACGAGCGTTGAACCGTCTCGATCCCTTTATTCTTCCGCGTCCTCCACGTCACGTATTGGTGATCTCCCCACCCGTCTATCTGGCTGGTTCTCCCACACCTTTAGTTCTTCTACCACCGACCTTTCGCTTCCTTCTCTCCTCTCGCAATCCGCGTCCAGCTCCCCTAGCAGAGCGGCACATACCTCTGCCCTTCTAATGGCTGCTAAGCATGGGAAAGGGCACCTAGACAAGGCGATGCGGTTCCTCCTTGATAGTGACTCTACCCCCGACAGATGTTCCGACTCCATATGGATACTGGGTGTACAGCATCCTGGATATGAACCTCCACCTCCAATCCCTGTATCCACATCCGGTTCCCTTTCTTCATCGACGTCAACCTCTCGGCGAAACTCGATTTCTTTCCGTTCATCTTCCACCTCCCTTTCTACCTTAGATCTCGTTCAAACGACCCCATCCAAGCAGTCGAATCCCGCTGCAAATTGGCCTACCGTGTTTTATGCGGACTTCACGTCGCGAATATGGTTAACCTACAGATCACAGTTTACACCCATTCGAGACGTCCGGCTGGCGGATATATCTGGAGAAACAAGCGATGTTGAGCCATCGAGCAGTCCGCAGACGGCAGTCAAGGCGCGGTCGTGGAATTGGGGAGGCCGCGAGAAAGGATGGACGAGCGATTCAGGCTGGGGGTGTATGTTGCGGACTGGGCAGAGTTTATTGGCTAATGCGTTGGTGCATATCCACCTGGGGCGAGGTATGCATCGTTGCACGCTTTTGGACACAACTTGACGTCGACCTTGTTTTTGCAGATTGGAGAAGACCACCGCATCCGGTGCATACCGCTGATTATGCAACTTATGTCCAAATTCTCACCTGGTTTTTTGATACACCATCTCCGGACGCCCCGTTTAGTGTCCATCGCATGGCGCTCGCAGGGAAGGAGTTAGGGAAGGATGTGGGGCAGTGGTTCGGGCCAAGCACAGCGGCCGGTGCTATCAAGTTTGTCCCTCGTTTGTCTGGCTTCCTGCCTATTGATCAGACCTTGTTGCATTTTTCTTAGAACGCTTGTGAATGATTTCCCTGAAGCTGGATTAGGGGTTTCTGTCGCCACGGACGGCATGTTGTTCCAGACTGATGTTTTCACCGCATCGCATTTTGGGGGTGGCAATGCCCGTTCCACCAGGCGACACCAGAAGACTTTGACGACGTCATGGGGTGACCGTCCAGTTTTGTTACTTATTGGCTTGAGGCTGGGTTTAGATGGCGTGAACCCAGTTTATTACGATACGATCAAGGTTCACAAGCTACTCATTTTCTTGCCGTCCGAAACTAACTGCGTTCATCAGTTACTCTACACCTTCCCCCAATCCACGGGCATTGCGGGGGGTAGGCCCGGCTCGTCCTACTATTTTGTGGGTTCGCAAGCTGACAACCTCTTCTATCTTGATCCCCATCATGCGAGGCCCGCTATTCCCCTTCGGCCTGCACCCTCTCAACCACGACAGGAAGATAGAGAATCAACACCAGAGTCTGATCGTGAGCCCTCGACAAATCAGCGTTCGCCCCGCGGGCATCCACATCATCAGCGTGCCCCTACGTCTCCATCCTCCGTTCGCACAGGAGGTTCCTCGTCATTCTCATGCCATGCTCCGCTCTCGCCTTCCCCTCTTCAGCAACAGTTCTCACAGTCTTCTTCATCAACAGCAAGCTCAGAGTCAAACGACGGCGACCAATCCCATGCTCGCCATCAGGTCCCGCTTCAACCATACCCCAGGTCGCCTCCGTCGGGTGTTCATCACGCGCGGTGGCGTTCAGCAAGCCAAAGCCAGAGCCAACGGACGTCTCCGGGATCGGACATGTTACTGGAGCGAGAGCTGACTGGTTTGGACCCGGTGCAGGAACACTACGTTACTACATACCATTCATCCGAACTGAAAACTTTTCATTGTGAGCGAGTGAGGAAGATGCCTTTGAGCGGCCTCGATCCGAGCATGTTGCTTGGATTTTTGTGCAGAGATGAGGCGGATTGGTGGGACTTTAGGAAGCGGGTCGGAGATGTAAGTTTCTATTGTTCTCTATCTCGTGTTTACTAACGGCCCTTCCATGTAGCTCCCACGGATGATCTTTTCTATCCAGGATGAGCCACCGACATGGCCGTCTGATTCGGATGAATACATGGGCTTGGAGTCGATCTCGGAGCCAGATGATCTGAATATGGATCTTGAGGATGATGACGAGAACGAAGTCGGCGGCGATGATGGTGCTGATGAAGGCGAAGAGGAATTCTTCGACACACGGTCTGCATCTGCGTCAACATCCAGCGCGAGTGGGGAGCAGGGCGATGCAAGTGACAGGAGCCGGAAGAGCAAGGGAGATGATGCAGATGTTGATACTGAGGACGACCCTGTGGGTCCCATTACTCCCGGTCCTCATTCGCGGTTCTCTATCGAGCAACAATATCCCTTGGGTCAGGCAGACAAGGTGAAGGAGAGCGACAAAGTGTCTGAAGACCCAGGTGATATCGAGGATGATTGGGTAGATCCGTCCGTGCCCTCCAGCCCTGCCTGCGTCACAGATGAGTTGTCCGAGACATCCGACTCCCAAGCACCAAAGACCACAAACGATCCCATCCCCTCGTTATCGACGACATCGAACGGGGGCCTGAATAACAAGAGTAATAGTCGGAAGAACAGGAACAAGATCCGAGAGGTTCCTATCCCAGTTCCGCGGTCGGTGGTTGTAGTCCCATCGCGGGAGCAACACTATCCTTTTCCTGTCGCCGAGGATGCTTCTTCACCCGAACCGCGCGATAGAAGTAGGACTTCGTCCACAGCTAACAAGGGTGTGGGTCCGGCTGGCAAACGAATGCATACTGCGCGCGCGCGTGATGGGGGCAGGACTCAGAGTGGTGGTGTCAAGGGCATTCTAACAGACGATTAAGCCTTAAGATGAAAGAGGACTGGTGGCTTGTCTCGTGCTACTTTGGTGCTCTTTTGTGGCACTTGTGGATGTATGTATCAACAAGGGTCTTCAACTCTTTTTTGTACACCTTTTCATAGATTGGATATACCCATAAACAAGATTATAGTGAGAACATTTGATATTGAAGTGTAGAGAATTTCTAACAGTGGAAATTTTTGGTTAAGGGGACTAGAATGTGAATGGGGGCACTTGAGTCACCCATTTAAGGTGACCCTCTTAGGCTACATGTTCTTGGCCAATAAGACTACCCTAAGAGGGTATGTGACCACATCAGCAAACCCTGATTTTGGCTGTAGTAAACCACCTGACCTTTCCCCGAAACAAGGCTTATATGCCTTGTTGTATATGCCTTGTTTATCCCATGCCTCAACCTTTT
>Ga0307516_10000804_pt1 | contig 42988 bp, 60 predicted proteins | sample 19_EM_MG_FD_203310 | JGI IMG/M metagenome (GOLD analysis project Ga0307516, IMG submission 203310) | Populus trichocarpa ectomycorrhiza microbial communities from riparian zone in the Pacific Northwest, United States - 19_EM | ecosystem: Host-associated > Plants > Roots > Unclassified | place... | reverse complement strand
TCTAAGACGTCTGTGAAAGGCACAGTTTTTTTCCGTCAAGTAAAGAGTGGTTTTTGGTTGTGTGAAAACGGGCATTTTTGGTGTAAAACGGCCCCTGTACGGAAACTTTTGTCCCTGTACTTTATAATCAACGATCTCTATTGCGAAATCCTAAATATTTGCACTTCCATGCTTTCTATGCATCATCGGTCACAAAAGTAGTAACCGTGAAGCTCAAGAGAACTTCTAAAACAGTGATCTCTCGACATTTCCAATCAGTCCTCCGAGGAATGTGAAAAAATATTTCCTGTACAAACTTTTCCGCATAACTTAAGACCCTGAAGCGAGGTCTATGGAATTTAACTCTGATATATGTGTTCACTCGCGATGTGTTGAACTTACTTTTTTAATGGGGTGACGGGGATCTTTACGTGGCAACAACGGGTGGTGTGTCCCAAACAGTGCCGATGCTTTTGTCCGTTGGAGTGTTCCCGCGGCTTACGAACGGACACACCTAGGGAACGGAACGACGGACGTCCGTTTCACCCAAACAGGGCCTAAGCGCCGCAAGGACAGTCCTTCGGTATGTGAAGACAACGTCATACCTTCACATTCGCTGCCGCCACCTTCCACTCCAACTTCTTTCGGTCATCGGTTAGACAGAATCTGACTGGGTAGGCAACCTGGGGACTCGTAAGTGTGTTGGCGGCTGTGACTTCGGCCTGGGGGACCTCAACTCGAACCTGGAACCCGTCAAGCCGGGCCTGATTTACTAGATTCAAAATTTCTCCACTTGAGCTGCCATTCGTAATGTGGTCCGTGCTACGCATACGTCCCATCCTCATGTCCGTGATTCGGGTTCACCTCATCTACAACAAAGCGCACAGAAATATAAAATCTATAAGAATCACCTTTGGCTCCCCACGAGACTGCGAGAGTTCGTACTCCTACGATACTTTCGCCGTCAGGGAGGAGGAGGCGGGGTGTGTTAAATTGGTCAACTGAAGATAAGGATCGTGGTATGAGTTACGAAGTCGTTGACACACTCCGCTTTGCACCTGGTGGGAGAATCTAGCATATGTAGGCTACTCTCTTTTTAGTCAGCCTGACTACTGTTACCACGCGGGCGTAGTTGGGGACGTATCCCTTCATCTTGATCTTCGCGGCCATCACGTTTCCATGGGCGAGGGTGATTGTGTCCGAGGATGAGCGGCTCTTCCTCGCCGCCCCTCAATGTGGTGTACCAACCAAGGAAGACCTCAAAACTGCCATGATATGCACGAAGCTGCTCTCAAAGGCATTATGGACTTAGATTCCTGCCCGCGATTCCTCCAATTTCTCTCCCTCCCCACTTCTCTCTAATTGGCGCACCCAGATGGATACGAAGTTGGCGCCGCACCTGCCAGGATAGAAAAGAGCAGGTGGATGAATTGGGGCGTGGTCATGGGCCTCAAGAACATCCTCTAATGGATATATCGGAGGAACTTGAGCTTATTCAAATGGTGGCCACGGTTGCGATAGCAAATCATATTGTAGTCATCGGACAATCGCATCACCCACGAAAGTGTGCTAGTTAGTTCGGTTCATAAATTTAACGGCAGGTCACCGCGACCGAGGAGGCGCATGCCTTGCAGGTGAGATATCAAGTTTCTTCCCAAAGGTATTACTCTGTAATATGTAAGGAGCCTGCGTAATGTGTAGTGGCCATTATGGTAACAAATTCGAATTCTGCCCCCCACTCCCCTCGCCTCTTCAAAACACAGAAAAAAAGACAAGAAAAAAAAGCAAAATCACCGCATCAAGCACGCAACAGGTAATCCTCCTTCACCGCTCACATCCTACCACTGAAAAAATTCCGGAGCGACCGCTATTTCCCCATTGGGATATGATAGCGACGTCCACCCACTCGAATCGACTAAGCGCTAGAAAAGAAAATGCGAATTTAGAAAGAGAAGACAATCGTGTGAAGTAAAGGCCCGCAAAGAAAAAAATGAATTACATGGAAAAAGCAAAGATTTGTCGAAAGGGAGTGGCAAGTACCGAAAAATTACTGGAAAATCAGAATTGCAAAAAAAGGCAAAAAGAACACCGCCACAAGTTGCCGCCCCAGTATCTCGGGAAGATGCAGGGTTTCCCTTTGCGATGCAACCTGGCATGTAAACATCTGTCTGTAGCCAACCGAGGACATCCACTCTGAAGTGCCACAAAGTCTCCGAACCGCATTCCTTCAGAAAAACGCCGGCTGCCAGGACATCGGAGCTGTTAGGGTCCAGGCTTGAGCCTCCATGGTGTTGATAACCAAGGATAGGCCGTGCAATACCGTGACGAACTCGACCCTTTGATCGTCGTCCGTCAACTTGTACTCTCCAGTCACCTCAGCACGTACGAAACCGGGCGACGAAATGAGATCTCCGGCCTTCAGTGATCGAAGCTCCTCCGACGACCGCAACATCCCTGTCAATATTGTGATCTTCATCACCGCAGCCCAGCTGCCGCGGAGGGTGACCATCCAAAGAGTGATGTCGTCGGACGCGTAAAGGTGGTTGTATTCTTGTGCTATAGAGATCGCATAGCCGATTTCCTCGGCGAAGTCTTGCTTCCTACGCCGTGCAACCACCAGCCAAGCTTCGCGCCCGATTCTTCCCCTAGCCTTCCAAACGCTGAGCCTATCGTGGTACTGTAGCTCCAGATCATATCCTGGACGGTCATACTGGGGACACAGATATTTGAGCACCTGCTCAATAAACTTCGTACAATACACCTCGCGTTCATCACATTGCCATGGCCAAGCCTCGGTCTTGACTAACCGCCTCACCGTCCAGCGTATGTTCCGGAATACAGCCGAAGGGTACCGATTAGCGAAAACAGTTGCATAGGACCGGAACGTCGCCGAGCGGAAGGTGATAGTTGCCTGCGCGGCATCCAATAGCTCCACAGGCGGGGGGGGATCATTGTTAAAGCGGAGGCCGAAAGTAAGGGTAGCTCCGATAGCAGTAAGGTAGCTACTGTTCCACGACATGGGATTGGCGGGTGTTGTATTCTCCAGCTCCGGGGCGCTCTCGCTAGACGCGGCAAGAGATTTGACAGAGCTCATTGTGGATAGGAGAACCGGAAACCCTTCCGAGTGTTAGGGGTGTTTGCAGGTGGTTCTGTAATGAGACTCACCTATAAAACGAGGAGGTCGTGGGTGTGAAGTGGAGTGTAGTAGCAGCTTTAAAGTCTCATCAGTAAGACGTAGAAGTCAACGCAATCAGTGGGCACAATCTTACCCAGTACTGACTAGGTCGCTCTTGACTTCAATCGTCTTGGAAGCCACTCGCTGGCTTCTAAGTCGGATCAACGACGGCTCAAAGGCCAAAGCGGTAGGAGAGTTCCACTAACTACCAGAGAGAACACGACAATAGGCAACCCGACCACCCGATTTCGGCTTCAAATTGTCAGTACAGGTTGGATTCCGGGACGGGGTGGGATTCAGCCCTACCAACTGCTGAACGAGATATCGTCACGCGGATGAAAGTCTTGTCGTGGTGTACTATAGTGTCAGGTCTTGCAACCTGGGACGGGGATAGCCGGTGCCAAACGCAGACTCGAAGTGGTATTGCAGTAGGCTCTGGTGAAGAAGATGTGGTTAAGCTAGGTGGGGTCTCAACTAGGCTGAAAGAAAACAACCACTGCCGATCAGCGACGGGTCGGGAAGTTTGGCAAAGGGGAAGAAGCGTCGAGCGTACCGGAGAAAAGGATGGCCGTGAACGAACTCGGGAGCTCTTCCGCGACGCGAGGGGTGAGTTGGTCGCTGGATGAGGACTGAGGTAGAAATCTGTGAGCCGGAGCGCGAAAACCGACATACTGGGAAGCAGCTGAGGGGCCTGGGGGTGAGGCAGGGGGGAGTGGGAAAAGATTCAGGTGAAGTAGGTAGGATACAAACTACATAGAGTCAATGGAAGAGCGAGATCTCTTACCGACTGGCGCACAATCAGCGCTGGAAGGTAGTCGGCCTTGATTGAATTGTAAAAGAAAGGCGAGAGGCTGATGGAGACGAATGAGGTTTGATTTCTTTGGACCTCGACGTAGAAAACGTGCGTTTATTTCGGATTGGATGTGACCGATGGTGCGATAGTGGGGAGATAGCAAGAGAGTTGTGGAGATAGATGTGGAAGGAAAGAAGGAGGAGAGGGGGAGAGGGGGGGAGGGAGGAGAGGGAAGAGAGTGGGATATCGATGGCTGCACGGAGATAGCTGCGCGGGCACGGCAGGTGTGTCTGTTCCCTTTCCAGCGAGTCGCGATTGTGTAGGGAGCGGGAGCCAGCGAGGCAAGCGAAGAGGGAACAAGCAGTTACATGCAGCGTGGGGGTACCATTCGCAGGGGTTGCATAGCGGAACAGGCTTCAATGGGTTGCAACTGACGCTGGACCATTGCCGTGCGCACTGCATCTGCGAGGACAAGACGGAACTGGGGAGCTGGATGGACACCAGAGAATCGGGGTCGGTGGCTGCAATCACAGATACATAGGGTGTGTCGCAATCCATGGAGCGCAGACGTAGCATATTTGGCTGTCCAACGGAGTGGAACGTTCCACACGGGATCAGACATCCGGAGTTTCGTTACATAGTGGTGATACACACACTTTTGGAGAGTGGGTGTCTTGGATTCGTGTTGGCGACTTCAAAAATCACACGTAAGTAGCCAACTGAAAATTCCTAAGTTTTGTATCTACGGTTTAACGAATGTATAATCACCGAGAGTGGGAAAGCATAAAGCTTATGAGTGTTTGAATTTATGCTAAATCTTTGACTGTACCGTCATTTTATCACGTTTTTTTTTGACGACAATAATTGGATTCGCCGGGCTGCTATTTCATGGATGGTCCAAAATCGTTAATCTGCCGGTATCAACCGTTTGACAGCCACGTGCACCTGCATATAATCATGAAGTACTATTGAACGAATGTTGTGCTCGGTATACATGATTACTAACTGCACGATCTGGGAAGTCAAACACCTGAGACGAAGAATGCCGCACCCTGGTACAGTGACGCGGTGCATTACAAGATTCGAAGGTTTCTATTGTGGGTTCGCCTCGTTGCTATTTTCATATACAGTAATAGATTTCTAGTTGTGTGCCTTACCCCACCAACCGAAGTTGACCAGTGGCCAAATTCAGGCGATAACCCGATTGGCGATGGTGCTGTGTAGCAGCGGAGATGAAGTCTGCTCCTCGCGCTCCAATCTCCACCCGATAAACACCCTGAATATTATGTCGATCTCTAAACCTCTCAGTCTGGATCATGTATGCTAACAGCGCTTCAGAAACCCCTTCCCCGATCATGGGTTGACAGTGGTAGCGTGACGAGACGGCAGCCGTGGCTTTGTCGTGGGCGTGGTGCCAGCAGACTAGGGGAGAAGAGGCTGGTGATGATGGTTCATCGATCGCATGCAACCTGTTTGTATCATGGAGATATTTATGTACAGCCGTACCCTGTTCACCGACCGCCGCGACCTCTCAAAGTTCGCCGGCAGCCCACAGCAACTCCCGCTCCTCCCTCCGCCTGGCCTTTCCCAAAACAAGAAATGAATTAAGAAGAGAAAGGAAGCAACCGACTCTCTGGTCCCGCCACCTACTCCTCCTCGTCCTCCCCTCGGCGCATGTCCGCGTCCTCTCTCCTGCGCATCTTCAACATTTCCTCGTCCTTGGTCTGGTCCTCGCTCAGTCTCGGTGGTTCAGCTCGTGGAGACGAGAAGCGGTGAAGCGTGCACAACTGCGGCTGTAGTGACGCTGACTGTTGCTAACTATAGATGTTGCTTCTCAGATGCAAGATAGAAAATAGGGAGCGCCTCAACGCGCGGGTCCAACTCCCACGCCACGGGCATACAGATCCTTCCTCACCCAGCGGCACACAGAGTGCATGCCGCGACGCATAGAACATTGCAGGCCTTTACAACATAACCCAACTACGATGTGCACAAACAACAGATCACCAACCCTGCCTCCAATACCTCTAGATAACGTTTGACTCCTCGCGAACCCACTCTGCCTAAAGAAGTTGCTAATCCCATCGCAGTAATGCCAAAGCTTGTTTGCGTATACATATTAACAGTTTTATGTCTCTGGTCCCTCCGCCATATGTGTCAAGACGACACCGACTCCCTTCATACGCATTTTGTTTCTTTCCCCGTTAGGTGCAGTGTGCCTGTTGAATAACCCCATTTGCCTTGGCCTTACGAATCTACCGTTTTGGAAATGTACTGAAAATCCTTGGTTTAGTGGAATGGTCAATGTCAGTTCACACTCCAACCCAATTACTGTTGAAAGAATATCGATATAGTGGTGATGATCAATAGCTAGTATTTTGTACGAGTATGTAGAACAGGAAGAGAAGTACAAGAAGAACAGCAGATATCCCTTCTTACTTCCCCGCTCTTGCGGAAACGTGTCCTCAACAAAACTGTAAAACAGAAGCGCCAAACCTAAAGACCGTCTCGGCGCGAGAAGCATTTCCAACAATTATTTTGCACATGCTAATACTGTCGTCTGCATACATAGTATCGCGCGAGAACTTCTTCAAGGACCGCAAGTGGCTGCAGCAGGAGTTTCCGATCCTGAGCGCTGCGACCGCGGGCTATCAAGTGAGCGACCGTACGAGCGATCCTACGAGCGATCCTACGAGCGATCCTACGAGCGAACAAGCAAAAAAAAAGTCCCACAACGAGGCTCCACGAGTCAAAATGGAAACGCACATTAAATGCCAAAGATGTGCATCCGGTGGAAGAAATATAGGGCGAGAGGGTAAGGGATTAGGTAGTTGGAGGACAGAACCCCCGACGAGGATATGGGGTGCTTTTTGAGAATCTTCAAGTGGATTAGCAACATATTATCCACATTATGTCAACGTGAATTAATTGCCGTTCCTCACCTCTTAATCTGCAAGTGTTACACATTCAGACAGATGTATAGTGATCCCACGTCCGCCACCACTACAGATGCTGTACACCCAAGTGGCAGGCGATACTAAGTGTCCCGCTCTCGCAAGGCGCTGGGATCGGCTTCGAGAAGGTAGAGTACGCCGGAGCGGCTCACAATCTTCACGGACGCAAATCCGCCATCAGACGGATGGCGTCAGAGGAGCCGGGCCCTGGCTAGCAGTACGCGCTCTAGGGATGGAATCACATCGCCGCACTGCACAGGGTACGGCCAGGCATTATCATCGAGATCCGGTGGTACCCGGCCCACAAGGCAGTTGCCTGCAACGAAAAGGCCGACGAGTGCGCTATGCCTCTTCCAAGATCTCTCGCCCATCTCACCCGTCAGATTTCGGAAAGAAATGAGTAGAGGCACACCAGTGAGCTAGCGGCGAGACCTCAAAGAAGAAATACTGGATGCCGAAAAGCCAGAAGCCAGACGGTATGGTTGTTGGGAGCGCCAAAGGGCTCTCCATAAGGTTTTACCAGCTGAAAACTGGTCAGCTCTCATCGGACAATACTTACACTCGCTAAGGTCCGTTCTATCTCTCAGCGATCGTGGCGCTAGGGCCAACACAGACGAAAGAACACCTCTTAATGTGTGTCCGAAGTGGAAGGCACAGCAGAAGATCCTGTGGGCGGAGGTGCAGAAGGAGACCGGAAGGTGGCAGAGCCTGTGGAAGATCAGGGATCTGTTCGCAGAGGAGAGGTTTTTTGTTTGTTTATTCATTACTAGCAAGCGACCGATCAGATCAGGGCGATATTATGTACAGTCCGTTTGCTGTCTGCTGTCCGCGCAGTGGCGGCACGTCGCAAGCTCCACTTTGCCCTCCGCCCAGGCCTGTCCAAAGAACATGTGGTGCACACTAAGGGAATTACAAAGAAAGGTAAGTAAGCGTGGCGGACAAAGGAAAGTGCATAGGGAAAGGACCCCGGCCAGCCTCTAAACCTTTTTTGCAGACGCCATGAAGTCGCGCGGCGGCAGGAACAGTGAAGTCCCCTCAGCACCCGGCTGCTCCTCCCCCCCTCCCCGCTCCTCCAGCCACTCCTGTACCTCTAGCTCCGACACCGCACTCACGGTGTCCTCTTCCTCGGCCGGCACCCGTCTTCCCACATCCGTGGTGGACAGAAAGCCCAGCACCGCCCGTCCGAGCCTCTCGTCCGCCATAAGGTCCCTGATCTTCCACTGGTCCTTCCCCCTCCCGGTCTCCTTCGTAACTTCTGCCCACAAGATCTTCTGCTTGGCCTTTCACTCTAAACACTCCTTGAAGAGGTGCTCTTGCGTCTGATTTCGGTACCGGCACCACCAGCGCTGCGGGGTGGTCCGGTTCTTCGTCCGGTGGAGGTACTACTGGATAAGCGGTGCCCCGTCTTGAGCCGCTGGGGCCGTGGGGCGAGTCTTTTGGTGCTACCGGCCACCGCGTCATCGGGCTTCCGGCTCGTTGGCATGCGGTACTTCGATTTGGAGGTCCGACCTCCTGCCCACTGGCGCGCCGGCACCCACTTCTTTTCCAAGATCTCCCGCTTGAGGTTGGCAAGCGATCGTGGGAGGGGCATCGCACGCACTTGCGACCGGCCGTCATAGCTGTAGTTCAGCCATTCCATCCCGTGGGTGTCTGCCTCCTCTGCCCCAATCTTGGCCAACTTGTCAGCTTTTTCACTGCCGGCGATGCCTTTGTGAGCCGGGCGCCACCAGATCTCAATGGCGATGCCTGGCCGAGCCCGTCGCAGTGCCGCAATGTGCTTCCGCGCCTGGATGGCGTACTGCTGCCCTGGGCCGGGTTCGTCCGATCCCATCCGCCTGATGTCTGCCTGCGCGTCCGAGAAGATGGTGACCCGTTTCGGGGTCGTGCTCCTCCGTGAGGCCGATTTCAGTGAACGGGCGAGAGCAGCACACTCAGCGTGGGAGGCCTACTTGTTGGAGCCCAAGTAGGCTTTGATGCCCTTCCAGGTTTGGCCGTTCCTCCACACCACCGCGTACCCGTAGCCCCATCGTCCAGCATGTTGGAATATAGGGATCGATGGAGATGAAGATAGTGAATTGGTTGATTGATACAACTTCGAAGGAGGAACACTCTCTCTATATACAACGGGCCTGAGGGGCTCGCCAGGGGCAAAGACGGAAGACTGCCCCCTGAGCCGGTGCTCAGGAGACTCGGGCAGCTGTCATCTCCGGATGTGCCGCCTCCGGTCTGTCATCTCCGGACGCCCATTATTCTGACACAGCAGCGACCCGTCTGTAAACATTGTGAGCCCCGGCTGGACCTTCTCCGCCTAATCCTTGACCTCGACTTTCTCTTCTTATAATAACTCTGCGTCGAGGGTTTCTGGCTCCTCATGCAGAACTGTGCTCTCCGTGTCGCAGACGAGAGGTATGGCCAGACTGTGCTGGATTCCCCTTCTTCTACGGACGTGGGAAGGCTGGCGCCGGCCGTGGAATAGGGTGACGCGGGGACCGACGTGTCCGAGCGGGAGCTCCGGGAACGCCGGGAACGGGAAGATGAGCTCAGGAAGGAGGCGGCGGTACTGGGTGCTGAAGAAGAGCGGGGTGATGGGGAGGTATTACCGCTGTCCCTGCCCGCGCCCTCCTTCATGGCATCGGCGGAGAAGGAGTAGGGATCGGTCACGCCTTTCTTTGTTATTGCCTTTATGCTTCTGTTTGGTGCGCGTCGGCTTTCTCTCGGGACAGGCCTGGTCAGGGGGGAGATAGGAGAGCTTGCAACGAGGCGCCACCGCGCGGACAGCGGATGGGAAAAACGGATAAAATATACGCCGCCATAGTCTAGTTTGGCGGTATGCGAGTATAATTCAACAAGAAACCAGCAGTGGTGCTGTGAGAACTTCCCCGAGAGTTAGCGTAAACGCCAACTGCATTAAGCGTGCGATGTGAAAGTAGCTTCATTGAGGGACCGGACCAATATTACCCCTATGAAGGAAGGCGCTGGCCCAACCTTGATACCCGAGGGAAGGAAGGGACCGACCCCCCGATGGGCAATTCGGGCGGCGAAAGCGAAGGTCCTGCGTCGACGTAGTGTCAATCCTCATGAGCCGCATACAACAGGCATGGCGGGAAAAGTAAGTGGTGGGGGCACTGTTCATGGACGTCAAGTCGGCCATCAACAACTTTAGCAGGGCGCAACTGGGCAGGCGCATGGAGGCACTTGAAATGGAGCCGGAACAATGGAGAGCATAGTTCTCCAAGAGGAGCGGGAAACCCCAGATGCGGAGCTACTGCAGGTAGAAGAGGCCGTGGCAGAGAGGGCTTGTCCTGGACTCACCATGTTCACGGGCGGGTCGCGGCTAGACGATGGAATGGCCTGGTACGGAGTGGGGTAGAAGAACGGCCAATCTAGGATGGGCAACAAAACCCACATGGGCTACAACCGGAGGCTTACAACGCAGAGTGCGCCACTCTCGCAAGAGCGCTGGAAACGGCATCTCGAAGACTGGCAACGCCGGAGCGGGTCAGGATTTCCACGGGCGCCCAAGCCGTCATCAGACGGATGGCATCAGAGGAGCCTAGCCCCGGTCGTCAGTGCGCGCTCCAGGCGAGAAAGCATATCGCCACAATACGGAGGGAAAGGCCGGGGAGGGGGGAAAACCGGTAGAATATCCGGGACCTTCTGGCAGATGAGAGGTGTAGTCAGGCGGTGCCTCCCTTCCTCTCCTTTGCGGATTTGGGAAGGCGGGTACCGGCTGGGGAGGACGCAGTGATCGAAGTAGCAGAGGCGGAGCTGCGGAGTGGGAGGAGGTGACAGAGGCCGGGGATTTGTCCCACGCGGCAGAATCTCCACTTTTGTTGCCCACGCATGACTTCATGGCGTCCGGTGGAGAGGGGTGGACGGCTTTTATTGGTTTCTTTCCCGCGCCACTTCTCCTGCCATTCCCTTGGTGCGCAGCACATCTCCTTAGGTCAAGCCCGGGCGGAGGGCAAAGGGTAGCTTGCGATGTGCCGCCACCGCGCGGAACGCTGACGGGAAAAATGGATTATATATTATTTCGCCGTGATCTAGATAGGTTGCATACGAGTAATGATTAAACAAAAAAAACTGCAGAGGGCCATCGGACATCGTCATCGGGATTCGGTGGTGCCCGGCACCCAATGGAGTCGCTGGAATTGAGAAGGCCGATGAATGAAGGCTGATGGGTGGGCAAAGATTCCGGCGGGAGAGTCTGACGCTCGCGGGGTGGAATGGCTGTGCCGCCCGGACCGGGCCGAGGTACGTGCAATGCCTCTCCCAAGACCTCTCGCGCACCTCAAGTGGAAGATCTCTGAGAATATGTGAGCGCTGGCACAGCAGTGGGCTAGAGGGCGAGCCTCGAAGGTAAGCAGAAGATGCCGAAAGTCCGAGGTCAGACAGCGCCGTGTTTGAGAGTACCCGGAGGCTCGCCTTCCGGCTCTACCAGGTGAAGACGGGGCACTGTCTTTCCGGGCGGTACCTCCATCGCACGAAAAACCGGCCTACCGCGTAGTGGTGGTGCCGGCATCGGACCCAGGCTCGGGAGCTCCTCCTCAAGGTGTGCCTGGAGCGGAAGGCCCAACAGAAAATCGTTTGGCCGAAGGTGTTGAAGCAGACTGTGAAGTGGAAGAGCTGGTGGAAGATCCACGACCTCCTGTCCGATGCGCGATGTAGTCTGGCGGTGCTGGATTTTCTCTCTACTACAGATGTTGGGAGACGAGTTCCGGCTGAGGAGGATGCAGTGGGTGAGATATTGGAACGGCAGGGGGGCGCCGAGAGGAGGAAGAGTAGAGGGAGGCGGAGGAGCTGGGTACAGCGGGAGAACCGGATGTCGTGGGTGAGCTATAATGTTCCTACCCACGCCCTCTTTCGTGGCATCCTCGGGCGAGGACTAGGGGGAGCGCTGCGCTTCTCTCTTTTTTTTCTTTCTTTCTTTTGTCTTTCAGGCCCACTCTGCTTCTTTTCCTTTGTAATTTTCTTGTTGTGCATTACATCATCTTGGGACAGGCCAACGGCCGCCATCGCGCGGGAAGCAATCGGTAGGAACCACACCGTCATAGACTAGCTTGGCTGTATGCGTGTGTTATTACACAGGGGGGAGAAAAACCTTGTTGCCCGTTTCAACTTACCTAAAACACCTCAAGCAAACTTTGTTATGAGAGTTCGCACTCTGACGACTCGCTCCGTTCGTTCAACCGCGGCTAGGGCTAACCTGCTACCCTCGTGATGGCGAGGAACTCCAGTATCGGCTGGCGGCATCGCTCATCAATGGAGACGTCCTGACCTGAGAAATAGGACCATTTGGTGGCCGCTGGATCTGCCAGTCAAACTAGCCCATTGGCCGAATAGTATTACTGCTGACAAACAGGCGAACAGGCCTGCCCACTAAAAAACAGCGATTATTTCACAGCCGTATAGAACACCTAGAATATTCCGTGGAGCTGCGTCCCCGACCTTGTTAGGGCAGTGCGTGGTAACCTATTTCATCGGCTACAATTTGTGAGTAACGCGTGACTTCGAAGTTGAGCCACGTGTTAGAGTGTTAGGGCTTCTGAGTCCAAGCCCAAACCCCAGGCACGTGCGATCATCTCAGGGCCTCCCGTGTTTAGTAACCAAACGCACCCCTCCTCTTCCCCCATCCTTTTCTTTCCTCTACCCTTCACGTTCCCCACTCCCACTCGTTCATTCCTCCCCTTTGTTTCCCCTCCTGCTCATTCCTCTCTCCCGTTCACCAACCCCTCCACGTCCGCCCCTGCGTGCCCGCTCTCTCCGACATCCTCCAATACCTCGTCGCCATCCCTCGCTTGAGTAGTCTCCACAACCCCACCTCTGAGTATCAAAGCCTCAAGCAGCAACCCGATTCAACCTGCTGGATATTCCCAACCACTATCGTATCTTTCGGACATCCTCTCACTGCAATCCTCTTTACTACACAGTGTGTTGTCTCGTTCTTCACAAACAACCGATAGTTAGGAACACCCGAAAATAAGTCATACACAATTGCCCGGTAAGCCATGTGATCCTCAACCAATTCCTACGTCTCCGTCTGCTGTTGCTCTTTCCTTCTCCCACATTCCTAACGATCTTCTAGAACAAAAGAGACACTATGCCGCGAAAGAATCCTTCTAAGAAGTCTTCTGGAAGTGGAAAGCTCCAGGCTTCCCAGACTCCGGTAGGAGCCTCCAAGCCGAGAGATATCGCCAAATACATGCCAGTTATCGATGATTACCAGGAGATCTTCGGTCAATTGCAGGACGGAGCCTGTAATCGCCTCCCTCAGACCGAGATTCACAAGAAATGCCAGTCCTGCATCGAGAAGTCGGCCTCGGCCGGAAGCTGCCGTTTTGTCGGATTCCGAGTCTTCGAAACATCGGTGGCTGGAGAGAAAGAGAAGATCGTGTACTCCTCTTATGGGTTCCGTTCTAATCAGGACGACGAAACCCACCTTCCGAGGAGGAAGGAGACGTCGGGATCTGATAAACGGCGGTCGAAGCGTGCCTCTGACAGCGCTGGAGTGGACGACAGTGAGATAGGGAAGAGCGGAGGTGAATATCCCACGCCCACCCTGGCTCCAAAGATGACGCTCTCCGCGGAGGAGGCTAAGCACATTCTTTCATACCTCATTCCTTTCTTCAAGAAGAACGTGAGGAGAGAACTCCTTCATGAGAATATCCACGTGGGATTAGAGGAGGCCAACTTGCTATCTTGCGGTGCGCTCCCGCTAGTTCGAACCAAGGATATGTCGGAGACCAGGTCGCTCTGCGACATGTGTGCTACTGGCATTTTTATGGGTTCCTACATGTGTGGGTGTTGTGGTCGCGAGTTCTGCTTGGGATGTCTGGAGGAGTGGGTGCCATCTGGGGAGCTTACCTCGGGTAAACTCAGCCGCATGGATACATGCACCCTCAAGCGCCGTCATGTTTTTAAGAACATGATGTTCGTTACCAGGGCGAGACCTGGTCAACTCTTCGAAACTTTGGAGAAGCTTATGGCTTTAACTACGATAGCCCCTACGCTGCCGCGAGTTACCAGAATGAACCTCCCTTTGTTGACCGCCGATTCCCCAGGAGGGCAGAAGTATCTTCCAGTACCGACCACGACGGAGAGCGACCTACCGCTTGCTGAATTTCAGAGATTTTGGCGTGAAGGGAGGCCGCTAGTACTCACTGGTCTCAGGGAGAGGTTCCAGCTCCCATGGGATCCACAATACTTTATTGATCAGCATGGCAGCGAGCCATGCACTCTCCACGACTGTACTGGCGACGGCAACAGGTCGCATAACGCACGTGTCGACACGTTTTTCTCCGCTTTTGAGTCCAAAGGATCGGAGTCGCTGAAGCTCAAGGACTGGCCACCCACCACGGAGTTTGCCAAGGCCTTCCCTGAGCTTTTCGCCGACTTCGAGAATGCGCTTCCATATCCATCGTACACTCGTCGTACTGGTCCATTAAACCTGGCATCCCATTTTTCCGAGGACTGCTTGGCTCCCGATCTTGGTCCCAAGATGTACAACGCATATCCGGCTGTCGATTTTTTGGCACTTGGAAAAGCCGAAAAGAGATTGACGAAAGAAGAGAAGGACAACCTCATCTATGATGTGAAGGGAACCACGAATCTTCATCTAGATCTCACCGATGCCGTCAATATCATGGTCTACGAGGCCGGTGGAGAAGGAGCTCCCCTTATTACGACTGCTGCGAAGAAGATCCCTATGTGCGGCGCCATTTGGGATATCTTCCCTCGGTCGGCTACTCGCATCATACGCGAGTACCTCAGGGAAAAGGTTCCTGGCGTGGACGATCCCATCCACCGCCATTGTTACTACCTATCCGAGCAGGAGCTCGCGGATCTTGCCAGGAAGGGTGCTCGTTCGTACCGTATTTTTCAAAATACGGGCGACGCCGTATTCATCCCCGCAGGTTGCGCCCACCAGGTACGAAACCGGCGGTCGACTATCAAGATCGCGGTCGATTTTCTGTCCCCAGAAAACCTCGTCCATTGCGAGGCGATTCTCGAGGAGTTCCGTGACCTCGCACCCAAGTTTAACGCAGCCGGATTGAAGGGAAGCCAGCGAGAAGACGTCTTGCAGCTATGGGCCTGTATCGGCTTCGCCTGGGACGCCATTGTGGAGGCGATCAATTCGGAAGACAAGGGAGAGGATAGTCAGGAAGACAATGATGAGGATGATCAAGACGACAAGGGAGAGGTTGGTAAAGACGACAAAGGAGAGGATAGTCAGAAAGAGAATGAAGAGGATGGTCCAGACGACAAGGGAGAGGATGGTGGTAGAGACGACAAGGAGGAGGGTGATCAGGTAAGCCTATCCGGATGCCAAGTGTGAACATCAGATGCTGAGATGCCGCCGCCACAGGAGCCTACTATCAAGCCTGCCAATAGAACCGCCCGAAAGCCTGCCTCGAAGCAAACGAAGATGGGCGCGATGTCGAATCAAAATCTATCCACCCCTGCAAGGTCCAAGATGGCACATAACCTGGCCCACCCTCAGGATTCCGAGTTCCCGAAGGCGCCTCCTAGCAAGCGGTCGGCTCCGGATCCTGCTGTCACTCGTTCTCATACGAAGAAGGCTCGCTCATAGGCGGTGCCCCCAACCAGGCAACTTTCTCCGGAAGATCCCATAATTTTCATGTGTTTTGACTGGCGTAGGGTAGACTTCTACAACTTCGGCGTGTTCCCTCAGTTGGTGTTTGTGAGGATTTCCCCGGGCAGTTCTTTTCAAGCGGTTCAATTGATTTACGATTTTTTCCATTCTGTTTCGACTGTCAGCCTTTCGAGTTGCGAATTCTTCGGACGGCAGTCTTACGATTTGCAGTTCCTGTCGAACATTAGCATCTCTGATCGGAAGCCTCTCTTGACTGGCCCCTTTCAAATGGCTGTTCACTTCAAAAAAAAAGCGGTAGTTGGCATGTGGCCTTTCATTTGAATACCATTTCTGTTGTTTTGCTGTTGTATACTGTTTCGCCCGAATAATAAAAGTTGATTTTGCACAATGTTGACAAATGACTGTTTTTCCAGTGGCACTGCTTTTCGTGACGTCCTTACTTCCCATGTGCCGTGCGACCGGGTGAGCCATCCTTTGGACTACTCCGAATCGTATCGTATCGTACCCGCCGCCTCTACAATGGGAGTCTACACCGTCGCCATCATCATCAGTGTTGGATATATGGATCGCCCAACGAGGCCAGGCTATGCCGTTGCGGCAGTGTCCAGATGGCATGAGGTGGTGCCGGTGGCAAGCTACCGCCGGGGACGTCTAGACGCGGAGGCGGTAAGTTGAGTTGCCACCGACGGGATCCACGCGATTCGATGGACTTGACGGATAACGGACGCCTGAGGTCGTGGCGGATAACGGATTGGATATGCAAGTATATACATCGTTCGGAGATGCGGCAACGGAATTCCTAACTATCAAGTATCTTTCACATTCGGTTTCATAATCCTGAGAAACAGCTATCTCTACTGCATAGGTAGGCGCTCTTTCCTATCTTTTTCTTCTGCTAGCTCAACTCTCTAGTTTAACATGATTACGCTGCGATTATAGGGATCGATAGAGATGAATTCGGAAAATCCACTCTGGATACAACGGGTGTCAGAGGTCAGTAGGGAAGACTGTCCCCGGCCGGCGGTCGGAGTCTCCAATAGCCGATATCTTTGGACCGTCATCGCCGGTCGCCCATCCTTCGGAGACCCTCCTTACGCCACCTCCCCCCCGCGGCTCCTGCAGCAGAGGAGTAGGATTGGGGGCGGCTTTTCTTTCTTTCTCTTTTTTTTCCCGCTACCACCTCAGTGCGCTTCATATCTTGTGGCGATAGGCCATGACGGAGGGCAAAGGAGAGCGTGCAGCGAGCCGCTATCAGTCGAGCTGCGGGCGGGGAATGGACAATGTGTACATCGCCATGATCTTCATGTGTCGCATGCGATACATGAAAAAATAAGAATCGGAGAAACCTTTGCTGGTTATACAGTGTGAGGGGCGACCTCAACTCCTGCAGCTGCAGCCTGTAGTTACAAATGTGTCCAACCCAGCCGAGCGAGCTCCATCGACCCACCTTGCTGTACCCATGGCCGTCGCCCAAGCATGAACGGCTGTGACGGCCATAGGGAGAGTGTAACCCGGCCAGATGCCAGGGCTCCACGTTCATATAACCCCCCGCTCCTCGCTTCCCGCTGTTCATTCTCTCTATCACACCTACACCCCACGCCGCACCCGCTCCCCCCAAAGAAACGTAGAATACCTCACGAAGATGTCAAAGCACAGCCCCCCGCCGCATTCCTTTAACGACTGTGCTCGGAAGCTTCCCGAATCGGATTCATCTTCGGATGTCCCGCTTTCAATGTCTTTGGCCACCATCCTCGTGAGGGAGGCCAAACACTCCAAAGAGTTCGACGCCCAACTCTCTCTACTGGGCCTCGAGGCCGATGCCGAAGCGCGTCGTCTCAGATTGGATTGGCTCGAAGACGACATCAATCACCACATCAATGGTGACCGCTCGCATGTAGCTAACGACGATGACTGTTTCACCATGCTGGTATACTCTGCCGAGAAGGCCGCCCCAGCAACGGCTGCTGTCTACTGCACTGGTAATATTCTGCTTACCAAGTAACCTCTCACTCCCGCACGCTGATTTCTATTGCTGACTATCGAAAGAGAGTATACCACTTATGAGACTCAGCTCAGTGGCAACAACATCGTAGGTGTCAAGGCCGACGGCAGCAGCTGGAAACGAGAAGTTTTGTACGAGGTTGAGACCTGCGATTGGGAGGAAGTTGAGTCGGAGGAGGAGTTCGTCGAAGTTGATTCTGTTGGTAAGAGCGTGGCCGATGAGGAGACCGATGGGTTCATTCGCATTGCAAATTCTTCACAGAGCACACTTTGAATCATGAGCAAAGAACTGGCCTGTTTGTTGCCCAACTTTCAGGCGTTAGGTGTCTCGAAAAACGTTTTCAGTCAAGAAATGTTTTCATGATAGCAGAGATAAATTCTTTATGCATGCTCTTATATTCGTACAATCTCTCGTGCTATTAGTAGGGAGGATTCTTTGATAATCTTGTGTCTCGACCACCCGGTACTGTCTGAAGCGATCCCTCATATCTCACGTTCTCAACACTGGCCACCCTCCGTGCAGTCGACAACCACGCCCAGGCTTCCAGCTCCATTACAAATCGGAAGCATACCCCCCTCAGCCCAAAACTACCTCCTGTCTGGTATCAAATCTACACTTGTATCTGTCAATGTCAGGGAGGTGTGTAGTTACGCTTGCCTATACCCCCACACAACTGCGATTAACTCCCAACTTTCTCCCAACTCTTCTGCCAGCTTCTACAGTGAGATCGAACACCGACGCAAGGTTTCTAATCTCCTCTCCGCTTTGGCTAACGTTTTCACTTATCCCAAGCAGCTCAACGTTAATCCCCCGCGCACGCGCCTGTACGAAATCCTACCAATTCCATCCCCTTACCACTGCTTCGATCATGGCCCATCGGATAAATTTCGTTCAGCACAATTTCGGTGCTTGCACTGTGTATTTCGGCAAAAAAAGGAGGAGGTGACATGGGTGGTCGCTTTACCTATGGGATTTGCGGGGGCAAATTATTGCTGGTAAGATTTTCGATTTCACCAGGTGAGATGACTATATCTCGGCGAAAACAAGTTCCGCAAGTAGGACATAAAACCCCGTGGAACAGCTGGAACACAGTCTTGAGGCAGCTAGGCGCTTTCTAACCCTCCATACTTGAACCAGCGGTAGCTGATTGTCTACGCTGTGAAGTCACCGTTGCCACACCGACTCCAACCTGAATACACACAATGATTTGGCTCGCCGACCGCACTGATGACTGCAAGAAGCCTGAAGAAGCTGGAATGCCACTATATTATAGCAGCTGTCGTTCATGTCACTCAGTAACTGGCCTGCTACTCTCGACTACTTCCACAAGGCGACAGATGGGTCTCAGTGAGAATATAATCTCTCAGAGCAGTCTGATGTCACCTACTAGCCATAATTATTGATGGCCTTCGCACTCTCCGCTTTACACCTGTGGGATTCCGGGTCGGCTACACCACTCTCGATCTTTCTCTTTCCAACCCAAGCTAATGCCATATGTATTGCCATGATTCACCTTGAATTGGCAAACAAAAAAACATGGTCGATATCCATCTATACGCCACGCAAGGCAAGCGCGAAAACCACCCTGGACTACTGTTTTGCAGAGCTGGGTGAGATGGTGACGTGAACGTTCACCACGCATTCTACCTTTGCAGAATAATTTTACTCGCCAGAGCTGAGTGGGGGCAGTCGAAGTGAGATTGATGCAAGTCTCACGCATTGGTGACTGTCGAGGAGACGTCAGCTGAGGCGAAAGTGATGGTAATCAACGCGAAGTTTCTTCGACGAGAAATGCTTCCGAGGATTCAAATCAACTAGGGCTTCAGAGTGTCTTCCTCCACTTCGGACCTTGTCTGCATCAACGCCCGCATCAACTCTTGGGGCGTTGCATCAAGCATATAGATCCTATTCGGTATGGCAGAGTGATTCGCAAGAAGAAGATATCACGAATCGTTACGCGTGCTCGCATGTTGATGGAACGGAGCGTCTTCTGGCCAACACTGTTACCGGTAAAGTCGTAACAGCAACTGCAGGTGTGTATATAACCGTTTCTTTTAACAATATGTAAAAGGTCTACAAAATTGAGATTACTTCTTGGGGTCTTATAGTAAGGGCACAGTGAGAGTGAAAAAGAATAGTAATAGGCGAGCTGCGTGTTTATGAAGTGATTGCTAAAAAAGAACGAGAGACAAGGAAAACAGGGACTTCGAATACACCGGCCTGCCGATGTCGGCCTTCCCTATCATACTACACTTCGTCATCTATTCCGTCGTCGTCATTCATTTCGGCCTCATCATCCATTCCGGCCTCGTCATCCATTCCGGCCTCGTCATCCATTCCGGCCTCGTCATCCATTTCCGCCTCATCATCCATTCCCACCTCACCATCCACTTCAGCCCCGCAGCGAGAAGTATTTCCAACAAAAGGATGAAAGCTAACAGATTAGCGTCGTTGAGGCCGAATCTAAGCGACATAACAAGATCACCAGATGCCCCGGCGCCGCCCCCTTCATGCTTCATTATTTTTCAACCATGCAATGGTCTAGGATTTGAACAGCTTGCAAATTGCGCTATTTCTGATGCTCTTCGTCTTGGATCCGTTGTCGTAGTGGTTGCGGCATGCATGCGCTTCGTGCCGGTCTCACCACGGACGAAATTCCGGGCGACTCCCCTCGGAAGCGATGGCTAGCCACCTGTGGTGGCATGGGGGAGGCGCCACCTGGCGTAATTCGCCGAGACTCGGCAGAGGCAGCGGAGCACTTACCACAGTCACTACAGGAGGGACTGGAGTTGTAGCTGTTGGAATATAGGGATCGATAGAGATGAAGATAGTAAATTAACTGATTGATACAACTTAGAAGGAGGAACACTCTCTCTATATACAACGGGCATGAGGGGCTCGCCAGGGGTAAAAACGGAAGACTGTCCTCCGAGTTGGTGCTCGGGAGACTCGGGTAGCTGTCATCTCCGGACGCCGTCTCCGATCCGTCATTTCCGGATGCCCATTATTCTGACAGTAGCTACATTTGAACAGGCGAACGCAACTGTATTGAAGCCGGTGCCGGTTCCACACCTGGCGTTGACAGCACGGTAGCAAATTAGGTGATTACTCTCCACCGCCGTGTCAAACTACTTTCCTCAGATAGAGAGGGATTAGCGCTTTTGTGCACATCTCAGGTATAATCATGATGATTCATTGATCGCATACTAACCAGTTGGATCATGGCAATATTATATGCAGTCCTTCCCTCTCCACCGTCCACCGCCACCTCTCATAGTCCGCCGGCGCCCCGTGGCAAGTCACCGCCCCACCCGGCTTATCAGCCAGAGAAATAATGACAGAAAGAGACAGAACGGAAAAAAAAGAAAGAGAACGAGAAACCGACAGGACTGTGGAAAAAGATTCGAGCTAAAGGGAAATCTCAGTCCCTTACTTCACGTTTCATCCGCCCGCCAAATCCTCCTCTAGCCTGGGCCCCACGACCGCCATTCCCCGCGCCCCTCGTCCCCGCCCATCACGCCTCGCGGCCCGTTCCTAAACCCCACCTCCGTAGTGCGCAGGAAGTCCAGTATCGACCAGGTGCACTGCTCATCGGCTGTTGGAAATGCTTCTCGCGCGTCGTCTAGATTTGGCGCTTGTGCCTTAGAGTTTGTTGAGGACACGATTGCAAGCGGGGAAGTGCGAGCGGAGGATCTTTGTTCAGCGGGTTCTTTCTCTTCTTCTTTTCTTCTACACTATCGAATACTACAACGAAGCTGTGAACCACTTGAACTACCAGAATCCATACGCCTTGTGTTTCCTCACCTTATACAGCATTCGAACTCCTATCTTTCATTTCTATTCTCATCGCTAATCGGTACTCTTTCAACATCGGCAAATAGGTCTCGGACCTTGAGGCGGTTCTTCCTCTTCCCATATCTCTCCGCACTTCTGCCCGCAGGATCTTCTGTTCCATCTGCCATCGCCTTCAGTTCTTGAGCAAATTTTCTCGCGTTTGTGTCTTGTGCTGGCACCAGCCACACTCGTCCGTGTTCTTGTTCTTCGTCCACTTCGGGTATTGGCCCGTATGACATCGCCCCGTCCTGATCCGGTTGAAGTGCTCCGACAGACGCTTCACGGCTCGCACAACCATTCGGTTCGGGAGCTGGTTATCCGGCATCCCGTACTTTCTGCCGTTGGTTAGCTCCCTGGCGTAGCTACTCACTTCGACCAATTTCTTCTTCGTAATCTCCCTCATTAGGTTGTCTAGGGATCTGGGAGGTCTGGAAATGCCAGTTATAATCTGATCTTATAGTGAGAGGGCAGTGAGTAGGAAAGTGAAGAGTGTCAGAATAATGGGCGTCCGGAGATGACGGACCGGAGACGGCGTCCGGAGATGACGGACCAGAGGCAACATGTCCGGAGATGACAGCAGCCTTAGTCTCCGAGCACCGGTTCGGGAGACAGTCTTCCGTCCTTTCCCCTTGGCGAGTCCCTCAGGCGCGTTGTATATAGAGAGAATGTTCCTCCTTCGACTTTGTATCAATCAACCAATTCACTATCTTCGTCTCTATCGATCCCTATATTCCAACAAAGAGGAATATTCTTAGCCTGAGATGGGTCGGTCGCGATGACAGCAAGGGAGCACACGAGAGGAGTTATTGAGCGGTAGTGAGCAAGACAGAACAGTAGTGAGTCTATTGAATATGGTTGAGGCAATAAAGAAGAATACGAGACAAGGAGAATAGAGACCTTACATCCACCGGCCTGCCGATGTCGACCTCCCCTGCGACTTCGTCACCCATTCCGACGTCGTCATCCATTCCAACGTCGTCATCCATTCCAACGCTCCTACGATAAGCACAGCAGCGAGAAGTATTTCCAACAGGAGGGGGCGTTTTCCGAGCCCTATACCGATCTCGAAACCTCAGCCGCTCTACCCCCGGGCGTCCGGTTCTTCCGCTGCTTGTTTCGCCCATTCATTCCTCCTCGTTGCCCTCCACTCCTTCGTAGGCCGGGCACCACCTGATCTTTATGCGCATCTCTGGTCTGCCTGCCCTCAGGGGGCTATCCACTTCCTTGCCATCACAGCATACTTCCGTCCCGGATAGGGCAATTTCGCTACCAGTCTTCCCGTAGCGGCCTGCGAGTCTGTGAATCTTGTAACCAATTCTGGTGTAGTTCTTCTCCTCACTGCCACCTCCAGAGCTCTTGCCAGCGCCTCGCATTCCGTGTCGAAGTGACAGCGCAAAGGAGCGTGCCCCCGGAACGGGTCACCAGCTTCTCAGATGCACAGGCAGCCATCAGGCGGATGGCGTCGGACAAACCCGGCCCAGGGCAACAGTGCGCCCTCCAGGCGCGGAAGCACATCGCCATGCTGCGCAGGGTTAGACCAGGTATAGTCATCGAAATCCGGTGGTGCCCAGCCCACAAGAGAGTCACCGGCAATGAGAAGGCAGATGAATAGGCGAAGATTGCAGCAGGGGAGCCGAACCCCAGTTGGGTGGAATGGCTAAGCTCCCTGGGCAGGACGGAAGCGCGGGCGGCGCCCCTCCCACAATCTCTCGCCAACCTCAAGCGGGAAATCTCGGAGAAGAAATGGGCGGAGGCACGGCAATGGGCGGGGGGCAGAACCTCCAAGAAGAAGTACCGGTTGCCTGAGAGCCAGCGACCCGATGGCGCAGTAGCTGGGAGCACCAAGAGGCTCGCCTCGCGGTTCTACCAGCTCAAGACGGGGCACTGCCTGACTGGGCAATACCTCAACTGGACAAAGAGCCGCCCCACCCCGCAATGCTGGTGGTGCCGGTACCGAACTCAGACCCCGGACCACCTCTTCAAGGAGTACCCCAACTGGAAGCCGCAGCAGAAGATCCTGTGGGCGGAGGTGAAGAAGGAGACGGGGAAGTGGAAGGACCGGTGGAAGGTGCGGGAGCTACTGGCCGACGGCAGGTGCAGCCGAGCGGTGCTTGCTGGGCTTCCTCTCGACCGCGGACGTGGGCAGGCGGGTGCCGGGTGTCGTGGAGGATGCACTGTGAGCGCGGTGTCTGAGCTGGAGGTGCGGGAGCGGCTGGAGGAGCAGGGAGCGGGATCCGAGGAGCCGGACGCTAGGGAGGAACCGCCGCTGTTCTTACCCACGCCCGACTTCATGGCACCTGCGGGAGCGGCTTAAGGGGGCGGATTGGGAGACGCTTTTCCTATGTCCTTTCTTTTGTTCTGCACACTCGCTTTCTTCCCCTTTGTAACGTCTTGGTGCGCACCACACATTCTCGGGAAAGGCCTGGGCGGAGGGCAAAAGGGGAGGTCGAATGCGAGTATGATTAAACAAAAAAAAACCTCGCCGGAGTCCTCAAGAGCCGTCTCCAGCCTGCTTATAGTGGCTGATGATGCCCCCACTGCCTCTGTCGCCTGGTTTCCCTGTGGCAGGTTGAGTAGCCGCGTCGCGAACCGTCTTTGCCTATTGTTCAGATGCGCTACCGCTGGCCCCAGGCCTGACTCGGTGCTAAGCGCTGTCTGGTTGGTCATTCGGAATCAGCATGTGACTGCCCGTGCCTCGAGATTGACCAGTGTCTGTAGTTCTGCCGATTCTCCCACCATGCCCTGCTCGCCTTTTCCCCGCCACGGTGCCACCATAGCTCATTCCCGTACTTTGCCACCGCCTCTACACAGGCTGTCATCACTTTGAGATAATTGCCGGATGTCATGCCCATCTGCCCCTCCATCCACCTCAGCCTCGGCGCCGCATTCCTTCCCTTATTTAACATCGCCCTCAGGTGATCTCTCAGGGTAAGGTGTACATCGAGCCAGATCCCCAGCCATCTCGTTGCTTCCTTGTTGAATGGGATTTCCCGACCGGCTGTTTCGACCGTCGCTGTAGGGACCCGTCTTTCGGTGCTGAAGAGCATTGCCTCACTTTTTGCATGGTCGGAGGTCACTCCGTTCTTCTCCGCCCATTTGCACGCAACCTCTGATGCCTTCGGCAGTTTTGTCACCACCTCGTTGCCTGTCTTTCCTTAGGCCCACCATTAGATGTCGTCCGCAAAAGGTGGTGCTTTCGCGCCCCCTCACCTCCTTTCCACCTCCTCAACAATCCCTGACAGATTGGTGATGAAGAGAACCGGGGCTGCAGGCAATCCATGCCTCTACCTTACGCACTTCCCCTTCTTTTCCATCTAACACTAACGTTACCTTCCGGCCTGTCTTGAAACGTATCATCCATTGGAAAAGGTCTGCTTTGACTCCCAGCTCTTTCGGCCTTCTTGCCAGCAAATGTGTTGTTGAAGGCAGCTTGGTCATCCATCAGGAGAGTGCCTTCCACCTCCTTCCTTCCCCAGGCTTGCTCTATACAGTTCATTGTCAAAAGAATACCGATTAGCGATGAGGATAGAAATGAATGATAGGAGTTCGATCGGTCTTGATGCTGTGTGAGATGAGGAAACACAAGGCGTATCGATTCTTGTTGTTCGAGTGGTTCACAACTTCGTTGTAGTATTCGATACGTATTGAGTAGAAGGAGAAGAGAAAGAATCCGCGGAACAAATATCCTCCGCTGACACTTCCCCGCTTGCGCCTTACGCAAGTGTGTCCTCCACAAACTCTAAGGCTCAAGTGCCAAATCTAAACAACGCGCGAGAAGCATTTCCAACATTCATGAGTACAGCCGCCCCATCGACCGTTGCCCTTGGCTTCATCCTGTTGGAAATGCTTCCCGCGCGTTGTTTAGATTTGTCGCTCGTGCCTTAGAGTTCGTTGAGGACACGATTGTGTAAGGAGCAAACTGGGAAGTGTGAACGGAGGATCTTTGTTCGGCGACCCTCTCCTTCTTCTGCTCTATCCTCATCGAATATTACAACGAAGTTGTGAGCCATTCAAACGACCGGTACCCATACACCTTGTGTATCCTCATCTCATACGACAATTCAGACAGATCAAACTCCTATCATTTATTTCTACCTTCACTTCTAATCGGTATTATTTCAACACATCCGTAGTGACTATCGTGCAGCCCCCCACTCCTCTCTAGGTGGTCACCAATTAGGTGCACTGCCCTCCTCTCCGCCAACTTTGCCATTGCATCCAGCTGCGATATCACCAAATAGGCCCTCAGCTGCGGCTAGTGTGATTTGCTCGCTTTTGGTGTCACCACTCCCCCACAGCCTCCCACCGGCATGAACGGAAGCCCAGCACCATGCGGTTCCCTACCGGACCGATGAAGTCAGGCCTGGCCCCCAGGAACACCTTCGAGATGCCCGCACTAATCCTGTCTTCTCCTGATGCCGTCGAGTTGGCCACGTTTTCCAACCGGAGCCCCACCAGGTCCGTTTCCAGCTGTAGATCGGCGCACTCTCCCTCTGCGGCACTGATGTCCCCATCCTCTGCCAACGCCGATGGCAAGTGGACTGCGATCAACGCCTTCTCCCGAGCTTCGTAGCCTTCCAACATCTGCACGTCTCCACTTGGTAGCGCTTGCCCCGTTTTGCGGGAACTGTGCGCCGTTTATCTTGAGGTTGCCCATACTTCATTGCCCCGTGCTTCCTGCAGGAATCTAATATCATCACTGGTGTACCATGTTTCACGCTAATATTTTTTCTTCTCTCTCCCACCCCCCCCCCCCCCCAGCATTTCCTCTTGGCCCTTCGGATTTCCCTCCTTTGCATACGGTTCCCTTCCCTAACCATCACAATCCAGGTATGAAGATGATTCATTGATCGTATGCGACTGGATTGGATCATGGCGATATTTATGTACAGTCCTTTCCTGTTCAACATCCGCCGCGACCTCGAACAGCCCGCCGATGGCCTGCGGCAACCCCCCCTGCCCCCGCCTGGCCTTCCCGGAATTGAAATAAGAAAAAAGAAATCAAAAACAGAGGAAATGACAGTTACGGCTAAGAAAAGCCAAAAGAGCGACAGCTTGCCAATTCTCTACCCTCTCCCTGCTCCCAGACCCTTCCCACCCCCGCCTGCTCCTTGTTCCGCTGCTTCTTCGTCCTCGCCCGGCTTGGGTCGTCCTGTGCGCGGAACCACCCTACTTCGCACATTCGTAGGGCGCAGAAAATATAGGATCGCTCTAGTGCACCGCTCGTCCGCGAACAGGTCCCGGACCGTGAACTGGCTCTTGCCTCTTCTCGGTTCCTTTCGTAGCCCCGCCCACGGAATCTTCTGCTGCAGTTTCCACTGCTTGCAGCGCTTGAGCAGGTGCTCTCGGGTCCCTGTCTTGTATTGACACCACCCAAATTCCGCTTCGTCCACGTTCTTCGTCCGCTTCAGGTATTAGCCCATACGGCAGTGCCCCGTTCTGATTTAGTAGAAGCGCGCTGCCAGACTCTTCGGCGTTCCGTCCACCATGCGATTCGGCCGGTTTCTCGGCATGTCCTACTTCTTCTTGATGGTTCTCCCGCTGCATCAGGCTTGCACTTCCATTTCTTTTCGGCGATCTCTCGCTTGACGTTGGCTATTGATCGCGGGAGGGTCATCTTTCGTCTGCCGCACCGATCACCGTAGCCCATCCATTCGAACCCCCGGTGCCTCTGGCTCCTCTGCCGCTTGACTAGCCAACTAGTCCGCTCTGTCGTTGCACTCTATTCCCGGATGGTCCGGGCACCAGCGAATCTCGATGTGCACCTCAGGCTTTTTCGCTTTCAGATTTGCGATCCATTCCCTTGCCGATATGACGTACTTCTGCTCTGGCACCAGCTCGTCCGGTGTGTCCGGTCGGATATGAAGTCCAGTGTTTGGTCGGACCTGTTTCGTACCCTTTGTGTACTGATCGATCGGAACTAGTCCCAGCTGTTCAATCATGTGTGTCTTTCCTTCGATACCATTTTGAGCGATTGGCAAATCGTCCACGTAGAGTACCAGAAGAACTCCTGGCTGAAGGTATAGGTTCAGGACCTCGGCCGATTGTGAGTTCTATAGATTCCATTCGATACATTTCCAGTTGATCCGCTTTCGGTCAATACGCTTCCGGCCGATATTCCGCCGGTTGATACACTTCTGTTCAATGCACTCGAAGGATCCAGCCAGTCGATCCCAAGTGGGATTGCCATGTAGATGTTGTCACCATCAATGTTTGGATCGGGAAAGCTGTTTCCACGTCCATGTGATCCTCGAAATGTTGCTATCTTGGAAACCAGCATATGTCTCGCCATAGTCGATACCTTCTTTCTTTCTCTTGCAGACGCATGATGAGTAGCCGTGCCTTGTAGCAAGTTGGCCCATCTGGGCTGAATACTTCCTTAGATCCAGTTGCATCCGATCGGTTCTTCTGCTTCCATGTCAGCCATTGGCTTATTCACGTCATTACCTTTCGTTTCTGGTACAACATCGAATGTATGGTTTTTAACCAGTGACTGCCACACTTGACGCATGGCTTCCCTTCCATTTCATTGCATGTGGACGTCGTAGTGCGGCCCCGAATGTGAGAGGTTTACTCTGGTTATCTGGCTGTGATCCGTCGATCGGTTCGTTTTCGGCTTCGTCTTCAGATGTCTCGACAATTCCAAACATCAGAAAGACAGATGCAAGCCGTTCGGGAGACATCGAATCACCACCTTCTTCGCTCTCCTTGCTCATAATTGCTTTATTCGTTCCAAGGCGTGCCTTGCTGCGTGTTCGAGTAGAAACGTAGTCATGATGATCTGCCATGTAGTGTAATCAGATTGCAGTTTTCCAGACTCATTGACTTCCGCCCGGCAGCTCGTAGCCAATTTGCTTGTATCAGCGGAGAGATGATATCCGCCCAGCAGCTCACTGAGCCAACTCGCTGGTTACAACGGAAAAGGATATGGAGACTCTAGACTTACTATTCTCTTGACTCGGTGAGTCGTTTATCTCTTGTTGTCTCTTTTCATCCACTTCATAGATTTCGTCAATAAAACTCTTCTGCATCATCTGGAAACTCAATGTCTTCCAACTGTTCTTATGTGTGTGCATTCAATTCTTCCTGAGACACCACACTTGAGTATTCCACTTGACTGGATTGCTGTAGGGTCCGTAGATGATGGCCGCAGCTTGCGACTTCCGATGCGCGTAGTCTCTTCCTCTTCTAAGAAGATGTCCCACGCCGTCTCTCCTTGCAGAACCTGCATGCAGTCTTCCTTCCGGGCCGTATAGTCGGTACGATCGAAGAGACAGGTGATATGCAGAGGGTGCTTGAGCGATTCTTCAACTCATTGCGGGAATGGTATAGGTAGACGCTTTTGACGTGTTTCGAGAAGGATGAAGTGAAGCGCTTGACGAGTTCCGAGAATCGTATAATTGGGCCTCGATATCACCGGCCGCCACGCTTACTGGGCTGTGGGATGATTCGCCTGAGATGGTATGTACAGGATAGGCGTGAGGCTTGTTGAAGTAACCGGAGGATTGCGGCTCCGGGCTCATAACTTGTTGAAGGAATACCGATTAATTAGTGATGAGGATAAAAATGGACGATAGGGGGTGGGTCAGTCTGAATGCTGTATAAGATGAGGGTACAAAAGTCGTATGGATTCTGGTTGTTCGAATGCCTCACAACGTCGCCCTCGTACTGGATAACTATAGGAAAGAAAAAGAAGAGAAAGAACCCGTAGAACAAAGATCCTCCGCTCACACTTGCCCGCTTGCGCCTTACGCAATCTGTCCTTAACAAACTCTAAGGCACAAACACCAAATCTAAACAACGTGCGAGACAGATTTCCAACTAAACCCTCCCTCTCTCCGCCACCTCGGCTGGTCTCACGTCAACGGACGTCACCGAAAAAGAAGAGTTTGCCGACAAAGGAGGGTATCTCCCTTTCGACTAAGTAATCATCCGTAGCGTCCGATTGCACAATAACACTTTTCAATTATATTCATAAGATTCACCCTCTATCCTTCTACCCCACACAGCCACTCTTCACCAAGGCCTACAGGGTTTCACTTACTGATGAACGGCGGGATGCTCGCCTTGGATCCGAATCGCGTACATTGATGCACTAGCCGCCCCGGAAACGCCACCCGTCGATAACGTTGCCGACGGAATTAAAAGGCCACTGGCCGACGCTTCAATTTTCTCTTATCCAGTACCATTGCCGTGCCCCGAGTGCTCTCCCCACGGACACCACCACTATCTCCCACCACTATCTTGGCGTTGGAGACGCTTACTAAAACGTAACCCACTTCGGAGTGGGGACATTGGAGGCGCCATCGGGCCATATAATCAGCTGGCGGTATCGCTCGATTGTAATATCATGCCCGGTGAACTTTTCCCCACCTTATCCACGATTGAGCCTTCTTGCGGCGTCTGCTATTGTGGGAGAGAAGGCCTTGAGATAGGCAGCGTGCTGTTCTACGGATGTGCATGTGGATTCCAACTGATGGTCCTATTCTACACATAAAACCTACAGCTTTTCTCTTGCTACCGTGCTGCCCGGTGTTGTATTCCTGTCCGCTGTCTCTTTTGGAGAGGCAATGGCAGGCGAGGCGGTTCGTGGATGTCACCACATCGGCAGGACGAACGGCATACAGTTACCGATGAAGCAGGCGCCCAGGGCGGGGCAGCCCTGAGATGGTTGGTCGATTGGCTTCAATTCTTTCGGCGCCCGAACGACTCATTCCCTATTCTCCCATCAAATCTGGAACATCCACTGATGGTACGAAATCAGATAAAAGCGAGTGTGTTGTATTGTCTCTATGGAGTCTCGAGCTGTTCGCTCGCCGCTATTAGTACCGTGCTTGGCGCCCAGAATGCGCTGGTCGCTGACTCCCAGTACATCTCATTCCCATACCGGTTGTCTTCCACTCGATTCATTTATGGTTTCCCAACCTCGCTACTTACGACATATGTAAGTGTGGACACCACTTTTTTTTTCCTTCTTTCATTTGAATTTTCCGCAGTGTTGGTTAGAAGACGGAGCTTACTTTACGGTAGTTTCTATCGGCATCGACGTGTATCGTTCGACCATGGGCAGGGCCATTCATTTTGTCTCTACTTGCATCTGTGTGGGTTATATTTTACTAAGCTTACTAGGGTGGGTAGCGTCGAGATGGAACGCATGGTCCTACTAAGAGGGGAAGCCAACTTTGGATCTGACTTAGCGCAGGAAGGAGAAACTGAGCCAAGGTGGAGGCAGAGCGCCCTTGACCTGGGCTCACCATGTTTCCGCACGCGACTCGGCCAGAAAGCGGAACTGCCGGATGCTCGGTCGTATGGCAAAACGGAAAGCGATCTCGGTCTACAAAGCCTTAAGGGCAACAGCCTGGGGGCCTATAGCCTTGGACGCCGATTGCACAGCCCGTTTCAGGCGCTGGAAACTGATGTGAGACAACTGACGACCTTAAAGAGGGTTACACTCTTCACGAACGAACAGCCCGCAATCAATCGCATGGGCGCGGAGGGCCATCCCCCAGGTTAGGTGTACGCGATCCAGGCAAGGAGCACATTACGACATTGCGATCGGCCAGGTCGTGCATTATCATCGAGATCCGGTGGTATCCAGCTTATAAGAAACAGTACGGCGATGAGTGGGCCAATACGGTGGCAGGAGATCTAATGCCCCGCGAGGTGGGATGATCTCAGTTCCGGATTGGTTTGGAGCCCGAGAGGATAACGCTTCCAGGTCTCAGCCACACCTCAAACAGAAGAAGAAGTGGGCCGAAGCCAGGCACTGTCACGGGGAAACCGAACAAACTGCCGGGTGGCCGGTAGCTCCAACAACATCGCCTCGAGGTTTTATGTACCAGCTGATGACGGGTCACCGCCTCACCAGCCAGTATCTGAATTGGTGGGGAAATCAGTCCACAGCCATGTGCCGGCATGGCTCGTACACGGTCCAGGCGCGGAGACATGTCTCCAGGAGCTGCTCCAACTGGAAGACCCACAGGAGAGTTCTGTGGGCAGTTGTTCGGGAGGAGACGGGCAGGGGCAATGACCGGTTCAACACGTGGGGCCTCCTCACCGATGAGTGTTGCAGCCAGGCTTCCCCTCTACAACTGATGTGATTGTGGGGAAGCAAGTCCCGGGTCTAGCTGAGGAAGCCAGGTAGTGTGAGACGTCAGAGTGGGAACTCCGCGAGTGGCAGTGGGGAAAATGAGAAAAGGTAGGGCGCAAGAGACAGAGCACATGCAGCTACGGAGGGGGCGCGACCGCTTTTCCACCCAACGCACTCCTTCGTGCTCTGCAGAAGAGCTTCAGAGGAGTATGAACGTCGGGGGCTTTTTCGTTGTGTTTAAATCAAGAACGAGGTAAATATTGAGGAACATGTCACAAACTGTGGGTGATTGAGTCCTTTTCAGCTTTTCCTTTTCACATACTTGTCGTAGCTACTAAGGAGGCCTAGCAACGACAGACTGGTTTTATTTTTGGTTTATCCATTACTCGCATGCGACTCACCTACATCATGGCGAGATTTTGTACAGTCCGTTTCCTGTCCGCTGTCCGCGTGGTAACGGCACGTTGCAAGCACCCCTTAGGCCTCCGCCCGGGCCTGTGCCAAGAAGATGAAATGCGCCCCATTGAAATAGAAAAGAAAAGATACAAATGGAAGAGTCAAATAAAACCGCCTCACCCTCTCCTGCGGACGCCATGAAGTCAGGCGGCAGGAATGACTGACTGGGTGGCTTAGAGTGCATCTTCACTACAACTCGGGAGAAGGTCACTTCAAGGAGAATTCCGGATCTTCAATTATCACGAGATGCTGTCCTGTTGTCGTTATTCTAGGTTCTATCCAGTAACTACATGGGAAAGAAATCCACATCCGCTATCTCTCCGGTTCACCCATCAGATAAGAGCGTATGTGTTATACGATCGTGGGCAGGATGCAAAAGAGAACGCGAATCGTAGAAGCACACAACTCTCCTGACGGTGCAAAAGAAAAGAAGTATCGTTGAGGCACACAAAACGCAGCAGACGCGGAGGGGTGGGTAGCCCAACTTCTCCAACAGCGGCATGAGTTCGTGCACTGCGGTGCGCCCGGCTGCACCCCTACAATACACCACACGTTACGCACATGTGCGGCGCAACTACAAGCTCCTTTCCTTTCCCCTCCTTCCCTGCCCATTCACTACCCGCATGCGAAGGCGTAACTACTACCTTTTTTTTGCTTATTCATTACTCGCATGCGACCTATCAGATCATGGCGAGATTATGTACAGTCCGTTTCCTGGCTGCTGTCCGCGCAGTGGCTGCCCGCTGCAAGCTCCCCTGTGCCCTCCGCGCAGGCATGTCCCCAGAAGATGTGATGGGCACCAAGGGAATTACAAAAGAAAGGAAAAAAGTGCGTGAAGAACAAAGGAGAGACGCCGCCCCCGCCCCTACACGGTTCCTGCGGCCGCAGCAGAAGATCCTGTGGGCGGAGGTGAAGAAGGAGACTGGGAGGTGGAAGGACCGGTGGAAGGTGCGGGACCTACTGGCTGATGGGAGGTGCAGCCGGGCGGTGCTGGGCTTCCTCTCATCCACGGACGTGGGCAGGCGGGTGCCGCAGGTGGAGCAGGATGACGCTGTGAGCGCGGTGTCGGAGCTGGAGGTGCGGGAGTGGCTGGAGGAGCAGGGAGCGGGGCGAGCGCCTGGAACGCCGTGCCAGCAGCCACCGCCACGCCCCCCGCGGGGACACCACTTTTCCTCCCCACGCCCGACTTCATGGCGCCCGCAGAAACGGAGTAGGCCGCGCGCGGGAGGGGTTTTTGCTTTCCATTGCTCTTTCCTTTGTCTCTCACACTAGTTCTTATTTCTTTTGTCATTTCACGCTTTCTGGGGACAGGCCTGGGCGGAGGGCAAAGGGGTGCTTCCAACGTGCCGCCACTGCGCGGACAGCGGACAGGAACCGGACTGTACATAACCTCGCCATGATCTCCATAGGTCGCACGCGAGTAATGAATAAATAAAAAAAAAAAAAAAAAAAATACACGGTTCCTGCGGACGCCATGAAGTCGGGCGTGGGGAGGTACAGTGGCGTCCCCCCAGCGCCAGTCTCCTCGGCCCCCGCCCCCTGCTCTACCAACCACTCCTGCACCTCCGCCTCGGACACCGCGCTCACCACTTCCCCTCCCTCAGTTGGGACTCTCCTTCCCACTTCTGTGGACGCGAGGGAGTCGAGCACCGCCCATCCGCACCTCTCTTCCGCCAGGAGGTCTCGAATCTTCCACCAGTCCTTCCCCTTGCCAGCTTCCTTCCGCACCTCCACTCGCAGGATCTTCTGCTGCACCTTCCACTCCGAACACACTTGGAATCCGCAGGAGGCTCACAAACGCCCTAGTCTATGCTGGAAGGACGGAAAGCACAGTGCTACTCGAAGAGCCGGAAACCCTCGACGCGGAGCTGGTTCAAGAGGAGGAAGCCGAGGCTAAGGCAGAGGCGGAGAGGGCTCGGCCCGGACTCACCCTGTTCACGGACGAGTACGGATGGAGGACGGGGCAGCCGGCTATGCTGTGGTCTGGAAGCGGGGGGTCTCCTGGGCGGCATTAAAACGCATATGCGGTACAACCAAGAGACCTACGATGCGGAGTGCGCCACGCTTGCCCTCGCACTGGAGGAGGCAGCGAGGAGAAACCCAACCCCAGAGCGAGTCACCATCTTCTCGGACGCTCAAGCAGCAATCCGGCGCATGGCTTCGGACGAACCTGGCCCCGGGCAACAGTACGCACTCCAGGCGCGGAAGCACATCGCTACACTGCGCAAAGCCAGGCCAGGCATCGTCATCGAAATTCGATGGTGCCCAGCGCACAAGGGGGTCGCCGGCAACGAGAAGGCGGATGAGTGGGCAAAGGCCGCAGCAGAAGAGCCTGACACCCACGGAGTAGAATGACTGAGATACTCGGATCGAACGGAGGTGCGGAAGATGCCTCTCCCGCGGTCCCTCGCCAACTTCAAGCGGGAGATTTCGGAGAAGAAGTGGGTGGAGAGACGCCGGTGGGCTGGAGGCCGAACCTCCAAGAAGAAGTACCGGCTTCCTAAGAGCCAGCGCCCCGATAGAACGGTAGCCGGGAGCACCAAGAGGCTCGCCTCGCGGTTCTACCAGCTCAAGGCGGGGCACTGCCTGACTGGGCAGTACCTCAACTGGACGAAGAATCGATCCACCCCGCAATGCTGGTGGTGCCGATACCAAACGCAGATCCGGGATTACCTCTTCATGGAGTGCATCCTTTGGGCGGAGGTGAAGAAGGAGACTGGGAGGTGGAAAACCGGTAGAAGGTGCGGGACCTTCTGGCCGACGGGAGGTGCAGCCGGGCGGTCCTTGACTTCATATCCTCGACGGATGTGGGAAGGTGGGTGCCGGCTGAGGCAGAGGACGACGCGGTGAGCGCGGTGTCGGAGCTGGAGGTACAGGAGTGGCTGGAAGAGCAGGGAGCGGGGGCCGAGGAGCCTGGCGCTGGGGGGGAACCGCCGCTGTTCCTGCCAACACCCGACTCCATGGCGTTCGCAGGAACGATGTAGGCACGGAAGCGGTGTTCTTTCTGTCAGATTTGGACGTCCGGTTTCAGTATGGCGGAGGCAGGTGGTGCCGACGGAGGATGAGAGGCGCCGACGGATGAAGGATATCCCGACGGGGAAACTAGGTCCCGCGGTCTAGCGGATCTCGTGTGTATATATAGAGCTTCCGTATTCTTGTACGAACAAATTAAGTAACCAACAATCTATCTATATTCTTTGACACTTTCCTTCGGTCTTTCCTTTGTCTCACTCGCCTCTCTTTTGTCCTTTTTCTTTTGTAATCTCCTTGGTGCGCACCACACGTTCCCGGGACACGGGAAAATTTGTAGGAAAAAAATGTGGGCGGAGGGCAAAAGGGGAGCTTGCAACGAGCCGCCACTGCGCGGACAGCGGACCGGAAACGGATTGTACATACCCTCGCCATGATCTAGATAGGTCGCACGTGAGTAATGAATAAACGAAAAAAGAAAAAAAAAGTCTGGACACACTTGAAAAGGTGCTCCCGGGCCTGATTGGGGTATCGGCACCACCAGCACTGTGGGGTGGGCCGATGGCGTAGCCAAAGGCCGACCGGATGTTCTCGATGGTGTGGGTGCTGGGAGATTCAGGCAAAACCCTCCCCAGCCACTCGGACGAACTGTCAAGCGGCTGGTCTGGCGGCTGTCCCCGCTGGGATCATAAAACCGGCTCTTCCTTCCCTCCGTCACTCCATTCATCTTCCCGTCACCCACTCAGGCAGCCCAGACAAGCTTCCTCCTTGTATAACACTCCGCCACCCACATCTCCCTCCCACCACTGTCCACATCCCACCTCCGCGAACTCGAAAGTCTAACAACTTCGAATTCCACTGCGGTACTGCGCAACCATGGGCGTTCTCACAGACATTCCGTTCGCCCTTCTCTCCACTATTGACGTCGGCGCGCTGCTGAAGAATGCTGGCATCTTGGGCATCATGGGAGTGGCCTACATGATCACTCTCGTCTTCTACCGCCTCTACTTCCACCCTCTTGCAAAGTATCCGGGCCCGTTCCTGGCGAGGGTCACCGACTGGTAGCTACCCCCTCCTCTCTTCGGTTCAGTTTTGGTGTTTCCTGGGCGTTGGCTGCGGACGAGAGCTGACTCGGCCGAATAGGAACACCGCCTGGCATGCGTGGAAGGGCGATCGTTATCTGGAACTCTACCTTGCGCACGAGAAGTACGGACCCGTGGTGCGCGTCGCACCCAACATGCTCAGTTTCAATTCTGCGTCCGCGCTGAAGAGCATCTACGGCCACTCGAACGTGTCGCGGCACATCCAGAAGGGCCAGTTCTACACCGCCTATCCGGCCGTCAAGGGTGTGCACAACACGCACAACGCCATCTCGAAACTCGAGCACGGCTTCAAGCGGCGCGTGCTCTCGGTCGCTTTCAGCGAGGCTGCGCTCAAGAGCATGGAGGGTGCCGTCATGGACGCCGTCGACAAGCTTCTCGACGGCATCCGCAGGGACGGCGCCAAGGGTATTGACGTGGGCGAGCGCTTCTCGTGGTTCACCTTCGACATCATGGGCGATCTCTGCTTCGGAAAGACCTTCGGCATGTTGACGGATCAGAGCCAGCGCTTCGTCACGGACCTGATCGGCAAGGCGACGCACAACCACTACATCGTAAGCTGCAACCATTGGGGCGGGGGGGAGTGGCGGCTCGGGCGGGCGACGAAGGCAATGGCTAACTCTGTCCGGACAGTGCGGAAATTACCTCCCGATCAGGCGCATGGGTCTGGGTCGCTTGCTCTTCCCCACGATTGCCCGCGACCGCTGGCGTTTCATCGAGCACTCTCGCGCCTGCGCCAACGAGCGCATGAAGATGGACCACCCTGCGAAGAAGGACTTCTTCTACTATCTGCTCAACGCCAAGGACTCCGAGACCGGCCGCGGCTTCTCCACCAAGGAACTCTGGGGTGAGGCCAACCTCCTCATGATTGCCGGTTCCGACACCACCGCGACTGCGCTCTCGTCGACCATCTTCCACTTGTGCCGCAACCCCGACAAGCTTGCGAAGCTGCAGCGCGAGATCCGGATGGCGTTCTCGTCGCCGGACCAGATCGTGACTGGCAAGGAGCTTGCCGACTGCCACTATCTGAAGGCGTGCGTCGACGAGGCGATGCGGATGTCGCCGCCCGTGCCCGGCCTTCTCCCCCGCGAGGTGATCACGCAGTGCAAGATTGACGGCCTCAGCCTGCCCGAGGGCACCGGCGTCGGCGTGCCCATCTACACCATCCACCACAACCCGGAATACTACCCTCAGCCGTTCGAGTACCGGCCCGAGCGCTGGCTGCACGGCGACGACGCCCAGCTCGAGATCGCGCGCTCAGCCTTCAACCCGTTCTCGCTCGGCGCCCGTGGTTGCATCGGAAAGAGCGTCGCCTACATGGAGCTCCGCATCGCCATCGCCAAGCTCGTCTGGGGGTTTGAGATGCAGCAAATCGTGACTGAGGGCAAGGCCGAGTGCTGGCGCGAAGGGTTCGCCGTGATGGACGACGAGTACAAGCTCATGGACCACTTCACTAGCAAAAAGGAAGGTCCCATTGTCGCCATCACGCCGAGGGAGATGTAGATTTTTTTCTCTTTTTCCTTCTTCATTTCCTTTGGTGGTCTTGGGGTCACAATTGGGGGGGCGTGTCGTTTGTCATTCGGATGGGCTTTCAATTTTTCTCTTCTGTTCTGTATACTTTTTTTCACGATGATGATTGCCTTGGGTGGTTCGGTTAGCTACTGCTCTACATCAGTATAGTAATTAGCTACCAATTGACTCGAAAAATCGGCGTTCCGATCCTAGAGCTATCCGCTTGTGTGTGCTGCTCCGTGAGTCCTAGAAGTGTCGTTGTTGGAGCAATCACAACGTAACCAGCCATGCACCGCCTGACTGCACCTCCTGTAGCTGTCGGCGAAGAGGTCCGGTGTAACTACCAGCGCGGTAGTAGTTACATAAGTACATACCTGTAGGAGCCATTTGACAGCTTGTGCTGCCTCACTAATGCTACATATTCATTTTCACAAATGGAGAAAAGCTCCTTTCCCCCACATCAACTCTTCCTCGCCATACAGTGAACATAGGCTCCCCCTCCACTTCAAAATGATTCCCTCTCCCATGGTATCAAGGTCCCAACTCCCGTTGGTGCCCTCTCTCATTAAGTAACAACACGAGACGAATAACCGTCCCTCGCGTACAGCCAACTGTACCGACAACTTCCGCGCGAGGAATCGAAGGTAGGCTTATCAGGAGCGCACTCCCTACATCCCCCCCCCCCCCCCCCCCACTTATCCATCTGGTTCTGACGAAAGGAAGCGAACAGTGATGATCCACAAGCACCGCGTGGGGTGACCGCGAACCGCCACCGATTGCGGGGAGATCGCCGGCAATAGTTGGCAGGAGTTTGAAGGACGTGGCAGCATCTGAAGTGTACGGCAGTGAAACGGCTTATCGGGTATGGCTGGCTGGGAATTCCGCTTGAAGTTCACCTTCCCCTCACCGGTCGAGAGGAAGCAGAGAGGCTGCCACCACCCAGTCCAAGCCAAGTTTCTCCCAACTGAGGCTAGCAAAAACTTCCCCGACCCCGCAATCTCAAGCAATTACATTCCTGTTACCCACGGAGTGCTTGGGAATGATCTTCCTCCGAACGCCCTTGTCGACCTCCAACGATAAAAACTGACGCAAAATAGTGAATCGGTTCGGCTGTCAAGAATAACCCTTACCTACCGCTTGTGAGACGGCTCTACTTACATTGATTGTATGTCCTTCATCCGACCCACCACATTAGGGTACGACTGGGATTTTGTGTGTAATTTCTGATGCTGCGGTACAGCCGTCTCCACACTTACCACTACGGCAATGCTGGCTACGGACATCAAATTTCTACCATACACCCGGCTGCTACGGATGCCAAACCGGTGCCAGAAGTAGTGCCAACCCCACCGCCGTCAGAGGTCCCAGACGCCAACCTTCTAGTCCACCAACTGCTGTGGTAGAACCGTGTCAGAATAATGGGCGTCCGGAGATGGCGGACCGGAGATGGCCTCCGGAGGTAGCGAGTTGGAGGCGACATGTCCGGAGGTGGCAGCCGCCCGAGCCCCCAAGCACCGGCTCGGGTGACAGTCTTCCGTTCATTCGCCCTGGAGAGTCCCTAAGGCCCGTTGTGTATGGGGGGAATGTTCCTCCTTCGACGTTGTTTCAATCAAACAACTCACTATCTTCATCTCTACCGATCCCTATATTCCAACAAACCGGTTCCCTATACGCTGCAAACCACACGAGAAACGTCACAAACGGAGGTACGTGTCATAGGTCATCATTGGCCAGCAGCCTAGGCACAACCGATCCCTTCTGCTCCCGAATCGAAGATGGGTAACACTTGAGCCAAACTTTTTTCCGGATATCCGATCGCTGCAGAAACAGAACCAGTCGCGGAGGTGCACGCAACCCGACCGGCGCCGTAGGTTCTAGATTCCGAGCTCTACCTGCTAGCAATGCAACCGACGGAAGTTTAAGTCATCGGTCATCATAGGCCAACAGTTTTACAGGACAGTACCTGCACTAGGCGAAAGCTCGACCAACGGCCCAGTGCTGGTGGTGCCAGTGCCCAACGCAAACGAGAGATCACCTGTTCAAGGTGTGCAGGGAGTGGCGGATGCAGCAAGAGATTCTGTGGATAGAGGTGCGGAAGGAGACAGGGAAATGGCAGAGTCGATGGAAGATCCAAGAGATTCCGGCGGCGTGGATGATATCAAGAAAGAGGCGACGAGTACGATATCGATGAGGATGCCGGCGGCGTGGATGATATCAAGTAAGACGCGACGAGTTCGATGTCGATGAGGATAGCGGCGGCGTGGATAATTGCAAGCAAGATGCAACGTGTCTGCTGGTAGCGAGTATGATCTAAGCAGAAGAAAAAAGGGGAGGTATTGAGGCGCGTGCCGTCGTATTTTGCAAGCCGAGCAGTGGTGTGCGCGCCGAACTTTACGCAAGCGCAGGCGCTCGCACACGCTTAACACCTTGCGTGTTGCATGAGAAATCATTCGCAATGACCCAAACCTGTTGATTCTACTCACGGTCGTCGATACCTCGGAACTTCCCAGCATCGAACTGCGGTGGCGCCCCGCCCACGAAGGAGTTGGAGGAAACGAGAAAGCAGACATGGCGGCAAAACCAGCAGCAGAGGAACCAGAAGCACGGGGAGTCGAGTGGCTGGGCTATACCGACCGTTACGGAAGAAGGCGCATGCCGCTCCCTAAATCCATAGCCAACATCAGACGCGAGGTGGCGGAAAGAAAGTGGGCCGTGGCACAGGACTGGTCGGAGAAAAGGATTAAGAGGGAGACGTACAAGATGCCGGAAAGACTGAGACAAAACGCAGCAGTAGCGCGAGGCCCAAAATGGCTGACAGGGCGGTTCCATCAACTCAGGACTGGGCACTGCCGCACTGCCGCGTAGGGCAATACCTGGAGTGGACGAAGAACACGGACACGGCGACATGCGGGTGGTGCCAGCATAAGACACAGACTTGGGAGCACCTGCTCGAGCACTGCAAGAGATGAAAAACGCAGCAGAAGACACTGTGGGCGGACGTTCGACAGGAAACGGGAAGAGGCAAGAACCGCTTCACGGTCCGAGACCTGCTGGCGGACGAGGGGTGCACCAGAGCAGTCCTAGACTTCCTACGCAGCATAAAGGTGGGAAGTAGGGTGGGGCCGCGCGCAATACCACCGAAGCCGAGTGAGGGCGAAGAAGCGGGGAGGAGCAGCGGAGGCGGAGCGGGGACGGGAGGCGTTCGACCGGGCGTAGGGTACTATCTCCTTTGTTTCTTCATTTCGGTGATCGAGTGGGCATTCTTTTCCTCTATCTAACCTTCTTGCTCTGTCTTTTCAGCGTTCCTTCTTTCTTTCTTGCTTGCTTACTCTGTCTTTCTTTCTTTCTCTCGGGACAGGCTGGGCGGGGGCAGGAGGAGTTGCCGCGGGCCGCTGGCGGATTGTTCAAGGTCGCAGCGGACGGTGAACAGGAAAGGACTCTACATAATATCGTCATAATCCAATAGGGTCGCATACAATCAGTGAATCATCATCATCATCGCCAATACCTCGAAACCCGTAGTTTACATACGCACAAGTATCACCTCTCGTACCAATCCAGTCTGACGGAAATTCTGCGCTTACTGGCTCCTGCTTTTCAAGGTAGCGATGTAGAAGTCTTGAATGACAAACGGATTTGGAGTTGTCATGTGAAATATCCACAACGTGTGTTAGCAGCATCGCAACGTTGCAAAGGGGGAGCCAGTATGCACAACAATTCAGCTTGACTGCATTAATATGACAGCGAACAATTATAATATAAACAAAGGGTTTCGAGGTATCTGTTGAAAGAGTACCGATTAGCGATGAGAATAGAAATGAAAGATAGGAGTTCGAATGCTGTATAAGATGAGGAAACACAAGGCGTATGGATTCTGGTCGTTCAAGTGGTTCACAGCTTCGGTGTAGTATTCGATAGTATAGAAGAAGAGAAGAAGAGAAAGAACCCGCTGAACAAAGATCCTCCGCTCGCACTTCCCCGCTTGCAATCGTGTCCTCAACAAACTCTAAGGCACAAGCGCCAAATCTAGACGACGCGCGAGAAGCATTTCCAACAGTATCGACGACGATGATAATGGTGGTGATGATGATTCATTAATCGTGTGCGACCCTATTGGATCATGATATTATATACAGTCCTTTCATGTTCGCCGTCCGCTGCGCTGTCGAGCAGTCCGCCAGCGGCTCGCGGCGACTCCCCGTGCCCCCGCCCGGCCTGTCCCCCGAAAAGAGAAAGAGAAAGAAAGAAAGAGAGAACGAAAGAGAGAGAGAGAGTAAGAGAAAGACTCTTTGATGATGACACGGGAGAAAGAGACAGAACGAAAGAAAAACGACAAAAGAGCGTGACGCAGGAGACCGTATATCTCCCTCCTCCCTCCCCCCCGTTGGTTCTGGTGGCAGCTCCCGCGGCCCCACCCTCTTCCCCACCTTCGTCGTTCTCAAGAAGTCCAAGATCGCTCCAGTGCACTGCACGTCCGCAAACAGTTCTCTAATTGCGAACCGGTTCTTCCCTCTTCCTGTCATTTCCGTATGTCTGCCCACATTATCTTCTGTTACGGCCTCCACCTGTGGCAGTTGTTGAACAGGTACTCCCTTGCCTACGTCTTGTACTGACACCACCCGCACTCTGCAGGTATCGACGACAGTGGGAGCAGAATTCACGGGTTTCGGGCATAGTGAGTGAGTTTTCATGCAATGTGCAAGACGTCAAGCGTTTGCAAGCGCCTGCGCTTGCGTCAATTTCGGCTACCACACCACTTCACTGCTTGCAAAATACGACGCCAGGCTCATCTTATGTGCAATTATCCACGCCGCCAGTATCGTCATCGACATCGTACTCGGCAAAGATGATATCCACGCCGCCGGCATCCTCATCGATATCGTACTCGTCGCGTCTTTCTTTATATCATCCACGCCGCTGCTATCTTCATCGACATCGAACTCGTCGCGTCTTACTTGATATCATCCACACCGCCGGCATCCTCATCGACATCGTACTCGTCGCGACTTACTTGATATCATCCACGCCGCTGCTATCCTCATCGATATCGAACTCGTCGCGTCTTACTTGATATCATCCACACCGCCGGCATCCTCATCGACATCGTACTCGTCGCGTCTTACTTGATATCATCCACACCGCCGGCATCCTCATCGACATCGTACTCGTCGCGACTTACTTGATATCATCCACGCCGCTGCTATCCTCATCGACATCGTACTCGTCGCGACTTACTTGATATCATCCACACCGCCGGCATCCTCATCGGCATCGTACTCGTCGCGACTTACTTGATTTCATCCACGCCGCTGCTATCCTCATCGATATCGTACTCGTCGCGTCTTACTTGATATCATCCACGCCGCCGGCATCCTCATCGACATCGTACTCGTCGAGTCTTACTTGATATCATCCACGCCGCTGCTATCTTCATCGACATCGAACTCGTCGCGTCTTACTTGATATCATCCACACCGCCGGCATCCTCATCGACATCGTACTCGTCGAG
>Ga0307516_10000803_pt1 | contig 43064 bp, 30 predicted proteins | sample 19_EM_MG_FD_203310 | JGI IMG/M metagenome (GOLD analysis project Ga0307516, IMG submission 203310) | Populus trichocarpa ectomycorrhiza microbial communities from riparian zone in the Pacific Northwest, United States - 19_EM | ecosystem: Host-associated > Plants > Roots > Unclassified | place... | reverse complement strand
TCGCATGCGCGAGGGCTTCGAAGTCGTTGATGAACTCGACCCGACTCAGGCCGGCGCGAACGCGGGTTGGCTCGATCGCCAGTGGCCAGGGCAGGTTGACGTTCGCGATCGCGTCGTCCTGCAGAAAACCTGCGCACGCCAGCACCGCGTGGGTGACCGGACGGGCGGTCGCGCCTGCGCGATCCACCGGCAAGCGCGCGCCGAAATCCGCCAGGATGTCGCCGAGGCTGGGCCAATCGGCACACGCGTAGCGCTCGACCTCGAGAAGTTCGACGTCGAGGCTGTGCAGGCCGCGCGCACGTACCCAGCCGACACGGGCATGCGTGCCGCCGACGTCGGCGGCAATGAAGGGCAAGGCCGCGCCGGATTGCAGATCGATGGACGAGAGGTTTTGCATGGCCGGAATTGTCAGGCAATTGCCCGCTTCGATGCGCCTTCGCAGACCGACAAGGATTCGGTTTCGCACGCCTTGTCTTCGTGTTCCACCGCGTGTCACTTCCTCGATCCGGATCGCGCACGGTCACCGATGAATCGCGTTGTTCGTCATGCCGCCGTCATGTCGTCGTCACGACTTCGGCATGCACTCGCGCCTGCAACCCGGCTGGAGCGCGCGGTCGATGGCGGGCAACCTTCTTGCATTGCTTCTCGAATGGCAATTTCATTACCCGCCGCCCGTTCCGTGTCGCGAGGAAACGCATGACGCCTGCCTCACCGATCTCCTTGCGGACCAAGGGGCTGCGCGCCGTGGCAACCCTCCTCGGTGCGATGGCGATGCTGCTGGCGATCTTCGCCACTCCGGCGCAGGCCGGTTCGCGTATCGGGCTGAATGACGGCTGGCGCTTTCGCACCGATGCGAACGACGAGGGCATGGACGCCGGCTGGAGCCGGCAGTTGCCTGCGGGCACGCGGTCGATCGATGTGCCGCACACCTGGAACGTCGGCCAGGATGCGGACTTCGAAGGCACCGGCTGGTACTTCCGACAGATCGACCTGCCGGCCGGCCTGGCTTCCGACGCGCATGTCGAGCTCCACTTCGGCGCCACGTTCTACAAGGCCCGCGTCTGGCTCAACGGCGTCGAGGTCGGCAGCCACGAGGGCGGCCATACCGCCTACGGGTTCGACATCACGCCGCTGCTGCATGCAGGCGGTGCCAACTACCTGGCCGTCGCCATCGACAATCGACCGAGCGTGCACGGCATCCCCGGCTATGCGATGCGCCTGTCGGGCAGCGCGAACGTGCAGTACGACTGGTGGCACTACGGCGGACTCGTGCGCGAGGTCTGGCTGGACGTGGCAGACGGCGGATTGATCCGCAACCAGACCCTGGACAGCGTCCTGGTCGGGGCCCTGCCGGCCTCGACATCGCAACGCCTCGGCGCGCGGGTGTCGACCCGCGTCGACATCGAGAACCCGACCCGCGAAGCCCGGGTCTATGCCCTCAGGACGATCGCCTACGGGCCCGACGGCGCCATCGCCGCGACGGGCGAGGGCCGCGTGCAGGTCCCGGCCGGCGGCCGCCAGAGCCTGACGCTGCAGTTGACGATCGCCCGACCGGTCTTGTGGAACGTCGGCGACGGCCGGCTCTACGACGTGGTGAGCGAGCTGCGCGACGCCGCGGGCAAGACGCTGGACTCGCGGCACGACGCGCTCGGCTTGCGGCGCATCGAACTGCGCGAGCGCCAGCTCTGGGTCAACGGCGCGCCGGTGCGCCTGGCCGGGCTGACCCGGCACGAGGATTCGCCCTGGGAAGGGCTGGCGGAGACCCGCGGCACGATCCTGCATGACTGGGACGACATGCGCGCGCTGCACACCACGCTGACGCGCCCGGTGCACTACCCGCAGCCCCCGGAGGTGCTCGCCTACGCCGATCGCCACGGCATCCTGCTGGTCCCTGAAATCCCGATCTGGCAGTTCACCGAGGCGCAGTTGCGCGACCCGCGCGTGCTCGCGCTGGCGCAGCGAATGATGGCCGAGATGATCGCGGCGGACGGCAACCATCCAAGCATCCTGGGCTGGAGCGTCTGCAACGAAAGCGACACCCGGTTGCCGGGCGGCCTGGCCTACGTGCGCACGATGAAGGCGCTGATCAACCGGATCGATCCGCGCCACTTCGTCACCTTCGCCGATGCCGATCTCAGCATCGCGCCGTGGCCGGACAGCCCCGCTGCGCACGCGGTCGACTTCATCATGGCCAACGCCTACTTCGGGAGCTGGAGCGGCGCGTCGGAGCAGGTCGAACCCTGGCTGGACTTCATGGACCGGACGTATCCGGACAAGATGGTGGTCGTCTCGGAATACGGCTACCCGGGTCCGTTCTCACGCAATCCGGCCGAAGCCGATCGACAACGCATCGCCAACCTGCGCCAGCAGCTCGAGGCATTCGCCAAGCGTCCCTTCATCGGCGGTGCGATCTTCTGGACGTACCAGGACTACAAGTCGCCCCGCAACCTGTGGGCCGGCGAGACTGCGGGCTACGTCGAACACGGCGTGGTCGACGAGAACCGCCAGCGCAAGCCGTCGTACTACGCCTACAGGGACCGCACGGCACCGCTGACAGTCGAACTCGGGTGGGCCCGTTCGGACCAGGGCCTCGCCGGCTTCAAGGCCGTCCTGCGGCGCAACCCGATCACGCAGATCCCCTCCTATCCGCTGGCGGGATACCGCGCCGAATGGCGAGTGTCGGACCGCGACGGCGAGCATCTCGGCGAGGGCAGCCAGGCCCTGCCCGATCTCGACAAGCCCTTCACGTTGAACGGCACGTGGCCGGCACCCGCGAACCTCAAGGAAGCGACGCTGCGGCTGCGTGTCATCGGACCGGACGGCACGCTCGTCCTCGAGCAGCAGCTCCCGTACAACGCCCTGCGCTTCGGCTCCTCCCCCTACCCGGGCAATGGCGAAGCCTCGTTGCCATCCGCCACGCCGCGCTGAGCGCTCGCACTCACCTGGAATCATTGAATGTCGATCCCGAAACCCTTCGTTGCAGTCCTCGTCGGATGGGCCCTGGCCGCGGCGGCGAATGCGAGCCACGCGCAAGCCGCCGACCCCGACGCGCCGACCGCCACGACGCTGACGCCCGGGCAGATCGACGCGATCTGGCGCCAGTCGGTCGCCAAGTTCGACGCCGAACGCGCCAGGGTGCTCAAGCGCGTGCAGGCCGCCACCAGCGGCCCGGACGCCGGCCCGTTCCGGCCGGACTGGCGCTCCCTGCAGGCGTACCAGACGCCCGCGTGGTACGCCGACGCCAAGTTCGGCATCTTCGTGCACTGGGGCGTGTTCTCGCTCCCCGCCTTCGGCAACGAGTGGTACTCGCGGGAGATGTACCAGCAAGGCAGCAAGAGCTACGAGCACCACGTGGCGACGTTCGGGCCGCAGGCCAAGGTCGGCTACAAGGACCTGATCGAGCGCTTCAAGGGTGAGCGCTTCGACCCGCAGGGCTGGGCCCGGCTCTTCGCGCAGGCCGGTGCGAAGTACGTCGTTCCGGTAGCCGAGCACCACGACGGCTTCGCGATGTACAGCTCGAAGCTGAGCGACTGGACGGCCGCGGTCAAGGGCCCCCGGCGCGACGTGATCGGCGAGCTGGCGCAGGCGATCCGTGCCGAGGGCATGCGCTTCGGCACCTCCTCGCATCGCGCCGAGCACGACTGGTTCTTCGACGGCGGCCGCAGCATCGAGTCCGATGTGAACGACCCGAAGTACGCCGCCCTGTACGGCCCGGCGCAGCTGCGCGTGCTGCTGGGCAAGGACGACGCCGACCTGCCGCACGACTGGACGCCGGTCTCGCAGGCCTGGCTCGACGACTGGGTCGCGCGCACCGCCGAACTGATCGACCACTACCGTCCCGACCTGCTGTACTTCGACTGGTGGATCGGCCACCCGCGCATGCGCGAAGCGCTGCCGACGCTGGCCGCCTACTACTACAACCAGGGTGCGCGCCGCGGCGAGCCCCCAGTGCTCGACTTCAAGCTCAACGCGATGCCGCAAGGCGCCGGCACCTTCGACGTCGAGCGCGGCGCGCTCACCGGCATCCAGCCCGTCACCTGGCAGACGGACACGTCCATCAGCAACGCGTCCTGGGGCTACATCGAGGGCGATACCTACAAACCCGCGACCCAGTTGCTGCACCAACTGATCGACGTCGTCTCCAAGAATGGCAACCTGCTGCTCAACGTCGGTCCGCGCGGCGACGGCAGCATCCCCGAGCAGGCGCGCGACATCCTGCTCGAGATGGGCGATTGGCTCAAGGTCAACGGCGAAGCGATCTACGGCACGCGCCCCTGGACGACGTTCGGCGAAGGCCCGACCGAGGTCGTCGGCGGCACCTTCCAGGATCGCGAGGCCAAGCCCTACACGCCGCAGGATTTCCGCTTCACCACGCGCGGCGCGGCGCTGTACGCGATCGCGCTCGGCTGGCCGGAGGCCACCGACCAGGGCCGCGAGTACGTGATTCACTCGCTCGCGCCCGCCGCACTGCGCAGCACCGTCAGCCGGGTCACGCTGGTTGCCGACGGCAGCACGGTGGCCTTCACCCAAGGCCCGGACGGCTTGCACCTGCGCGTGCCGCGCGACCCCGTCGGCCGCCACGCCTGGGTGTTCAGGATCGAAGCCAGATGACGCCGTCAGCCATGCGATCGACATCCCCTCAATCCACCGGAGATTCCCGCCTCATGAACCCCGCCGCGACCTCGCGCAAGCTCGTCCAAGCCATGCCCCGCCGATTGCCCGGACGCCTGCTCGCCGCGGCGCTGTCGGCGTGGACTCTCTCCATCGCGGCGCCGGCGCAGGCGGCCCCGCGCGCGGTGTTCTACCTGATGGAGACGCAGAAGTCGGTCAACTCCTTCACCGCCCACGCCGACAAGGTCGACCTGCTCGTGCCGACCTGGTATGGCGTCGATTCCAACGGCCTGGTCAACGGCGCGCCGAACCCGCAGGTGCTGGCGCTTGCCAGGAGCAAGCGACTGCCGGTGATGCCCATCGTCTCGATGACCGCCGGCCGCGACGGCTTCCACAAGCTGCTGCACGACGCCGCCGCGCAACGCGAGATGAACGCCGCGCTGGTGCGCGAGGCGCTGGCCCACGGCTACGTCGGCTTCCAGTACGACTTCGAGTCCATCGTCTGGACCGATCGCGACGCCTTCACCCGCATGTTCCAGGGCACCTCCGAAGCCCTGCACCAGGCCGGGCTGCAAAGCAGCGTGGCCGTGGTGCCGAATGCGCCGGGCCACCCCGACAAGGGCGTGTTCTCGAAGTGGATGTGGGAGTACTGGCGCGGCGCCTATGACATCGAGGCACTGGCCAAGGCGGGTGACTTCATCTCGCTGATGACCTACGACCAGCACACCCGCTGGACCGCCCCCGGCCCGGTCGATGGCTGGCGCTGGGTCAACGAGAACCTGGCCTACGCGCTCAAGGTCGTGCCGAAGAACAAGCTCTCGCTGGGCATCGCCCTGTACGGCTATCGCTGGTTCACGGGCAACCCGATCGACGAGGCCACCGGCAAGGAGCGCCAGAACATCTCGGCCGACTACATCGACGCCGACGAGTCCATTCCGCTGGCGGCCACCTACGGCGCCAAGATCCGCTGGGACGACGAGGACCGCACGTCGTACTACTGGTTCGACCGCGACGGCATGCGCGAATGGGTCTTCATGCCCGACGCCCGCGGCTTCCGCGAGCGCTACGACCTGGTCAAGCAATCCGGCATCGACGGCTTCAGCGCCTGGGTCCTCGGTGCGGAAGACCCGAAGGTCTGGGATGCCCTGCCGGTGGCCCGGCGCTGAGGAACCAGGCATGCCCGTGACGATGATCGTCCTGCGCTTGCTGGGTGCCATCGCGCTCGCGATGTCGACCACGGCCGGGGTGCTGGCTGCGACCGGAACGCCGCCGGACCCGGCGCTGGCGCTCGTCCCGTGGCCGGCACAGGTTGCGCGCGAGGGTGCGGGCCTGCGGCTCGACTCGGGCGCGGTGATCGCCGTACCGGCCGGTGATGCGCAGGCCGGCAAGATCGCAACGGCCCTGGCGGCGCGCCTGCTGCGCGATCGCGGACTGCGGCTGACGGTGCGAACCGGCGACATCGGAGCGATCGTCTTCCGGCGCGCGTCGGACGGGCCCTCCGACGCCTATCGCATGGAGATCCTGCCCACCGGCGTCACGCTGTCGGCCAGCGGCGACGCCGGCCTGTTCTACGCCGGCGTCAGCCTGTGGCAGCTGTGCACCGCGGACGCCGCGCGCGGTGCCGTCGCACTGCCCGGCCTGCATGTCGCCGACGCGCCGCGCTTTGCGTGGCGCGGCCTGATGCTGGACGTGGCGCGCCACTTTTCGCCCGTCGCCGACGTCGAGGCGCTGCTCGACGAGATGGCACTGCACAAGCTCAACGTGCTGCACCTGCACCTGAGCGACGACCAGGGCTGGCGGCTCGAGATCAAGCGCTATCCCGAACTCACGCGCATCGGTGCCTGGCGCACTCCTCCTGGCGGCCAGCCCGCGCGCTACGGCGGCTTCTACACGCAGGCCCAGATGCGACAGCTGATCGCTTACGCCGCCGAGCGCCACATCGACGTCGTTCCCGAATTCGACATGCCGGGCCATGCCCAGGCCGCCGTGGCCGCCTATCCTCAATTCGGCGTCGATGTCGACGCTCGCCGGCGGCCGGCCGTCTCGGTCGACTGGGGCGTGAACCCTTACCTGTTCAATGTCGACGACCGCAGCCTGCGTTTCCTGGAGGACGTGATGGACGAGGTGGTGTCGGTCTTCCCGTCGACCTTCATCCATGTCGGCGGGGACGAAGCGCTCAAGGATCAGTGGAAGGCTTCGCCGGCGGTGCAGGCGCGCATGAAGGCGCTCGGACTCAAGTCGGAAGACGCGTTGCAGAGCTGGTTCATCGAGCACATCGGCAACTACCTGGCCGGCAAGGGCAGGCGGCTTATCGGCTGGGACGAGATCCTCGAGGGCGGGCTGCCGGCGAACGCCTCCGTGATGTCGTGGCGCGGCACCGAGGGCGCGCTCGCCGCCGCCAGGATGGGGCACGACGTGGTGCTCGCGCCCGGTGGATCGCTTTATTTCGACGGCCTCCAGAGCGGGCGCAACGACGAGCCCGAAGGCCGCCTCGGTCAACTGCCGATCAAGCGGGTCTACGACTTCGAACCGGTGGCCCCGGAGCTCGACGCGGCTCAGGCGCGCCACGTCATGGGCCTGGAGGGCGCGCTCTGGACGGAGTACCTGCCATCGCGCCGGCTCGTGGAACACGCGCTCTTTCCGCGCATCGCGGCGCTCGCCGAGGTCGCCTGGTCGACCCGCGAGGCCCGCAACTGGGACGCCTTCGTGCCGCGCCTGGTGCTGGCGCAGCGACGCTACCTGCGCCAGGGCATCGCCGCGGCCGACAGTGCGTTCGCCGTGCAGGTCGATGTCGTCGGCGGGCCGGCCGCGGCCCTGGCAGCCGGCAAGGCGCAGGTGCGCCTGTCCAACCAGCTGGGCTTCGGCGAAATCCGCTACACGCTTGACGGCAGCACGCCGATGCCCGGTTCGACGCCGCTGCCGGCGAACGCACCGTTGGAACTCCCCTTGCCGGCGCACCTGCGCGCCAACGCCTTCGCGCAGGACGGCACGCCGCTCGCGGCCCCACGCACGCAGTTGATCGACGCCGCAACGCTGCTCACGCGCAGCAGCAATGCGCTGAACGCCTGTCCCGACGGCGAACTCGGCTTGCGCATGCCGCTGCGCCCCGAGGCCACCGACTGGACGCCGGTGTTCAACGTCAACCTGATGGACGCGTGCTGGATCTATCCTGCCGCGCGCCTGGACGACGTCGTCGCGATCGTCGTCGATGCCGCCCGACTGGCGCGCAACTATGGTCTCGCGCACGACGCGGTGAAAGTCGTGCAACACCCGGCGGCGTCGCCAGACGGCGAGCTCGAAGTGCGCCTCGGCGATTGCGCCGGCACGCTGCTGGCGAGCCTGCCGCTGCCGGCGGGATCCGCCACGCGGACGTACACGCTGCGCGCAGCGCTGCCGGCCAACACGGGCGTCCACGACCTGTGCCTGCGCTTCACCGCCGACATCCACGGCCCGCTCCATGCGATCGACGCGGTGCGGCTGGTGCCGGCCTCGCCCCTCCACTGACGCCCTCCCACATTTGCCAGGAACCCTGATGCGCGCCTCTTCCGTCCCGCCAACTTCGCGCCTCCTGCACCGCGCCTGCAGCCTCGTGCGCAGGCTGCTGCCGGGACTGGCGCTCGGCGCGGCGCTCGTGGCGCACGACGCCGATGCGCAGACGCAGACGCAGCCGGTGGACGCGGGCTGGGAGTTCCGCCTCGCCGCCGGCGACGCCGCCGCGTCCGCCCATCCGGAAGTCGCGTCGTGGCACGCCGCCACCGTGCCGGGCACGGTACAGACCGACCTGATGGCGGCCAAGCTGCTGCCCGACCCCGCCTGGCGCGACAACGAGTCGCGCGTGCAATGGGTCGGCCTGTCGGATTGGGAATACCGGACGACCTTCCAGGTCGACGACGCGACGCTCGCACGCGAGCACGTCGCGCTTGTCTTCGACGGTCTCGACACGTTCGCGCAGGTCCGCGTCAATGGGCATCTCGTGGCCGACACGGACAACATGTTCCGCCGCTGGCGCGTTGCATTCGATGGCGCGCAGCGCCAATGGCTCAAGCGCGGCGCCAATACCCTGGCGGTGACGCTGCGCTCGCCGATCACGCATCTGCTGCCCACCGTCCTGAAGCAGCCTCACGCACTGCCTGGCGCCTACGACTCGCAGTTCGGAGACGAGCCCAAGGGCGTCGCGACCTCCAGCTACGTGCGCAAGGCGCCCTACCACTACGGCTGGGACTGGGGGCCGCGACTGGTCGCGCTCGGCATCTGGCAGCCGGTGCGGCTGGAGAGCTGGGACGTGCTGCGCATCGAGAACTTCCATATCCGCCAGGAGCGCGTCGATGCCGACGTGGCGCAACTGTCCGCGGAGGTCGAGATCGTCGCCGCGCGCGACGGCCCGGTGCGACTGAGCGTGCAGGTCAGTCCGCCCGAGGGCGCGCCGTTCACGGTGACGCAGGTGGCAGTGCTGGATGCGGGACGCAACACGCTGCGCCTGCCGATCCGCATCGGCCACCCGCTGCGCTGGTATCCGGCGGGCTACGGTGCCCAACCCCTCTACGCCTTTCATGTGGCGATCGGCGACGGTGCCGACGGCGGCACGACGCGTGCCGCGGCCGACCAGCGCACCGGCCTGCGCAGCGTCGAACTGCGACGCGACAAGGATCAGTGGGGCCGAGGCTTCGAGTTCGTCGTCAACGGGATCCCGATCTTCGCCAAGGGCGCGAACATGATCCCGCTGGACAGCTTTCCCAACCGCGTGACCCGGGAGCGCCAGCACGCGCTGCTGCTGTCGGCGCGCCGGGCCAACATGAACATGCTGCGGCTGTGGGGCGGCGGGTACTACGAGAGCGACGCGTTCTACGAAGAGGCCGACGCGCTGGGCATCATGATCTGGCAGGACTTCATGTTCGGCGGCGCGATCGTCCCGGCGGATCCGGCGTTCGACGAGAACGCACGCCAGGAGGCGATCGAGCAGGTGAAGCGCCTGCGCGACCACCCCAGCATCGTGCTCTGGTGCGGCAACAACGAAGTGCAAGCCGACTGGGAAAGCTGGGACGCCACCCTCGCGTTCAAGCAGACGATCTCGCCGGACGAGCGCGAGCGCCTCTGGAGCAGCCAATTGAAACTGTTCGGCGACGTGCTGCGCGGCGTCGTGGCCCGCTATGCGCCCGAGGTGCCGTATTGGGCTACCTCGCCCGGCGTCGATCTCGAGGGGCCTTCGGGCCAGATGAACGACGGCGACCTGCACTTCTGGCGTGTCTGGGGCGGTTCGGCACCGGTCGAGACCTACCTCGACACGACGCCGCGTTTCATGTCCGAGTACGGTCTGCAGTCGTATCCCGGCATGCGCACGATCGAGAGCTTCACGCTGCCCGAGGATCGTCGGCTCGATTCCGCAGTGATCCGGGCGCACCAGAAGTTCGGCGTGGCGGCCGGACCCGACGTCGGCAACGACCGCGTCCTGTTCTACATCCGCAAGAACTACGGCGAGCCCAAGGACTTCGCCTCCTTCGTCTACCTCAGCCAGGTCATGCAGGCCGACGGCATCGAACTCGCCGCCAGCCACCTGCGCAGCCAGCGACCTCGCTCGATGGGGTCGATGTACTGGCAGTTGAACGACGTGTGGCCGGGCGCGTCGTGGTCGAGCATCGATTATTTCGGGCGCTGGAAGGCCTTGCAGTTCCACGCCAGGCGGTTTTACGCCGATCTCGCAGTGGTGGCGCTGCGCAACAAAAATAAGACCAATGTATCTCTGGTATCAGACCAATTAATTGCGGTCGACGCGCAACTTCGGTGGCGCGTGATGGATGTCGACGGCCATGTCCTGCGGACCGGAAGCCGCGCCGTTCGTCTTCCACCGCTGGCGGCCACCGAGGTGATGAACGAGCCCGACGCCGCGTTGATCGGCGGAGCCGATCCGCGCCGCACGCTGGTCGAGTTCGAACTGGTGAGCACCGCGGCTGCGCCGCAGCGCCTGGCCCGCGGCGTCGTCTACTTCGAGGCCGCTCGCGGCATGTCGCTGCCACCCCCCGGCATGCACGCCGAAGTCAATATCGACAAGGGTTCGCAGCCCGATCGCTTCTGGATCGACCTGAGCGCGGACCGCCTGGCAAGAGCCGTGTGGATGGACTTCGGCGATCTCGACGTGGACCTGGAGGACAACGCATTCGACCTGCTCCCCGGCGAGCACCGACGCATTGCATTGCGCTCCGGCGCCACGCTGGAAAACCTGCGCTCGAAGCTCTCGGTTCGAACGCTCCAAGATGCGACGCAGCGGTGATTCCGTGCACCGTCATGCGTCGTTGCGTGCGCTCCAACAGGGATTTTTGGCGATAGCCAACACAAGCTCCCAAAACTTCTTGACACTACCAAACTAAGACCGCTTTAATACCAAACTGGACTGAGCAAAACCCCGTCGCAGCGTTTGCGGTGGCGCATGGCTCAGCCCCATCCCGGTCGCTCCAGCCGGACGACGCCTTCGCACCCGCAAGCCGTCGCCAAGGCCGTCCAGCGACACACGCAATCTCCACCACCACACGAGGGTCCCGGACCATGAAACCGCGTATCGCTGCTGCCTTTCTGCAAACCACCCTGGCCTCTTCCATCGCGCTGATGTTCATGCCGGCGATGGCCCAACAAGCCGCTGCGCCCGCTTCCGGCGCTTCCGCGCCGGCATCGTCCGCCGACGCGACGCAGTCGGTCACGGTCACCGGTTACCGCGCGAGCTTGCAACGCGCGCTGGAGGTCAAGCGCAATGCCAACTCCATCGTCGACGCGATCAGCGCCGAGGACATCGGCAAGTTTCCCGACACCAATGCGGCCGAATCGCTGGCGCACCTTCCCGGCATCGCCGTCGACCGCCTGTACGGCGAAGGCGAGAAGGTGAGCATCAACGGCACCGATCCCGCGCTCAATCGCGTGCTGGTCAATGGCCAGACGATCGCCTCCGGTGATTGGGGCGGCAACCCGAGCGACACCAGTGGCCGCACATTCAACTACACCCTGCTCTCGCCGGAAATCATCGGCCTGATGGAGGTGTACAAGTCGCCCGAAGCCCGCATCGACGAAGGCAGCATCGGCGGCACCGTGATCATCAACACGCGCAAGCCGCTGGATCTTCCGGCCAACACGCTGCGCGGCTCGGTGGGCTACAACTACAACGACCGCTCCGATGTCGCCAACCCGCGCGGCTCCCTCCTCTACAGCTGGAAGAACGAGTCGAACGACTTCGGCATCATCGCCACCGTCTCGCACGACAAGCAGACGCTGTCGCAGGCCGGCATCGAATTCTTCGGCTACACCACCGGCGCCGGGATCCCCTCTTCCGCGACGGTCACCGGCAGCGGCGACGTCGCGACGGCCCGGATGCCGGTCGCGCTCGACAGCGATTATTTCCAGCAGGTCCGCGAGCGCGACGGCCTCCAGGCCGCACTGCAATGGAAGCCCAACGCGCGCCTGGAATTCAACCTGACCGGCGTCTACATCAAGGGCAAGTACAACAACTACAGCGAGGCGCGCTACGTCTGCCCCGGCTGCGGCGATGCCGACAAGATCACCGCGGTGACCGTCAACAACGGACTCATCACCGCGGCCACCGTGACGGCGGGCGCCGGCAACGGCAACCAGCCCTATGCGGAGCTCGACGCCAACTACCGCAAGTCTGTCGTCACGACGAAGAGCCTCAACCTGCGCAGCGACTACAAGGACGACGACTGGACGCTGACGACCCAGCTCGGTGCCACCACGGCCGGCGGCGGCAAGAATCCCGAATACCTGATGAAGTACCTGCTGAGTTCGGGCGGCTACTCGTTCAACTACGGCCCGAAGATGGCCGGCGTGGTCTACGACAGCGGCACCGCGTCCAACTGGGGCCTGCCCGCCAACACGTCGACGGTGCCGGGCGACAGCAGCATCGGCGGCCAGTACCAGGCCGGCGGCATCTACTACTCCATCAGCCACGACAAGGAAAACTACGGCCAGGTCGATTTCTCGCATGACCTCGAGCTGGGCCCGCTCACCAAGATGCTGTTCGGCGTCAAGCGCATCCAGCACGACAACGGCAACGCGGCGGCAGGCAACCGCATCAACACGACCAGCGCCATCACGCTCGACCAGTTCGGCAACGGCACCGCGCCGTCGGGGTTGTACGACGGCCTGAACGTCAGCGGCGACATCAAGAACTGGTCCACCGCCAACCTGGGCGAGGTCATCTCCTACCTGAACGGCCAGCCGCAAGGGGCGTACAACGTCGACCGCGGCTCGAGCTTCGACGTCAAGGAAAAGACGAACGACCTCTACTCGCAGTTCGACTACGAGGCGGGCGGCCTGCGCGGCAACTTCGGCGTGCGCTACGTCAACACGGGCGACGACGCGTCCTACTACCTGTCGACGGACGGCGGCACCACCTACGCCCCGACCACGACGCACACGAGCTACGGCAAGTTCCTGCCCAGCTTCAATGCCGCCTACGAGATCGACAAGACGAAGACCGTGCGTTTCTCCATCGCCAAGGTGATCGCGCGTCCGCGCTACTCCGACCTGGCGGGCGCCACCACCCTCGGTCTCCAGAAGCTGACCGGCAGCGGCGGCAACCCGCACCTGAAGCCCTACGAGTCGACCAACCTCGACCTGGCCGGCGAGTGGTACTTCGCCAAGGAGAGCATGCTGGGCGCCGAGGTGTTCTTCCGCGACGTGAGCAACTACGTCGTCAACGTCGCCAACGACCAGGTCATCAACGGCGCGACCTACTCGATCAGCTCGCCGGTCAACGCGAGTTCGGCCAAGGTCAAGGGCCTGTCGCTGATGTACCAGCAAGACCTGTGGTACGGACTCGGCCTCCAGACGAACTACACGTACGCCACGGCGGACACGGCGCAAGGGCTGAACATGCCCTACCTGTCGCACAACACCGTCAACGTGATCCCGTACTTCGAGAACGGCCCGTTCAGCGCACGGATGGTCTACAGCTGGCGCTCGCAGTACTTCACGGCGATCGGCCGCCTGAACTCGCAGGACTTCACCGATCAGTACAAGCAGCTCGACCTGTCGGCGTCGTACCAGATCACCAAGAACCTCGGGATCAGCGCCAGCGCCACCAACATCCTGGACCAGACGTACTACCAGTACAGCGGCACCAAGGATGCCCCCACGGCGTTCTACAAGAACGGCCGTACGTTTGTTGCGGGCCTCAGCTACAAGCTCTGATCCCGCACGGCACGGCCGATCGGCTCTCGCGGGCCGATCGGCCCTTTTCGATTCACGAATCCCCGCTCGCGATGTCTCGATTCCCCCTGGCCACTCTCATCTCGACCTGCATCGCGCTCGCGCTGTCGGCGCCGTCTGCCGTGCTGGCCGGCGGTTCGTTCGCCGACGTCAAGCCATCGCCCCAGCAGGTCGCATGGCAGGACCGCGCCTTCGGCGTCATCGTGCATTTCGGCACCAATACCTTCCTGGATCGCGAGTGGGGCGACGGCAAGGCGCCCGCGGCGGTGTTCAACCCGGACGCCGTCGATCCCGGCCAGTGGGCGCGCGCGGCCAAGGCGGCCGGCGCCACTTATCTGATCCTGGTGGCCAAGCATCACGACGGCTTCGCGCTGTGGCCCACGGGCCAGAGCGACTACTCCGTCAAGCGAAGTCCGTGGATGAAGGGCCAGGGCAACCTGGTGCGCATGACGTCCGATGCCGTGAAGAGCGAAGGCATGGGGCTGGGCATCTATCTCTCGCCGTGGGACCGGCACGAGCCGCGCTACGCCAATTCGAGGGCCTACGACAAGTACTACACCGCGCAACTGAGCGAACTGGCGCAGGACTACGGGCCGCTGGTCGAATGGTGGCTGGACGGCGCCGGCAGCGCCGGGCACGTCTACGACTTCGAGTCGTACATGAACGAGCTGCGCACGTATCAACCCAATGCGCTGGTGTTCGCCGACGTCGGCCTGTTCCCGTACGGCGACATCCGCTGGGTCGGAAACGAGGCGGGCGCGGTGGAAGGCGAGAACTGGAACGTCGTCGACCGCCACGGCCTGCTGCGGTGGCGTCCCGTCGAGGCGGACACGCCGCTGCACGAGAAGCAGTGGTTCTGGCATCCGGGCGCTGCCTACGAAGGCAATCTCAAGAGCGTCGATGAACTGGTGCGCACCTGGGAAACGAGCGTGGGCCGGGGTGGGCAACTCGTGCTGGGCCTGGCGCCCGACCGGCATGGCCGGCTGCCTGCTGCGGACGTGAAGCGGCTCGCCGAATTCGGACAGGCGCTGGAGATGCAATACGGCGCCGCCGCGAACCTGGCTGCGACGGCACGCGGCACGACCGCGCCCTGCCCGGGGCCTGCCGCGCACGCATGCGACGCAGGCGCCGCGTTCGACAACGATCCCGCCACGTTCTGGACGGCCGCCGACGCCTCTCACGCAACGCTGGAAGTCGATCTCGGCCATCCTGTCACCTTTGATCGCAGCCTTGCCATGGAACGCCTGGACGAAGGCCAGAACGTGCGCCGCTACAGCGTCCAGGTGTGGGACGGAAGCGCGTGGAAGACCGTTTCCGAGGCGGACGCGATCGGCCACATGAAGATCGACCGCTTCGCCCCGGTCACGGCGCAGCGGGTGCGCCTGAACATCCTCTCGAGCGTGGGCGTCGCGCGCATTCGGGAATTCAGGCTCTTCATGGGCGCGCACTGACGTGGCGCCGCTCGAACTGCCGACGGTCCTCGCGCGAACGCCCGACGATGGCGGCTCGCCGCTGCTCGAGATCATCGCGCTCGATGTCGACGACGCGCTGCGGGCCCAGGCCGGTGGCGCGGATCGCGTGGAGGTCGTCAGCGCCATCGAGCGCGGCGGGCTGACGCCTTCGGCGGCACTGGTCCAAGGCATCGCCCGCCGCTGCAGCGTCGTGCAAATGGTGATGCTGCGCCCGCACGACCGCTCGTTCGTCTACACGGACGACGACATGGCGTTGATCCGCGAGGCGGTCGCCATGGCGCGCGATGCGGGCGCCGGGGGGCTGGTCTTCGGCGCGCTGACGCTCGAGGGCGGCGTCGACACCGCCCGCCTCGAGCAGGTCCTGCGCTGGGCCGACGGCCTGCCGCTGACCTTCCATCGCGCGTTCGACGCCGCCGCCGACCTGCAGCAGGCGTTCTCGGTGCTGGGTGCGTACCGCGGCCCGATTGCCCAGGTGCTGACCTCGGGCGGCCACCCCAAGGCGAGTGCCGGACGCGACGTGCTGCAGGGATTGGTGCGGCGCTGGCAAACCGGCGAAGGGGTCGAGCCGTTGATCGGTTCGGGCGTCGACACCGCCACGCTGGCCGATCTGCGCCAGCATACCGGCGCGCGGCAGTTCCATGTCGGCAGCGGTGCCCGATCGGGCAGCGCCTATGGCATGCGGGTCGATGCCTTGCGCGTCGCCCGGTTGCGGGCGATGCTCCCGCTGGCCACACGGCGATGAACTTTCCGCGACGCCGCGCCTTGCTCGCCGCCACGGCCGCCTCGCTGGCGTCGGCCGGATGCGCGCTGGCGTCGCGGCGCAGCGATCGCGCCGATGCGGCGGTCGAGTTGCGCGAATTCGTCGCGCCCATGCCAGCGACACCCCAGTCGCATGCCTCCACGCTGGTCGAGACCGCTGACGGGGCGCTGCTGGCCGCCTGGTTCGGTGGAACGGCCGAACGCGCGCCCGACGTCCGCATCTGGCTTGCTCGTCGCGATGGAAGCGGCGACGGGCCCTGGGGCGACCCGCGCCCGGTCGCCGACGGCGTGCAGCCGGACGGCACGCGCCTGCCGACCTGGAACCCGGTGCTCTTCCAGTTGCGAGGCGGGCCGCTGTTGTTGTTCTACAAGGTCGGCCCCGACCCGACGCGCTGGTGGGGCGAACTCATGCGCTCCGACAACGACGGCCGCCACTGGTCGGCGCCGACGCGCCTGCCAGCGGGCGTCCTCGGGCCCATTCGCAGCAAGCCGCTGCAACTGCCGGATGGCACGCTGTTGTCGCCCTCCAGCACCGAGGCCGCGGACGGCACCTGGCGCATCCACTTCGAGCGCAGCACCGACCAGGGCGCCAGTTGGCTACGCGGCGAAGACGTCGCCGCACCGGCCGCGCTCGCCGCGATCCAACCCTCCCTCGCGCTGCGCCCGGACGGCCGCGTGATCGCGTTCGCGCGCACACGGGCCGACGCCATCGCGCGCACCGAATCGCGCGATGGCGGCGCCCACTGGTCCCGCCTGGCCCCCACCGTCCTGCCCAACCCCAATGCAGGCATCGAAGTGCAGGCCTTGCGCGACGGGTGCCTGGCGATGGTGTACAACCCGCGTCGCGCGGGCCACGACTGGTGGGAGGGACGCGACCGGCTCGACGTCGCATTGTCGCGTGACGATGGGCAAACCTGGACGCGCGTGGCGACGCTGGAAGATGTGCCAGGGCGGGAGTTTTCGTACCCCGCAGCCATCCAGACCCGGGATGGCCGGGTCCACGTGAGCTACACGTACGAACGGACCCGCATCCGCCATGTCGTGCTCGATCCGGCTGCATGGCAATGAGCGCGCGGCGGCCCCATCAACAAATCACCTCGGTGACGAAGTCGTAGTAGTCGCTATGGCAGTACGTCTCGGTCAACTCGATCGCCGACCCGTCGCGGGCGTAGCCCACGCGCACGACGCGCAACATCGCTTCGCCTTCCTTCATGTCGAAATGCTGCGCGAGTCGCGCGCTCAGATTGACGGCGCGAAGGTGCTGCAAGGCGCGCACCACCGGCTCGCCGTGCCGATCGAGCCAGTCATGGAGCGAATCCTCGATGTCCTTCGGCTCGGGCAGGAGGCGCCTGGGCACCACCGATTGCTCGTACGCGACGACGCGGCCATCGGCGTAGCGCAGGCGGATGAGCGACGCGACGATGCTGTCCGGCGACAGCCCCAGACGCAGGATCTCCTCGCCATAGGCCGCGCGCAGCGTGCGCTCGATCCACTGCGATCGGGGCTCGAAGCCCTTGCTGCGCATCACCTCGGTGAAACTGCTCAGGCCCGACAAGGAATGCGCGACGGACTGCCGCACGAACGTGCCGGCGCCCGGGCGACGCACGACGAGGCCGTGTTCGACCAGGGCATCGATCGCCAGGCGCAACGTGACGCGCGACACCGAGAGCTGCGTGCACAACAGCCGCTCCGCCGGGAGCGCCTCGCCGGGCTGCCAACGCCCGGCTTCGATGGCGTCAGTCAATGTGCGTACCAGTTGGAGGTACAGCGGAGTGGCGTCGCCGGGGTCGGGCGCCAGGGTCGCGACGGGGCGGCTCGCCACCGGCACGGCGCGCTCCTTGGTGCGCTTCACTCCCGATACAACCGCCGGCTCCCGAGGGGGAGCCCGCCTGCCGGGTTTGCTCGGGACAGGTTTCGACAACATGTTGACCATTGCGCAGGTTTGAAAGCCGGAACGAGTATACGTAGCCCGTTCGCCGCTGCTCCGGTCCCATCGACCGTCGCAGCAAGAACCGGAATAATACCAATTAAATACCATCAAATGGTAGCCAGAATGCAGCCTCTGTCACATTCGATGACGATCCGAGCGGTCGGAAACGTCGTGCGATCGGGCGTGTGCACGCCCGCCCGCCGTCTTCGGGCGCTGCTCTCTCCCGGGCCACGGGACGCTTGCATCGCGGCGCTGCTGCTGGCGCTGACCGGGGTGTCGAACTTCGCAGCTGCGGCGCAAGCCGATCCGGCCGCCTTGCTGCGCGCGCTCAGCCTTCCTGAAAAGGTCGCGCAGATGCAGGACGCCGCGCCGGCCGTGGCACGCCTGGGCCTGCCGGCCTACGCGTGGTGGAACGAGGGGCTGCACGGCCTGGCGCGTGCCGGGCAGGCGACCGTCTTTCCGCAGGCGATCGGACTGGCGGCCAGTTGGGATGCGCCCTTGCTGCAGGAGGTCGGTGGCGTGATCGCCGGCCAGGCGCGCGACAACTTCGCGCGCGCCAATGCGACCCCGGCCGAAGGATTTTCGCGCAACACCGCGCGCTACCGGGGCCTGACGATCTGGTCGCCCAACATCAACATCTTCCGCGATCCGCGTTGGGGGCGCGGGCAGGAAACCTACGGCGAGGATCCCCATCTGACCGCACGCCTGGGCGTCGCCTTCATCCAGGGATTGCAGGGGCCCGACCCGGCGCATCCGACCGTCATCGCCACGCCCAAGCACTTCGCGGTGCACAGCGGGCCGGAGCGCGGTCGCCACGGGTTCGACGTCGAGCCCACGCCGCACGACCTGGAAGACACCTACCTGCCCGCGTTTCGCGCCGCGGTGACCGAAGGCCATGCCGGCTCGATCATGTGCGCCTACAACGCGATCGACAAGACACCGGCGTGCGCCAACGCCGACCTGTTGACCACGCGCTTGCGCGGGGACTGGGGCTTCACGGGATTCGTCGTCACCGATTGCGATGCGATCGAGGACATGACCCTGTTCCACAAGACCACGGCCAACGACGCCGAGGCCTCGGCCCGCGCGCTGCGGGCAGGCACCGACCTCAACTGCGGCCGCAGCTACGCTGCGCTCGTGCAGGCCGTGCAACGCGGCGATGCGAGCGAGGCCGACGTCGACCGCGCACTGCAACGGCTGCTCGAGGCGCGCGCGCGATTGGGCGCACTCGGCGACACGACCGACCAGGTGCGGACAAGCGCCGCGGACGCCGCCCGCCATCGGTGGCTGGCACTGCAGGCTGCGCGCGAATCCATGGTGCTGCTCAAGAACGATGGACGTGGCGGCGTGCCGGCGCTGCCCTTGCGCGCCGGAGCACGCATCGCCGTGGTCGGCCCGACGGCCGACCTCCTGGAGGATCTCGAGGCCAACTACCACGGCACGGCGAGCGCCCCGGTCACGCCGCTCGCGGGCCTGCGCGCCGCGTTCGGCATGGATCACGTGCACTACGCCCAGGGCGCCAGCCTGGCGGCGAACGTGCCGGTGGCGGTGCCGGACACCGCCCTGCGCACCCCCGACGGGCAAGCCGGTCTGCGCGCCGAGATCTTCGACAACGCCGAGATGTCCGGCACGCCCGCCGTCGTCCGCGTCGACGCGAAGGTGAACCTCGACTACGACCGCGTCGCGCCGATGGCCGGCCTGTCAACCAGCCGCTTCGCGGTGCGCTGGACCGGCCAGCTCGTGCCGCCGGCCGCCGGCGACTACACCCTCGGACTCCGGATCGAACGTTGCTTCGACTGCAGCCGTCACGATCAGATGCGGCTCTATCTCGACGGCAAGTTGTTCGCCGCCGCCATCGATCCGCACAAGGATGGCGACATCGCAGCGCTCCCGCTCCATTTCGCCGACACGCGCGCGCACTCGCTGCGCCTGGAGCTCGTGCACGCCGGAGAAGACCAGGGCCTCACGCTGCAATGGCACGCGCCGGCGCAGGCACAACTGGCCGAGGCCCTCGCGGCGACCCGTGGCGCCGACGCCGTGGTCGCCTTCGTCGGCCTGTCGCCCAACCTGGAGGGCGAGCAGTTGCAGGTCGACGTGCCGGGCTTCGATGGTGGCGACCGCAGCAGCCTCGAGTTGCCGGTGGCGCAGCAAGCACTGCTGGCCGCCCTGGCAACCGAGCTCGCGCCGACGCGCACGCCGCTGATCGTGGTGCTGCAGTCGGGCAGCGCCGTCGCACTGACCGGGGCCGCCGGCCAGGCCGATGCGGTGCTGGCAGCGTGGTACCCGGGCGAGGCCGGCGGCCAGGCCATCGCCGAGACGCTGTCGGGCCTCAACAACCCGGCCGGCCGCCTGCCCGTGACGTTCTACCGCAGCGTGTCCGACCTGCCACCGTTCGACGACTACCGCATGGCGGGCAGAACCTACCGCTACTTCCGCGGCACCCCCCTCTGGCCGTTCGGACACGGCCTGTCGTATACCCGGTTCGGGTATGGCACGCCGGTACTCTCGCGCGCGCGGCTGACCGCAGGCGAATCCCTGAGCGTGGCCGTGGACGTCCGCAATGACGGCGAGCGCGCCGGCGACGAGGTGGTGCAGGTCTATCTCGAGCCGCCAGCGTCGGCGCTGGCACCGGCGCGCGCGCTGGTGGCGTTTCGACGCATCCATCTGCAGGCCGGCGAATCGCGTCGCGTCGAGATGATGATCGCGCCGCGCGCGCTGAGCAGCGTCGACGCGCTCGGGACGCGCGCAGTCGAACCCGGGCACTACGCCTTGACGGTCGGCGGCGGCCAGCCGGGCTCCGCCCCGACGGTGCGCAGCGAGTTCACGATAACCGGGCGCGAGGTGCTGCCGAAATGACGCCGCCGCTCACGCGCCGCACCTGCCTGGGAGCCGCCGGCGCCTTGATCCTCGCGACCGGGCGCGCGGCCGCGACGGGCGCGGCGCCCGCGCGTATCGGCCCCGATTACGCCAGCCGTCGCCCGCCGCCCGGTGCGCGCCGCTTCTCCAGCGCCGCCGTCGAGGCCGCGATCGCCGCCGCGTCGCGCCGCATCGCCGATCCCGAACTCGCGTGGCTGTTCGAGAACTGCCTGCCCAACACGCTCGACACGACCGTCACGCTCGGCACGGTCGATGGCCGGCCCGACACCTTCGTCATCACCGGCGACATCGACGCGATGTGGCTGCGCGACTCGTCCGCGCAGGTCTGGCCCTACCTGCCCTTCGCGCGCGCGGACGCCGCATTGGCGCGCTTGCTGCAAGGCGTGATCCATCGCCAGGCGCGCTGCATCCTGATCGATCCGTATGCCAACGCCTTCCTGGCTGACCCGGGCGCGCGGACGCGGCTCAAATGGGCGGTCAATGACCTCACCGACATGCGCCCCGGCGTCTCCGAACGCAAGTGGGAAGTCGATTCGTTGTGCTATCCGATCCGACTCGCCCACGGCTACTGGCGCGCGACCGGCGACACCACGCCATTCGACGCCGAATGGGCGCAGGCGATGCGCGTGGTCGTGCGTACATTCAAGGAGCAGCAGCGCAAGGACGGCCCCGGCCCGTACCGGTTCCAGCGCCATGCCGAAGCCGCCACCGAGACGCTGGCGCTCGACGGCCTGGGCTATCCGGCGCGCCCGGTCGGCCTGGTCCACTCGATGTTCCGCCCGTCGGACGACGCCTGCATCTTCCCGTTGTTCATCCCGGCCAACCTGTTCGCCGTCGTCTCGCTGCGGCAACTGGCCGCGATGGCGGCCAGCGTTCGCCACGACGCCGCGTTCGCCAACGAATGCGCGGCACTTGCCGACGAGATCGAGCGCGCACTGCGGCAGTACGGGCGCATGTCCACACCGCAAGGCAGCGTGTGGGCCTACGAGGTCGACGGCTACGGCAACCAGCTGTTCATGGACGACGCGAACGCGCCGGGGCTGCTGAGCCTGCCCTATCTGGGCGCCTGCACAGTCTCCGATCCGCTCTACCTGCGCACCCGCACGCGCGCCTGGAGTCCCGACAACCCGTACTTCTTCAAGGGCCGCGCGGGCGAGGGCATCGGTGGCCCGCACGAGGGCCTGCGCATGATCTGGCCGATGTCGATCCTGTTCAAGGCCATCACCTCCACGAATTCCGCGGAGATCGGCCAGTGCCTGCAATGGCTCAAGACCACGCATGCGGGCAGCGGCTTCATGCACGAGGCGTTCGACCAGGACGACCCCGGCCGCTTCACCCGCCCCTGGTTCGCTTGGGCCAACAGCCTGTACGGCGAACTGATGCTGACCCTGCTGCAGCAGCGGCCCGAGTTGCTGGCCGCCTGATCTTCACCCCCTGACACGCTGGGATCCCCATGCCTTCCCGCAGAGATTTGCTGAAGACGAGCCTGCTCACCACGATACCGCTGCCCTTTTCGCTGGCCGGCTGCGCAGCCGGCCCGGGCACCGACCCGCTTGCGGGTCCGGGCCGGCACGTCGACCTGTCCATCGGCACCGGCGACCACGGCCACACGACGCCCGCCGCCAGCGTGCCGTTCGGCATGGTGCAGCTCGGCCCGGACACGTACAACGCCGACTGGGATGCCTGCTCGGGCTATCACGACACCGCTCGGTCCCTCATGGGTTTTTCACACACCCATCTGAGCGGCACCGGGATCGGCGACCTGCTCGACGTCCTGGTGATGCCGTGCGTCGGTCCGGTTCGCCGGACGCCCGGTTCGCGCGAGCGGCTGCAACCAGGCTGGCGCGCACCGTTCTCCCACTCCGACGAGCGCGCGGTGCCTGGCGCCTATGCGGTGTCGCTGCGCGATCGCGGCGTCGAGGTCGAGCTGACCGCGACCGCGCGTGTCGGCTTCCATCGCTACACCTTCCCCACCAGCGATGCCAGCCACCTGATGGTCGACTTGCGCCATGGCATGCAGGATCGCGAAGGCACGCCGACCCGCGTCGAGTGGGCCGAGTTGCGAGTGGTCGGCGGCGACACCCTGCTGGGCGGACGCGCAGTCGACCAGTGGGCGGCGGGGCGCCACGTCTATTTCGCGATGAAGTTCTCGCGCCCGTTCGAGCGCTTCGAGGTGTTCGACGGCGATGGCCCCGGCACGGCCTCGGCCGCCACGCGCGGCACCGCGCTGCTGGCGGCCTTGCATTGGCACACTGCGGCGAGCCAGCCCCTGCTGGTCAAGTGCGCGATCTCCGCCGTCAGCGCCGAGGGCGCGCTGCGCAATCTCGAAGCCGAGCTGCCCGGCTGGGATTTCGACGCGACCCGCTCGGCCGCCAGCGCGGCCTGGAACGCGCAACTCGGCCGCCTGAAGCTCGATACTTTCGATGCGCGTCACGACCGCATGCTCTACACGGCGCTGTATCACAGCCTGCTGGCGCCAACCCTTTTCAACGATGTCGACGGCCGGTACCGCGGGATGGACCTGCAAATCCACCAGCTGCCCGCCGGGGCCTCGAACTACACCCAGTATTCGCTGTGGGACACCTACCGCACGCTGCATCCGTTGCTCACGTTGCTCCAACCCGAACGCGTTCCTGATCTCGTGAATTCGCTCGTGCGCATGGCCGAACAGAGTCCGGCCGGCGTGCCGGTCTGGCCGCTGCAGGCGCGCGAGACCGGTTGCATGATCGGCTACCACTCGGCCGTCGTGCTGGCCGAAGCGCAAGCCAAGGGCATCGCCGGCGTGGACTACGCCAAGGCCTGGCCGCTGTGGCGCCGCCGCGCGATGGATGACGACTACCGCGGGCTCGGCCTGTACCGGAAGCTGGGCTTCATTCCCTCCGATCTGGAGGAGGAGGCGACCAGCAAGACGCTGGAATACGCCTACGACGACTGGGCGCTGGCGTCGCTCGCCAAGGCCGTGGGCGCCGACGACGACCATCGTCATCTGCTGGCGCGCTCGCGCAACGTCCGCAACGTGTTCGATCGAACGCGTCGCTTCGTGCGACCACGGTTGGCAGACGGCCGTTGGGCCGAGCCGTTCGACCCGCGCGAGCTCGGCCACTCGGCGCGCTGGCACGACTTCACTGAATCGAACGCCTGGCAGGCCACCTTTCTGCCGCAGCATGACGTGGCGGGCTACATGACGCTCTTCGCCGGCCCGGGTTCGCGCGCCGAGAGCTCGGGTGAAGCCGGCTTCGCCGCCCAACTCGATGCCCTGTTCGCCGCCAGCTCGCAGCAGTTGCCCGGCGCGCCTCCGGACATCGCCGGCCTGATCGGCCAGTACGCCCATGGAAACGAACCCAGCCACCACATCGCGTATCTCTACGTCTACGCCGGGCAGCCCTGGAAGACCCAGCTGCGGGTCCGCCAGATCATGGCCACGCTCTACAGCGATCGACCCGACGGACTGTCGGGCAACGAGGATTGCGGCCAGATGTCGGCGTGGCTGCTGATGAGCGCCATCGGCCTCTATCCGGTCGACCCGGTCAGCGCACGCTATGTGTTCGGCAGTCCGCTGGTTCGCCGCGCGGAACTGGATGTCGGCCAAGGCCGGCGCCTCATCGTCGAGGCCGCCGCAAACGCTCCGGAGAATCTGTATGTCCAGTCGGTGAGCTGGAACGGCGAGCCGTGGCACGACACCTGGATAGACCACGCACGCCTGGTGCAAGGCGGGACGCTCGCCTTCGAGATGGGGCCAGCGCCGAGTCGCACTTTCGGCGTGGCACTCCAGGCGCGTCCGCCGTCCGCGATTTGAGGGTTCGCGAGGTTCGGCGTCGAGTGGTCGATAGCCGCTGAGGCCCGCGTGCCCGACGAGACCAGGGCGATCGAGCGCCGCCGCCTTTCAGACCAGCTTCGCCGCCGCCAGCGTGAGCCAGGCCGTGTGCGGATGCACGATGTCGCTGTGGGCTCCCGACGGCAGGCCGCCATGGATGATCACCTGGTTGCCGTCCAGGTTGATCCACTTGCCCGCCTGGAACGGATACACGGTGCCGACGTCGCCCAGCGGCACGCGCAGGGCATCCACCGCCTGTGCGCCGTCGCTGCCCATGCCGCCCCACCGGCTGGCTTGATCCTGCGCCGCGGCCGAGTCGTCGCGATTGACGAAGCTCGCGGCGGGATAGGCCCGGCCCACCGCGAGATCCCGCAACGAATGGGTCGCGAGCAAGGGGCCGTCGACGCGAGCCGCCATGCCCTTGAGCGCGCCGGAGCGCGCATGGTCCTGGGGCAGGACGTCGGCGAACGCGAAGTGCGAGAAGGCGCCCTGCAGCAACAGCAGCGATTTCACCGGTGACGCCGCGCCCACCGCCGTCGCCGGCAGGCCGGCCAGTGCATTCGACACGAGGCGCGCGCCGAATGAGTGGCCGATGAGGTGCACGCGCGTCGCCGGCACGCGTTCGTGCAGGCGGGTGATCAACGGACCCAGCGCGGCGCGCCCCACGACGCCCGCTCGCTCCTTCATCTGCCAATAGGTACCGACGCGCAAGACGTCCTTGGCGCCGTCCCACAGCTTGGCCAGGCCGTCCACGAGGCCGGCTGCGCCGCCGCCGGCGGGCTGCGGCATCTGGTGGCCCATGGTGTCGAGCAGCCGGCGAAAGTCCTTGTACGGCATGAGTCCGACCGCGCCGTCGGCCGCGTCCGGATTGGCCTTGTCGGCGGCGGCGCCTGCGCGCTCGCTCGCCAGCAGCTGGCCCAAGGTCTGCTGGAACTTCTGGAGCGCCTCGTCGCTGTCCTTGCGCTCGGCAAGCAACGCGATCAGATCGGCAAGAAGTCGTTGTTGCTCGGGCGCCTCGTAGCCCTTGTTCAACGCGGCATGGACATCATCGAGGCTGGCCGTGGCCAGGGGCGGCGGCGGTCCCGAGCCCATGGACACCGCCCCGCCGCTCATGGCCGGCGCCACGACGTCGATGCGTGCGCTGGCCGCGGCGTCGTCGGGCCAGAGGATCGACGGCCAGATCACGCCGGCCACACCGATGCGGGCCCTGACAGCCCGCGCATCGACGATCTTGCGCACCTCGGCGAAGTACTTGTCGTACAGGCTCAGCGCTGCGCTCGATTCGTTGTTCCAGCCGTGCGAGAAGATGTAGAGGTCCGTCAGCGACTGCCCGGCGACCTCGTCCACGAAGGTGTCCAGGGCGGCGGCATCCACCGGCGAAGCGTCCTTGTCGAATTGGAGCGTCCAGAACGGAAATCCGTGCAGATCGGTGCTCATCGCAACTCCGGAAGTGAAGGAACAGGGGGAGGCAGGTTCACACGCTCTGTATCGCCCGCATCAGGTCGACCAGGCCATGGCCCTCGAAATAGCGTTCACGCCCCAGCGAGGTCGCGCTGTCCAGGAAGATGCGCTTGACCTCCTCGGGCCTCTGGATGAATTCGCGGCGGATCGAGAGGAAGGCCGCGATGGCACCGGAGACGTGGGGCGCCGCCATGCTGGTGCCGCTGTCGTCGACGTAGGCGGCCACGCCGTCGTCGCCCGGCAACCCGAGCGCCTTGCGCTTGGCCGCCGCGGCACAGGAGGTGATGCGCTCGCCCGGCGCCACCAGGTCCGGCTTCAGCCGCCCGTCGCCCGTGGGCCCCTTGGACGAGAAGAACGAGACGCCGTAGGTGTGCGGCGCTTCGCGGTGGGTGCTGCCCACGGTGATCGCCAGCGCCGCGTTGCCCGGATCGTTGATGGTGTTGGACAGGCTGGCCTTCGTCGCCCGCTCCGAGGCGCTGACGCTGCCGTAGCCGGTGTTGCCGGCCGCCGTGACCACCACGACGCCGGCCTTGACGAGGCGGTCGACCTCGACGCACAGCGGGCTCTGGCCGCACGCGAACATCTGCGCGTCGAAGTCGTAGCCCACGCTCAAGTTGACGCCATGCACGCGCAGCATCTTCGGGTCGTCGTTGAGTTCCTCGCGGATGTAGACCAGCGCTTCCATGATGTCGCTGACGTAGCCCGCGCCCGTGGCGTCCAGTACCTTCAGGCTGACCAGCGTGGCCGCGGGCGCCACGCCATGCATGGTCTCGGGCTTGCGGACGGTCCGCTGCACGGGCTGCTTGCCGTAGACGCGGTCGCCATCGGCATCGGCCTCGAAGACCTGCTCGTAGACCGCATAGCGCACCTTGCCATCGGCTGGCGGGCCGGCTTGATCGACGGCGTCGGGCGGCAGGCCGCCGGCGATGATGCCGGCCACGTGCGTGCCGTGTCCGAGCCCGTCGACGAGCGGCTGCCCTTTCGTGTCGGCCGCATCGGTGAAGTCGCGATGCAGCTCCACCACGCTCGGATGGTGCACGACACTCTCGTGGGCCTGCGCCGGATCGCTGCTGCCGAAGTGGGGGTGCGTGCCGTCGATGCCGGAATCGATGACCGCCCACGTGATGCCCGCGCCCGAGGCCGCGTAGGCCCGATAGGCGGCGTCCGCCTTGACGGTGGCGACGGAGCGGTCCATCAACGGCTTCACCTTGAAGTCCGGCCACAGCTTGTAGACGACGCGCTGGCGCGGGTCGCCCCCGGCGTTCTGTTCGTCCTTCTTGAGCAGGGTACGCCACTCGTTGCAGGTCAACCGGATCCGGAAGTAGCTCTTGGAAACCTTGTGCTTGCGCCGTTGGTCGTGATCGGTGAGCACCGCCTCGCAGAGCGCATCGAAGGCCTCCGCCGCCTTCTGCAGGCCGCCGATGTACTGGATGTTGAGTTCGATCATGTAGCGGCCGAGCTCGTCGTCGGCGACGGGCAGGCCCGCGTCCTGGCGCCCGGCGGGCGTCTGCAGGACCGGCGACACGACGCCTCGCCCGATCAGGTTCAGCGCGGATTCCGCGGCGTCGGAGGCGGCACTACCGGCCCCCGGCGCCGGCGCCGACGAACTTGCGGTCGCGGACGCTTCCTGGGCCGGTGGGTTGGCACGCGGCGAGCTGATCGTCTTTCCGCGCGGACTCTTGGACGTCGCCATCTGTGCCCCTCTTGTCTCGATTCCCCGGCCATGCGCCGTCGAGGCGATGGCGCAAATCATTCTGGTGTGTGCAGACGACCCGGGCAAACCTCGAACTGGGGGGCGCACCGACGATGTGAGTCGCCATGCCCAGTCGGATCCGCACCTCGAAAAGCTCGGACTTGAACGGAGTGCGCGGTCGCGGCGTTTTCGACAACAACGGCTTCGGTATGCCGCTTGCTGCTCCCGGGCACAGGCGGTGCGTCGGCCCGCGATGCGCCAAGTCCTGCATGAATCCATTCCTGAATTGCATGACCACGCCGGCCGGGCTGGTTACGAGCCAATTACACTGTCGGGGACGCAGGTTACCCCGCTGTAGACGGGTAAACCCGTAAATTTGACAGGTTCCTCGGTGTAACTCCCGTTCGCCGAGGAGGCCTCCAAAGGTACGGTGCGAAGCCGGCGCCGCGAGATTGGGCGAGCCCCGCGCCACGGAACGGCCCGTGGCAGCGAGGTTCGCCCAATCTTGTCTTTGAACCTTGTGATTGGAGTCTCCTCATGAACCGTCCCGCCATGGAAGGGTTGCGCCTGAACGTGCCCGCCTGGGTCAAGCACGACCGCCTCGTTTCCTGGGTCGCGCAGATCGCCGCGCTGACGCAGGCCGCCGATGTCTGTTGGTGCGACGGCACCGAGGCCGAATACGACCGCCTGTGCGACCAACTGGTCTCCGCCGGCACCTTCAAGAGGCTGAATCCGGCCAAGCGCGCCAACAGCTACCTCGCCTGCAGCGATCCGACCGACGTCGCGCGCGTGGAGGACCGCACCTTCATCTGCAGCGAGAAGAAGGAAATGGCCGGCCCCACCAACAACTGGGAGGCGCCCGCCACGATGCGCGCGCTGCTGCAGAACGGCCAGGCCGACGGCACGCCGGGCCTGTTCGCCGGCGCGATGCGCGGCCGCACGCTCTACGTGGTGCCGTTCTCGATGGGCCCGCTGGGCTCGCCGATCTCGCACATCGGCGTCGAGCTGTCCGACAGCCCCTACGTGGCGGTCAACATGCGACTGATGACCCGCATGGGCCGCGGCGTGCTGGAACTGCTGGGCACCGACGGCGAGTTCGTGCCCTGCGTCCACACCGTCGGCGCGCCGCTCGAGCCGGGCCAGAAGGACGTTTCCTGGCCCTGCAACAAGACCAAGTACATCGTCCACTACCCCGAGACGCGCGAGATCTGGAGCTATGGTTCCGGCTACGGCGGCAACGCGCTGCTGGGCAAGAAGTGCTTCGCGCTGCGCATCGCATCCAACATGGGACGTGACGAAGGCTGGCTGGCCGAGCACATGCTGATCCTGGGCGTGACCAATCCGCAAGGCGTCAAGCGCCACATCGCGGCCGCGTTCCCCAGCGCCTGCGGCAAGACCAATTTCGCGATGCTGATCCCGCCGTCGGGCATGCCCGGCTGGAAGGTCACGACGATCGGCGACGACATCGCCTGGATCAAGCCGAGTGCCGATGGCCGCCTGATGGCCATCAACCCGGAAGCCGGCTACTTCGGCGTCGCCCCCGGCACCAACGAGCAGACCAACCCGAACTGCATGGCCAGCCTCACGAAGGACGCCATCTTCACCAACGTCGCGCTGACCGACGACGGCGACGTGTGGTGGGAAGGCATGGGCGAAGCGCCGGCGCACTGCATCGACTGGCAGGGCAAGGACTGGACGCCGGCCATCGCCAAGGAGACCGGCGCCAAGGCCGCGCACCCGAACGCCCGCTTCACCGTGGCCGCCACCAACAACCCGGCGCTGGATCCGGCCTGGGACGACCCGAAGGGCGTGGCGATCGACGCGTTCATCTTCGGCGGCCGCCGCTCCACCACCGTGCCGCTGGTGACCGAGGCGCGCGACTGGGTGGACGGCGTCTACATGGCCGCCACCATGGGCTCCGAGACGACCGCCGCCGCCGCCGGCCAGCAGGGCGTCGTGCGCCGCGATCCGTTCGCGATGCTGCCGTTCACCGGCTACAACATGAGCGACTACTTCCAGCACTGGCTCAACGTGGGCGAGAAGCTGGAAGCGCAAGGCGCGAAGCTGCCGGCGATCTTCTGCGTGAACTGGTTCCGCAAGGGTGCCGACGGCAAGTTCGTGTGGCCGGGCTACGGCGAGAACATGCGCGTGATGGCGTGGATGCTGAGCCGCATCGACGGCACGGCGCAGGGCGTCGAGAACGTGTTCGGCACCAGCCCGCGCTACGAGGACCTGAGCTGGAACGGCCTGGACTTCACGCGCGAGCAGTTCGACAGCGTCATCGGCGTCGACAAGGCGGCCTGGCAGCAGGAACTGACCATGCACGACGAGCTGTTCGCGACGCTCGCGTACCACCTGCCGATACAGCTGCAGACGACGAAGGCGCGCATCGCGGCAGCGCTGGCCTGATTCTCGAGCGCGCGCTCGTTCCAAGGCCGCCTTCGGGCGGCTTTTTCGTTCGCGGGCGTCGTGCCGGCCGACGCGGCGCGGCATTGCCTACACTGACGTTCGATGCGCATCCAACTCCTCTCCGACCTGCACCTCGAACGCGCGCCCGATTGGAGCCCCAAGCCGCTGCCGGGCATCGACGTGCTCGTGCTGGCCGGCGACATCGGCTCGTACCAGACCGGCTCGTGGCTGACCGGCGACGACTTCGGTCTGCGCCGCTTTTCGCCGCGGGCGCCGGGCGCGCCGTGGAAGCGCGTGCTCTACCTGCCCGGCAACCACGAGTTCGACTCGCACGACTACGAGACGACGTACGCCCGCCTGCGCGCGACGTGCGACGACCTGGGGCTCGAATGGCTGGATCGCGAGACGATCGTGATCGGCGACGTGCGCTTCGTCGGGGCCACCTTGTGGGCCGATTTCGATGCGCTGGCCTTGTCCGAAAAGAGCCTGGCGCTACAGTTCAAGCAACGCGAGAAGGCGTTCCGCGCCGCGAACTGGTACCTGCGCAAGTTCACGACCTTGAAGAACGGCGAGCCGGTGCTGGCAGAAGGCTGGCGCGAGATGTCCTTGTCGGACCAGGCCTGGCTGCGTGCCGCGCTGGAGACGCCGTTCGACGGAACGACGGTGGCTGTCACGCACTTCGCGCCCAGCCTGCGCAGCGCCGATCCGCGCTATGGGCTGGTGCCGGGAACGGCCGGATTCTGCAACTCGATGGACGACTTCCTGCCCTTGGCCGACCTCTGGTTCCACGGCCACCTGCATTGCTGCAACGACTACGTCGTGCGCGGACAGCACCAGGGCCGGGAGTGGGCGTGCCGCGTCGTGGCCAACCCGCTGGGCTACATCGCCAAGGGCGAGCAAGCCGACTTTCGCGAGGATCTCGTGATCGAGATCCCCACCGGGAACTGATCAGGCACCGAGCTTGCGGCCCAGCCACAGTCGCCACGGGGCGACCGGCACGACGGCGCGCACGGGCAGCGGCATGTCGCCCGGTGCCTGCGAGTCGTACGCGCCTTGCTCCAGCGCCTCGTCGAGCGCGAAGGCGGTGCCCATGTCGGCCAGGTCCGGTACCTGCGGCGGTGCGGCGTGACGGCCGAAATTGCGGAGGAACGTGGGGCGTGAGGCGTTGGTCATCGGGCACTCCATCGGTCAGGAACCGTAAGGCCAGTGTGTTGGAGCCCGACCTGTTTGATGCATGAAAAAGTGTGCTGTATGCCCGACAGTTCGCATGTACCAATCTCACGACTCCCCCGTTTTGACGATGGCGGGGGCTCAGGTTCGCGCATAAGCTGAAAGCGTCGAATGGGGGCACAGCGTCGCGCCCCCGGACACTCCTGGGAGCCGCCACCATGCGCACCATTCCGCTTCAATTCCTGACCTGGGGCACGATCACCGCCGCCGTCGGCAGCGCGGTGTGGTTGTGCTCGGCCGACCAGGCCGCCGTCTTCTGCTCTTTCGGCTATCGCTCCACCAGCCAGGCGATGGGCATCGAGATCCCGTTGCCCGCGGAAGCCACGCGCAGCGGGACGTCGGGCAGGGCGTCCGGCGCAAGGGCGGCAAAACAGTTGCACGCCAGCGCCAGCTGACGACACGTTTTCGCGACCGAAGGCGGCGCCCCGGCGCCGCTTTTTCATGGCGCTCAGTTAAGTAGCCAGACTACTTAACTCGTAATTCAATTAATCCAGCTTCATCTACCCGGCTTGCTCCGGGAGAATCCCGTCCGAGCGTGACCGCGCCGCCGCGCCCCAGGCGTGGCCGCGTCACCGCAAAGGATTCCCGATGAAAGTGATCGTTCTCGGCGCCGGCATCATTGGCGTGGCCACGGCCTGGTACCTGTTGGAAGAAGGGCACGACGTGACCGTCGTCGAGCGCCAGCCCGAGGCCGCGCTCGAGACCAGCTTCGCCAACGGCGCCCAGATCTCCGTTTGCTTCTGCGAGCCCTGGGCCAATGCGGGCGCGCCGCTCAAGGTCGCCAAGTGGATGCTCCAGGACGACTCCCCGCTGCTGTTCCGGCCGCGCCTCGACCCGCACCAGTGGCGCTGGGCGCTGAGCTTCCTGGGCCAGTGCAACGACGCCGCGTTCGCGCGCAATGTCGAACAGCTCGTGGCGCTGGGCCGCTACAGCCATGAGTCGCTGAAGTCCGTCGTCGCGGCCACTGGCATCGAGTACGAGCGCCTGCAGCGCGGGATCCTGCACTTCTTCTCGTCGGCGTCCGACTACGAATCCGGCGTCAAGGCCGCGGGCCTGATGCGCGACCACGGCGTCGACCGCCGCGTGCTCGGGCGCGACGAGGTGCTGCAGGTCGAGCCGGCGCTGAAGGCGTTCGGCGCCAACATCCACGGCGGCACCTACACGCCCAGCGACGAGTCCGGCGACGCGCGCGTGTTCACGCAAAAGCTCGCCGAGCGCTGCGCCGCGCGCGGCGCGAAGTTCCTGTACGAACACGACGTGCTGGGCTTCGACAAGCGCGGCTCGACGATCGCGGGCGTGATCGTCGGCGAGCGCAGCACGCTGCGCCGCACGATGCTCACCGGCGACCAGGTCGTCGCCGCCACCGGCTCGTTCACCGCGCCGCTGCTGCGCCAGCTGGGCATCTACCTCAACATCTATCCCGCCAAAGGCTACTCGGCGACGCTGCGACTGAAGCGCCCGGACGACGCCAGCGTCGTGAGCCTGCTGGACGACACGCGCAAGATCGCGATCTCGCGCCTGGGCGACCACGTGCGCATCGCCGGCACCGCCGAGATGGCGGGCTACGACACCCGCACCGACAGCGCCACCGCGCGCGTGCGTTGCGAGGCCCTCGTGCGCCGTTACGAGCAGCTGTTTCCCGGCGTCGCAGACACGCGCCAGCCCAACTTCTGGGCCGGCCTGCGCCCCAGCACGCCCAACAACCTGCCCTACATCGGCCGCAGCAAGATCTCCAACCTGTGGCTCAACGCCGGCCACGGCACGCTGGGGTGGACGCACGGCGCCGGCTCCGGCCGCGCGCTGGCCGAGCTGATCAGCGGACGGCGTCCGCAGCTGGAATACGGCTTCTGCGGCGACGCGCTGCCCCCGCGCCGGCCGCTCGTGACGATGCCGTCGCGCTCCTGGGCCTGAAGCAAGCGCATCAGCGGTCGTCGGCGTCGGACGCACTGTCGGGCGTCTGGTCGCGATACGCAGGAACAACGAGGCGATAGAGCCACCACGCGGCGCAAAGCGCGCCCAGGCCCAGCTCGCCGAGCGCGATCGAATGTGCGCGCTCGGACGCCGCGATGCCCAGCGTCCAGCTCCCGACCCCCAGGGAAATCAGTGCCACGACGCCAACGCCCACATATCGGCGGGCGAGGCCGGCCAGCGGCCCCAGCGCCTGCCGCGGCGCGATGGCGACGAGGATCACCAGGACAAGGACGACATAGCCCAGCCAGTTCGGCATGCGCGCGATCCTCCCGGGTTCAGAAGCGGCCGCGTCCGGGCGGTCCGCGCCGCGCGGGCGGTCGCTTCGGTGCCGTGACGGCCTTGGGCAGCGGCCGGCTGACGTCGGCCAGGCGCATCACGCTCTGCACGATGTCCTCGATCGCCTCGTCGAGGCTCGAGGGCGGCTCGAGCGTCTCGATCTCGGCCAGCAGCGCATCGGCGTCCTCCAGGTCCTCCGGATCGAACGCGGCGTACAGCACGGCCAGCGGCTCGAGCGAGTCCTGCGAGTCCATGTTCATCAGCGCGGGGAACAGCTCCATCGCGGCGGAGAAACCGGCGACCCACGGGAGCGTCGATTCGAGCGGGCCGGCCTCCTCGTCGAGCTCGAACACCCAGGGGTCGAACCACTGGCGGCCGGAGATCGCGGTCATCAGCTCGCGGTAGCGGCGTTGCACCAGGCCCTGCAGCTCGTGCAGGCCGGGCCACTTGTCGCTCAGCGGGCGGCCGTCGATGTCGAACACGTGCTTGATCCACGCGCCGGCATGCACGGCCGTGGGCTGCAGCAGCACGCCGCACAGGTAGCCGTCGAGCATGCTGATGTCCAGCGGCTCGAGCGGTTCGGGAATCTTGTCCAGCAGCGTCTGCAGCCGGTTCATGTCGGTTTCGCCGAGCGGCGGCACCGGGGTGGAGGAGGCGGGCGAGGTCATGGCGGGATTGTGACCCCATGGGATCATTGCGACATGACCGCACGCCACTTCCTCTTCATCGTCTCCAGCGCCCGCGTCGCCGGCGCCATCGGCAACACCGAATGGCTCGCCCGCGCGGCCGCGCGCCACCTGCCCGCGGGCACCACCGGCACGTGGATCCACCTCAACGGCCTGGACCTGGCCGACTTCGAGGATCGGCGCCACGACATCGGCACCTACCCGCTGCCCACCGGCGACACGCTGCGCCTGCTGGACGCCACGCTGGAGGCCACCGACCTGGTCTTCGTGACGCCGCTCTACTGGTACAGCTTCCCCAACCGCCTCAAGCGCTATCTCGACCACTGGAGCGCCTGGATGCGCATCGACGGCGTGGACTTCAAGGGCCGCATGCAAGGCAAGCGCGTGTGGGCGATCACCACCAGCGGCAACCGCGAGAAGACGCAGCCGATGTTCGACAGCCTGAAGCTCTGCGCGGAGTTCCTCTCGATGGCCTGGCAGCCCCCGCTGTGGGGCCAGGGCGGCGCGCCTGGCGCGGTCGAGAAGGACGCGGCGGCGATTGCCGCCGCGGCGAACTATTTCGGTGCGGCGGACACTCCCCAGAGTGTTGCCTGAAGGGCAACTCCCCCTGAAATAGGGATGCTTTTCCCCCTTCCGGCTCGTACATTGGATTCCGTTGTGTTGACCGATTCGTGAGCTCTGGGAGGGGACTGGATCGGTCGACACAGTCAGTCCCAACGACGTCCTTCTCGCGAAGGACTTGAAGCCCACCCTTGAGGTGGGCTTTTTTTCGCCTGCGCGAAACACGATATACGCAGCTTTGTTGCATAAATATACGCTCTGAGTTCAAATGCGGGCCAATGAGCACGCAACAAGTTCTTCTCCGCGACGCCATGCGGCGCCTCGACATGACCCGCGACGCATTCGCCGACCGCATCGGCAGTCGTCGCCGCGCCCTCGATAGCTGGCTGCTGCCAGACGAATCCAACGAGTACCGAGCGATGCCCGAGGTGGCGCGTCGTTTCGTCCAGGAGATCCTTGCCAACGCCGCGCCGCGCCCAGGGGCATCTACGCAAAGCGTACATCCCGCGGCCATGCCGCTGACGCCGGACGGACCGTTGCGCCACCTGCTGTCGGTCGATCAGTTCACCCGCGAATCGGCCGAAGACCTGTTCCGGCTCGCCGACGTGATGCTGCCGATTGCCCGGCGCCAGAAGGTCACGCGCGTGCTCGAGGGTGCGGTGCTGGCCAACCTGTTCTTCGAGGCCAGCACGCGCACCCGCGTCAGCTTCGGCGCCGCGTTCTGCCGGCTCGGCGGATCGGTGTGCGACACCACCGGCTTCACGTTCTCGTCGATGGCCAAGGGCGAGTCGATCCACGACACCAGCCGCGTGATCGCCGGCTATGCCGACGCGATCGTCGTGCGCCATCCCGACCAGGGCGCGGTGGCCGAGTTCGCGCGCGCCACCAACGTGCCGGTGGTCAACGGAGGCGACGGCCCCGGCGAGCACCCGACGCAGGCGCTGCTGGACCTGTACACGATCCAGCGCGAGTTCTCGCGCCTGGGCAAGCGCGTCGACGGCGCGCACATCGCGCTGGTCGGTGACCTGAAGTACGGCCGCACGGTGCACTCGCTGATCAAGCTGCTGGCGCTGTACAAGGGCGTGCGCTTCACGCTGATCGCGCCGCCGTCGCTGGAGATGCCGGCGGCCATCGTGGACCGCGTCAGCCGCAACGGCAACGTCGTCGAGCTCCACGACACGCTGCAGGGCCTGGCCGACGCCGACATCGTCTACGCCACGCGCATCCAGAAGGAGCGTTTCGCCGAGGAGGCTATCGAGGGCTACGGCGCCGCGTTCGAGATCAACCGCGCGCTCGTCGACCGCGTCTGCAAGCCCGATGTCGTCGTGATGCATCCGCTGCCGCGCGACAGCCGGCCCGGCTCGCACGACCTCGCCGCCGACCTCGACGGCGACCCTCGCCTCGCGATCTTCCGCCAGACCGACAACGGCATCCCCGTGCGCATGGCGATCTTCGCGTCGCTGCTGGGCGTCGACAAGCTGGTTCAACGCTCCATGCGCGACGCGCAGTGGACGCCACCGACGTTCATCGGGCCGGAGGACAGCCCATTCCACGGGCTCGACTGAACTCCGAAGGCCTGTCATTGCGCGCGCAGTCGCGGAATCCACCCTCGGGGCAACATCATTCGCCAGCGTGGATCCGACTTCGCGCAGGGTGACGACATTGCGCGGTCACGCGAGGCCTCAGGTCTTCTCCAGCGGGAAGCCGCCCTCCAGGGCATTGCGCCAATACCCGATGAACGCCTGCACCGCACGCGGCACCACCGGGCTGTACGGCCGGATGGCGTAGAGGTGCTCGCCGAACGCGCCCACCGGCTTCCATTGCGGCAGCACCAGCTGCAGCTTGCCGGACTGGACGGCGGCCTGCGCGCTGAAGTCGGGCAGCAGCGCAATGCCCAGGCCGGCGACGGCCGCCTCGCGCAAGGCCTCGCTGTTGTTGGCCGCGAACACGCCGCGCACGGCGACGCTCACGCGGCCCTTGCCGGCGCGCGCGGTCGCGTCGGGCTCGAAGCTCCACGCCGGCGTGTCGCCGGGTCGCAGGTAGTGCAGGCAGTCGTGCGTCGCCAGGTCCTGCGGCGTCGCGGGCGCACCCGCGCGGCGCAGGTACGCGCGCGAGGCCACGAGCCAGCTCCGCGTCGTGCACAGCGGCCAGGCGACGTGGGTGTCGGGCGGCGCGGCGGTGTGGCGCAGCGCGACGTCGAAGCCTTCCTGCGCCATCGCCACCAGGCGGTCGGACAGCTCGAGCTCCACGCGCACCTGCGGGTACGCGCGCAGGAAGGCGGGCAGGCGCGGCACGATCTGCTGGCGCCCGAGCGCCACCGGCGCGCTGACGCGCAGGACGCCGTGCGGCTCGCCGACGAGGTCCTGCACGCCCGCGAAGCCCTGCTCGATCTGGGCGAACGCGCCGCGCGTGGCTTCGACCAGGCGCTCGCCGGCCTCGGTCAGGCGCACGCTGCGGGTGGTGCGGCGCACCAGCGGCACCCCCGCGGCGCGTTCCAGCTCCGCGATGCGGTGGCTCATCGCGGCCTTGCTCAAGCCCAGCCGTTGCGCCGCGGCCGTGAAGCTGCCGGCGCTCTGCAGGACGCCCAGTCCGTGCACGTGCGACCACAGGGATTCGATCTTCCGAGCGTCCATCGTTGTTCCAGTTTTTAGTGCTGCATTGTTCATCCAAACGAACAGTGAATCCAGCCCCGCGATCTTCCCTCGCGGAGGACGAATGCCTAGACTTGTACGCTGAACCCCATCGTCCCCAGGAGAACAGCCATGTCCACGCCCGCCTTCGCGTCCCACCACCCCGTCGGCCATTTCATCGGGGGCGAACACGTCGTGAACGCGGATGCGCGCAAGCAGTCGGTCTTCAACCCGGCCACCGGCGCGGTCACGCGCCAGCTGCACCTGGGCACCGCGCTCGATGTCGATGCCGCCGTCGCGGCCGCGACGAAGGCCTTCGACGGCTGGTCCAACACGCCGCCGATCCGGCGCGCGCGCGTGCTCAACGCGTTCCTCGCGCTGCTCAACGAACACCGCGACCAGCTCGCCGCGATGATCACCGCCGAGCACGGCAAGGTGTTCTCGGATGCCCAGGGCGAGGTGATGCGGGGCATCGACGTCGTCGAGTTCGCCTGCGGCATTCCGCAACTGCTCAAGGGCGACTACACCGACCAGGTGTCCACCGGCATCGACAACTGGACGATGCGCCAGTCGCTGGGCGTCGTCGCGGGCATCACGCCGTTCAACTTCCCGTTCATGGTGCCGTGCTGGATGTTCCCGGTGGCGATCGCCTGCGGCAACACCTTCATCCTCAAGCCCAGCGAGCGCGACCCGTCGCCCAGCCTGTTGATCGCCGAGCTGCTGCAGCGCGCCGGCCTGCCCGACGGCGTGTTCAACGTCGTGCAGGGCGACAAGACGGTCGTCGACGCGTTGCTGACGCACCCCGACGTGAAGGCACTGTCGTTCGTCGGATCGACCCCGATCGCCCAGTACATCTACGAGACCGGCGCGCACCACGGCAAGCGGGTGCAGGCCCTCGGCGGCGCGAAGAACCACATGGTCGTGATGCCCGACGCCGACATCGGGCAGTCCATCGACGCGCTGATCGGCGCCGCCTACGGCTCGGCCGGCGAGCGCTGCATGGCGATCTCGGTGGCGGTGCTGGTGGGCGACGTGGCCGACCGGCTGCTGCCCAAGCTCGCCGAACGGACGAAGACGCTGGTGATCGACAACGGCATGAACCCGGCGGCAGAGATGGGCCCGGTCGTGACGAAGGAGGCGCTGCAACGCATCGAGGGCTACATCGACATCGGCGTGAAGGAAGGCGCCAAGCTGCTGGTGGACGGCCGCGGCACGACGGTGTCGGGCTACGAGAACGGCTTCTTCACGGGCGGCACGCTGTTCGACCACGTCACGCCCCAGATGCGCATCTACAAGGAAGAGATCTTCGGCCCGGTGCTCGCCTGCGTGCGCGTGCCCGACTTCAAGGCGGCGGTCGACCTCGTCAACGCGCACGAGTACGGCAACGGCGTGGCCTGCTTCACCAGCGACGGCAACGTCGCGCGCGAGTTCGCGCGCCGCATCCAGGTCGGCATGGTGGGCATCAACGTGCCGATCCCGGTGCCGATGGCCTGGCACGGCTTCGGTGGCTGGAAGAAGAGCCTGTTCGGCGACATGCACGCCTACGGCGAGGAGGGCGTGCGCTTCTACACGAAGCAAAAGAGCGTGATGCAGCGCTGGCCGGCGTCGATCGGCAAGGGCGCGGAGTTCGCGATGCCCACCGCGAAGTGACGCGACGCTCAGGCGCGCGCGCGCAACTCGCGCACGCCGCGCCCGAGCTTGCGTCGCAGCAGCGTGCGCAGCGTCACGCCATCGGCATAGCCGATCTGCGCGGCGATGCGGTCGACGCTGTCGGAGCCGGTGCGCAGTAGGTGCACGGCGCGCTCGATGCGCAGGTCCTGGAAATACGACAACGGTGATTTGCCCAGCACGCTGCGCAGCCGCCGGGCCAGGGTGCGCTCGCTCGCACCCACGGCCTGCGCGGCATCGCCCAGCGAGAAGCCACGGCTCAGGTTCTGGCGCGCCCAGGACTCGAAGCGTTCGACCACCGGATCGGCATGCGCGAGGTGATCCGGAATGACGAACTCGGCCTGTGAGCCGCGGGCCTCGACCAGCAGGTAGCGCGCCGCCAGCGCCGCGAGCGCCGGGCTGCGGCTGCGCACGACGGACAGCGCCAGATCGATGTGCGCCAGCGCCGCGCCAGCCGTCGTGAATCCGCCCGAGTTCACCAGCATTCGCGACTCGTCGAGCGTCACGCGGGGATAGCGCTGGCGAAACAAGGGCGCGAGCCACCACGAGGTCGTGGCACGTTGGCCGTCCAGGAGCGCGCTTTCCGCGAGCACGAACGTGCCGGTGCAGGCGGCGCCGGTCGTCGCGCCGGCAGCGGACCAGCGCTGCAGCGTCGCGACGGCGTCACGCACGTCTGCTCGTGCCAACCGGGCCGCCAGCGTCTCGGGCATCTTGGCGCCGAGCGCCGGTACCAGCGCGATGTCGGGCGGCCGCACGTCTGCTGCCGGCCTGACCGGCACGATCAGGCCGTGCGCCGTGCGCACGCGGCGGCGCACGCCCACCAGCGTGAGCTCGATCGGCGGCGGCGCATCGGCCAGAGTCGCCGCGAGCTCGTTGGCCGTGGTCAGCGTGTCGGTCAGGGCTGACAGGCCCAGATCGAACACCTCATCGAGGACGAGCAGGTGGATTCTCATGGCAGGAATGATATCAATGTTGTCAATCCAGCCACTCGCTGCCGGCGACGCGCGCCTTCAGACTACGGTCTCGTTCAACTCGATCCCCACCTGAAGGAACCCGCACCATGGTCAAGCTCGCACTGTTCGTCCGCCTCGAAGCCAAGCCGGGCAAGGAGGCCGCTGTCGCGGACTTTCTTGCCGGCGCACTGCCGCTCGCCAACGCCGAATCCGGCACCGTGGCATGGTTCGCGTTGAAGTTCGGCCCCTCCACCTTCGGCGTCTTCGACGCCTTCCAGGACGAGACGGGCCGCCAGGCCCATTTGTCCGGCCCGATCGCGGCAGCGCTGATGGCCAACGCGGCAGAACTGCTCGCCACGCCGCCGGCGATCGAGCGCGTGGATCTGCTCGCGGCCAAGTTGCCCTGACGGGGTCGGGCGCCTGTCGTCTAATGGCGCGATGAACACGGCATCGCCACCGCCCCGCGTCCTGCTGATCACCGGCGCCAGCCGCGGCATCGGCGCGGCCTGCGCGCTGCGCGCGGCCGAGGCCGGCTGGGACGTCGGCGTCAACTTCCACCGCGACGGGGCGGCGGCCGAGCGGGTCGCCGAGCAGGTGCGCGCGCTGGGGCGGCGCGCCTGCGCGTTGCAGGCCGATGTGGCCAGCGAAGGCGCGATCGAGGCGATGTTCAAGGAGCTCGACACCGAGCTGGGCCCGCTGGGCGGACTGGTCAACAACGCGGGCATCGTCGACGTGGCGGCACGCGTGGACGAGATGTCCGCGGCGCGGGTCGCCCGCCTGTTCAACGTCAATGTCGTCGGCGCCTTCGTGTGCGCGCGCGAGGCCGTGCGGCGCATGAGCACGCGCCACGGCGGGCGCGGCGGCGTCATCGTCAACCTGTCGTCGGCCGCGGCGCGGCTGGGCTCGCCCGGGGTCTATGTCGACTACGCGGCCACCAAGGCGGCGATCGACAACTTCACGCTGGGCCTCGCGCGCGAGGTGGCCGAGGAAGGCATCCGGGTCAACGGCGTGCGCCCCGGCATCATCGACACGGAGATCCACGCCACCAGCGGCATGCTGCAGCGGGCCCGGGCGGCGGTCGAGCAGATCCCGCTCAAGCGCATGGGAACGGCCGACGAGGTGGCCCGCGCGGTCGTGTTCCTGCTGTCGGAAGCGGCCGGCTACGTGACCGGCGCGACCCTGGACGTGACCGGCGGCCGCTGACGCGTTATTGGCGGTTTCACGCCGAATCGGCGGCATTGCTTCGCGTTGGAACCCTTTTAGAGGCCCCTCCCCGTGAGATGCATCACGTCGCGGGCGCGTTTTCGCGTCCGATATAGGTCTGACCCTATCCAACAAGCTGCAACATGGCTTACATAATCGCGCCAGTCGGTGGGTAAGGGAAAAACCATGAAGTTGATTCGCAGCGTTTCGGCCGTCATGGCCGCGTTGGCCTTGGGCCTCGGTTCGACCGCAGCCCTCGCCGGTACCCTCAACATCAATTTCGGCGCCGAGGACAACTCGCAACGCGAGGCGTACAAGGCACTGGTGGCCGATTTCCGGACCGCCAACCCCGACGTCGACGTGCACCTGACCATCCAGGACGTCCCCACGTACCGCAAGGCCCTGCCCGGGTCGCTGGACACCGACAACGCACCCGACGTCTTCAACTGGTTCGCCGGCGACCAGTTGCGCATGATGGCGCAGCGTGGCGAGCTCGACGACCTCAGCGACCTGTGGAAGACCAACACCTGGTGGAACACGTTCCCCAGCGCGGCCATCACGGTCGGCGGCCACCAGTACGCGCTGCCCTACCAGTACTACCCGTGGGGCCTGTTCACGCGCCGCGACGTGCTCGAGCGCGCCGGCATCCACGAGGCGCCGCACGACCTGAGCGCCATCATGACCGCGTGCTCCAAGCTGCGCAAAGCCGGCTTCACGCCGATCGCCCTGGGCGCCAAGGACGGCTGGACGCTGGCCGCCTGGTTCGACTTCATCGACATGCGCGCCAACGGCTACGAGTACCACCAGCAGCTGCTGGACGGCAAGGCCACCTACAACGACAGCAACATCCGCCGCACGTTCGCGATGTGGAAGCAGTTGATCGACGCCAAGTGCTTCGACCCGAACGCGCTCGCCGTCGACGAGCATAACGCCGAGGCCCAGCTGTACGCGGGCCGCGCGGGCATGATACTGATGGGTACCGTCGCCAGCGCGAGCTTCCCCGAGATCGTGCGTCCGGTGATCGACTACCAGCGCTTCCCGGCGATCGACAACGGCCAGGCCAACGCCGAGGCCGCGCCGACCGACACGTTCCAGGTGGCCGCCCGCGCGAAGAACAAGTCGGACGCGCGCCGCTTCCTGAAATTCGTCAGCAGCAGCGCGGCCAACGCCAAGCTCGCCAAGGCGATCGGCTCGTTCCCCACCAACAAGTTCGCACCGGTCGCCGGCACCGTGCTGGACCTCGCCTCGTACAAGGTGCTGACCGACGCCAAGACCAACCTGGTGCAGGGTTTCGACCGCGACGTTCCGGCCGACATGGCCGCCGCCGGCATCAAGGGCTTCCAGGAGTTCTTCGCCAAGCCCGACCAGATGTACGCGGTGATGAACCGCCTCGACGCGACGCGCGGCACGGCGTACGCGGCGGTGGCCGACGCACCGGCGACGCCGACGAAGAACCGCAAGAACTGACCACGACCGGTCTTCATCGATGACGAAGGGCTGCTGACAGAACGCTGTCAGCAGCCCTTCGTCACGATGGCAGCCTCTCCAACGAAAGGACTGCCATGCAAGCCAACGCCATCCACTGGTTCGAAATCCCCGTCGTCGACATCGACCGTGCCCAGCGCTTCTACGAGACGCTGCTGGCCAGGTCGA